>Ga0316231_1000406_pt1 | contig 62603 bp, 48 predicted proteins | sample TBH18027metaG_FD_206002 | JGI IMG/M metagenome (GOLD analysis project Ga0316231, IMG submission 206002) | Freshwater microbial communities from Trout Bog Lake, Wisconsin, USA - TBH18027 | ecosystem: Environmental > Aquatic > Freshwater > Lake > Hypolimnion/Profundal zone | place: USA: Wisconsin... | reverse complement strand
CCGCCCATCCGGCAGCACCGCCAGTCCGATGGGATTGCAGCACCCGCAGAAGCCCTCAATCGCGAAGGTCGGCTTCCCCCACGTCCTTTCCAGGTCCCCGTCAGGAGTGTAAGCCTCCACTCGGTGGCGTCCCAGGTTGTTCATGTAAAGCAACCCGTCGCTTCCCAACACGATCCGGAGAAAGGGACTGGGAACGACAAAACCGGGAATCTCGCGCTCAGCATCCTTCTCACCGATCCGCTTCAGCAACTTGCCGGACCGTCCGTAACGCAAAACCACCCGCTGGCCCGCGTCGCAAACAAACACGTCGTCCTTCACCGCCACCATTCCCGTCAGCCAAGCCTTCTTGCCCGCCGGTTCCCACCGTGCTTTGCGTTGGCCCTTCTCGTCGAAAACCTCCACATGGTCGCGTAGGCCGACCAATAACGAACCATCCTCGCCGGCCAAAGCGCACCGGGCAGGTTCTGCCAAGGCGATTTCCGTCTCCGCTTCGCCGCTGCGATTTAGGCACGTCACGTAGTTACCTGCGCACAAGTAGAGCCGGTCTCTTGGACCGCTCGTGATCCGCCGCGACTCCGGGTGCGGGCTCTTCCAGCGTGAGATTTCCTCGTAATGAACCAGTTTCGGGTCAGTCCTCCCAGCCACACCGACCGTATCAAGAATCGATTTCGGCGATGCGGCAGCCTCTGCGCGGCTGTTGCCGGAGGCAAGCGCTGCCACCAACGCGGCGCCTCGCAACGATTCCTCAAGGAATTCGCGCCGGTTACGGAGTTGGAACTGCTTTTTCATTGCCCGGCAAGTAATTTACCCGCCCGCATGTTCCGGGTCAAACCTGTCAAATCCCAGCTGAGGGGCAGCCTCTCGCATATCTCCCGCCTTTCTTGGAACCGCACACACTACTTTCCGTCGAACTCCCAGTTGATGTTCGGGCGCTTCGGATCGGTGATCTTGCCGCCAGCCAGACCGACGACATAGCCATACTTGAAAGCACCCACATGAGCATCGCAGAAGACGATGTTGCCCATACTGCTGTGGCGACCGGAGAAGCGGTTGCACCAGTTGTAGGTGCTGCTCAGATCCCCCGGGGAGCTGCCGTAGTAAGGGGTTTCGCTTGCGTGTACCCGTTGCTCCGAAAACACCACAAACGCCGAGGGATGGACCGCCTGCGAGATTTTGAACGGGGTTTCCGGGACGTTGGCGGGAGGGTCAAGGTTAAAGTTGATCCGCTGGTTCATGCCGTAGTTGAAAGTCGGCCCCGGTCCCACACCCGGCTGTATACCGGTCACGGGATCGGGGTCCGGAGGGGAAATTGTCGGTGTAGCCGCCGCAGTCGGACAGCGGTAGATGGACCGCGCGGAGGTAAAGACATTGTTGCTGACACTATTGGCCCCGTATTGCCAGAGCGGAATCCCGGCGACATACTGAGGTAGCGCGTTAAACCAGTCCGATAGCCCAATGGGGGGAGATCCCGTCGCGAGGGCATACATCTCAGCCCAAATAGGATTGTGGTCCGCGGTGGCAACATAGAGCAGGTCCCGCGACGCGGGATAAAGCTGGGTATTGTCGTCCGCGTACATGGACATTGCCAGCCCCCACTGCTTAAGGTTGTTCACGCAACTGATGCGATTAGTTTTGGCTTTCGCCGTAGCCAAAGCCGGGAGCAGCATGGCTGCCAGAATGGCAATAATCGCAATCACGACGAGCAGTTCAATCAGGGTGAAACCGCAACCACGGATACGGAACCCATGCCTGATTTGCTTGCAACTCACGTTCATGTCATTCGATTCTCAAGGCGGCCAATTTCATGCAGGTGCGTCGGCGAATCAAGCGATGTGCGGAAGATCGCCAATTTGTTGCAAACCGGGACAACCACGGGTTCGACCACCTTCGACAATGCCGCGGCTTGACATTTTGTCCAGCGCAGGAGTGGTGCGAAGGTCAGGATTCTGGCTACGGCGGTGCGCACGGAGGGTCTATTCAGGCGTGCGGTGTCGGTAGATGGGCGGACGTCAGAATTGGACGATCCATCTGGAAGCGAATCCAAAAGAAAACCGGCCGATCACCCTGCGGTGGTGATTTTTCTCAGCGTTGGCGTTCCTCTCCCGTGCCCCGATAATAGGAGACAACCTCGCGGCGGGTGCGGACGTGTAGCTTCTCGTAGATCCGCTGGATGTAGGTGTTGACGGTGGACACGCCGATGGCGAGCTCAGCCGCAATTTCCTTTTGGGAGAGACCTTTGACGAGTTGTTCGAGGACCTGTCGCTCTCTTGGCGCCAAAGCCGGTTCGGCCTCTGTCGGGATCCACTTTGGCGTTGGCGCAGGACGGCGGAAGACGTCCACAATCTTGCGGGCGATCGCGGGGCTCATGGGAGCGCCGCCGGCGTGGATCTCGCTGACTGCCGCGAGCAGTTGATCGGGCATCACGGGCTTGACGAGGTAGCCGTGGGCGCCGGCGGACAACGCTTGGAAGATCGTTTCCGTATCCTGATAGACGGTGAGCATGAGGATCTGGCTACCGGGCAGTTGCGGGGAGAGCCGGGCCACGCATTCGACGCCGCTAAGATCAGGCAGGTTGATGTCCATGACGATCACGTCGGGCCGGAGCGCTGGGATGCCGGCGATGGCGTCGGTGCCATTATGGAACATCCCCGCGCATTCGCAGCCCGTGGCGCTGGCGAACACCTCCGTGAGCACGCGCCGAATCCGGGCGTCATCTTCGACGACCACCACTTTGATCATTGGAGTTTGTTCCATGGAGTTCTCGCATCAGCTTGTTTTGGGAAAGGGCAGAAGGAATTCGGCCCGTGTGCCCTTGCCGGGCTGGCTGGTCAAACGAAACTGGCCGCCGATTTCCTCCATGCGCTGGCGCATGCTCTCCATACCTTCATGGGTGCCGGCTGCACCGGCTTCCGCGGGGGGGAATCCGCAGCCGTTGTCCTCCACTGCAATGCGCAACTCGGCAGCGTCCACGCGCAGTTCGATCCGGACCAGGTCGGCGTGGGCGTGCTTCGTCACGTTGTTCAATGCTTCGCGCGCGGCCAGAAATAGGTAATGCCGCGTCTTGCCGGCCAGCGCAGTAGACGGCAGTTCTGGCGGGATATCGAAACGCGCGCGCAAACCGGCTGCGTCGAGGAACAGCTTGGCGGATTGTGTCAAATAGTTGGCGAACCGGTCCAGCGTGTCGTTGGCCGGGTTCACGGCCCAGACGATCTCATCGACGCTGCGTGTCAATTCGATGGCTGATTTGCAGACGCGATCAATGCGCCGCTGCGTCTCCGCCGTCGGACCATGGGCAAGGTCCCGGCGCACCCAATCGCTCTGCATGGCAATCTCGGTCAGCCCTGCACCGATGTCGTCATGCAGGTCACGAGCGATGCGGGACCGCTCTCGCTCCAATGTCCGTTGCCGCTCTATCTCCGCGAGTCGCTGCTGCATCCGCCGCCGCAGGACGAACTGGCCCAACCAGCCGGCGGCACCGCCAGTCGAGAGCACAAGCGTCAGCCAGAACCCCCACTGACGAGACAGCGGTATGACCACCACGATGGGCAGCGACACCTCGGCGCCGGTCAATTCGCCGTTGGCCTTAGCCGCAGCCACTCGGAATCGGTAGTTTCCTACTGGCAGTCGCGGATAGTCGGCCTGGGCGGGTCCACACCCACCGATGCTATGCGCGATCTGCCAGGTCAATGTCAACCGATCGCTCGGATGAACCGGGATTGGATGCCGGTTTTCCGGGGCAACCCAAGCGGCGAAGTATCGCGCGCTCGTGTCATTCAGCACGAGAATGGGATGTGGCGAAGGGTCGGGACGGAGGCACAACTGTGCCATTTCTGGCAGCGAACCCCAGCGTCCCCAGTTGACAGGGCTGCCCATAGAATCCTTCAGGTCGGCGCCTTGGGTCACGCTCAAGTCATACTGCTCCATCCGCCCTCCGTCATCCGGATGGTCGACCCGGAGATGGACCGCATCCACGGCGACAAGCCCAATGGCGGGGAGATAACCGTCGGAGAGGAAGATGACTTTGACGAAGGCTGCGCGTTCCGGTGCGATGACCGTCTCGCTGCGAGTCGTGAAGTCCGATGTCTCCGCGGAGCCGCGCCAGCCGGGTGTCTCGCCAGTAAAATAAAACACATTGCCGCCGAGGACACTTTGTTTGTTGGTAGGTTCATTATCCCAAAACTGGAGAGATACATTCATGCCGCGTTCCTGGACCGAGTCGCGCCACCTGTCGTCATAACCTTCCAGTTTGTAGCGCAGGCGCATCGTCGGTTCGCCCTTGCCATTGGCTTCGGTGAAATGGAATTGAATGCGCTGGGCGGTGACGGCCACGCGCACGGGCGTCATGGCACCAGCGGGCAGGTCATGGGCGTGGCCATCTTCCACGAGTTGAGTGATCACCGGTTCGGCCCGACCGACCGTGCTAAACAGGCACAGACCGCCCGCCACCAAACCCAGGCTGAGCCAGAGGCTGGTGGTCACTTTCTTCCAGTGAAAAGTTTGCCTGCGCATGTCGACCAGATATTGACGACCGCAGCATAGCCACGCCCGGCTAAAGCCTCAACGGAAGAACCGCCACGGGGTGTAGCTAATTTAGCGACATGACGCATGGCCGACTGCCGCCTAAGGTCGCCCCCGATGATCGACACACAACTCATCGCCAAGCGTATTCGCGGCACGCGCCCGGACGGCGAGCTCGACAAAACACAAATGAAAAGAAAGAACGTGGTGCTGATGAAAAGGACAATAGCTGCAGCCCTGATCGCTTCGTGCGTTGCGAGTGCGATGCTGGCCGATGAGGCGAGCGACAGGCGCTTGCCCTTCGCTCGGCATGAGGAGGTCGGCGCTCGGGTTGAGACAGGAGAGGCCGGGACCTTGCGCGTCAAGTTCGTGCCCGGCCAGAGCAACGCCCTGGTCAGGCTGAAGCCGGCCGAGGGCGCATGGAACCTCGACGAAGCCGCGGCCGTGCTGGTGGATATCCGCAATCGCGGCGCGAAACCGGCGGCCTTGATCGGGCGCTTCAATGACTCGAAGTGGACCGGCGGGTTGGTGGTGGTGCCGCCCGGCGCGAACGAAACCTTGCGGCTGAACATGAAGCGCGAAAAGCCGCCCAGAGGCTTCTCCTACCGATTCCCACACATGGTATGGCCAACCCGGCGGCATGCTCTGGTGCTGGAACATGCCCGATCCTGCGAAGATCAGCGAGCTGACCTTCCTGCCGACTGGCGACCTGCTGGTGGATGACGTTGAGATCGGCAACCTGCGTGTAAGGCCTTGGAATGTGCCCATAGGCAAGGCGGCGGGGCCACTCGACGACTCGATCTTCCCGTTCGTGGACCAATACGGACAATACGAGCATCGAGAATGGCCGGGCAAAGTTCACGTGGATGCGGATTTGATCACGTCCCGGCAGGCAGAGGACGCGGATCTCAAGAAGCATCCTGGGCCGGAGGATTGGGATGCTTATGGGGGCTGGGCCAAGGGGCCGGAACTCAAGGCAACGGGCCATTTCCGCACCGAGAAAGTTGATGGCAAATGGTGGCTCGTGGACCCGGACGGGCATTTGTTCTGGTCTCACGGCATCACCTGCGTCGGCATGACCGTGACGACCAGTGTCAAAAACCGCGAACATTTCTTCGCCGCACTGCCGCCAGAGGCGGCCAAGTCCGGTTACTGGAGCAATTTGGATGACATCTTGAGGAAGAAGTATGATGGTGACTGGACTCGGTACTTCGACCTCGCTCATGCCCGACTCCGGAGTTGGGGCATGAACAGCGTTGGAATGTGGTCGGATGACAAAGTCACCCTCAAGCAACGCCACCGCACACCATATGTGCTGGCGGTCCACTACGGGGGGCCGAAAAAGCAGGGAGGTTTTCCCGACGTGGAGAATGCCGGATTCCGCACCGCTCTGGCCGACGAGTTGGTCGGCTTCGCGCGCAAGGGGGCCGACAAGGATCCCTACTGCATCGGCGCCTTTATTGACAACGAGCTCCATCCCTGGACCGACGATGAGAAGGTGGCGGAAACGTACTTCTCGACCTGCCGGGAGGAGATGCGGAAGGCTCTGCCCAACCTCCTCTACCTTGGTTGCCGTTTCGACTTCCATTACTTCCCGGCGGAGGGCCCCAAGGTGCCGGTGCGCATGGCCGCGAAATACTGCGACGTAGTCAGCTTCAACCGCTACCGCTTCACCGCCGACGAACTGGGCCTGCCTTACGGCGCCGAAGACAAGCCCATCATTATTGGCGAATTCCATTTCGGCGCCCTGGACCGCGGCCCGCTCCACACGGGCTTGGCCAGCGTCAGTTCACAGGCACAGCGCGGCGAGGCTTATCGCATGTTCCTCCGCACCGCCTTGCGGAACCCGGCGATCGTGGGCGCGCACTGGTTCCAGTACGGCGACCATCCGATCACCGGCCGGTTCGATGGCGAGAACTACCAGATCGGATTTGTGGACATCTGCGATACCCCGTACGCCGAGACCGTCGCCGCCAGTCGGGAAATGGGGCAAACGCTCTATCAGTTCCGCACCACTCCGCGCTAGTGCTGACAGCATGGTCACGAGGAATTGTTTTGCAGCAGGGCAATAATACCGTCATCCATAGGTTCGAACGTATGATTAATAATGCAGTTCCGAGGCGACATCGCTGGGGCCTTTGCTCCCTCGCGTTGTTCGCGCTGGTTCATGGCGCGTTGGTCCAGGCTCCGCTGCTGGCCGCCCCGGCGCCAACTGCTCCAGCGACCGATTTCAGGCCCGGCGAAGTTTGGCTCGACACCTCCGGCAGCCCCATCAACGCACACGGTGGCGGGATGCTTTACCACAACGGAACCTATTACTGGTACGGTGAAAACAAGGAAGGTCGCACCTGGCTGCCGGAATCCACCAAAGACTGGGATGGCTACCGGGTGGATGTCACGGGCATTCGCTGCTACTCGTCGCGCGACCTGCTGAACTGGAAGGACGAGGGCCTGGTGCTGAAGGCCGTGCCTGATGATCCCAAGCACGACCTGCATCCCTCCAAAGTCTGCGAGCGACCGAAAGTAGCCTTCAATTCGCGCACGAAGAAGTTTGTGATGTGGATGCACATCGACAGCGAGGATTACCAGGCTGCTCGTGCCGGGGTTGCCGTCGCGGACAAGCCCATCGGGCCGTTCACCTATATCGAGAGCGTGCGCCCGGAGGGTCAGGACAGCCGCGACCAGACGCTGTTCCAGGACGACGATGGCAACGCTTACCGAATCTATTCCTCCGAGAAGAACGACACGACCTACATCTCCCTCCTCACCGACGATTACCTCAAACACAGTGGTAAATTCGCGCGCGTGTTCGAGAAACGGCGGATGGAGGCACAGACCCTTATCAAACACGCGGGCCGATACTGGTTCATCGCCTCCGATTGCACGGGCTGGGACCCTAACCCAGCACGGTCAGCCGTGGCAGACTCCATCTGGGGGCCGTGGACCGAACTGGGGAATCCGTGTCGCGGACAGGATTCCGACCGGACCTTCAGCGGCCAGAGTGCGTATGTCTTCCCGGTGGCGGGTCGGGCCAACGCATTCATCTTCATGGCTGACCGCTGGAACAAAACCAACCTCGTGGATTCGCGCTACCTCTGGCTGCCCCTCCTTTTTCATGACAACAGACCGGTCGTCGAATGGATACCGACATGGAACCTGTCGGTCTTCACGCGTGGGGCCGTCCCTCCTGAGCCGGCCAGGCCGGCGAAGAAGAAGGGCGTCGGTTTCTGGAATCGCAACGGCAGGGCCAATGCGCTCTCCGAGAAGGTCGATGTTCTGGGCTGCGGCTGGTACTACAATTGGAGCGCCAGGCCGGACCCGAACGCGAAGATGATTAAGGCGGAGTTCGTCCCCATGATCTGGAGCGCCAAGGATGTCACGGAAACCAATCTCCGTCGCGTCAGGGAGATTGGCAGTGCGACGCTCCTGGGCTTCAACGAACCCGATGTCAAAGACCAAGCCAGCATGACAGTGGATCAGGCGCTGGAACTCTGGCCGAAGCTCATGGCCACGGGCCTTCGCTTGGGTAGTCCAGCACCAGGAGTAGCGGTGGATAACGGGTGGCTGCCGAAGTTCATGCGGGAAGCCGCCCGGCGGAACTACCGCGTCGATTTTATCTGCCTGCACTGGTACAACGACATCACCCACCCCGACGCCGTAGACCATTTGCGCCAGTTTCTGACCAACCAATGGAAGCTGTATGGCAAACCGATCTGGCTCACGGAGTTTTCGGGCACCACCGGGGATTGGGTCAAACCGGCCAATCCGCCGGTGGATGTTGCCAAGAACGCCGAGTTTGCGCGCAGGGCTTTGCCCATGCTAGAATCGCTGCAGTTCGTCGAGCGCTATGCTTGGTTCGAATTGAAGTGGACTGGCCGTCCTTGGGAACACGTAGCGCTCGTCGATCCGAAGACCGGAGGTTTGACCTTGACGGGCACAGCCTACCGAGATGGAGATGTTGCTGCGCTCGAACAAGGCCCACAATCGGGCAGCAAGAATCGATGAGTGTGTTCTCCCGGATTCCTCGGCCTCGTGCTTTGTCCGAGATTGCGCTGCGATGTAGTCACGCGTCCTTTTCCCGATAGAGACAGACAGATGAACAAGCTGATATTGCAGATCGCACACGTCCTTGCCTTGTTGTCACTTAACCCATTACTGCGGAAAAAGTTAGGAATTGGTAGCTGGGAGGGGGCGGAATCGGCCAGTTTTCCCCGCAACCACAGGCAAAATATGCCCCATTTTCCCGGCTACTCAAGCGTAATCGGCCACTACCCAGCCGTACCCATTTCTTACTCGGTTGGTGTCCGTTTTGGTGTCCGCAGCGCAGCTCATTGGGGGGAGCTGCACCCCACAGCCCCGAGCGGCCAGTATTCGGCATTCAGGGCATTCCCCAAAATGTCTGAGCTGTTGCCGGCTCTCCGCAGGTCCCCTCCCATCGAGATTCCTTGTAACAGGACCAGGGGATTTCTCCGGGGCGTGTAAGCAGTCAGTCGTTTCTGCCAGTTCTCGGTCCCACTGGGCTTAGTTCCCGAGTAACCCGAGAGTCCAGGGTCGGCAAACAGGCCCAGCAATTTCCCGTCCAACGATTCTTGCCCAGCCTTTTGCTGCCACTCCGCCAAGGAACCATAACTTCGGTCGCCCCACTGAATCCTAAATGGGGCGCCATCACCCCAATAGAGATTATTCTGAAAACGAAGGTGGTCAGTTGGATGCTCCACCAGCAGCGGAAGCGCACCATCACAGCCGACAAGGATGTTGTTCTTGAACTCCGCCTCCACGCCGCTGCCGTCGACGAAAGCGGCCTGGTTGCTCCAACGCCCCAATCGCACCGTGTTGTTGTGAACCTGCAGGCTGGCAATCCCATTCCCATCGCTGCGCACCCAAAGGCCAGCATAAGCCCGGCTTCGGCGTGAGTCATTGTCCGAGACATTGAACCTGACAATGCAGCCTTTGTCCGCGTGGGAAGCATACGCATAGGTGTAAACCATCAGCCCCGGACCGTCGTTGTCATGGCTGTAGTTGCACTGGAGAACGCAATCGACGCTGCCTCCGTCCAAGTCAAAACCGCCCCCATCCCCGCCGCTGGTTCGGTTTCCGAAGCTCTCACAGTGCTGGATTACCACCCCCCGGCAAGCGCAACTCCAAATGCCGACCCCGCCATTGCCATGATGACAAAGCTGTCCGTTTGCCCAGGAGCTGCACCCCTCGAACACGCCGCCATCGACTTCATAGAGGACCATTCCACTGCCCGAATGGTTTTTCTCATAATTTGGGTCACCGGTGTTGTGGTGGGCTCGGCAGCGAATCACCTCAACATCAGTGTGCGCATAAAGGGGGGAATCCCAGGGCAAGCGCCCGGCGATCTCCATGCCACCGCGGAGGTTGTCATGGAGTTCACAGCCAACCACCCGGACGTGATCAAAACCTGCGTGCTTGCCGCTGATGAGGATGCCAAAGATGCCGAAGCCGCTCACCTCCAAATCTTCGATTCGCACGTTCTGCAATCGGCGAAATTCGTCCAACAGATTATCGAAAAGGACCCCGTAGCCCGTGTTGTTGGTTGGGCCATCGCCAACCACGGCCAAGTTGCTGATCGTGATACCACCTGCGCTCTCGATGGCGATGCCGGTTTCACGACCTGCCAGTAGCTTCGCTTTGCCGCCTCCGAACGACGTGATGACCACCGGAGAATTCGTTCGACCGGCGCTATTCTGACCCAACCGGAGATTCCCACGAAACTCCTGGTTGGCTTCAAAGAGAATACGGTCGCCGGGTTGGAAGGGCCTGCGATTGACCCTGTTGATGGACCGCCACGCCGTTCCCGGCGAAGTGCCCGTGGCAGCATCGTCCCCAGAATGTGAAATATAGTAATCCGCCGCCAGCAGCATTCGTGGGAGAATGCCACCAAGGAGGCACAGCCAGACGCTCAGAGGCTTGTGGTTCGCCATTGTGATGACTCTAACCTGACACCGAGACGTCAGGCAAGAAAGCTGACGTCCACTCCCTCCCGCCCTCCGCGCTCATCACCAGTCCGCCCGCAGTATTTCGTGAAGCGTCATGATCCGCACCGGCCTGCTCAACCCACCCGCGCATGGCCTAGTAGCCTATTGTTGCTACACATCGAGCAAGAAAGGGTTTGACGTTTGACCCGCGCATCGTATGGTCGATTGTGTTCCGGCGATTGCCCAGACTTCTGATGGTCCTGGCGCTGGCCTGTTCGATAGGCCTGCACTGGGACTTATTGCAGTCATTAGCCTGGACCACCATGCTGGTCGATAACCTCACGACCTCTTCGTTTTCGACGGCCGTTCAGCGCACCTTCGACGGCAAGCACCCGTGCGTGCTCTGTAAAGCCGTCGCCGAAGGCAAAAAATCAGAGAAAAAACCCGAAACTGTTCTCTCCCTCAAGAAGTTTGATGGGCTGAATCAGGCTGTTGCCACTTTTATTTCCCGGCCCGCGTCCTTCCCCACCGTGAAAGCACCGGCGATATTCCTCAAGTCCTTCGCGCAGGCTCCGCCCACTCCCCCGCCGCGCGCGGCCTAGTCCCCTTCGAATCCGTTCAGAGCCTTTGGCTCTGATTCCCTTCCGCCAGCCCGAACTCCGGCGGGATTCCTTTTTCCCCTTTGTGCCGGGACACCCGGGGTGTGTCAGCAGAACTCAATCAAATGAAATACCGGCGTGCATTCACGCTGATCGAATTGTTGGTGGTTATCGCGATTATCGCGACATTGGCCAGCATGTTGCTTCCCGCCCTCGGCAAAGCCAAAGCGCGGGCGCGAGCGACCGCTTGCCTCTCGGAACTCAAACAACTCGGCTTCGGGTGCGCCCTCTACGAGGGCGACAACCAGGACACGCTGCCGGAGACCTCGCACCAAGCCGCCTCCTGGATTGGCTCTCTGGCCGTCTATGGCTTGACCAACGTCTATCGGTGCCCCGACGACACGAACCATGTCCGCATTACGAGTTACGCCATCAACGACTTTTTGACCCCCCATCCCTTTGGGGCTCCTGATCTTGATTTTTCCCGGCTTACACGCTTGCCTGCACCGTCCGAAACGATGCACCTGGCCGAGACCCCGGGGAACTATATCGGCTCCGACCATTTCCACTTTGCCGACGCCTCCACCGGCGGCTTTGCTCCAAACCCCTTCGCCGCGCAGGTGGCGGTTCAACGGCACACCGGCGGCGCCAACTACCTGTTCGCCGACGGGCGCGTGGAGAAATTGTCGTGGCTCCGGGTCAAAGCGCTACTCGGCTCGCCGATCACCCGCTTTGTGCGGCCTGACGGCCAAAACTAACAATCGAAAACAACAACAGCTTGCAACCGCAGATTTAGCACACCGAAGAATACACAATGAAACTCGCTAAGATTAGCTCACTTCCCGTTCTGGCAGCCGGTCTGATGGCCACCTCGCCAATCGCAAACGCACATGAACACCTCGCTGCTGGGGCCAACTCGACCTCGGCAGGCTCGCCCCTGATTTTCGTCAACGCCGGCGACTACGCCACCAACTCGGGCTACGTCTTTAACCTGGGTATGGACGCCCCCGGCTCCCTGTACGATGGGTGGTACTACACGGGTGACCTGGTCTTCGTCGCTTTGGCGGCGACACCCGCCTACGGCGGCCCGGAAGCCCAAGCCGCTGCCATCGGCTCGCACATCGAAATCGTGTTGGAAACCCTCGCGGGGCCCCAGGGAGCCACTCTCGGTTTTTGGGAAACCCAGCAGGACGGCGTGGACAGCACGAACCTGACCTGGACCGTGCCGGTGGGCCTCACTAATGGAACAAACCACATCGTCGTCAGCGAAACCGACGGCTCGCTTACAGCGGACCCCTACGGCCACACCCACGGGCGGATCTACAGCGTGGACAAGCCCGGCCTGTATACCGTCGGGTTCCGGTTCGTGGACACCTCCACCAACGGCCCCGGCGGGGGGCCCATCCAATCCCCTTCGGAGCGCTTCTACCTCTACCTCCAGGCGGACGTCACAATCGCTGGGGTGAGCAGCGGAACCAACGGAGTTACGCTGACGTTCGCCGCCCCGTCCAACCTGCCCGACACGGGAACCGCGCCAGCGACCAATTATCAAATCGAGTCCACACCCGTGCTGGGCCCCTCAGCCAATTGGCGACCGGCCGGAGACCTTGTGGTCGGGGACGATCACCTCCACACCGTTACGATTCCGCAAACCAATAGTGCCGCCTTTTTCCGATTAAATACTTTTTAGCCCCTTTTAGCCCACGTCGACTGGCATGCCCACTCGCGTCGGAAGTGTCCAAAGCACCGCCGGCGGAAGTTCAGCCAACCCAAACACCCATACGCGATCTACAGACTCCAAACCCATTAACGGACCCGCCTCATGTCTATGAATATGAAACTCGCTTCGATTAACCGTCGGGATGCCATCCGCCGCACTGCGCTCTTGGGCGCGGCGGTGACTTTGGCCCCGCGCTTTCCTGTCGCCACCGCGTCGGAAGAACCTGCGGCCTTTTCCCTGCCACCGCTCGGCTATGCGTTCGATGCGCTCGAACCGTATATCGACGCCCAGACGATGCAGATTCACCATGACAAGCATCACGCCGCCTATGTCGCCAACCTGAACAAGGCCCTGGCCGACGCGCCTGCCCTCGCCGGCAAGCCCATCGAGTCCATCTTGCGCGACCTTGATGCCGTTCCCGAATCAATCCGCACCACCGTGCGCAACAACGGCGGAGGCCATGCCAATCACACGTTCTTCTGGCCCCAACTCAAGAACAACCAAGGACGCGGGCCTGCGGGGGAACTGGCCAGGGCGATAGACACGAAGTTTGGCAACTTTGCCGGGTTCCAGCGGCAGTTCACGGAGGCCGCCACCAAGCAGTTTGGCAGCGGTTGGGCGTGGCTGACAATTGGCGCCGACAGGCAGCTCGCGGTCGAGCCCACGCCTAATCAGGAGACGCCGCTGTCCAAAGGGCGCACTCCGCTGCTCGGCATTGATGTTTGGGAGCACGCCTACTATCTGAAATACCAAAACCGGAGGCCGGACTACATCGCCGCTTTCTACCATGTCATCAACTGGGATATCGTGGGCGAGCGCTATCACAAAGCTACGACCTAAACTTCTCGCTGGTTTGACCAAGCTCGCAACGTCCATCAGGAATTTGCGAAGACGGCGCTCTCGAAAACCCAGTTGACGTTTTAGCAGGTTGCCGTGGTTTCCTTCCACATGCGCGCCGCTGTCCGCTTTGCCACGGTTCGCGGAAAACAACAGCAGTGCGGACCATTTGATGGCCCACTTCTGGTTCTCGCAAGCGGACGCAGCGGATCTCGCCTCGCGCCGTCACAAGGAACGCGCCAATTACTCCTTTGCCGACGGGCATGCCGGACCGCTGCTCCTCAGTCGTGTATTCAACCCACCTCAACTAGATCTCTGGAATCCCTCACTCGCACAATAAGCTTTGAACACCAAAAGCCCTCAAAACCAATGAGCCCAAACGCAACGATGAAAATGCTCCCCTACCTGAAGCTCCTGGCCGCCTTGAGCCTTCTCTGGTCCGGCAGTTTCGTTCGTGGTGGGGACACCCTCCTGTTCACCCCGAACGCAACCAATCAATTCAAAATCACCGGCATGAGCTGTAACGGCTGTGCGCTCGGCATTGCCTCAGAACTCAAGCGCGTTCCGGGCGTGCTATCGGCGGAGGTGACCTTCAGCAACTCGCTGGCGATCGTGGTTTTCGACACGAACCGCGTTTCCGCAGCCGGGTTGAAGAAGACGATCGTCGAGGCTGGTTATGACGCCAAGCTCATCAAGCCCCCAAAAACCAAGCGGAACTGAGCCGCGCCAAGCCTCCCCCGCGTCAGACCATTCCGGTCTGACGCGGCGGGAATTGATCAACACGCTGGGCCTCGGCCTCGCGATCGCTGCGGTCGCCGCGGCTCTCGCGTTTTGGACGGGTGCCCGCCACAAGGCAGGCCTCGCGCCAGTCAGGCTGGATCGCCCACGTCGGCTGATCCCATTCACGCTCACTGAGCGGAGCGGGCGCACGGTCACGGAAGTTGATCTGGCAGGGAAGATCCTCGTGGTGAATTTCGTGTTCACGAGCTGCTCCTTGAGTTGCCGTGCAGTGAATGATCGCATGGCCGAGATTCAAGGGCTTCTCCGCGAGGCGACGGACGTGCAATTGCTTTCGCTGACCATCGATCCGCGCAGCGATACCCCCGCCGTGCTCACTTCATTTGCGAACGCCTTCCACGCAGACGCCAATCGGTGGTTCTTCCTGACTGGAGAAAAGGCTCAGCTCTATCGACTCATTGAAACCAGTTTTATCCAAAAATCTGCAGAACTGGAACCGACGATTCCCGGGGGCTTCACCAGCACCGACCGCATTATGTTGGTTGACCAGGCCGGCACGGTATGTGCCTCTTTTGATGGATTGAAGCGCGACATCGTCAGGAGCGTCGTCGCTGAAATTGAAAATCTGCGCAAAAATTCCAAACCGAAATGAATTGCTCCAACCTCTTTCTCTTGGCTGTTACTCTAGCCCTCGCTTCGCAGCGCCCCGTGCTTGCCGCCGATTCGGCATCGGCGCCAGGCCAAGTCCACACGACGCGAGGACTCGTTCGCGAAATTGCTCCCGACCGGCACAAAGCCGTCATCCGGCACGAAGCCATCCCCGGTTACATGGCCGCCATGACGATGGAGTTCAATGTGCGGAACACGAACGAATTGATCGGAATTGCCGCAGGGGACACGGTCACCTTCCGGCTCACCGCGACCGAGGAGACACATTGGATTGATCAAGTGAGCAAAGTCGCTTCGACCACGACCGGTGCTCCCGAATCGAAGCTGATGATTGCCCCGTCGCAAATTGCCGAACTCAAACCTGGAGACTTGTTGCCGGATTACGAATTGATTGCCGAGACCGGCAAAACCATCCGGTTTTCAGATTTCCGAGGCAAGGCGCTGGCCTTCACGTTCATTTTCACACGTTGCCCACTGCCGGATTACTGCCCGCGCATGGGCAACAACTTCGCCAAAGCCCGCGAACTGATCCTCGCCAATACAAACGCACCGACAAACTGGCAGTTCCTCTCAATCTCCTTCGATCCCGAATTTGACAAGCCCGCCGTGCTGTCCAGCTATGCCGACTTTTATCGTAAAGACAACGCCGACCGCTGGTTGTTCGCCTCCGCACCAATGAGTTCGCTCGCACAACTCGTGCCCCGGCTCAACTTGATGGTCAATCGCGAAGCGGGCGGAAGTATCTCGCACAACCTGCGCACCGTAGTGCTCGATCCCCGAGGTCGCATCCACCGACAGTTCGATGGCAATCAGTGGCCCCCCCCCGGACCTGGTTCAGTCCCTCGCGGAGGCGGCTCGCGTTTCCACTCGCCAGTAATACCTCTCGCGCGGCTGCCAATGGCTTACTCGGATCTTGGGCACGACCACTGTCCGGCAGCTTGCTCAAGCCGGGGCGTCCCTGAAGCCGCTATCCGGCCCAACCGTCTGGTCGGTAGGCCCCTCTAAAAAACCACGCCTTGATCCCGCCGCCGATCAATCCCCCCAGCACCGGCGCCACTATGTAAACCGTCCACCAGCCGGAGCAAATAGACCATCTAGGATGGAAGGTCTTTGCCGGTGGAGGTGACGGTCAGTTTGCCGTGTTTCACTCCTTTAGCGGAAATCAGTTCGTCGGCGATTTTCTTAACGGTAGGGGCCTTGCCCCTAACAACGAGGACCTCCAAACAGTTCTGGTGGTCGAGATGCACGTGGAGGGTCGAAATGATGACCGCGTGATGATCGTGTTGGATATCCGTCAGCGCAGCTTGGACATGCTGCTTGTGGTGGTCGTAGAGGAGGGTGATGGTGCCGGCGATTTCACTCGTGCCGTGCTCCTGACGATGCTGGACCAGGGCGTCCCGCATTTGGTCTGCGATAGCCTGGGAGCGGTTTTCGTATCCCATCTGATTTACCATTTTGTCAAATTGGCGCAACAGGTCGGCCGAGGCCGAAACCGTGAATCTCTCAACCAATGCTTCTTTCATAATGGGGCAGCACGGGAGTAATCGTAATTGCAGGACCGCCCCTGTCAAATCCGTTTGAGGGGTCGATTGGACGCCGGGTCGGGTGTTTGCGGCCGTTGCGGGGCCTTCGTTCTTCCTGTGGAACGAGGTTGACAGGACTTCAAGGAGTATTACGATTCACACCAATCGTAATTCTGTGAATCGGAAACCGGAAACGGACATGTGGACCTGCGGGGCGTCGAGCGCCATCGGGTGCGGTGGAACGTGCCTGGGGAGGCAGCCACAGGCGCCAGCTTTCACGCTGATTGAACTGCTGGTGGTGATCGCCATTGTGGCGATTCTCGCGGCGTTGTTGTTGCCTGCGTTAGGCCAAGCCAAGGCGCGCGGCAAGCGCGCAGGCTGTTTGAGCAATCTCCGGCAGGTAGGGCTGGCTGCGCAGCTCTATGCCGATGACTTCAAGGGTTATCCGCCCGCATGGATTGACTCCACCACCCGTTGGATGGATTTGCTGAAACCATTCGTCGGCAAGACCTCCGGCGTTTATCTCTGCCCTGCCGACATGAAGAGGATTCCGGTGACGTGGGACACGAACATTTTTTTGAGTTACGGGCTTAACACCTTCAACTTTTCCGGAAATGAGTATTGTTTTTGGTATGGCGTCAAGGTCGGCAACGTTCGGCATCCCTCGGGGACTATCATTTTCGCCGATTGCACGCCGGGAAAGTATTACTGCGGCGGCGGCAATTCCTTCACCAACCCTGTTGTGGACGTGGACTACCGCCACCCCAAAAGAAGCTTCGTCGCCGACTATTGCGACGGACACGCCGAATATAGAACCACGACCCTCAAAGGGGAGTGGGATGCCTCCGATTAGGCGAGGCACAGCGCTCCAACATCATGAATACTCGAAGAATAACTCCGTCTGGAAAAATGCTGTGGGCCACCTTGTTGGCAGGTATTCTGCCGCTCACGGGTAATGCTGGCTTCTCTCTGCCCTCGGGTTCGAGTTCGCCCGGCGACGGGATTAGCGTGGTCCTGTCAGGCAGCGTTGTAAATGGAGGGATTTACTGGCAAAGCAGCACGAACTGGCTCAACAGCGGAGCGCCAGCCAAGCCCTACATTGTGACCAATTACTTCACCCTACCGGTCTGCGATTCGATCTCAGTCGCGCGGATCCTCACTACGGTCTGGGCCGGCACGGCAAATTACACCTGCCAAATGACCGTCTGCGTCAACGGCATTAACCTTCCACTAGCCAACCCGCTGGTGTTTGGCACGACCTCCGATACCAATGCCGAGTTTAGCGCCACCACCGCCAACGCCTACGGTTCGGGTTCCGGGGTCTGGCTCGTGACCATTCCGGTTCCGGGTGAACTGTTGTTCAAGAATGGCGCGAGCAATTCGATTGTTATCACCCAGACCACACCGGACAGCTTCGACGGACGCATCCACCACGTGACACTAGTTGGCGTGTATCGAAACAACGCGTTGACCAATACCCTGGACTATGCCATCGCGGAAGGGAGCGGCGACATCTTCAGAGCGCCCACCGGCGCTCAAGTCAGCCAGCGCACGATAGTGTTTACCGCTCTCACTTCCACCAATGCCGTGACCGCGAACCTCATCGCGCTCTACACCTACGGTGACACCAGCCAGAACGACCGACTCTACTTCAACGGCATGCAATCTGGCGGCGACAACGTCGCGCAGTGGGATACCAGTATAGCCAGTTACGGCCCGTCAATTGCCACATTCGATGTGCTCAACAGATTGGTCGGGACCAACACGCTCACGTTCTCCGTTGGCAGCGATGTCCCCGCTACGGCGGAAACCACCCTGCGGCCCCAATTCGCCGCACTGGCGGTGACGCGCGTGCCGAGCGCCTCTGCACCGTCGCTATCCATCGTCGTTCGGACAAACTGGGTGCAGCTTGCAATATCAGGGGAAACGAATCGACCCTACCGGGTTCTCACTTCCACCAACCTGGCGAACTGGACCGTAGCGGTTAGTTTCCTCAGCAGCAACGCTGTCTCCCATTTGTTTTTCCCGGCAACAAACCAGAGCTTGTTCTTCCGCGTTAGCACTCCTTGATTTCGAAGCCAATGACTGCCATTGATCAACTTCGGGAATTATTCCATCACATTGCCGCTCTGCTGGTTTGGCCGGTTCTGCTTGGTTTGCTTGGCTTGCTGGGGGCTATCCTCATTGCCATCGGCGCATTCCTGCGCGAGGCCTGGGATCGCCGTAGGGGCCGGTGTTCCAGCCTCGAACGAGCGCAGCGAGCACTGGATGAAATTGCCGCTGGGCGCAACGGTGAAGGGCTCGACCTGCGCCTGGAGGAAGTCCTCCAAGGCACCGAGCGCGAGCGCTGGCGGGCGCTTGGACGCTTGCGCCTCGCCGTGCGGGTTGGCCCGTCGCTGGGCTTGATGGGCACCCTCATCCCGATGGCTAACGCGTTGCAGGGTCTGGCCGATGGCAACCTGCCCGCCCTCGCCAGCAACATGGTCACGGCCTTCGCCGCCACGGTCATCGGGCTCAGCATCAGCGTGGCCGCTTACCTCATCGCTGCCGCCCGTGAGAGTTGGGTGCGCGCCGATTCGCAGGCGCTCGCCTTTCACGCCGAGCGTGTCTTGCGCTTGGCCAACCGAAAGGAGTAGATCATGCGCTTCGTTCAGCGGCATCGGTTGTCGGCACACGGACCCCCGCCGGGGTATGACGAAGACCCGCTTGCCGGCATCGCCAATCTGTTCGATGTCAGCGTCGCCTTCATCGTCGCGCTCTTAATCGCGCTGTTTGCCTTGTTCTCCTCCGGCAAACTGCTCGACAAAAACGCCAACGTTACGCTCGTCAAGCAGACCGAGGACGGCGAAATGGAGATCATCACCAAACACGGTGCCCAAATCAAAGTGCAGAAAGTCTCCGACAAGACGCTTTCCGGCCAGGGCACCCGACTTGGCACGGCCTATCGCCTCGCCAACGGTCAGGTGGTGTATGTGCCGGACGACGAGGCCCTTCCGAAATGAGCGGGACGTGAATTCCCTCCGCGCATTGCTTGTCCTCGCCGTTTTCCTGTCCGGTTGTCTTGCCTATGCCGCGCCGGTGAAGGTCGCGCTGCTAACCGGCGATGCGCAATCGGCGGCGGCGATCGGCGCCATCGCGGAAATGCGACGGGATCCCGCGTTGCAGGATGTTACCGTTCGGGCATTCCCGCGCATTGAATTGTCCGATGGGGATCGGAAGTTCGTGCGCCAAAGCGACATCGTCATCGGCTACACCCGGTATGGCGTATTGCTCCGTGCGCTCGCGATGGAGATTCGAGCGGCGGCGGATCGCGGAAGTTTCATCGCTGGTGTGGGTGGTCCCCTTGACCCCGAATTTGCCGATCTGGGTTTTAGACGCGTCGACGCGCTCGCCAGGTATTTCGACGCGGGTGGCCAAGCGAATCTGGTCCAGATGGTCCGCGCAGCCCTGGCTCGGCAGCTTCGTCCTGGCCTGACCTTCGCGGCACCTTCCGTGTTTCCAGAGATCGGCTTCTTCGATCCCGCCAGCCGGCGCGCCTTCGCGCGATTCGAGGACTATTCCGCGGCTTATCTTAAGGGGAAGCCGGAACGCCGTGAGCACCCTTGGATCGGTGTCTATTTCTCGCGCGACACGGCAACCTCGGGTCAAACCGAATTGCTCTCCGCCATTAACTCCGCGTTGGCGGCGCGTGGCTTCAACGCGCTTTTCGGCTTCGGTTATCCGGCAGATGCCGCGTTACCAGTTTTGTTTCTCGATGCCGACCGCCACAGCCGCATCGAGGCGCTCGTCGGGCTGACTTTGAAGATTGGCAATGTTCCGTCTAAGCTCGCCCCGTTACTGGCACAGCTTGATGTTCCCATCCTCAACGCCATTGCGTTAAACCGGCAGAGCCGAGTCGATTGGGAACGCTCCGCCAGCGGACTCGATTTCATTGAACGCTCCTGGCAAGTCGGCAGTGCGGAACTCGCGGGCGCAGTTGCGCCAACGATTGTGGCCTCGAAAGAACAACTCGTGGATATCGCCACCGGTGAGAGCTATGTGATGACGATGCCCATCACCGAGCGCGTCGAGCGGCTCGCCGACCGCGTGACGGCGTGGGTAAACCTGCGGCACGAGTCCCCCGTCGCCCGCCGGGTCGCCGTCATCTACTACAACTATCCCCCCGGCCGCGAGAGCATCGGCGCCTCGTATTTGAATGTGCTGCCTCAGTCCTTGTGGGAGATTCTCAAGCGGTTACGGGCGGAGGGTTACGACGCTAACGGCGCCCCCACCACCGCAGATGAGCTGTTTACGATTATCCGCGCGTTTGGCAGTAATCCGGCACCTGGAACCAACCTGCTTGGGGAACTTGATCAGTTGGCTCGCTCCGGACGCGTGCAGGTTCTGCCGGTGTCGGAATATCGCCGATGGTTCGATCGACTGCCTTTGGCGCTGCGGAAGCAGATCATCGGAAAATGGGGCGAACCAGAGCAGAGTAAGGTCATGGTCTGGCATGACCGCTCGGGTGAGGCGTTCTTTGTGCTGCCGATGTTGCGCTGGGGAAATCTCCTCTTCGGCGCGCAGCCTACGCGTGGTTGGGACCAGGACATTCAGGCCGCTTACCACGATGTCACCCTGCCTCCCCATCACCAATACCTGGCGTTCTATCTTTGGCTCCAAAAGAGTTTTCAGGCGAACGCGATGGTCCATGTCGGCACACACGCCACGCATGAATGGCTGCCCGGGAAGGAGGTCGGGTTCACGGCTGGCGATACGGGTGAGGTTATTGTTGGCGCCGTGCCGCAGTTTTACCCCTTCACCGTGGATGACATCGGGGAAGGATTGCAAGCCAAACGCCGGGGTATGGCGACAATCATCACCCATTTGACTCCGCCCCTGGATCGCGCGGGTCTGAATCCGGAACTCCGCGAAATCGCCGGACTGATCAACGATTACCATGTGGCCAAGGAAAAAGGCGCATTGGGTAGCACGGACATGCTTCGCGATTTGGCCCAACGCGGCGGGAAGTGCGGGGTGTTTAAAGACCTGGCCATCACGCTCGCGCCCGACACGGTGTTGAGTGATGATCAGATTGAGGAGATTGAGCATCATCTCAAGAAGATCGGCGAGCGCATGACGCCGTTTGGAATGCACACGTTTGGCGTGGCCCCGGACGAGAAGAATCGCGCGGCCACAGCGGAGGCCATTCTGTCGTTTGAGCCGGAGTTGGCGGCAGATCAGCGTGCCCGGCGCAAGGCGGACTTGATGGCGCGTATGGAATTCTCGGCCAAGGCTGAACTGGATGCGCTGTGTGCCGGTCTGGCCGGACACTACATTCCCGCCGGGCCGGGCAACGATCCGATTCGCAATCCTGATGCACTACCCACCGGAAAAAACTTCTACGGTTTTGATCCGGCGCGCATGCCAACGCCAGCGACGTTCGCGGCCGGGTCGCGCCTGGCGACAGATTTGATCGAGTCGTATCGCAAACGCCACGCCGGTCAATTTCCCGACCGGTTGGTGTTCAACCTCTGGGGCACCGAGACGAGCCGGCACGAGGGCGCGATGGAGGCTCAGATTCTGGCATTGATGGGTGTGCGGCCAAAATGGGACGCGCGCGGGCGGGTGCAGGGCCTGGAGTTGGTGGCGCGGGCCGAACTGGACCGTCCGCGGATCGATGTGACGATTGTCCCGTCCGGCCTGTATCGCGATCTGTTCCCTAATCTGATGCTGCTGCTCGACCAGGCGGTGGACGTCGTGAAAACGGATACAAGTGAGGACAACCCACTCGTGCAGAATATCGCCGCCGCCAGGGTCGCGCTACAAGCGCAAGGAGTCGCGCCTGCCGATGCCGAGAGATTAGCCTCCGTGCGATTGTTCAGCGTGCCTTCGGGCACCTACGGTGCGGGACTGGACCATGTCATTCAGCAGGCAGACAGTTGGACCAATGAACAGCAGGTGGCCGGGGTCTTCTTCAACCGCATGAGCCATTTGTTCGGACAAGGCTTCTGGGGCACGCGTGCGGCAGCAGGAACAAACATCGACCTGTCCCCAACGGTTCTGCGTTTGGCGCTCAAGGGGGCAAAAGCCGTGATCCATAGCCGTTCCTCAAACGTTTACGGAGCAATCGACAGTGACGATTTCTACCAATACCTCGGCGGGACAGCGATGGCTGTGCGCGAGGTCAACGGCAAACCGGCGGACACGTTGGTAGCGGACCTGAGCAATCCAAAATTCAGCGAAACGGTGACGTTGGAGCGATATATGGGGCGAGAGATGCGATCGCGGTATTTGAATCCGAAGTGGATCGAAGCCATGCTCAAAGAAGGCTACGCTGGCGGCCGCATGATGCGGCAGGTGACCGACAACTTGTGGGGCTGGCAGGTCGCTGTGCCGGAGGCGGTGGACGCGAGCAAATGGCAGGAGATGTTTGAAACCTACGTCCAGGATCGATATAAGCTGGGCATTCGCGAGAGACTTCGCGCTGCGGAAAACCTGGCGGCCTACAAAGCGATGGTGGAGCGGATGCTGACCGTTACCGACAAAGGTTACTGGAAACCTGCCCCGGCAACGGTGGATCAACTGCGGCGGACGCAGGCCGACCTGGTGCGCGCCGTCGCGAGCGAGGTTGAAACGACGACCGAGCGTGCCGCTCTAAAACCTGCCCCAGGATCGGCACCGGCGCCCTCCACGGCAGGTCCGGCGGCTTTGGCCGCGAAGGCGACACCGGTGGTGAAGGGTCGAGTGCTAGAGGAAAAACCCGTTCCACGTGCACGCACTACCTCCTTAAACGTCCGGTCACCAGAGATGCTTTTCCCCGGTATGGCTGCTCTTCTCTTAATTCTGCTGGGCTGGTGGCGGCAAAGCGTGACTTCCCGTGACTAGAAACACACTTTCCGCCGAATCCCTCGACGATGGCGGCCACCAGGTGCGAGGGGGACACCCGATTACGGATTCGTTCGGAATAGGAGAATAGCCGCCGGACCATTGGTGGTGTGGGGAGCCGCGATGGTCAGGAGTTTCAACTCGGGGATGAAGAAGCCGGTTCGGGCACGAGGGGCTGTCGGCACGTGGGCGATTTGTTTTGGCTCGTCCCCGTTCAGGGGAACTTGGAACGTGTCAACGAAGCCTCCGCCCCCAATGACGTATAGTCGTCGGAGCTTGGCATCGTAGAAGAGGTCGTCGGCGTCGCCAACGCAGGGTGTTTGGTAGAGGGCCTTGCCAGTGCTCGTGTCATAAGCGACGAGGCCTGCGGGCTTCCGGGTGGCAATGAAAAGGCGGCCGGACGCGGCGTCCAGGGCCATCGGGAAGTTCTTCTCGCCAGCGGCGACTGACCATGTGGAGGTGATTGACAGTCCCATGTCGGTGAGGGTGAGGACCGCGATTGCGTGCTCGTCAGGCACGTTCACGTAAATGCGGTGGCTGGCGGGGTCTAGCTGAAAAGACTCTGGATGGGAGGGCAACGCGACGTCCATGGACGGATCGGCTTGCCTGGGACGGTCGAGGAGCAAGTCAGCGGGGGAACGAGGGGGGGACGGTTGGCCTCCTTCTGCGGGTGGAAGCAGCGGAGCCAGTCGGATGGCGGTGAGCAAGCCGGAGCCGGGTTCACCTCCTGAGCCGACCAGGACGAGGTTGTCGGCGGCGGCGAAGCGAATATTGTCCGCGTTCCGGCCGAGGTCGGCCCATGGGCCTTCGGTGTAGGTGCGGCAATCGAACGTGCGACAGGTCCCGTCGCCACGGCTACAAACCAAGAGCAACCTGTGCTCCACGAGAAACATCAGGCCTTGGGGTTCGTTAACACCGGCCAGACGATGGACGCGGCGGCGCTTGACTAGGTCAATGACTTCGATGGAGTGATTCTCCAGCGCCGCGACGAAGAGCTTGCGCGAGGCGACATCCACGGCCAGATGATCCAGACGACCCTCAACGTTCTTGATGGGGACTGCGGCTAGAAAGACCAGGGGCTCGGCAGCGGGGCCGGTTTGCGCGAGGAGCGGACTGGAGCCAAGCGACAGGAATAGGCCCGCAAGTAGGGTCGCGGGTCGCATGACCAAAGTTCCGTGTTTCCGAGTAGGCTCGATCATAAAAACGGTCTGGAATTGGACTGGAGAGGCCCTTGGTTGTCACGCCCAAACGACTGCGTTTCGGGGGGCTTCGAGTGGCTGGCATCCTGGGGGCCGCGTGCGCGAGGGCGCGTGTGGGCGCGCGTGTGGGCGAAATTGACTGGCTACTGCAAATGCCGCAAACTACCGCAGTTGATTGCCATTTCTGTGTGATGGATTGGTCAAGAAGTGGTCCAAGTTCTCGATGATCGGAATGACGCGGATGAAGGGGCCAAAAGGCTTCACGTTGATTGAGTTGCTGGTAGTGATCGCGATCATCGCGATCCTGGCGGCGATGCTGCTGCCGTCGCTGGGCAGGGCGAAAGAAAAAGGCCAGATAGCGGTCTGCGCCTCCAACCAGCGGCAGTTGGCGATTGCAGCGATGACCTACTCGGTGGACAACGGGGAGTGGATGAACCCCCTCCAGGACGTGCGGACGGGACCTGAGGGCGGGCAAGACGAGACTACTTATCGGGTCATCCTGTGGGAATATGTTGGGCGCGCGCCCTCGGTGTTCGATTGTCCGGCGGAACGGGCAGCGGTTTACGCGGATGGGATTTCGGCAACGGACGCAGCCCTGGGAGGATTCGGGCTGGATACGGGGACAGACTGGAAGCATCTCTACGGTTATCCCAGCCCTAACGAGGTTTGGAACGCGAGCGGGATTGGAGTGGCTGGGGCGCACTGGATTCCGGTGCGCAACGATCCAACTGCGGCGTCGAGGGTCAGCACGATGCCTTTTGGGCGGCCCAAGAACCAGGGATACTGGGAGGGGTTGCACAAGACGACGGAAATGTCCGCTCCGGCGAAGCTGATCTGGTTTGGGGACGGTGGAAGTGGAACGGCGCTTTGGAGCGATGACAGTTGGTGGATTAAGGATGTGGTGGACGGGGCCGAAGACGAAAAGGGGTTTAACCGGCTGTTGCAGGATGACTACGGCTGCCGCCGGCACAGCGGGAAGGCGAACTACGTTTTCGCGGATGGGCACCAGGGCCGCTTCGGCGCCAATGACATCAGGTGCGACGAGGTGGAGTGCTGGTGGTCGCTGCAAATGAACGCGCACAACCGGGTGGCGGGGAGCGCCCGCAGGTAACGGTATGAGCGGGCAGACACGTTCGAGTTTGAAGCTGGCCAGCACGGTCACGCTGGCGGTTGCTGCCATCTGGTTCATCTCGGCGCGCTACGGTCACTTTCGTCGGGATGGAGAGGCTGGTGCGCGGGTGTGGTTCTACGACCAGAAAAAAGGGCAGTTGTATGCTGCCGAACGAGACACGATTCCGCCGTATGGACCCGGAGTGCGCGCGATTGTGGTGACCTTCCCTGGCCAGGAAACCGACCCTGGGAAGCAACGCATCGCCTATTTGCAGACCTACGGTCAACCACTGAAGGATGCCTTGGAACGTATGAAGCGGGACCGCGAATCCGGAAAGACAAGAAGAGAGCCACCACCCGAGCGTGGCAGCGAGCTATTCCGGACCAACGACCTTGTCAGGAGAGTGGCGGATGCGGAGTGGCACGCGGCCGCCAGCCCAGAGGGACGGACTATAATGTCGGAGTGGCGATCCTGGCGAACACCGGGCGGCCAGGCACCCGTGGTATGCCTGCCATAGGTGCTCGCGGCATAGCGCATCGGGCGGCAGCGGCAGGCGAAGGTCACCCCTGCTTCTCCTTTCGCCTTGGGCGTGTTGACACCAGCTCGGCCGCAAATTCATCAATTCATCGAACGGTTCATAATTGCGGACGGATTTGCTTCGATTATTTCTGCCGACGATGCTGCCGTCGATGTACTTTTTGATCAACTCCACGACTTCATCGAAACGCGCGAGCGGCAAATCGTTGGCGGCTGCCTTGAACACCTGGATTACCCGCGTGCTCAAGAACGAATAGCTCACCTTGCGCCTGTCCCCGAAACTCTCGCGGCCAATCTTCTGGTATTCGTTGTACCGACGCACGAGGTAACTCATGTAATTCTTGCGAAGCATGTCGGTGCCGATCGTCCCGGGTGCAGATGCACGGCGGGTTCCGGCCTTGCGTTGCTCCCTGTAAATCACCGTGTTGATTGTGTGCGCCGCGATACCTTCATTTGTTTCGATGTGCATCGCTGAAGCGGGGGCGCTTGCAGGGGGAGTGATGCGTTCAGAGCGAAGCCGGGAAAGCAACTTCTGGACAGCGCGCTCAAGATGGCGCCTCAGATAGTCACGGAATTGATCATGAGAAGAATAGCTCCAGATCAACCCGGTATTTCTCAATTCATCTCGGAACTTTATGATTTTCTGGTATTGGCCGTGGTCAATCTTGCTGGGGCTCCCCGGAACATCGGAAAAATATAGTAGCACGGGTTTGTCGAACGCAACGCTACGCCGAATCTCCTCCTCCGTTCCCGATTCCGCTACTCCGGTGGGCGACCCGAACCTAGTCCAGAAAATGCCAAGCACGATATCACAATCATCAAGCGCTTGGTTATTTACAATTGCTTGCGGACGATTCCCAAGCTCGGGATAGGTGGCCGTTTGCCAGGTTTTGATTTGGAGGGAGGCGCTCTTTTCCTCGGTGTGGAGATCATTCCACTCTTGAATGAGTTCAAAAGCGATTGCCCGCTCGGCCAGCACATCGCCAGGTGACGCCAAGAAAATGCTGATATGAGTTACTGCTTTTGCCGTAGTAATATCGGAACCTAAGGACCTAGTTCATGCTGCCAGCCGACCTTTCAGCTTTTCCTCCAATCCTTGGAGATGCCTCGCGAAGCCGTTCCATTTTGCTGGCGATAGGATGGAACTGAAGAATCCAGGGCCGGTCACGGGCCCAGAAACGGTCATCACCACCAACCGGGTCTGTTGGAGTTGCAGCAGGCGCTCCCGGTTGCGAAGGGAGCGGTGCAGCAGCCCATGAAGGTCAGGCATGTTCTCGGCAAATTCCGCGCTAACCTTGGCTGCAGATGTGGCGTCCAAGAGGGCGTCGAGGTAGTCCACGGCGGTGGTCTCAAACAGTTTCTCCAGCACTCGGTAGTATGCGTCGAGGTTATCGCGAACCTGGTGCCAGCGGTCAGGAGTCATTTCAAGCCCCGTGTCCGCTTCCAGTGCTGCGATAACCCGTTCAATTTGAGACAAAAGCAGGTTCCCGATGGTCAGGAGGATGTGGAGGAAATTCGGAATTCCCTTTGCCGTGCCGCGCTCCACATGGCGGTCCAGACGCTTTTGGTGGCGATGCGCGAAGTCCATCACGGCTTCGTGAAGGAACTCGAAATGCCGCAGATTGCGCGCGCCGAGGATGCGCAAGGCGTCGCCATCGGTGGAGGAGGTGTTGTTTGATGGCGTCCGTCGACGGAGCAACCTGGCCGGTAAATCGATGGGAATGTCGCAGTAGGTTAGAAACTGCTTCAATCGCTCTTCGTCATCGCCACTGCACAACACGGTCAGCACGTCCATAAAACGTTGCGGACTCTCCCGGGCCTCTCGGATTTGGCGTTCCCTGCGAATGTCCCGGCCCGTGACGATATCCTGTAGGTTCGTTATGAGAACCGGGTAACTTCGAGGGGTCCAGTTTTCCTGAGAACGCAGGCCCAACTGCGCAAGCGCTGGCTGGGCACGCAAACGCCTCTGATCAATCTCGTTCAGCCGGCAACGAAGAGAACCGTGGTGGCCTGCCTCGACCGCGAGAAAGAATGGCCGGTGGTCTCCTTGTAGCACCCGACAAGCAAGGGCGCCGGGATCCGCGCTGGCGGAAATCGTTAACTTTATCCACTGCTCCTCAACTTGCGCCTCAAGGATCCGGATTGGAAAACCGGCCGGAGGCGTTGTCGCTTCATCGGGGTTGTCGGCAGCCGTCTGAAGCTGGGCGGTCTCGCGTAGCACGACGGCGGAGTCCGCCGGGTCGAACATCACGGCGGGAGAGAGTTGCTTGCCCCCCTCTGGTGGATAACACAACAAAACTTCGAGATTGCCATTCGCCGCGGTCCTCCGAAGTGCGGCATTCGTGAAGTTGGCGCTACCCATCGCCAACATGACCTCCTTGCCGCATTTGAAGGCATAAGCCTTGCCGTGGAGCTGCTGGAAATGCTCCTGGTCGTTGTAACGGCAAAGTCGGACTTCCAACTCCCCGGTCGTAAAGGCAGGCACTTCTAGCCATGCCTTGGTCAAAGTAGTGATGCCGTTTTGGGTGTATAGCGTAAGGCGTTTGGCTTTAGTGGACTGGCGGACATGGTCCACCAACGTTGGACTGGCGTCAAAAAACCGGGACAACACCGACACCTCCGAGGCTGGTCCTGGCATGCGGGCGACCAATTGGTCCCAGAGCGGGGTTTCCAGGTTGCTGAGCAGAACCGGCAGGCCATTGGCGGCGGAGTCCGGCCCGGCCTTGGAAAGCCATGGCACTTCGGCCACCAAGGTGTTTAAGTTGGAGGTGAGTTGCTCTGCCGGCCAGCGCTGGGCGAGCTGCTCGAAGAAGCTCAAGACCGACTGGAACAAGCCCAAGGCCGCCTCGTTCTTTTCTTCCTCGTAGTCAAACGCCGCAACCAGTTCGGCGTTCGAGCCGAGACCGTCTTGGGTGAAATTGGCGCTGCCGATCAGCAACAGGCCGCGGCGTTTGCTGGCAAGCAGGACCACCTTGGGGTGAAAGACGCCGGGAACGCGAACCGGATGCAACAGATAGTGAAGATTGGCCAGCTTGGGAAAGGACTCCGCATTTTCGCCTGCCGCTTTCAGCAAATCCTGATACTCGCCCTCATCGAGAAGAACGCTGATGTTGCCGTTGTCCTGGAGGCTCTTGAAGTTTTCCAGCGCATAGTCTTCGAAGAACCGAGCGCCGAAGTTGTAGGTGGTGATCAGCGCGTGCTCGAAGGCGTGCTTTTTCAGCCGTCCATGCAAATCCAGTTTTGTGGGTTGCTGGCTCATTGCCTCAGTCGAATCACGTCGTTGAGAACCTGTTTGCCACGGGCTGTGAGGCGAAGCGGTTCATCAAAACCCGCGTGTTTAATCAAGCCAAGATCCTGAAGCACCGTGGTCGCGTTGCCGTGGCGTGAAGCCCGAAAACCCGGAAGAATGTCCTGCTGCTTGACGAATCGCCCGTTCGCCAGTTCGAACCAGCTCGCGTCGAGCTTTCGCTTCTGGAATTTGACCTGGTCATGGCGCATGGCGATCCATTCCACCAAGCGGTCGACAGCGGCGCGCCAGTCCAACCGCCCGGCTTGCCAGTCATCGAGCCAGGGAAAAATCGTGCCGAGCCAGAGTTCGTCTTTTGCCTCATCCGCCACGCGGTGCAACGCGTCCTCGTCGCTACGGCCCCGCCATTTGCCATACAGCAACGCGAGCAATAGGGTGGCGCGGCCCAGACGTGTTTCAGGTGACACTTCGCGATCCCAGCAAATGCTCCATTCATTCAACACGCTCTCACCGTGAAATCGTTGAGACACCGCGAGGGAGGCCGCGATATCCGGGATCCCCGAAATGCCTATGGCCTTGAGCAGATCCGCAGGCGTGGAGCAATCGGCCTTCATCACCTTTTTCAAGTCCTGCACGAAGACTTTGCTCACCAATTCATCCAGCAAGGCCGGCTGAGTGAGACCCTCGGGATGTGGGGACAGCGCATCAAGCACCGCTGCGAGGAACTCCTCCAGGGCGATGGCCAGGAACTGGTGAGCGCAAAACTGCCGCCAGAAGGCGTGAGTCTCGGCAAATGCAGGAACCGGCTCATAAGGCTGCAAATCGTGGTCATCATCAGCGAGCCCGGCGTAGTAATGCGGCCAGAAGACCCCGCCACCGTCCACTTGGCGTCGGGTCACAACGATGCCGCCCGCTTCGCACGAACGCAGAACGTGCAAAAACATGCCGAGGGTCGCTTGCCGATTCAGGGGCCGGGTGGCTGAGGGGGATTCGTTCAGATTGAAAAAGAGGTTAATCAACAACTCCCGTTCCGTGGTTGCCGCGCGCCCCGCAAGCGCATCCAGCGAGAAGAGCTCCGCCGACTCTTGCAGCACATTTTTCGGAACGCGTGGCCGGGTCCGCCAGTTGCCGCTCAAATAGGCGCACATCCCCGTGGCGGCGGCAAACGCGTTGGCGAGTTTGCGCCCAGATTCCGTCGTGCAAACCGCCTCGCCATGTTCGTCCACGCGAACCAAGTCCAATCCGTGCAGACAGCCACCGTAGTATTGGCCGTATCCGCCCGTCAAATTCGACGGCAACACACGGAAATCCGTCTCGATGTTGTCGCCGTCGTCCGCAGAGGCCAGAATCGTGTCCACCTGTCGGATGCCAACGATGGGCAGGTCGGTCTTTTGCCCCAGTCGGGAGGAAAGCGCGAAAGCGGCCTCGCGTCGCTGGAATTCGTCCTCAAATGAGACACGCCCGCCTTTGGCTTTTCGGAGGTCCTCGATGTCGGCGATGGCCCAGGTGTAGAAGGAATAGTAGCGCGCCCGGTCGGTGGTTGTGATGATGCTCGGAAGAAGGAAATTAGTAAGCGCATCGGACACACGGGAGAGACCGAGCGGGTCGCGGCCCGAACCTTCCATCGCCACGCGGCGAGTCCATTGCGGCCAATATCTCAGTTGATTTTGTGCGGCGGGCATATCCAACTCAGCAGGCAGGAGCAAAACCTAGCTTTTCGAGAATCTCCTTTTGTCCGTTATCGGGCACAGGGAGAGCCCAAGCGAGCAAATGCTTGGGACGCGAACTAGCGACGTAGGCGAATCTCGCGTGCTCATCGTTCGCCGCAGCATTGTCCACCCACTGGAGCCAATGCCCTCCGTCACCCCGGCGGGTTGGGGATGATACAACCAAGGCTGCGTCTAAGGTCTCGCCCTTGATCTGGTGAAATGTAGTGATTCGCAAATTGCACCGGGTGACAGGATTGCTAAGCGACAGCGTATCATGGACCAGCGAATCTCCTTCCTTGTGCAAGGCCTGCAAACCAATGTCGTGGCTGGGTAACGGGGAGTCGCCTGTCCAAGCGTCATTCAAGATGGTTCCAAGTCCTTTTCGAGCCTGACTAGCCCAGGCTTTCCAAGTCTGATGCAGGTTGCTAATGGAAGGGTGCTGTGTGCATCCATCCAGGAACCGCGCCAAGAATAGCCTCCACGCAATATGCGACCGCAGCAGTGCCGGCCTGTAGTGAGTCCGCCTGTCCTGAGGTTCATCCGGGAAACACCAGGACGCAACGGCCAATCCCACGCACTTTAAAGCGTCATTAATCAGCTTCACTTCACCCTGCCGCCACAGGTAGATCGCTAGTGCCACGCGCATGCTTAGATTCTCCGGCAGCGAGGCATCGAAAGCGGCAAGTTTCTTCAAAGTCGAGTGCCCACGCGCAAGCATTGCAGTCTTTGCGGGGTCGCATCCCCTGGATATGGCCAGCAACGCAAATCTGCTGGCGAGAGCAGAGATTTCCTCACCGTTGTAGCCGAAGTAAACGCACGCGGGTTCATTGCCCTCCGGTGCAAGGCCGTCGACCGGGCCTTGATTCCGCAGTTTCCCACACACATCAACAATCGGCTGAGTACTACGAAAGTTCCTCGTCAACCGAAGGGTTATGTGCTTGCTCCGCTCAACAAATGACAAAAGGTAGTCAGGATACACGCCTCGAAAAGAGAAAATGGACTGATGTGGATCACCCACGAAATGCACTTTGGAGCCACAGTCCCGGAGGGCGTTTAGGAGCAACACTTGGCCCCCAGACAAGTCCTGACATTCATCCACAACGATGAATGGGAAGCGTTGAGCGAGACGCTCGCCCAGTGCTTTTGATTCACTGAGGAGCCTGTAGCAAATCACCTCGACATCTTCATGATTCGCGTAGCCCTTCTTCCAGAACGATGCCTTGGTCTCCGTAAGATCTCCGCGAAGTCTTTCGAGTGTGAGCCATTGTTTACCTTGGCAAAACTCTTGAAATGGAGCTGAGCCATAAAAGGACTCATCCTTAATGTAGTTCCTGCCATCTGCAAATGGAGGCAAAATATAGTATGTCTCATCCTTAAGATCAAAGTGAAAGCGATTTGCGGTCAGAGGTAGTCTCAGCAGCGTCTGTGTTCCGCCCCCCTTTTGGGGCTGCTTTAAGAACACATAGGGAGTTTTGCATGTGAACGCCTTAACGAAACCAGCCTCTGAATCATGCTCGACTATTCGCACGCTGCGGTCTCCCTCCTGGCCAAGGAACTTGGTGATAAGATGACCGTAGGGATTGAGCAAATAGCCGTGCAGCCAACTGTCGAAAGTGCCCACGAAATGAGGAAAAGCGGCCTTCCCAGCAAAGCGACACACTCGCTCCCGGATCACGTCAGCCGCGTTGTTTGTGAAACTCAAGACCGCGATGCCTTGGTGACGCCAAGTTCGCAGCCGCATCGCGTATGCGGCCATCAATCCCACGACTTCCGTTTTACCGCTGCCTGGGCAGGCTTTGAGAAATGCCTCGGCTTCCAGAGGATGCAGCACGAAATCCAGTTGCTGCTCGGACTTCTCAAACAACGAGCATTTCCCGTAGCCACGGCAAGGAGGATAGCCGCCTTTTCGGCTGCGATAGCAATCTTCATGGGCAAGGCCCTCCTGCTTGCCGCAGACCACGGCTGCCACGCCTTCATACTTGTCGAGATGAGTGCTCATGCAGGTCTTCCGCAGGCCCACAAAACGGCGTTTGTGATGTAGCTGGGCAAAGCCAAGGAAGTCGGAATGGTAGAAAGACGTTTTGCGAGTAGTTGAGCGTACTCACCCTTTTCAATGTGGGTGAGGAGTTCGTAGGCCGCGTCCGCACGGGCGTTCAGAGCAGCAGTCTGTGGCCAATCCTGCCGCGCTAAGGCTCCCAACTTCTTGGCGGTTTGAGGATGTCCATCTTGCTTTGCGTGTCTCGCCCCCACAGAAAGCATCGCTTTGATATTCTGGCCTTCCATAGCCAGATCGTATTCAAATGTCTTCAGGGTGTTTACATGGAGCCGAGTGTTGCTTGAAATTGCCACAACCGCGACCAACGGTAATGCTGGATTAGTTCCCTCCACAAGCTTGGTTGGAGTGGGTTTGGAGTCTGTTGGGGGATCGCGGTCAATAATCCCAGCGCAACGGATAGGGAGCTTTTTGACCACAACCGCGTCAAAGCTGCAAAAGAGCTGCATGAAGTGCCGGAAATAGATGCCATTCATGTTGATGACGGCTACACCGGCATCCTCCAAGGATTCTGGCAGCACTTGTTGCGGATCACAGGCTTCGTTGTGCTTCTTCAGAACTTGTTTGGCCAACTCAGGAAGGAGCAGGGCCTCGGCGATCCCCTCGACCAAAATCACCGCCCTGGCAAAGAGCAGCGTGGACTTAGTCGCATCCAGCCAGCGAGAGATGAACGCTTCACTCTCAGGTGTGAGGCAACAATCACGGAGGGCAGTCGCCACCGCCCCGTCCGGGTGCGAACACAAGTGGATCATCGTCTTCAGTGACACGGCTGACGCCAATACCGGAGAGTGGGTTGTGACGATCACCTGAATGCCAGATTGCGTAGCTGTTTGCTCCAAATACTTGAGCAACCTGATCTGAAGCTGCGGGTGCAGATGGGCCTCCGGTTCCTCAATCAGAAGGACTCGAAGGTAATCTTCGTTAGGTCCTGGATTTTGCAGCTCTGCCAAGACGGTCGCCAGATATAGTAGGTTGTTGTAGCCAAGGCTGTTTTCCTCAAGGCTGCGAAACAGGTCTCTCTCCGGCTTGTCCCTAAAATGTGGGAAGAAAACGAGCCGCAAGTTCTCTACGATCCGGTTAAAACTGGTTTCGCTAAACTGGATCAACGTATCTTGCCCAAACACCTTGCCGATGGCGTCGTTCAGGGCCTTCCGAATGAAGCTGTTTGCCGTCTCGATGCTCTTGCTCTTATCAGCGGCCAACGCCTCGTTGAAATTTCGCACTTCCTCAACCAGCGGAGGTTTACCTGCCTCGACGAACTTCTGATTCAAATTCTTGAGCAATCGCGCCAGGCGTGATCCTCTGCCTTCCTGCAGTTTAGCCTCGGCATCCCTCATGGGCGGCAGGTAGATGCAGTTGATTCGGTCAAACAGTTCCCGTTCAAACATGCTCGCACGCGATTCTCCACCCCACAGCGTTCGCTTGAACCAGCCTCGACTGGTCTCCTTGTTCTCGACTTCGAGGTTCAGTGTCGCCTGCTCGTTGCCCACGACCCACGGATGAAAGGCCACCATCTCCTCCTTCGCTAAACCCCCGAACAGCGCCGAGACTTTGATCCCGGAGGAGCGTGTGGCGTCCTTTGAGAACGGTCTGTGAAAGTCCGCCTCGGTGATACCACCTCGCCCATACTCATCTTCGAGAAGCAACAGCCGTATCGCATCAATGATGGCGGATTTCCCGGAACCATTTTCGCCGACCAGGACGTTCAAGCCTTTAGCCAAAGCAACTTGGAATTGCTTTCCAAAGTGCTTGTAGCCTTCGATCGTCAGGGTCTTCAGAAACATAGTGGTTTGGCAGTTGGCCTCGTGTTCGGGTAGTTTATCGTCGCAAACTGTCCAAGAGCCAGGTCAGTGTTGTTCGGGCTGAACTCACAATTGCGGAATACCCGAGCGCCCTAAACTGCGGGGTGTCGTATTGAGCATTCACATCGGGGCTTCTCTTTCGGCCAAGCAACAGCACGTCAACTTGCTTGCCAAGACTTCGGCTCAAGTCGTCGCGGTATTTTGCCGCTTGGGCTTCGTCGTCTCGCGTCAGGTCGTGCGATGGGCGTTTGAACTCCACCAGCAGGAAGCCGCCGGACAACCGCTCGGCGAGAAACAGGTCCGGTCGCTTGTTGGCCCGCTCCCCGGTGAACTCCTTGCCGACATAGTCCTCGATCACGTTGGCGAGGGTTTGATTTGAGGAAATCAAAGCGTGATCCTGACCAAAGACCCAGAGGTTTGCCTCGAAGACCTGATGGACCGTCTTTTCGAGCGTTGCGGGATTTCCGACCAACTCATCCAGGCTGTCCAGCACCTGCCTGCGGTAGTCTGCCTGCCGGGAGATCAATGCCAAATCCAAGATGCCGAATAGCTGAAGTGCCTCGGCAAAGACCTCCACATCGCCGCCTTTGGCCTCGTCAATCTTCTGGAGCACCAGCCAGTATTCATCTCGTTCGAAGGCATCGAGGACAACGGAAACAATCGGTTCCACACGCTCATCTGTTTCGCCGTAAAAGCGCTGAAGTACTCGCTCCAAGGCGGCTTTGGCGTAACTGCGGCGATATTCGGGCAGCAGCGCCAAGCGCCGATCGATTTCTTGTTTGAGACGGGCACGGGCGAGAGTCACCTCCCGTTTGTAAACCTGCGTCACCGCCTCCTTGAGCTTCTCTTTAACCTTTGGGCGAAGCTCCTGGTAAAGTTTGCTATTCTCAACGACCGCACCCCAATCGCCAGTGACGGCATCCACCAAGCCGTCCGCGTTCAGCTCTCCATAGACTTTCTTCAGAAGCTTGGGCGGGATTTCCGGGTCGTTCTCCAGGCCGAAGTATTCTGGCTTCCCAACGATCTTCCCGCCGACCCGCAACACGATGCCGGGCTGCTTGAACGTCTTTTGCCCCTGGGAAACTTTGAATGACAGGTTCGCCGGCCCTGACGCTGGAGAATCCAACTGGGCAGCGAAGGACTGACCGGGGACATCCTCGATGGTCAGACGTTCTCCATTTACAAAAATACCCACGCCATCCTCACGGCCATACTCGATGACCAACAGTTGCTTCAAAGCCTCGGCATCCGGGAACTCAAATTGATCGGTCAAGTTGCGGAGCGTAATGGTCGTGCCATGTGACCCCTCCGCCACGTCTTCGACTGCGATTGGGAGTTCGATCTTCTCCAAGTCGCGGTTGTTTGCCGCCGCTTCCAATTCCGCCTTCGAAATGCTCAACCGGGTGGATTTTCCACGCGCGATTGTTGCCAACTCCATCACTCCTGCCACCATCAGTCCGGCGAATTTGCCGATGCCTTTGCGCCCCTTCACCAAGCGGCGGAGCTTGGGCGTTCGGTCACCTTTGCGGCTGCGACGGTCGCTGGCGATTTTCAGATATTCGTTCCGGACCTCCAATTCCGTCATGCCCGTGCCGTCGTCTCGCAGGATGACCGGATCGCTGGTCATGGGCTTCGGGAGCGTGATCCAGATGCCTTCCGCCTCCGCGTCCCAGGCGTTGTCCACCAATTCCTTCAACGCTTGTTCTGTCGTGCGATAGCCTTCGCCAAGCAAGTGTGCGAGCTTGGGATCGACTTTGAAGTTTGCTGCTTTCGCCATTTTGCCGTCCTTGTTTATGAGTGCATCTCAGAGTTACCTTTTGATTGGCCGGATAGCTTCATCTGGTCAAAAAGTTGCGGCCAGGTGAGCATTCGGAGTTCGTCCAGTGTGACTTTCTTAATTAGGCTGAGTCTGGCGGCAGCCTCCACCAGAGCCTTGTAATAGGTGTGTGGGTTTTCCTCCCCAGTCCAAATATTGAGGACTCGGTGTTCAAGTTGGTGCATTAGCTCGTGCAACAAGTTGGTTCGCCACTCTGGCCATGTCGGCAGCTTCTCCTCCCAAGAAACTGGTGGGAACGCCGGCAGGTCCATTCCCTGCTCTCGGGTTGCTTTCGGCCATAGTGGCATCAGGATTATGCTCCCGTTGTAACCAGGCGTGCCGTTAGTTACGGAGGTGCCGTGGTGCGTCTTCGCATCGGACGTTTTCCAGTATCCGTAAACATCCAAGGGAATCGGCTCCATTCCCAGAGCTTTCACCCATCTATCGTAATCGGCATTTACGATTTCTTGCATACGCGTGACTTCCCCATCACCGAGTGGTGGCCCCGAATCATGGCTGGCACGCTGATCATGAACCTCCGGCGAGATGAGGCCCGTTAGGAACTCAATCCGTTTCCCCTTTGGTTGCTGGCTGAACTTTGCCGAGTGTTGCGGGTTGCCCATGCTGTTAACCTTTCGCAGGATGACAGCAGCGCGGGTCTGCTGGTGGTAGATCAAGGCGCGTCTGATACGGCTTGCCGGACTTCATGGCTTTGGCGATGGCGCCGTGGATTTTGAGGATGGTTCGTTTAGTGCGGTAGTTGTCGGTGAACTTTTCCTCGTCCTTGCGTTTGACGATGGGGAAGGTATCCAGGATGTAGGGCACGGCGGCGCGGGGTGTGGGGAACGCTTGGGTCAGGGCGGCGGGTTGCTGAGGCCACTCGGTCTCCTGGCCGAGGTCGCGGTGAAAAGGGTCGGCATTGTTCATAGTCTAAAACGGCGAACGCAACGTGATCTTGAGGTTCGGTAGCTTGTAGAGCGTTGATTGGCTGATGGCCTTAGTGTACCCAAGACGCCTGAGCCTCTGTTCATGCCGTCGAAAGCTCTTTTCACTCATACGCGGGTCAAATCGCACCTCATCAAAGAGTGCTGTTGGATCTATTGGACACTGCCAGACGGATTGCCGCCTCACCTTGTTGCTTCCGGATTTCTGATATCTGAAAAGCAATCGGACCTCTGCTTCATGCGAGAACTCCACCCTCTTCAGGAACAGTGGCATCGCCTGGCCTTTTCCAGTTCCGTCAAAAGCAGCACCAGAGGCATTTCGCGGGTCCTCAAAGAACAATCGCAGGGCGGCTTCCGTTTCATAACTGACGGAGCCAACATAGTAGGAAGTAGTGGCGAATGGATTGTTGGCGTCGTAAATGCTGGCCAGCAGCCGTCCCGCAGTGGTACTCACCCGGGCGCCGTCTTTTTCGGGGGAGTAAATGCGCCACATTGCGTCTGAATCCTCATTGAGGGTCCAGCATTGCCCGTAAAAGTTCTTGAACAGGTTATCGATTGTAACGTTCGGCATTCCATCAACCGTCGCTTTGCACTTGGACAAGAAGTTTTCAAATGGATCGTCCCATTTGCGAGGTGCTGCCAAGGTCAGCTTTCTATCAGCGAACATTTCAAAGAGTCGCTTTCTCGAAAACACTCGATACACCACCGTATTTTCGGTGATCTGTGTGCTCCCGTGATTCATCAGATGGTCACTGAAGTTCATGGTTTGTCCTTTTCCAGAGGTTTGATAGTTGCGGCCTGTTTTACAAATCCTCCCTCAACAACCTGCCGTCCTTCGTGGACGCGTCCAGAATCGGTTCCAGCCGCCACGGGGGATTCTGCAATTCCTCCGGCGGCGGTTCGGTCGTGGTGACGATGTATTGGAAGTTCGGGGTGCGGTCGGGGCCAAAGGAGATTTCCAACTCGCGGGCCAGCAGGAACAGCTTCTGGTAGAGGTCCGCCGCCATGTCGGCTTCGCGGGGGCCGTCGTGGAGCAGCAGGCGGGGATGTTGGCCGCGTCCTTCAATGCTGCTGATGAGGGCGGCGAGGTCGAAAGCCAGTATCTTGACGGTCTCGATGGCGGCGCTCGTCAGGTCGCCACGGTGATTCACTTTCGGGTCAAGCTGCCGTCCACGAAACTGAACTCGCGCATTGACCTCCGTTCCCAGCACCGCTTTGGACACGCGGTTGAACGTCTCGGTGAAGTCGGTCAAAGCCCGGTTCTGTTGCTCCCGTAACTCGGTCTGTCGTTCCTGGGATTTTCGAATCTGCTTCTCCAACATGCCCAGCGACTTCTCCAGGTCCGCGGCCTCAGCATCGTCGTCCTTGGCTTGCCGGGCCTGGCGAATCAACGTCCGCCACTGGCTCCGTTGCTCGATCAGCGCGTCGCGCAGGTCGTTCAGCTTCTTCTGCTCCGCGTCGAGGGCGGTTTGGGCATCCGTGGCCTCCTTCGTGTGCTTCGCGACGACTTCCTCGACTTGCTTCAATTCCTTCCGCCGCACATCGAGCACCTTTTCCAGCGTCTCCGCGTTACGCTCAATTTTCACGGCGGCCTTGCCCGGCTCCTCCGGCAGATTCTTGCCCATCGCCAGCGGGCAGCCGACCGCGATGGCGCGGGCCAGCGTTTCCATGCACATCTTTGCTTCCGAGTTCTTCGACTTCCAATAGTCGTCCAGGGCCTTCTGCGGCAACTCGCCGCGCAACACCTGGAGTTCCTTCTCCACGCCCTCGACCGCCTCAGCGATTTCCTTCGCCCGATCCTCAGCCGCCTGGTTGTTAGCCTGCGCCGTGGCCAGCCGTTTCCGGGCGGCCTTCAACTCGGCTGTCTCTCCCAGCGCGTTGATGCGCCGCGTGACACCCACTTCCTCGTTCTCCAGGGACTTCCGCACCGCTTCCAGGAACAACTCGCCCGCCAAGTCGGTGTGCTGCCCCGGCAACTGCGCTCGCAGCCGGTCGTAAGCCACTTTCGCCTGGTGCCGCAGCAGCGGCGCGCGTTTCTCCGCCGACTGCTTTTGGGCGACCAACGTCTTGTTCCGCTCCAACTCTTCCTGTTCGGCAGTGTTGATCAGGCCAACCACGGCGCGGAACAGGAAGTGCCGGTCTTCCACGTCCATCTCAGGCGAATCGGAATTGCTCGACGGATGACGGAAGTCCGTCAATCCGGCGAAACGGCACTCCTGGTCCCGTGACAACCATTGCACCAAATGCGGCCATCCGATGGGTTCCGGCGAAGTGGCGAACGTGGCCACGGGCAACGGTTCCATCACCAGCCGGTTCAACTCGTCCAAATAAACCTGCAAGAGTTCCCGATTCAGTCCTTCGTCAAAGAGTTTCGACACAGGGGTATCGCGGATGATGAAGGGATGTGGGCCGACCGCAATCGGGCGGCACACCAGCCACGGCTTTCCATCCAACATGACCTCGCCCACGACCCAGCCGCTGTGAAACTTGTCCCGAATCCGCGACCGCAAATCATCGTTGCCGAAATGGCCTTCGCCAAGAACGTGGCGGAGCAGGCGGCAAAACGTGGTCTTGCCGGAGGCGTGGCCGAAGACGCCTGCTTCACCCAGCCGGGGGCGTGCGCCACTGACACGCGGACGCGCCCAGAGAATGTTCAAGCCGGTCCGCAGATTGATGCGTCGGACAACTTGCTCCTCACCGGGTTTGAACTCGCGCAGCACGAGTAGCTCACGCACCCAGACGAGCGGTTGCGTGCGGGAAAAGTCCGGGCGAAATCCGGTGCCGGCGGTTGGAAAGAGTTCGGGTTGGTCGTTCATGCGGGTAAGACAGCTTCCTGCAACGCCACACGCGGCGCTTTCGGCACCATACGCTCGACGGGCTCGGCCAGCGCGGTGGCCGGCACCAGGTCGAGCACGCGTTGGACGAGGAAGACATCGGTTCCCACCGTGGCGTTGCTGGGCGGGCCTTGCGGGTCTTTCTGGCGGACGATGACGTCCTCGCCGCGCACCTCCAGCGTCACCATGCCCTGGGTGTCCATCCGCCGCAGAATTGGCAGGAACCATCGTGCATCCACGACCTGCGTGAACCGTTCGACCCAGCGGCGGGCGGCGGGGCCAAACTGCGCCTCCGACAACTCCGCCAGGGTTTGCCGCTGGAGCAACAGCGCGTAGGCGCGCGCCAAGCGCATCACGTCACACTCTCCGGCGTGATGGCGCAGGAGCGAGAAGACGAAGGCCAGGATGTAATTCCCCACGTCCACGTTCACGCGCTCACGGTCAAAGCGCGGCGGATGCGCGGCGGCCAGGCTGGCAGGCGCGGGAATGAGGGAACTGACGAACGCTTTGCCGGTACGCTGATACTCGGCGAGGGCGTCGTAGATTTCGAGGATGGTGCGTTTGGTGCGGTAGTCGCCGTTGAACTTGGCCTCGTCTTTGCGCTTCACGATGGGGAAGGTGTCCATGATGTAGGACACGGCGGCGCGGGGTGTGGGGAACGCTTGTGTCAGGGCGGCGGGTTGCTGACGCCACTCGGCTTCCGGGCCGAGGTAGAGGTGGAAGAAGGCGGCGTCCAACTCGCAGCGGAGCAGGAAGCGGCGCTCCGCGTCCCAACGGAACGGCGGGCCGGACCAGCCGCAGTCCTGCGCAAACGTCTCCAAAGCCGGCGACGTGAAGACAAGCTCCAGCACTCTATCCTGAATAAACCTCCGCTGAGCTTCGGTCAGGCCAGCAGGGCCAAGCATTGGCAGTTGCCGGCAGGAGGTGATGTTGAGATGAACGCCGCCAATCCGTTGCCGAGCCGTGTAGTCAACGATGAGGCTGTTCATGGCGCCGACCCACAAGCAGGCATGCACTGGGGACTCCGGCATAAAGAGATTCAAGGGCTGAGCCGCACCGCCATTGGGCAAGAAAGACGCAATGGCAGTCCGCTCATTTGTTGCGTTCGTGATGTCGCGATAGCCCACAGTCCACTCTTGCTTCCACCCTCTGCCTGCGAAGGCTTCTCGGACGCTTTCAAGGGGTGCCCAAAAGCGCGGAATTGCTATCCAGGCGGAATCTTTCGCGTCGTCGGGCACGTCCGTTGTGGTCCCTTTCCTGCGCTCATCGGCGGGCACTCCTGCGAAGGTCGCGAATCTGTGGTCAAACTGGTGTAGCAGCTTCGACTCCCAAACCGGCAAGTATGTTGATCCGCCGCATTCCAGTTTTGACTGGCTTGCGGACGGTGGCTGACTGACGCCAAGCTGCTCGATTGTCCGGTAGAGGTGTGTCGAGTCGTCCGAGCGAAACATGATCAGGAAGTCGCTCTTTACCCAGTCGGTTCCCGCGTTTTGCTGGCTGACCAGCGGTTGGACACGCTCGTAAAGTCGCAAGACGAGTTCACGGTCACAGGCCGCGCGGAATGTTGGGCATAGGCCGGAAATGGGGCTGAGCAGTTCAAGCTCGCGCCCAGACAGATTCCAGATTCGGCTCCCCTGGGATAGGTCGGAAACCCCATACAGGAAGAATGCAAAGCGCGACGGAACCTCACTGCGAGCGCCGCGCAGTGTGAGAAGGCAAAACTTCATACGGCTATCAATCGCCGGAAAAAGTCCTTGCCGATTCTCAAAGTCCAAGAGACTTGCGATACGTCCTTCTTGAACCAGGAATGCGAACAGGTTCCGGGAGATTTCGTCAGTCGCGACACCGCTCGGGACAATGATGCCGACACGTCCACCATGCCCACAAATCCGAGCCGCCAACTCTGTGAAAAGAACGTAGGTGTTCAGCCTGGCCTGATTGAGGTGAGGATAAAGCCCGGAGTTCTGGAAGAAGGCTATTTCCACGGACGCCTGCCGCTGCGCTTCTGCGAACCGCTGGAACAACTGTGGCTCTGACTTTTCCAGTTCAGCAATGAGTTCTCGGCGTCGTGTGGTGATTGCCTCGACAATATCAGGCCGCTCGGCAGCAAAGAACTGGCGAGCCTCAATGTTCACGCGTTCCCACGGCGGATTGCCCAACAGCACATCGAAACCAGCGTTCGCAAACACTTCCGGGAAGACAAGGTGCCAGTGGAAGAACTGGTATTGGCCAGCCAGCCGTTTGGCTTCGGTAAGCAGACCGTCGGGCAGTGCGCCACCTTCCACGAAGTCGCGGAGGTGCTGGGTCGTAATGCCGACGGGCGTTTCTGAACTCGCGCGACTCGGTGCTTTCGGGTTCCTGGCTTTCGCTTTCGGGGCTTCATCAGTGCCGCCGAAGAGGCCGGCTTGCGTCGCCGTGGGGCCGGGAGGTGAGGCGACTTCAGATTGGAGATTGGAGATTTCAGAGGCTCCGCCCGGGAAATGCTTCTTGATGACGAAGGCAGCGCACCAGAGGTTGGCCAAGTCCCGGGCTTTGCCGAAATCGTAGTTGGATTGCGTGGCGCGAAAGGCGGCTTCCTTGCGCCGGATGTCATCGGGCCGGCTGTCACCCATTTCGTCAATGGCCGCCGCCGCTTGGTTCATGCGGTCACGAATAGCGGTGTCCTCGGCGATGAACAGGTGGCGCAGTCCCTCGCGTTGCGCGCGATTCAGTTTCTTGAGGCTGGAACAGGCCGCCTTGTCGTCGCCCTCGATGGGATCGAAGGCTTCGTCGGGAAGGCCGGCGGAGATAAGTTCGGCCGTTGCGCCAAGGAGGCTGTTGCCGCAGCGGATGTGGTGGTCCAGGAAGGAGAGGGGCTTGCCCGGTTCCATGGCTTCAAGCCAGAGCGTGACTTTGCACAACTCGACGGCCATGGGGTTGATGTCCACGCCGTAAAGGCAGTGACCAATGACATCCCGCAGGGCGGTCTGGTAGAGCAACGGGGAAGGTTCGCTTTCGCCCTGAGCCAGGGCGCGCACACGGGCGAGATGCCGGGCCAGCCGGTGGCCCGCACCGACGAGGAAGTGGCCGGAGCCAACGGCTTTGTCGCAGACTTTGATGGCCAGGATGGCTTCTTCCGAGAGCTTCCAACGCCGGGGCGTGGGCGGAACGGAATCCCAGGCACGCTTCCGTTCCTCAGCCGTGGCGGTTTTGGAGGCACCGGCGTGTTTGGTGAGGAAGGCGAGGACGTAGGTGCGCTTGGCCGCGTCGGACTGGATTTCCTTTTCGACGGCGGGCCAGTCGGACTTGGCGAGGCGCTCGGCGTCCGCCAGCCGCTCGTTGACCACGGGGTCGAGGGCGGAGTCGAGGAGGCATTGGACAAGGCTGTCCGGCGTGTAGTAGGAGCCGGAGGTTTTGCGCTCGTTGCCGGCGAACTCGGCGAAGGTGAAGCGCGCGCCGTCGCTGCTGATCTGCGGCGTGAGGGCGAGGAAGCTTTCATAGACGCCGCCGAATTCCTCCGAGCCGAGATTCTTGTAGTCCACCGGGCGGAGGATTTTTTCCTTACGGATGAAGGCGAGATGGCGGAGGGCTTCGAGGAAATCGACGTTGGAAAGTTCTGTCCCTGGGTCGCTGAGGCCCGGCCCATTCAGGAGCGCGGTGGAAGCGGGATTCCACAACATGCTGCCGAGAGGCGGCAGGGCGAGTGCAGCGCGCATGGCGGCGAAGCGGTCTTCTCCTGAGAGCGCGCCGACGAGGAGTTGGAATTGGCGCCAGAGATCGCCGTGGCGGCTGCCCTTGATGCGAGAAGCGAGTTCGCGGAGTCGGCTGGTGCTGTAATGCGCGGCGTAGCGTTCACGGGCGAGGCGGGCGGGGTCGGACTTGTCCTGCGGGTGCAGAAGGGAGATACCTTCGAGTTCACGGTCCTCCGCAACGAAGAGAAAGATGAGCCGATAGACGATGCGGAGAAGCTGGCCGTGGAAGTCGGAGAGTTTCACGTCTCCTTTGCGGAGGGCGTCGCGCAGAGCGGCGTTCTTGGGATGGCTGACAAACCCCTGGCCGAGAATCTCCAGCGCCTTTTCGACTCCGCCACGCAGGTCGGTCAAAGCGGCAACGCCCTGTTCATCGGCTTCCTTGCTCCAGACTTCGAGCCAGCAGGAGTCGGGACGATCATCGCTGCGCGGCAGGAAGCGCGAAGCGTGCGCAATCAGCCAAAGCAGGACGAAATCGGAATAGACCTCGCCGTCGAACATGGCTTCGAGGTCAAATTCGAGGAAAGACTGCCGCGAGATCGCCTGGTTGTCGCGGAGGATACGGAAGGCGAGGCCGTTTGAGACAACCGCCCAGAGATGTGCGGGGCTGCGGTTCAGAAACTCCTGCACGAGTCCGTGAGGATTGCCACCGGCGGCGCCACGCACGCCTGCCGCGCGGTGGTCCAGACTCAAACCGCATCCAACCAGATGGATCGGGGTGCAACTGGAGAAGCGGCTAATCGCGTAGGTCTTGCCATCAATGGTCGGGCCGGCAGTGGTGGCGAGAAAGCCGAAGCCGAGCTCTCGCAAGAGCGGGAGCGACCATTTGTCATTGGTCAGGCCAGTGGTGGCATCGCCAGGGGGCAGGTCTTTGGCGGCAATGCGAAACTCCACCCAATGGCGGCGTAGGCGATTCCAGCTTTGGGTGATGCCTTCGTTGATGCGTTCGCCCGTCGGGAGACCGTAGGCGGTGGGTTCGACGCCGGACACTTTGCCAGCCGGGTCCACGATGCGCCGCAGCAAATCAGGCGGGAGCAACCCGCCTTCGGAGCGGATGGTCTGGAATTCTGTGGCGCGACGAGACATGGACTAAATGGTGGGTGGCGAGAGGTGAATGGCGAATGGCAGGTCGCGAGTCATTTGAGTCGGTTCTGAGTCGATTTGGATGGGGCGGTCATGAGCAAACCGGCAAGCCCGATGTCCCAAATGTCCCAAAAATGACCCATTCCGGGAGGGGCTGGCGATGTGGCTCAAATGTCCCATAAAAGTCTCATTTGCTGCGGAGGACATAGTGGGCGCCACGCCGTTCGCCGTGGAGTTCGAACACACCTTTAGCCACCAGATCATCCAAGTCGCGAGCCGCCGTCTTCGGGGTAACAGCCACGAGACCCCGATAGTCGCGGTTCGTGATGCGCCCCGTGGTTTTGACATGCGCGACCGCCTTGAGTTGGCGATCGCTTAGCCGGAGTTCGCTCAGGACCTTCTCCGTCAGCCAGTCGCGCCAGACGGTGGTGACCAATTCGCCGGCTTGTTGGACGAAGTTGGGTTCGGGGAGGGCGTGAGCGAGGCTCTCGCGGATCATCATCAGGGTGCCGGTGCCGAATTTCTCGATGTAGCGGGCGAGGAAGAGCACCTCGCAGATACGATGGTTGCGGGCGATGGAGCTGTGCGGGTGGCGGAGTCGCTCGGGTGTTAGGGGCTTTGGCAGTTCGCCGGGGTTCCATACCTCAACGCGGTCAGCAAAGACAGAAACCTGGACGGCCGCATCGGAAGCGTAGTCGCGGTGGGCGATGGCGTTGACGATGGCTTCGCGCAGCACGTCGGGCGGAATTTCGAGGCGGACGGGGGCCTGCGCGCTCTGCGCACGGGTGCCAACGCTGCGGTTGAGCTTGGACATGACGAAGTCGTGCGCCATGTCCACCTGGTCGAAGAGGTTGCCCTTGAAGATGCGGTAGAAGGGGACGGGGCGGGCGATTTCGGTGCCGTGGAAGTGCATACACCGCACCTCGGCGCTGGGGAGGAACTTCTGCGGGTTGCGACCGAACAGCAGGACGGCGGCTTTGGTGGGCTGGCCGTTGAGCAGGAGGTTGAGATGGGTCAGGACATCGGCTAGCGCCGCGCCTTCGGTCAATGGGAATTGCCGTTCCTCCCGGGCACGACGGGTAAAAGCAGCTACAGCCTTGCCGTCCAGATCGTCCAGGGTGGCATCGGGACAGGGCTGTTCCTCGAAGGGCCGGTCTTGCACCAAACCTTTCGCAAAGAGGAATTCCACCAAGCTGGAACTGAGCGCCGCCGTGAGTTCCGGGATTACCGAGAAGCGCCGCCGGATCAGTTGCGCTCCGGCCTTGCGGACCAGGGCCTGCTCTTTCGGATGCCGCGCGCGGTCATCGGAGCCTTTCACAAAGATCAGGCGCGTCTTGCCTTCTGCCGTGGCACGGTCGAATTCTCGCTCGGTGGGCGAGACTCCCGCCGCGTCTTCAAAGCCGTAATCGTTGCCAAACAAGCCAAGATACACATCGCAACCGTCCACTTCAGCGAGGTAAACCTCGTCTGCGCGCCGGTTTGAGGCCGGCACGTCCTCGAACAGAAACACGTCGAAGAAGCGGCTCAGCAGCGCATCGCCTTGCACGAACGAACGAACGGCCCGGCGCTCGGCCGCAAATTCTTTCTGCACAGAACTGACGAAGATTTTGAGACGGCTCATAGTTCTTGGCATCATTGTCTCATCCTGGCAGGACGGGCAGCAACAGATATGCGCCGAGGATGTCCACAGGGAGGACGGGTTCGATGCGGACTTTGGCTTTGGCGCGCAAGGCCTCACGCACCCGCTCATGCGCCTCAAGTTGGAGCAAGGCGCGTTCGCCGGCCATTTTGGCGAGTGCGGTCTGCAAATCGGGCAAACCGCCAAGCAACAAGGGGAGTTGCTGGTCCACCAGCGATGGACTGAGATTGGCATCAGGCCGGGCGCTCAGGAGAGTTTCAGCCTGGTCACCGTCCAACCATTGAGGCGATTGGGCAGTGCCGTGGAAAGCGAGGGGGACGATTTCCTCGCACAACAGGGTGAGGTCTTCCGAAGCCCGTGGCTTTAGATGGTAGCGGAAGCGAGCGACGACGAGGGTGGTGCGAGCGGTTACCCGGCGCGTCCGGACCAGTCCGCAGCGAGCGGCGGCCGGCGCGGCGTCGCGCGCGGCGGGATCGAGGGCCTGGTCGAGCACCCAGCCGGCAAGGCCCTCGACCACAGGACTGGTGCGGCCGAGATAGATCTCACCCTCCTGCAACGGGAGGTCGAAGCGTCCAGTGAACTCGGTCTCCTGCTGGACGGCCTGACGGAGGGCGCGCGGGGTCTGTTTCTCGTGGACGCTGACCTTGACGGCGCCTTGGCGGATGGCATTGATGGGCACACCGGCGATGGTCATCGCCTGACGGAAGAAGATTTCGACATCAGCGGGGCTCCCCAGCGCTCGACGGACAGCGTTCATCTCAGCGGCGACGAGTTCGGGTTTCAGCGCGTGCTGGGCGTAACGTGAGCGACTGGCCTTCTCCTTGTCCCGAGCATTCTCCCACTGTTGATGGAGAGCTTCCTTTTGAGACTTCGCCGCGCCGCCGAAATCAAAGCCGAGCTGCTCGGCAGGTCCACGGGTCAATTCGCGGAACAAAGCACCCTCAAACAAAGCTTCAGCGACTTCCTCGCTGGAGCCAGGAACCGCGACGGAAACCCCGAGGTCGCTCTTGATGCTCTTATGCTTGCGCAGGAGGACATCGAGGATGACGCCATCAATCGGGTTGTCGCGACCGTAGAAGGTGAGGACGCGCACCTCGGTGGTCTTCTGACCGAAGCGGTCCACGCGGCCTTCGCGCTGTTCGTGCCGGGTGGGGTTCCAGCAAAGGTCGTAGTGAACTACAGCATCGAAATCGCTTTGCAGGTTGATGCCTTCGGAGAGGCAATCGGTGCAAACCAGGACATGCTGGGGAGCGGCTGCCAGGAAGGCGATGCGGTTCTCGCGCTCATGGGGCGGCAGCGTGCCCGTGACGGAGTCCACGGCAATGGTCTTGCCAAGAACCTCGCGCAGGTGCCGGGCGACGTAATCCGCTGTGTCAATGAAGCGGCAGAAGACGATGGGCCGACACCCTTCGGCGAGCAGGGCTTTGATATGCTTGGTGGCTTCGAGGAGCTTTTGGTCGGACTTCCCGGCCAGATCTTCGGCCCGGCGGGCGAACGCCAGCAGTTTCCGGCGAGTCCCCTCGGCGGAATTCTCACTAGCGTCTGAGCCGGGGCTGAAATCGAAGGCAGCCGTATCGTCCGTGTCGTCCTGGTCCAGCACGGTGCGACGGCCAATCTCGTTGGCTTCCTCCTCGGATTGCGCCTCGTCCACAGCGGCGCGGCTGCGAAGCGTGGCGACCGCAGCGGCCGGACTGGAGGAGAAGCAGCGCAGCAGCGCGAGCGCGGACCAATAGCGAACCCGGCGGGCACGGCGTTGCTGGTCGCCGGTGGTGACGAATTCGCGCGCAAACTCGATCACGTCGTTGAACAGCTTCCGGTATTCAGTGCTGAAAGCGTAAGTCTCCTCTTTATCCAGGCGTTTCGGGAACGAGGTGTCCGTGTCGAGAAAGTGGCGAATGTCAGCGCGACGGCGTTGGACCAGATGCAGCGCCAGTTTTTTGCGGAGCGATTCGCGGGTATCGATTTCGATCTCGGTGGGCAGATTCTCAAACTCGCCGTCCAACAGGCCCAGGAGGGCGCGGAAAGCCAGTTCATTCCCGCTGTGCGGGGTGGCGGTGACGAGAACGACGTGGCGGTCTGGCGTTTGCGTGATCTGGCGAATGAGTTCGTAACGGAGCTGACGGCCAGCGCCTTTACCGCCGGAGGGCGAGCAACCGTGCGCTTCGTCCACGATCACAAATTCGGGGCACTTGTGGGCGAAATCGTCACGCCGCCCCTTGCCCTTGATGAAATCAGTGGAGACGATGACGAAGGGATGACGGTCAAACACGGAAACGCCGAGCGGCAGATCGCGTTCGAGCCGCTGAATCGTGCTGCTGAGAATCAACTCGGCCTCGATGTGGAACTTGGAGGCGAGTTCCTTTTGCCATTGCTCGGCCAGGTGCGGTGGGCAGAGGACGGCCAGACGCTTGATTTCACCGCGATCCAGAAGTTCGCGCGCGATGAGGCACGCTTCGACGGTTTTGCCAATGCCCACGTCATCAGCCACGAGCAACCGGACGGGATCGAGGCGAAGCGCCATCAACAACGGGACGAGCTGATAGGGCCGGGGTTCGACGGCCATGCGACCAAAACTACGGAAGGGACCAGCCGCGGCACGGGTGGAGATGCGGGCCGCATCACGCAGAAGGGCTCCGGCCTGAAAATCACCCAGGTCATCCCGAGTCGGGAGGGAAAACGTGGCGCTGGTGACGATTTCAACCGCTGGCAGCAAGCCGGTGACTTCCTCATCCAACCCGCCGATGGGACGCACCATCAACAATTCCTCGGACGAATCGGGCAGGACAATCCACTCGCGCCCGCGCGCGTGAACGAGGGTTCCGGGATTGGACAGGGTGGCCGTGCTCATGAGCCAGTAGCGCCGAAGATGTCCGGGTGTTGGCGAAAGATCGCCTTCCAATCAGCCTTGTGATGGAAGCGAATAACAATGTAGCCGATGTCCATGAGGCGCCGAGTGATTTCCTCGTCGGCGCGAATCTGGTCCGGCTCATCATGAGGAGGCCCGTCAACGTAGATGGCCGCGTTGTGTTCACGATAGAAGAAATCGGGACGCGTGGAGCAGGGCTCGATCAGAAACTGCGCGTCGCTCGGGGGACGGAGCACGAGCGAATCAACGAGATCAAGCCAGCGTTTCTCCAGTTGGCTATCGCAACGTTGGCGCAGCGCGGCCATCCGTTCAGCGCGGGAGCCGGCACCGCCAGCCGGGCGGCAGACGGCGCGTGAGAGCTCGGCCAGGAAGTCGCGGAGGAGGTAGCGGTTCAGGTCTTTGTGGTCCGGCTGATTGAAGTAATCCAGCAGGCATTCATAGCAGGCCTTGCCGCAGGTCTTTGCTCCCTTGTCCTCGAGTGTGTCGGGATCGAAATGGCAAATCTCCAGCGCGCGCCGGGCCAGCAGCGGAATCACGCTGGGGTCCTCGGCGACCTGCCGCAAGACACCCGCGCCGCCCTCGGAAGCTTCGTAGAAGAGGATTTCCTGGCGGTCTTTGCCGGAGGGCATCGGTTCGCACGAGAGTTCGCGGGGCTCAAGCTGGAAGTGTTTCAGGATTGCTTGCCTGAACGCCGATTGAAGGCTCGCCATCTCCGGCCCTGACCGGACTGGCTCGAAGCGCATGACGAGAGCATTCTTGGTGTCCTTGACATACGGCACTACCCGCTGGAGGCGGCCTTGGGCGGTCGCATCGTCCTGGTCCTCCTCGTCAGCCTGGTTGCGAGACCAATAACCCCGTTCCAGATCGAGATTGAAGCCAGGCGGCTGGTTGCCGCGCTGGTTGGCCCAGCCCAGGTTGATGCGGTAGAGATCGGTGGCGTCCCCATAGCTCAGGCGCATGGCGAGCGTTTCGCCGGAATAGACCTCGGCGTCCTTGCGGTCGAGCTTGCCGCCGATTTCCGGGAAACGGTAAGAGGTGACGAGTTTGTAGCCGAACCGCTGGCGCTCCTCCTCGTCACAGGTTATCCGCTGGGCCAGTTTAAGGCTGACGTTTTGCAGATGGACGAGGTTTTCGAGACGGGAGGCGGGATCGAGGGCCGCACCGCAACGGTCACACCTTTCGTCCAGGTTCACCCCCTCCGCCAGGTGGGCATAGCCGCATTTCAGGCAACGCTTCATGGTGGCGGTCACCAGATCGTGGGTTGCCTCGATGTCGTCGGAACCAAAATCGAGGTTCACTTTGTAAACGCGGTAGCGCGCACCTTCATGGTAGATGAGCGCACGCGGGCCGAATTCGGAGATGGCCAGGAAGCGGGGGCGGGAGACGAACTCATCACGCCCCTTCCGCCTGCGTCGGCCTGGGACGTAGGCCGAGAGTGGCAGGCGCGGGAAATTGTAGCCGGGCAGAAATCCCTCGGCGGCGAAATAGCGATAGGAGTAGAAGTCGCCTTCGTAGATGCCTTCGGCCTCGGTGAGCAGTCGAATCTGGCTTTCGGCCTGGGCGCGGAGCCGCCGGGATTGGTTGCGTTCTTCCTCCGGCCGGGAATGGTCGCCGATGATCTTGTGGTGGAGTTCCCGCTGACGCACGGCAGCGCGGTAAAGGCCCCGCCATCGGTCGCAAGACGAATCGAAGGCGCGCTCGATTTGATCCAGGATTTCCCGGGTCCAGTTCTCATGGAACCAACCGGCGGTGGACAGGTCGTCACGGATGCCGGTGATGAGCAAATTGGCTTTGGCCAGGGCGGCAGCGCGGTGGGCGGGGCTGCGCAACTGCTTCGTGAGCATGTCTTTGACCGGCATCGAGAGCTTACCTTCCGCGGCGGCCAGGTCGAGCACGGCGGTCAAGGTCTTGCCGAGATCCGGAGTGACAACTTCCATCCAGATGGCGTGGATGTGGGCACGGACCAAGTCTCGATTGCGGATGTCAATGCGTGGCGGAGCCACGAAGCCGGCCACCATCTGGTGCGGTTCGCGGAAGTAATACTGGTCATGCGGGCTGCGTCCAGCGCAATAGGTATAGACCAGGGCCGGTTGACCGCCGCGCCCTGCCCGACCGCTGCGCTGAGCATAGTTGGCTGGGGTGGGTGGGACGTTGCGGAGATTGACCAGATTCAACTGGGCGATGTCCACCCCCAGTTCCATGGTTGGGGAACAGAATAGGAGAGGCAGGTCGCCGGTCCGGAAGCGGTCTTCCCGTTCTTCGCGGTCCTCAGACGTCACCTGGGCGGTATGCTCACGCGCTTCCAGGACGCACTTCAAATCGACAAAGGTGCGATAGCACTCCACGAAATAGCGGTTCACGGCGGGCGGAATTTCGCCCGCCTCCATGAGTCGAGTGCGGTCAATCGGGCGGATTTCCCCATTCGCCGGCATCCAGCGAAGGGCATCGGCGTTTATTTGGTAACCAGGGACATCGCTGCTGCGCACTTGCTCGACGATGCCATAACGTTTTAGGGCGAGGAACAGGAAGCGGATGACCTGGTCCACATCCGGGCGGCCAAAGCTCTGGCCTGGCGGGACACAAGGAGCCAGGGATCGCTTGAGGTAGCGGCCATAACCGCCATAGGAGGAGACGAAAAAACCGGTCTTATCATCGCGGCGCTTGGGACGCGGGTAGGCCACAACGGACTTGGCCAATTCGCGAGCGTCCTCCAGATACCAGACGGTGTCTTCCAGCAAGCGCGGCTTCGTCTGCTCGACGAGGTCGAGCTGTTTTTGCGGGTCGAGCACATCCACCTTGACGGCCAACGAGCGGCGCAAGACATCCAGCAGGGTGCGAAGGAGTTCCTCGCGCAAATCCGGTTTGCAGGCACGCAAGGGCATTGGGGTCTCGATGAACTGCTCCTGGTCACGGTCCAGTTGGACCTTGAAGCCCGCGCTCCAGAGTTCATCCTCTCCCAAGAGGCTGTCTTGACCCTTCAGCCCCTCGTAATCGAAGACAAGCAAGCCGCAGTCTTCGAGGTTCGGCGCCGTGACACGCCAACCGCGCTGGAGGTCACGATAGAGGTAATAGTCGAAAACACGGCGGAGTGCGTCGTTGGTGGCGTTTTTGGCCGGACCGCGCACGTCCGGGTCTGCGGCGTATTCATCGAAACGGAGTTGCATCGAGTCGAAGACCGCCCGGGAAAGCTCGCCATGGCTGAGGCCCGTGCCGGGCTTCCCCTGGGACGCTTTGTGGAGTGCCGATCGCAGCAAGGCGACCTGGGCGAAGTCGTTGAAGTGGCCGGCCTGCAGCGAGGCATCTTGACGGTTATCTGTGAAGCTGAGCAGCTTGCGGGCTTCGGCCTTGAGATCGAGATCCCCCTGCAATTCGATCAGCGAACGGACCGCCAGAATGGTGGTCGCCGTGCTCCGGTTGTCCACGCCAAGGGTGGCGAGCTTGGGGCGCTCGGAACGCTGGTTCTTCGTATAGGCCACGCCGCACGATGGGTGGAGGCAGAAAAGGAAATTGCCCCGGATCAGCGTCGCTGGAATGCCCTGTCCCTCGGAAACGAGCCGGCCTGTGGCGTCGACGAAAACAGGGTCGGGAAGGTCGGCGCGTGCGCCGGGAGCGATCCGTTCCAAGCCGTCGGGGGTGGTTTCCTTCAGGAACGCTGGTAGCCTGTCCAACAGGTCCGGCCCCTCGGTTCGTGGCCAGGGCGCGGTCTCGGACACATGAAGGTAGCCATCGCCACTTCCATCGTTATCCTCCTCCCGGCGGTCCTCGCGCGGCAGCAACGACTTGCCGTGCTCGGTGGAGACAACTTTTACTCGATGGTAAGCGGTCCCGCATTGGCGGCAGAAGACAAGTGGAAAGAGCGGTTTGTCGGGTTCGCCAGGCTTGGCTCCTTTCTTGGACATCTCCAGGTGGCGCTGCGCCCCGGGCTCAATGGTGGCCCAGACGGTATCGCCGCGAGTGAAGAACTGGTGCAGCCGGAACGCGAAAATGGGAAAACGGCTTGAGGCGCTACGCCGTAGTTGGGAACCCTTCAGCAGGTATTGGCGAAGCACCGTGGCACAACGCCCCGGATCAATCGACGTTGCGGCGGTCGAGGTAAGGCGGGCCAGTTCTTCCGCAGCACTGCCCACACCCTGCAAACGGCGGGGGGCCTGACGGATGAGGCGGCCGGTCCCTTCCTCGGCGCGGACCCCAAAGGTGGTCTCGATCCAGGAGGCGAGGGGGTGAATCCGGAAGGTCTCGTAGTCTTCAGGCGGCGGAGCGGCCCTCTCGACAGCCTCGCGGAGCGCCTGAACCACCTCTGAGTTCGCGAAATCGGGCTCGGGCGTGGCTCGTTCCAAGGTCTCGCCGATGACTTGGGAGGTGTCAAACGGCACGCCGAAGAGCATCCTGGCGACTTTCGCGACTTCCTGCTTCTGATCCTCGGTTGAGCCACCACTCGCCATCGTGGCCGAGGTGCCAATGCAGATCATGTCGTGACCGCCGAAAGCCTGGCGACAGCGCCGGATGAGCAGCGCCACGTCTGCCCCCTGGCGCCCTCGGTAGGTGTGCAACTCGTCAAAAACCAGAAAACGCACGCCCTGAGCAGCCCGAACCAACTCGCGGTCCTCGTTTCGGGTGAGCAGCAGCTCCAGCATCATGTAGTTGGTCAGCAGGATGTCGGGTGGATTGCTGCGAATGGCGTCCCGCTCAGGCCCTTTCTCCTGACCGGTATAGCGCGCGAAGCGAACCGGGGGCTTCCCTTCCGGGTAGCCTTGCTTGAGGAACTTGCCAAGCTCCTCGTCCTGGCTGTTCGCCAAAGCATTCATGGGATAAACCACGATCGCCTGGATGCCGTGGCCTGAACCGCGACGCAGGACATAATCCACGATGGGAACGATGTAGGTCAGGCTCTTGCCGGAACCAGTGCCGCTGGTCAGGACATAGGACTTTTCTTCCTTGGCTTTGCGGATGCCAGCGGTCTGGTGCGTATGGAGAAGCAGTTGCTTGCCGGTCAGGTCGCTTGGGATTTTGTCGATGCGGAAGATCTTGGCACATTCGGGATGGAGGGTGCCTTCCGCAACGAGGCCATCCATTGTGCCACCGGGCTGAAAGGTGGGGTTGAGTTGCAGGAGGGGTTCCGGCCAGAAGGCTCCAGCGTCTAGTTCTGAATCAACCTTGGCGAGGATGGCCGGGTCGGCGATCTTGATGAAGCTCCTGGTATAGCGCGCGTAGTCGCTCACCAACCGTTGTCGAAGATCGAAGACGTTCATGTGGAGTTCGTGGGGGGGCGGCCAGACCTGGAGGGCGTGGCGCCTGGAATTCAGTTCTTGGGCGGCTTCTGTTTGGGAGCGGATTCGGGGGCGGGGACGGGCACGTCCACCGCTGCGTGGCCCGCCTTAACCCACTGGTCAACCTCGGATGCCAGGAACTTCCACAGGCGTCCAAGCTTGTGGGCAGGCATTTTCTTCCGAGTGATCCACTTGTAGATCGTGTCCGAATTGACGCCCAGATGCGCAGCAATTTCGTGCACCGACAGCCAACGTTCTTGCATAAGCAGCTTTCCCCTGCTCCGGCCTAACCCAAAGTCGGGCAAGGAGGTTCCAAGATGGGGGAGAATGTAGATAAGCTGTCCAATTGGGCAAGAACAAATCCGGCTGAAGGGAGTTCGGGCGGGTTCAGGCAGAACGGAGCGTCCGGGCACAGATGGGTCTCGGGGGCTGACGAAAGCAGCCGACGCATCTGGGGAGGTTGGTCAGGCATCGAATGTGCCAGTTGGCGGCAACTCCACCTGTAAACACCGGATCTCCTGGCATTGTTTACATTTGCGGTGTTTTGGGAGTTCTGTAAACACGGTGTTTACACGATAAAATTGCGGGTTTTGTGGGTGTTTTGGGACGTTTTCGAGCCCGGCTGTTTAGCACCGTAAGGTGCATCCGGTGTGACAAAAGTTCGCAGCCGGTTTGGAAGAAGAGGAGTCAACGGAAGCCCTGGTAGCGGGAGAAACGGGCAGCAAGCCAGTGCCACGCGCAACGGCGGGAAGGAGTGACGACGGGAGGATTAGAGAGGCCGCCGACTGGGGGATGCCGGCGGCCGGGAGTTGGCCAAAGGCTCAGGCTTGGATGGCTAGGTCCTGGGAGGATGCCGGGAGCGCTTCCATCGGCGCCGGTTGACCATCAGCCCCGGCGGAGTCGTGGGCCGGGGTGGTTCCCCGGATGAAATCGGCGGCCTTCTGGGCGGCCGACGCGGCGCGCAGCAATATGCGGCTGTCCCTTCGAAATACCTCGGCCCAGCCTTGGATGTAATCGGCCTGGCGGGCTTCGTGGTCCGGGGTATCGATGCCGAGGTGCGCGCAAAGGAACGCCGCCGTAAACTCGGCCACCAGTTCCTCGAATGAGTATTTCTGCTGGCGGTCACCTTCGGCCTCGGCTCGCCGGTTCAGGCGTTTCGGGTGGCCGGTGGAGTGCCCGAGCTCGTGGAAGAGGGCGCCGTAGTATTCCCCGGCGTTCTCGAATTGGCAGATGTTGGGGATCATGACCTGGTCGAGGCTGGGACAATATGCAGGTTCCAAGCTCGCGCCATGGATGATCTCCGGCCTGTCTGGCATGCAGGAAACCAATTGCTCCGCCGACTCGACGCAATCCGCCGATTCGGCCGGGACATCGTCCGCCGGTTGGGCTACTCCATCAATCTGGTCGAGATTGAACACCGCGTTGACGAAAGGGTAACAGGGTGGGGGTGCAGCCTTCCCGGCCTTTTCCGCGAGGCGTTTGAGGTCTCCTGCCGTGTGCCATTTCCAGTAAACCACCGGCGTCGCTTTTTCTCCTTTCCGGACGTGTCCCCCCATCCCGAACGCTTGGCGGTAGGTGAGCCAGTATCGTGATCCATAACCCGCCAAGCTGAGCACCAAGATGTTTATGCCGCGGTATTCTCGCCCGGTCATGAGATTCTTGGGCAGGCCGGTGCGCCAAGTTTTCCGCCAGGGAATTACCCCGGCATCAAGGCATTTCAAAATCCGATCGGTTACCGTCGCATAGATGTTCGCGTTCATGCTATTGTCCTCCTTGTTCTTCCATAAATCGCCGCCGGAGCAGATTCCCCGGCGGCCAACCTCAGCGGTCACAATGTCTTATCTGTTGGTTCGATCTTGGAGCGAATCCCAAGGCATTTCAGATAATCAGGGAGTATCTCCGGGCGGAAATGTTTGACCAGCCAGTAAAGCGGCCAGCGCGCCACCCAGTCGAGCAACTTGGTTTTCCACGCCCATCCCTCGATTATTTCCGAGTGCGTCCGCGTGCTGAAGCCGACGAACGACCCCGGGTCGTGGCGCATCTGGTCCGAATTAAGGTGGAATTGGTTTTTGTTCCGGTTCATTTTTTGCCTCCATGAAAGTTACGAACCGTATTATTCTTAGCATGTCTCAGTGATAAATGGTAGATAGTTTCGCAAATATTTTGCAGCCGCACTGGGGTTCGAGCCGGGTCGCGGGTTGACCTTCCAGACCATTAGCGCCGATCACCTGCGACACCGACGCACGTGCCGTGATCCAGCGGATTCGAGGTTCCTTGTTTCTTCCGGCGAGGTGCAGCCGAGTGATTCGGTTTTCTCCTTACCCACGGTTTTCGCAAGGAGCAAACCGTGCCGACCTTATCAAGAGGGAATTCACACCAAACGAAGCCCGTTGGCAGTGCGTTTCTGTCCACTTCCTCTTCCGCGCCGCCCGTCCCCCGTCAGGGGGCGGGCGAATAGCGCGACAAAGGACGGACGCCTCGCCCCAGCGAGGCTCCGGCCTGCGGGTCCGTCCAGGACCCGACCACGTGAGCGCGGCCTCCGTCCAGGAGGCCGCTTGCGAATCCGGGATGCATTACGGTTTCCCGCTTTGAGCAGGAATACGGAATGGAACGAAGCGGGGCCACGAGAGCCCCCCGAAGTGAAATTTCCGCAGGAATTGCTCAAAGCGGGAAAACGCCAGCCCGTAGGGCTGTCCACTTCCGCGCCGCCCGTCCCCCGCCAGGGGGCGGGCGAATAGCGCGGCAAAGGACGGACGCCTCGCCCCAGCGAGGCTCCGGCTTGCGGGGTCCGTCCAGGATCCGACCACTTGAACGCGGCCCCCTGTTCAGAGGACCGCGTGGAAATCTGGAAGGTTCGGCTTCCAATACGGTCATGCGAGATCTTCCGTATACTCCTTTTGGACGTTTCCCGCTCTCAGTGTAACAAATCCCCAGTAACCGTCGTGCGGATCGGAGTCTCTGTAATCGAATTCGAAAACGAGTTCTGGCCAGCGTCGGCTCACCTCCTCCACGAATAAGATCGCGGGGCTCAATTGCGTCCAAAATCTATAAATCACGACCTCGTCCCGAGGATCCAGCGAATCCACCCGATGGGCACCTGAGAGGCAACCCCAGTGATCAAATGCCCAACGCTCCCCCTCCGGTTTGTAGCCAGCGGCGAGAATTTCGGCCGGCACGGGAACAAGGCTGTGGAAACTGAGCTCCTGCATAGGGTTGTCACGTTTAAACTCGGGCCATGGCAGGATTCCCCAGGCTTGCTTCTTGAACCGAGCAATTTCATGAATCGGTCCATCAACGCGTAGATTATTGAAACACCAATGGTCCATCGAAATCTCCTTTCTGTTTGCCAATTAAAGGTAATCGCCGCCGGAGCGAATTCCCCGGCGGCGGCTTCAATCAGTAATCCTCGGGCAAAAGCACGGTCGTCACGCTGCGGTCTGCTTCGGTGATGATCCAGAACTTCGTGCCGCTCCGGTCGGAGTAGGCCGAGAGCAATCGGGATCCCTCCATTACCGACAGCTCATTCTCGGCTTTATCTTCCGGGCATAGGTCGCCCCAGTCCCCGCCAGCGTGGCGCTTCAGCGCTACGACGACGTCGACCGGATGCACGTGCCTGAGCGCGTTGGCGGTGATCACCGTTTGGCCGAGCTGGAAGGAAACGGTTGGATGGTTCGTGTTCATAATGTCCTCCTTTGGATTTGAACGACTGTCTTGTTCTAACATGTCTTATTGATAATTGGTATATATATTCGCATCTTTTTTCTGCTTTTCTTCTCTGGCCGCTACTCGTCCACTGGGTTCAGGCACCAATATGCCCTCCCGCTCGAAAGGAGAAAAAACGATCGGCGCCGATGATAAGGTGGTCGAGAACAGGAATACCAAGCAAGGCGCCCGCCTCTCGAAGCCGTTCTGTCACTACCCGATCCTCGTCGCTGGGCGTAGCGTCGCCACTTATGCCGCATGCGGCATAAGCGGCGTTATGCCGCATCCCGTTTTATGCCGCATGGCTCCGGCTTTACCCTGGTTTTCCTGGGTTAAACCGTTCCCCATTGCGGCATAAAACGGCGCCGCTACTACAGCCCCTTGAGATACCTCAGCAGTTGATCATCGGGTCGGTATCGTCCCGCTTTGCTCTGCACGGGGTTCATTCTCGCGAGGATGGCTTCCTTTAATTGGAGGTCCGCGTCCAAATATATCTGTGTCGTGTCGAGCGACTCGTGCCCTAGCCAGATGGCGATTAACGCTCGATCAACGCCAGCCTGTAGTAACTCCATGGCGGCGGTGTGACGCAGGACGTGGGGCGTCACTCGTTTGTTTTCCAAGGAGGGGCATGTCGCCTTTGCTAATGCGACATGTTTGGCGACCGCGTGTTGCACCGCATCGGCGCTGAGGCGGCCTCCCCTGGGATTCGGAAAGAGGAAGCTCGATCCATCGCCGCCCTGGTCTTTAATCCACGCTTTTAATACAGCCACCCCTGGTTTCGTGAGCGGGGTGCAGCGTTCTTTTCGTCCTTTGCCTTCGCAACGGACGTGGGCGCCCGCCCTCAGAACCACGTCCTTTTGCCGTAACCCCGTGATCTCCGACAGCCGCAAGCCTGTCTGCATGGCAACCAACAGCATGGCGTGGTTCCGACGGCCTACCCAAGTGGATTTATCCACACTGCCCAGGAGGGCTTCCACCTCCGGCCGCGTGAGATAGGTTACCAAGCGCCGCGTGAGCCGCTTATACGGGATCGCCAGCACCCGCTGGATCAAGCCAAGGTGCTGCGGAGCCTCCAACACGGCGTAGTGATAAAAGGCCCGTAGCGATGCAAGACGAGCGTTGCGACTGCGCGCGCCATTGGAGCGATTCGATTCCAAGTCGTCTAAGAACTTGGCGATGAAGGGCGCATCCAGCTGAGCCAGCGATAATTTTGAGGGGGGTGTGCTCAGGCGCTTCTGAGCAAACGCCAACAACAAGCGAAAGGTCTGCGCGTAGGCCGAAACCGTATGGGGGCTCGCTCGGCGCTGCGCGGTTAGCCGTTTTGAAAAGAAAGCCTGGCAGAGGGGAGCGAAGTCAGGGACGGTTTTCATGAAACGATTCCTTTCCACCGGTTTTCGAGGAGTCTGCTGGCGGCGCTCATCAACTCCGGCGTGCTGCTCAGATACCAGTAGGTGCTGCTCACGTTTACATGCCCCAGATACGTTGACAATACCGGCATGCGTCTGGTCACTTGCTCGCCGCTCCGATACCACTGGAGCAGCGTCTCGATGGCGAAGCGGTGCCTGAAGTCATGCAAACGTGGACCGTGCCGCACGCCGGTTTTTCGAATGCCGATCTGCCGCGATAGCTCCCGGAAGATGTTGCTCAGGGTCGTTTTATGCAGCTTCGTGCCGTGGCTCGTCACGAAGAAGTACGACACCGGCCACTGAGCGAACCACTCATCGCGCCTTTTTGCATAATCGGAAAGGACCGCGAGCGTGGATTGGTGTAGTGGAACAGCCCGGGTTTTTCCAAACTTTGCACCCCGTATGGTGAGGACGCCCTCCGACCAGTCCACATCCTGTGGTTGGAGGTTGATCGCCTCACCAACCCGCAAGCCGCTCACCGCCAACAGGCCAAAGAGACAGTGATAAGTATGCGGCTGCAACTCGTTAGGCGATTCGATTTTCAGCGCGGCTTCGAGCAGGCGACGGATTTCATCCTGGGAGTAAACATACGGCCGCGCTCGCTGGGATCGGAACCTCAACAGCCCTATTGGCGGTATCTCAGTCTTGGAATCAGCGCCGCTACGGTAAGTTGCAAACCCTCGGATAATGCCCAGTCGGCGGCTCCACGAGACGGGCTTTTCGTGCTGGCGTTGCGTGGCATACTCGAGGGCAAGTTTGGTGGTGATGCGCGACGATCCATTCGTTTCCAGAAATGCGACGAACTCCTGTAGACACTCGCCGTATTCCCGAAGTTTGAACCCGAGACTGCGGCGGAGCGCCAGGTAGTCTTCAACGGCCTGGTCGAGAGGCTTCATCGGACACCTCCCGGCCACGGGAGGGCCAGCCTTCGCAGGGAATTGAGATCGACTTTGGCGTAGATCGCGGTGGTATCGGGACTGCTGTGGCGGAGCACTTCGCCAATCTCATCGAGCGACGCGCCCTTGCGCAGCATGTCCGTCGCCAGACTATGGCGTAGCAGGTGCGCACCCTTGCGTGCCGAGACCACTCCGGCTTTTGCCAAGGCACATTTCACGATCTTCGAAATCGCAGTGGCACGGCCGAGGCCGCAAATCGGGGCATAGTCGCGAATAAAAACGTGACGGCAAGCACAGCTTGGCCGATCGCGGCGCAGATAACACGCGATGGCTCGTGCGACATCCGCAGGCAGGGGCAGCTGGGCCCACTTTCCGCATTTCCCGCACACTTTGATGCGCGCGTTCTCCCAGTCAATATCGTCAAGGGTGAGTCCGACGACTTCACCCGCCCGTAAACCAAGCCGTGCGAGCAAGAGCAGGATGGCGTAGTTGCGCCGGCCCCTGGGCGTGCTTCGGTCGCAATGGTGCAACACCTGCCGGACCTGTGAGGCCGACAAATGCTTCGGTAGGGTCGCGAGGGACCAACTCGCCACTTTTGGAACGGCGAGCGAGAGATCGGCATCGACCAGCCCCTTGTAATGCAGATAACGCAGGAAAGATCTCGTTGAGGCCACCAAGTGTTTTGCTTCTGCCGGACCGTACTGGTGTGCGTGGCGTTGCACAAATCCGGTCACATCAGGCGCACGCAACTTGGACAAACGCCGGAGACGGTCGCCGCATTGCTCGGACAGAAACATGCTGGCGAAGCGCCGCAACTGGACGACCGACGCCGGCGCAAGATTGCGCTCGTCAAAAAGAAAGCGCTCATAGTCGCACGTCAATTGCTCGGCTGGAGTCCGCTGCATTGCTTTGGCTGGTGCTGTAGCCCCAATTCGTCGGAGCATCGTCAGCAGGCGTCGCAACGTTGCTGCTCCAGCGTTCTTCCCGTAGCCCTTCTTGAGCACGTTGTGCAGACATTCCTGGACAGCAGACTCGTCCAAGTCACCCACCGCCCGGCCCGTTCGCCGAAGCCAGCGGTCAAATACCCTGAGGACGTAAACCTGCTCGTAGAGTGATCCAACAGCGAATCCCTGTTCTTTGACCTCGGTCAGGTAGAGGTTAATATACGGCGACAGCGGCCCCGAGGGACCGCCCGGTGTAGAAGGTAGATTTTGCATCCACGCATTCCAAAACCAAAGACCGACGCCAGTCAACCCCAGCCAGTTTTATGCCGCATCAAAATGCTCGACCGGCCCGACTGGACGGGCCAGTGCTGCTCGCATGCGGCATAAAACGGGATGCGGCATAACCCCTG
>Ga0316231_1000395_pt1 | contig 63652 bp, 66 predicted proteins | sample TBH18027metaG_FD_206002 | JGI IMG/M metagenome (GOLD analysis project Ga0316231, IMG submission 206002) | Freshwater microbial communities from Trout Bog Lake, Wisconsin, USA - TBH18027 | ecosystem: Environmental > Aquatic > Freshwater > Lake > Hypolimnion/Profundal zone | place: USA: Wisconsin... | reverse complement strand
GTCTGCGCGTGGCGCGGCGAATGTCCTTCAGAACCCGCTCTGCAGGCGCTTTGGGACTGGGGGATTTCGTTCTCATCGGTCGTCCTTTCTCGAAGGCGATGAGACCAAATTCCTCCCTTAGCTAAAAACCCAATTCTGTCTCATAGGCTCTGACGGCGTACAGAGCGCAGTAAGTGCCCGCGCCGCCTCACCCTCTTTGCAGATGGCGATGTGGATATTGCTGCGTTGGAGTACGCCTCCCGGGATGTCTGAAGAGTTTGAGGTCCCGGACCGCAGGCGGGAGATAGTCGTCTCCTTGTTCCCGAAGGCTTGAAGGAAAGCGAAAGGAAACTCAGCCGCGTCAAACGGTTGCTCAGCAAGAGCCGATATGGATTCTTCGATCTCAACAGCATTCATATGGCCGCTACCTCAAACCGCATTTGGGCGTCCTGTGGGCACGGCATGACCTTTGTGTGGCGTGGGATAGGGGGCGGGGCCGGATCCGACCGGAGGTAGACAGAAGCTTACTCAATGCTGGGCAAATGCAAAGCCTATCGATTAGGGCCCGCCATGCCACCGAGCTGGACCTCGGAAGCCTGATCTGGACGCGCGGAGCCAAATGCCCCTGCTGGCGGCTCGCCAGCCGCCTTAAATGCCCAAGATGGAGCGGCACGGCAGTCGATTTTGGCCCGGCTGCCGGGCGGCTCGCCATCGGCCCGGGCCGGGTGTGACCTGTACCAATGCCGGGTGGCAAGCGGGCTGGGACAGGGCTTCCGCCCCCCATTTAGTCCCGCCGAGGCCTTGGGAGGGGCTAAGGGGGCGTCACTACCCTACCCCGCCTTTAGGGATGAGGCGGTCGCTGATAGCGACCATACTTACGCCGCCGAATGGCTCGGAAGTGGGCGGTGCCGCAGAGACACTGCCAACTAGGGTCTCCTCGACCGCCTAATTGCTTCCCAGAACGATTTGGACGGCCCTGGAGGACAGTTGCAAAGACGGTACCACTGGGCCCGCCCGCCTGCCCCGGACTTTCCCTGATACGGGGCGAATCATTCCCTGATATTGGGGTGGGCCTTCCCTGTTCTTGGTGAGGGGCGTTTGGCCGTGAAATGCCTGTAAAATGGGGCTTATGTCGCCGGCGATGGAAGATTTTCGCCTATTTTCGGGTTTTTTCCCTGTATTTGGGCGAAGTTAGGCCAGAGACTGGTTCAGCCATATTGGCTGCACCACCATTTCGATCCCGCCCATGGCGGGATCGAAATGGTGCCGAGCCGTGCGCCCCGACAGGCGACTTAAGCAATGCGAGGCGCGGCACAGGTCTATGGCCACAAGCTGCTGAAGCAGCCAGTTCAGACCTCGCATTGGCATTGCGCGTGTCTGGGCCTAAAACGATGGAAAATAACTAGAACAAAGGGGGAAATGATGCGGTTCGTTCGGCCAGCGTTTTCGGCTCTCGCCTTGTTGCTGCTTTCACGTCCGGTCTCTGCCCAGGATGCGGCTCCCGCCGCTGCGCCGGGCGCGGCCGCCCAGCGGGCTCCGGCGGGCCCGCCGGACTATCAATATGTCTGGGCGCCCAGGCCGATGCCATTGACGCCCTGGGTCGCGCCGAACCGGCCGCGCTGGAAGCTGTCCGAAATCCTGGCCACGCATGCCAAGCAGAAAAGTTGGGACCAGCCTCTGGTCCGCGACAACGCCGTTCATGCCGATTACATCCAGATGGCGCCCGGCGAGAAAACCAAAACCATGATGTATGCGGATACCGACGTGTTTTGGATCGTGCAAGCGGGCCAGGTGCGCGTCACCATCCAGGGCCAGGATCCGTTCGTCGCCTCCAAAGGCTTCGCGATATGGGTGCCTTTCCGCACGCTCTTCAGCATGGAGACGGTGGGCGATGAACCCTCCTTGCGCTTCGAGGTGTCTCATGCCGGTGCCATTCCGCAATATGCGATTGCGGAAACGCCGCCGGCCATTACGGGCCAGAAATATGTCAAGGCAGCCTTTGCCGCCGCCCCGGGCAAATATCCTCCCGGCACCAAGCCCTATCTGGATTTCGACAAGGACGTCATCCATGGCAATGTCACCGCCGGACGCTTCATTCCCGACGGTTCCTTTATCCGCGGCATGGCTGTGCCGGCGCCGCCGGAATCCGATCAGGGCCACTTCCATATCGATTACAGCGAGTTCTGGTACATCATGGAAGGCAAGATGACTTACAAGATCGAAGGCGTGCCCGTGTTCACCGCCGATCAGGGTGATGTGATGTATGCGCCGCATGGCCGCTTCCATCGCACCTCCTTTGCGGGCGACGGCATGGCGACAAGGTTGGCCATCTTTCCGCTGCCGGGGCATAATTTTGTCGATGCCGATCATCCGAGTCCGAGTCAGCCGCGGTAAGGCGTACGCCGGTCGAAAAAAGGCGGACCGATCCGTCAAAACAGGGGAATGTCATGGTGCGATCCATCATACTTGCTTCCATCTTCGCCGTTGCATTGGCGAGCGGCGCCCATGCCCAGGATCAGGCGCCGGCTTCCGCGCCGGACTATGTCACAGCACCGGCCCCGAAACCGGGAATGGCGCCAGGGCTGAAAGCCACTGAACTCAATCCGAAAACGCGCAGCTTCCAGCTGGTCTTTTCCAAGGGCGACGAAGTGGTATCGGGACTGGCGGAATTTGCCGCCAAGAATCATCTCACCGTCGCCCATTTCACCGCCTTGGGCGCGCTGGGTTCCGCGCAGATCGGCTGGTTTGATCCCGACAAGCGGGCCTACAAGACCATGCGGATCAATGAGGAGATGGAAGTGACCTCGCTTGTGGGCAACATAACCCGCGACCGGAGCGGCAATCCGGTCGTGCATGTCCATCTGGTCGTGGCATTGCTCAGAAATGGCGCGGTCTATGCCGGACATTTGCTCGAAGGCCATATCAGCCTCACCATGCAGCTATATCTGGAAGATTCCGAACCGCTTTCGGCAAACTAGATCACGCTGTATTTCGCGCCTGCCCATGGCTGAGGATTTACCCCATGCAATATGATCGCCGGCGTCTGTTACAGGCCAGCGGCGGCTTGGTCGTCGGCACCGCGCTCTCCCGGCCTGCGATGGGGCAAGAGCGAAAGCCTGATCACATCATCGAAATCGGCAACGGCGTGCTAGCGCTGGGCGCGGAGACGGCGGTTTCCACCAAGCTCTACAACAATCAATTTCCCGGCCCGCTTCTGCGGTTGCAGGAAGGCAGGTCGGTGACGGTTGAAGTCCGCAACAACACTGACGCGCCCGAACTGCTGCATTGGCATGGCCAGGCTTTGCCAGGCGAGGTTGATGGCGCGGCGGAAGAGGGCACGCCTTACATCGCGCCGCATGGCAAGCGTCTGATCACTTTCACACCCGGACCCTCGGGCTTTCGCTATTATCACTCGCACGGGGTTGCCGGAACGAACCTGGCGGCAAGCACCTATAGCGGCCAGGCGGGGCTGGTGTTCATCGAGCCCAAACACAATCCCGGACGCTATGACCGCGAGGAATTTCTGACCCTCAAGGAATTCGGCCCTTCCTTTACGCGCATGGAAATGCCGGACGATTTTCTTGCGCCCGCCGACATCGTGCCGTCATTGCGCGATGCCGCGCAAAAGGCGCTGGATATTTCCACCAAGCAGGGCGTTCCCCAGGCCTATGAGTTGGCCTATCGCTTCAATTCCATCAATGGCCGGATGCTGGGCGAGGGCAAGCCGATAGCGGTCAAAAGCGGCGAACGCGTCCTGTTCCATGTTCTCAATGCCAGCGCGACGGAGATCCGAAGCCTGGCACTGCCGGGGCATGTGTTCCGCGTCACGGCGCTTGACGGCAATGCCGTGCCGCACCCGGCGGACGTTCCGGTGCTGTGGCTGGGTCCGGGCGAACGGGTCAGCGCCCTTGTGGAAATGAACAAGCCGGGGAAATGGGTGCTGGGCGATGTTGATGACGATGCGCGTGCAAATGGTGCGGGCATTGTGGTCGAATATGCAAAATTCGCGGGCAAGCCCGTTTGGGTCAAGCCGGCGGCGTCGCGCTGGGATTATCGCCTGTTTGGCACGCAGTCCAGCAACAGGCCGCCGCCGGACGAAACCCTGACCATGACCTTTGCAGCGCGCGGTGCGCGGGGTGGTTTCGAGGAATTTACGGTCAATGGCATTGCCTTTTCGATGGACCAGATGAAGCCGCTGTTCAATCTCAGCCTGGGAAAGCGCTACCGGCTGCGGTTGCGCAACGCCACAGACGATACCCATCCGCTGCATCTGCATCGCCACACATTCGAGCTGACAAGTTTTGCGGGGCATCCAACCGCTGGCGTGATGAAGGATGTCGTCATGATCGGCGGTTTTCAGGAATTGACGGTGGATTTTCTGGCCGATCAGCCGGGGCTGAGCCTGTTTCACTGCCATATGCAGCATCACATGGATTTCGGCTTTATGGCCTTGCTCAAGACCACTTGAGATCGCGCTTGCGCCGCCGCTCAGATGGGCCGCTCGACATCCGGAATTTGGCGCGATACCCCTTGGGTTGCCTTCCGGCTTGCCATTTAAAGGGCGGAATCGGGCGGCATGGTTTGGCCTGCTGTCTTTGAGGTGATGACGCTGCGCAAGTTCGGGATCGTGCTGTTTGCCATCGCGCTGCTCTTGGCCGTGCTGTGGCTGGTGCGGGCGCGGCTGGCCGGTGAACTGGCGCAAAGCTATTTCCGCCAGCACGGCATCGCCGCCTCGGTCGATTTCGGCAATTTCGGTTTTTCGGGCGTGTCCGGGCGGGTGGCGCTGGGCCCGGCAGAGACGCCCGATTTCTCCGCCGATGCGGTGGAAGTGGATTTCGATCCCCTCAGCCTGACGCCGGTGATCACCCAGGTAAGGCTGATCCATCCGGTGGTGCGGGCGCGCCTGGATGCCAGCGGCCATGTAAGTTTGCCCAATCTGCAAAACTGGCTCGACTCGCTGTCTTCCGGCCAGAACGGCCACTCGCCTTATATCAGCGACGATCTGGCGATTTCCTTTTCCAATTTGCGCCTTTTGCTGGCGACACCGGGCGGTGCGCTGGACGTGGGGGGTGACGCGAAGATAAAGCGTAACCAGCTTGTTTCGGCTGCGATCACCGCCCAGCCGGCGGTGATCGTCTATCAGGGCACTGTCATTCACATCGCCAGCGCCGACCTGCGGCTCGATCCCGCTTCGGGCGGTTATGGTGTGGTGGCACATTTTAAGGGCGGGCTGAAGAATGCGGCGCTGGAGGCCAGCGATATTACGGCGCAGATTTCCGCGCCCGTTTTGCAGTGGGACTTGAACGCCAAATCCTTCGCGGCGCCCTCTCTGCATCTTCAGTTCATGGCGGCATCTTTAAATGGTGCCGGTCTCACAGCCACAAAGCCAACCCTGGACTTGACGGCGCAAGCGGTGCGCGGCGCGCTGAACGATGGCGTGCCCGAAGGCAGCGCCGCCCTGCGTGTTTCTGCGGGTGCCGATTTCGCGCCTCCGCAATTGGTGACGCAATATCCCGTGCTGGCCAAAGACCCGCGCATCCCGCGCGCCGTGCAGGCCAATCTGCGTCATCTCGATATCGCCTTGAATGCCAATATCGCCCGCCAGAACGGCGCGCTGACCCTGTCGCTCAACCAGGCGCTGCAAATCCAGGGCGCAAGTGGCGGCAGCCTGCGTGTCGCTGCCTTCCATTTCAGCGGGCTACCATCAGCGTTGCATGGCGATCTTGATGCCGCGCTCTTTGGCCCAGGCCTGCCCAAACTCTCTTTGCGCGCCCATGACCTGCGCTGGCAGGACGGCGTCTTCACCAGCGATGCCGCGCTGACCACGCATTTTGATTTTGCCATGCTGCACGGTGCCGATATGTCCGCCAGCGGCACGGCCTCTTTCCAGAAAGGCGCTTTCGCCTTCACGCTGGGACCCTGCGCCCCCACCACGCTCACCGCCTTTCATCCTGGCGACAGCGATATGGCCCAGAACATCAAAGGCGCGCTCTGCGCCGCGCCCGGTGAAAAAACCGTCACCGCCGACGGCACAGGCTGGAAATTCACCGCCCTGGCGCAAAATGTGGCGATGGCGATTCCATTGGCGCAGGCCGGGCTTACCGATGGCGCAGCCCATATCGCCTTCTCCGGCCAAGGCGCTGCCATGCGCGGCAAGATCGCCGTCACCGCCGCACGCCTGACCGACCGGATCACGGCGCGGCGATTTGAGCCGCTTTCGGGCACCGGCGACATCGCGCTCGACAATTGGGTCTGGCATGGGGCCTTTGCCGCCGCCGACACCAAGGGCAATGCCCTGGGCACCGCCAGCTTCAACCACACCCTGGCCACCGGCATCGGCGCCATGACCATCGCTGCGCCGCATCTGCAATTCGCGCCGGACAAGCTACAGCCCGCCATGCTCTCGCCGCTGCTGGGCGCCGTATCGCACGCCGAGGGCGCCGCGCATTTCGACGGCGCGATCAACTGGTCGCCCGCCGGCTTCCAAAGCCATGGCACGTTCGGGGTGGAAAAACTCGACTTCCTCACGCCCCTGGGCACGGCCCATGCCGTGAACGCCACCATTGTCCTCAATTCCCTGCTGCCGCCGGTCACCGCGCCGGGCCAGCACATCGCCATTTCCAAAATCGACTGGACCTTGCCGCTCAGCGGCGTCGCCATGGATTTTTCCTTCGGCGGCGGCGCCCTGCATGTGGAAAGCCTGTCCACCACCATCGCCGAAGGCAATGTGAAACTGGGCGCGTTCAGCGTTGCTCTCAGCAGCGCGCCAGCCATGACCGGCGCTGCCGCGCTGGATGGCATTGCGCTGGCGCCGCTGGTCGCCGCCTCCAATCTCGGCAACAAGGTCAAGCTAGAGGGCAAGGTCACCGGCTCGGTACCCTTCTCCATTGGTCCGGAGGGGCTTCGCATTGCGAACGGGCATCTGGCTTCCATCGGGCCGGGTCGCATTTCGCTCGACCGCTCGATCTGGAATGAAGGCGCCACTGTCTCGGTCAACACCGTGCAGGACCTGGCGTATCAAGCGCTGGAAAACCTGGCTTTCGACAGCCTGACCGCCGACATCAACAGCGTCGCCAATGGCCGGTTGCAGATCATCCTTCACGTCAAGGGCCGCAGCGACCCGCCCCAACCGCAACAGGCGCAGGTCGCCATCGCCGACATCCTCAACGGCACGTATTTGCAAAAGCCCATCCAGCTCACCAGCGGCACGCCCATCGACCTGACCCTGGATACCTCCCTTAATTTTGACGAACTCTTGAAGTCCTATGCCGAAGCATGGTCAAAAACACTCGCCCAGACGGGGCAATCGAATTAGGGAGCGGTTCGATGAAAAGTCCCAAGGCAATTCTTTATACTTTGGCATGCGCGGCAGCGCTGTGCGCCTGCACGCCCACCATCCGCATTGAGGTGGCGCCGATCAATATTTATGCCAAGCTGGATGCCGATGTGCGGGTGAAGCTGGACAAGGAAGTCCAGTCCGCGATCCAGCAAAATCCCGACCTCTTTTAATAACGCTGTGAAGGAAGCCTGATGATGAGCATCTTCGCAAAAAACAAACCCGCTTTGGCCTTTGCGCTGCTGCTGGCATTGGCCGGCCCGGCCTTGGCCGATCTCGCCAGCGACAAGACCGTAGTGGACGCTGCCAAGACCGCCGGTGTCGTTGGCGAACAGGCCGATGGTTATCTTGGCCTGGTCAAAGGCTCGGCCGATGGCGGCACCACCGCCGCGGTCAATGAGATCAACGCGGCGCGGGCCGATGTTTACGCCCAGACCGCCGCCAAGACCGGCGTCACCCGCGATGCCGCGGGCCAGGCCACCGGCGCGCAGTTGATCGAGAAAATGCCGGGCGGCGAATATTACAAAGCCCTCAGTGGCGGCTGGGCAAAGAAATAGCGCCGAAAGAACCGCAAGCCGCCTTGCCATGCCGCAGCCGAATGGCTGGCATTCCGCCACACCCCGTTGGCGCGGCGTTCACGCCTGCTTATCTCCCTTACGTCTGAGGGACAAAACGCATGACCATTCCCACCATTGACGCCCTGACGCTGACCACATTGTTCGGGATCAGCGCCGCCATCCATCTGGTTGGCCCGGTTTTCCTGCGCGCCCGCTACCGCCGCTGGCGCTTTCCCGCCAACGCCCATCTGGTTGTCGGCGTGCTGAATCTGCTGGCGGCGCTGTTCCTGTCCAACCCCATCACCCGCATCTGGGGCGTGGCGCTGGCGGGCCTGATCACTTTTGTGACCATTGTCACCCTGCTCAACCATGGCAAGTACGGCTATTCGGTGCCGGCCATGCTGGTCTTGGCGGCGCTGGTCCCCGCCACCCTGGCCGGGCCGCTCTAGCTACTTGATCGGAAACGACTTGGTCAGGTAAGCGGCGATCTCGTCGAACTCCGCATCCGTGGCATTGGCGCCGTTGCTGGCCATCTGGTTGACCAGATCCTTCCAGCCTGCGGCGTCGAACTGCTGGTCCGCCGCCACTTCCGGCTCATGACATTTGGAGCAGACGCGGATCATGGTTTCGCGCCCCGGACCCGCCGGCAAAGCCTTGTGGTCCGGATCGGGCGTCCCCGAAGGCGGCGGCGGGGTCTGCGCCACCGCCGCCAAAGTGGAAATCAGAACGATGGCGGCGGCAGTGGAAAAATGGCGCATGACAAATCCCGGTTGTTGATGAGGTGCTATTTCTTGGGCAGGGCGAAGGCCATCACGACGTCGCTCTGGACTTCGGTGGTGGCCGTGCCGATGCCGCCGCCGGTGGCGATCGCCGTAATGAATTGGCGGCCGTCGGCGCTCTGATAGGTCACGGGCGAATCCTCGATCGAGGAGGGCAACTTCTTCTCCCACACCTGCTCGCCGGTGGCGGTCTTGAAGGCGCGGAAGCGGTTGTCGTCCGTGGCGCCGACAAAGGTCAGGCCGCTGGCCGTGGTGAAAGCGCCGCTGCCACCGGGCCGGCCGGTGTTCTGATATTGCGGCGCCAGCATGTCGGAAACGCCCAATGTCTTGTGATAGACTGTATCGCCCGTATCCATGTTGATCGCGACCAGCTCGCCCCAGGGGGTCGGGCCGCACAGCAGATGGCGATCGGTATCTTCAAAACGGCGCAGGCCCGCCAGCGGCCCCTGGTTGATCCAGGAACCATCCGGCCGCTGCACCAGACGCATGGGCTGGAAGACATTGCTGACATTGGTGACGAACAGATTCAGCTTGGGATCATAGGTGCCGCCCCAGTAATTCACGCCGCCCGCCGGTCCCGGAGGCGAGATGCTGTACTGGTTGTTGCCGATGGGCATGAACGGCCCGCCCAGCTTCATGTGATTGTCGTCCACCATCTTCTCGCAATAGGACTGAAGCTGCGGCTCGCCCTTGTAGAGATTGTCGCGCGAGATGGTGTGCTGGCCGATCGGTTCCGGCTTGGTCGGGAAGGGCTGGGTCGGCGACATTTTCTCGCCGGGCACATCGGATTTGGGCACCGGGCGTTCTTCGACCGGGAAGATCGGCTTGCCGGTGACGCGGTCCAGGGTGAACAGCATGGCCGCTTTGTCCATCGCGATCACGGCCGGAATGGTCTTGCCGCCATGCTTGATGTCCACCAGCAGCGGCGCCTCGGGCGCGTCATAGTCCCAGGCATCGTGATGCACGAGCTGGAAGTGCCACATATATTTGCCGGTGTTGGCGTCAACCGCCACGACGGAAGAGCCGAACAGGCCATTGCCCGGACGGTCAATGCCGACACGGTCATTGTTGGGCGCGCCCAGCGGCATGAAGACAATGCCGCGCTTTTCATCAACCGACATATAGCCCCAGACATTGACGCCGGAGCGGGCGATGGTGGATTCGGGATTGTCCCAGCTTTCATAACCGACTTCGCCCGGACGCGGTACGGTGTGGAAGGTCCAGACCAGCTTGCCGGTCCTGGCGTCCCAGGCGCGCGTGTCGCCCGAAGCGCCCGCGCCGCCATTGGAGCCGCCGGGGCCTTCGCCGGTGCCGGCGCCGGTGATGATGAGATTCTTGTAGATCGCCGGGGCCGAGTTCAAATTATACGCGCCGGTATAACCGTTCATCACTTCGGGTGTTTTGAGATTGACGATGCCGTTGACGCCGAAACCAGTGTTGGGCTTGCCGTCCGAAGCGCGCAGCGAATAAAGCCCGCCCTTTTCGTCACCGAAGATGATCGAGGCCGGTACCTTGCCGTCGCCCGGCCAATAGGCGAGGCCGCGCTTGGTCGGGGGATTGTCGCCGCCCAGATCGAATTTCCACTTTTCTTCGCCGGTGGTGGCGTTCAGGGCGATCACCTGGCCATAAGGCGAGGACAGATACATGGTGTTGCCGATCACGACCGGAATGGCTTCGTCATAGCGCAGGCGGCCGGTGAAGCCAGCGGGCTTGAGATGATAGACCCAGGCCTGTTCCAGCTTGTTGACGTTGCCCGCGTTGATCTGGGTCAGGGGCGAATAGCGCACCGACGTACTGTCATGGTTGACCGCCGGCCAGTCGGTGCGCGGCGCACCCGTGGCAGCGCCCGCCAGGGCGCAGGTGGCGACAGAAAGAACCAGACTCAAGGCAAGCTTGGACGTGATGACCCGCATTGTTTCCACCCCGGAATATGCCGCGTCGCGGCGGTTTGTTGATTTGGCGGCATCATTGAGAAAAGCCCATCTTCTGTCAAACCAGGCGCGCCGCCACAAACCGGGCAATTGCCTGGTTTTTTGCGCATAAGCAGGGGGTAATTCGCGGCGCGCGCGCTATTGCGCGACCAGCGTAATGGTGGCCGTCAGAAGCCGCGTCCGGTCGGCGGCGGTCCCTACGCAAATCTCCACCTCACCGGGTTCGAACCAAGGCGTCAGGCGGGGGCCGGGAAAGCGCAGATCGGTTCCCCGCAATGTCAGGCTGACTGCGCCGCGCGCGCCGGGCTCCAGCGCGATCTTGCCGAAGCCTTTCAATTCCAGCAGCGGCCGCGTCACCTGGGCCACTTTGTCATGGCTGAACAGGAATATGGTTTCTTCCGCCGCCCGCGCGCCGTCATTGGCGACATCAACCTGCACGGTCAGCGCGCCCTTCTCTGTCAGGGTGGCGGCAGACAGTCTGAGATTGGAAAAGACAAAGCGGCCATAGCTGAGGCCATGGCCAAAAACGAACAGCGGGGTATTTTCGCTGTCCAGATATTTGCTGGTGTAGTGATCGGCGGCATTGAAGGGGCGCCCGCCATTGCGCTCGCCAAAGAACACCGGAATCTGGCCGGTAGCACGGGGCCAGCTGATCGGCGTGCGGCCGGACGGCGACACTTTCCCCGTGATCAGATCGGCGATGGCATTGCCTGCCTCACTGCCGGGAAACCAGGCGGCCAGCAGGGCGGCGGATTTCTCCGCCAGCGCAGGGACAATCAGCGGACGGCCGGAAAACAGAAGTGTGATTACAGGCCGCGTTCCCGCTGCGGCGAACACGGCATCGCAAAGAGCTTGCTGCAAACCCGGCAGATGCGGATGGGCACGGCTGGCCGCTTCGCCGCTCATATTCGCCGCTTCGCCGACACACAGGATGATGGCATCGGCGCCGTCACACAGCGTCACAGCCTCGGCGATGCCAATGGTGTCGCCGCCGTCTATCGTCACGCCTTTTGCATGATCAATCTTCGTGTCCGGCAGCGCCGCGCGCAGCCCTTCCACAACACTCACGCATCCGGTCATGGGCGCTGCTGCTGCCCAGGCGCCGCGCATTTCTTCCGCCGCATCGCCCAGCGGCCCGATCAGCGCAATGCGGCGCGGCTTTGCCAGCGGCAGCACGCCGCCGTCATTCTTCAGCAGCACCGCGCTTTTTGCCGCCGCCGCGCGCGCCAGGACGCGCCGCTGCGCCACGATTTCCGCAGCTTCCACACCCACGCCGCGATAAGGATCTTTGAATAGGCCCAATCTTTCTTTCAGGATCAGAACCCGGCGCACAGCCGCATCCACCTGCGCAAGACTCACCAGGCCGCGTTCCAGCGCGATCGGCAACCCGCTGCCATACGCGCCTGCCATCATGTCAATATCTATGCCTGCTTGCAGCGCCAGCGCTGCCGCCTCAGCCAAGTCCGCCGCCACGCCATGATGCATCAGTTCGGCGATGGCGTTGTAGTCGCTGATGATGACGCCTTCGAAACCCAGTTCGCCGCGCAGATAATCCGTCAACAATTCCTTGTGCGCCGTCATCGGCACGCCGCCCAGTTCGGTGAAGGCCGGCATGATGGTGGCAACCCCCGCCGCCACCGCCGCGGCGAAAGCCGGCAGATGCACTTCCTGCAATGTCCGCGCGGAAATATCGGTGCTGGCATATTCGCGCCCCGCCGTCACCGCGCCATAGGCGGCAAAATGCTTGGCGCAGGCAGCGATGCCTTCCAGATTTGACCCCTGAAAGCCCGCGACCTTGGCCGCCGCAATGGCCGCGCCGACAAAAGGGTCTTCGCCAGGCCCCTCGACAATGCGGCCCCAGCGCGGATCGCGGCAGACATCGCACATCGGCGCGAAGGTCAGATGCACGCCATCCGCCGCCGCCTCCCGCGCCGCAGCATGCGCCGTCGCGGCCCACAGTGCCGGATCGAACGCCGCCGCCTCGCCCAACGGCACGGGAAACAGGGTGCGATGGCCGTGAATGACATCCAGCCCGATCAGAAGCGGAATACCCAGCCGTGTTTCCTCCACTGCCAGGTGCTGGGTCTTGGCCACGGTGTCGGGCCCATAAAGATTAAGCAGGTTGCCGATGGCGCCCGATTTGATGCCCGCGCTAATGTCGCCGGCCACAAAAGGACCGGTGACGGCATAGGGCGCGGCTGTCATGGTCAGCTGGCCCAGCTTTTCGCCCAAAGTCATGGCGCCGATCAGTTGCTCAATACGGCTCATACGCGCCTTCCTAAATCCCGCTGCACCCTATTTAATCACCCCCACCCGCGCCACTCGAGTCCCGCCATGTTTGCCGCCTCATGTTCATAGATCGGCCCCCCAAGGAACGGCCGCATCCGAGCGCCGGGCTGCTGCCCCAGATGGGCATGATGATCCGTGCGCTGCTGGGCTCCTCGGTCCGGGGCCAGCTTTTTGCCTTGGGCGCGGGTGTCTTTGCCGTCATCGTCGCCACCGCCTATGGCCAGATCCGGCTCAATCGCTGGAACCAGCCTTTCTATGACGCGCTGGCGCATCGCGATTTCCGGCAATTTGTCTATCAGCTCGGCGTGTTCGGGATCGTCACCTTCAGCCTGCTGGTGCTGAATGTGGGACAGCGCTGGCTTTCCGAAATGCTGAAATTGAAATTGCGCGAAGGGCTGGTGCGCGATTTGGTGAATGAATGGCTGAAGCCGGGCCGCGCTGCCCGCCTGGTCAATGAAGGCGCGCTGGGCGTCAACCCCGACCAGCGCATGCATGAAGACGCCCGCCATTTGACCGAACTGTCCGGCGATCTGGGGGTGCAGCTGCTGCAATCCTCCATCCTGCTGGTGACCTTTGTCGAGGTTTTGTGGGTGCTGTCGCGCGGCTTCATCTTTCACTTTCACGGCCATGTTTTCGATATCCCCGGCTATATGGTGTGGGCGGCGATCATCTATGCCGGCACCGGCTCGCTGCTTTCCTATTGGGTGGGCGGCAGCCTGATCCCCAAAAATGCCGAACGCTATCAGCGCGAATCCGAATTGCGCTATTCACTGATGCAGGTGAATCAGCATCTGCCCGCCATCGCCAGCGCCAAGGGCGAACAGGAAGCGCCGCAGCGCATTTTCAACGACCTTGGTGCGGTGTTGGTGGCGATGGGCAAGCTGGTCACGGGCCTGACCAATCTTACCTGGGTCACGGCGGGGTATGGCTGGCTGACCTTGGTGGCGCCGATCCTGGCGGCGGCGCCTGCTTATTTCGCCGGCGATCTCAGCTTCGGCGGCATGATGATGGCGGCGGGCGCCTTCAACCAGGTGCAATCCTCGCTGCGCTGGTTCGTGGACAATTTTTCCACCATCGCCGACTGGCGCGCCACCCTGTTGCGCGTCGCCAGCTTCCGCCGCGCCCTGATGCTCGAACCGGCGGCGGACATACGCCAGCAATTGGCGCCCGTACCATGAGAGTGCCATGAGCAAAACCGCCGCTGCACTGGCGCGCTTGTCTGACGAAAAATTGCTGGAAGCAGTCCAGCGCCAGACCTTCGCCTTCTTCTGGGATGGGGCCGAGAAAGCCAGCCTGCTGGCGCGCGACCGTTGCACGACCAAAGCCGTGCCCGACAATGATTTGGTGGCTGTGGGCGGCTCCGGCTTCGGCGTCATGGCGTTGATCGTGGCGGTGGAGCGCGGCTGGGTCACGCGCAAGGCGGCCGTGACACGGCTTCGCACCATGCTGGACCTGCTGGTCAAAGCCACCTGTTATCACGGCGCCCTGCCGCATTTTCTGCACGGCAAGACGGGGCTGACCATTCCCTTCGGCCGCAAGGATGATGGCGGCGATCTGGTGGAAACCGCTTTCCTGATGATGGGCCTTTTGACAGCGCGGCAATATTTCGACCGCGCCGATGAAGCCTGGATTCGCGGCTGCATCACCCAATTGTGGGAAGAGGTGGAATGGAACTGGTACGCGCAAAAGGACGATGTGCTGGCCTGGCATTGGAGCCCCAATAACGGCTTTGCCATGAACCATGCCATCCGCGGCTGGAACGAAACGCTTGTTACTTATGTGCTGGCGGCGGGCGCGCCGCGCTACGGCATTGACGCCAAAGTTTATGACAAGGGTTTCTGCGCCGGCCAGGATTACCGCAACGGCAAGACTTATTATGGCATCACCTTGCCGCTGGGACCGGAACTAAGCGGGCCGCTTTTCTTCGCCCATTATTCCTTCTGCGGTCTTGATCCCCATGACCTGAAAGATCGCCGCGCCAATTACTGGCAGCAGAATGTGGCGCAGGTGAAAATCAATCTCGCCCATTGCATCGCCAATCCCGGCGGCTTCAAAGGCTATGGGACAAATTGCTGGGGTATCACCGCCAGCGACGATGCCGATGGCTATGACGCCCATGCGCCGGGCCATGACAATGGCACCATCTCGCCCACCGCGGCCCTGTCCAGTTTTCCCTATGCGCCCGAAGCAGCGATGCGCGCCCTGCGCCATTTCCTGAAAAAGAAAAATCTCTGGGGCCGCTACGGTTTCATTGACGGTTTTAATGAGACGCGCGGCTGGACCGCCGATACCTATCTCGCCATAGATCAGGGCCCGATTGTGGTGATGATCGAAAATTATCGCAGCGGCCTGCTCTGGAAATTGTTCATGGCGGTGCCCGAAGTACAGCGGGGCCTTCGCAAGCTGGGCTTCACCAGCCCGCATCTATGAGGCTGCCCACTTCATGGGTTTAGAAGACTGGATCATCCAGCAGCGCCGTCACGCGGCGGCCATGATGCGGCAGGCCATTTCGCCCGCCACCGTGAAAAACCGCTTTCATTTTTTCCAGACCATCATTCCGCGCCCCGGTGCAGTGGTGGCCTCGCCGGTACTGGCGTCTTACGATCCCGAGCCGGATTATTTTTTCCATTGGTACCGCGACAGCGCTGTGGTGATGGAGGCGTTGTTTCTGGTGCAGGATGAAATCCCCGATGCCGCGCGTCTGTTCGCCGATTTCGTTCACTTCAGCACGGATTTGGCGGCCCTCGATGGCCGCAAGGCGCCGCCGCTTCAGGCACAGCCGCAATTCACGCAATTCCTGCGCCATAACATGGCAGACGCCCATGGCGCGGCGATTGCCGCCGAAACCCGCGTCAATCCCGATGGCACCTTGGACGTCAGCGATTGGCCGCGTCCGCAATATGACGGCCCGGCATTGCGGGCTTTGGCCTTGTTGCGCTGGGGTGTGCCGGATCATCACGCCGCGTCCCTGTTGCGAAGCGATCTGGCTTTTGTCCTGCATTACGCGAGCCAACCCTGTTTCGGCATCTGGGAAGAAGAAGACGGCCTGCATTATTATGTTTTGCGTGTCTCAGCCGCAGCGCTGGAAAAAGGCGCAGCGTGGCTCGCCGCCAGGGGCGAACAGGATTTCGCCGTCCGCTGCGGCGCGCAGGCGCAAAAGCTGCTGCACGATCTGGAAGATTGGTGGCTGGCGGATGCCGGCTTTGTCCGCGCCCATATCCTGTCCACCCGCCGCGCCGAAAAGGAACTGGATGTTTCAGTGATCCTGGCCGCCAACCATGCCAGCGCGGCGCCGGACGAAAAATTAAAGGCGACCCTGGCGAAGCTGGAAGGTCTGTTCGGCGCTCTCTATCCCATCAACCAGGGCCGCGCCGCGCCCGCGCTGGGCCGTTATGGCGATGATGCCTATTACGGCGGCGGCGCCTGGTATGCCGCCACTCTGGCGGCGGCGGAATTCTGCTACCGGGCCGGCGAGCGGCAGCGGGGCGATGCCTATCTGGAAACTATCCGCGCCTTCACGCCGGAAAGCGGCGACATGTCCGAGCAGTTCGACCGCACCACCGGGGCGCAGACCTCAGCCCGCCATTTGGCCTGGAGCTATGCTGCTTTTATTACCGCTGTTACTGCGCGCGCTGCGGCCAGCGGATAAAGGCCAGCAGCCACAGGGCCGGCACGCCCACCGCCGGCACAAAGGCCAACAGCGCCCAGAGCGGATTGAAGCCCACGCGCTTGAGGATGAAGCCTAGCGGAATCGCAAGCAGCAATTCGGCGATGGCAATCGCCGTCATCATCTGCTGCATATGGAACGAAACGATTTGCTGGAAATCGAACATTTTTCCTCCGGCTCTTTATGTGTCTGCGGCGCAGGTTCAGTCTCACTATACCAAATTGTATAGAAGAAACAGCGGCGTCCTACTTTCCGCGTGATGACGGACGCGTTCTATTCGGTAGGAAGATCGCCACACAAGCAGATGATATGCCCAAAGCCTATGATCCCGTCACCAAGATTTTGCACTGGCTGATCTTCCTGGCCGTGGCCGCGCAATTTGCGGTGGGCGAGTTCATGCCCCATATCGGCAAAAACACGCAGGAAGTCGGCCTTGTCTGGGGGCATATTTTCCTGGGCGGCCTTGTCTTTTTATTGATCGTGGCGGCAATCGCCTGGCGCCTCACGCATCCGGTGCCGCAATTGCCGGAATTGCCGGGCTGGCAGCGCCTGGCGGCGGCGGCAACGCATTGGGCGCTTTATCTGCTGATCCTGGTGATGACTTTGCTGGGCTGGGCGGCAGCCAATTTTCGCGGTTGGCCGGTGACTGTGTTGGGCGCGCCCTTGCCGGCCCTGGCAAAAAAAGGCGACAGCTGGGCCCATACTGCGGGCGACGTTCATACTTTTCTGGTCTATGTGCTGCTGGGGTTGGTGACCCTGCATGTCGCCGCCGCGCTGTATCACCACCTCTTCCTGCGCGACAAAGTGCTCACGCGCATCCTGCCCGGCTGACCAAACGGCCCAGCAAAACCGCGTTTAAACCGCCGCTCTTGCCAGATCGGCGCGCCGTGACCATGCTTGGCGGTGAAAGGTGCGCCCGTGACGCCCATCCGCAAAATACCCCTCGCAAAAAGCACTGCCGTCCAGCGGCTGGATGAATGGGCGCCTTCGCTGCTCAAATCGCGGCTCTATGGCCAGCTTTTGGTGGCCATCATCATCGGCGCGCTGGCCCCCGGCGAGCGGCTGGACGAACAGGCCTTGGTGCGCCGTTATGGCGGTGGCCTTGCCGGCATCCGTGAAGCTTTGGCGCGATTGGCGCTGGAAGGGCTGGTGCAACGCAAGGCGCGGGTCGGCACCCTGGTGGCGCCGCTGGATTTGCCCGAAGCGCGTGAAGCCTTTGAAGCCCGGGCCCTGATTGAAGTGGAATGCGCTCGCCTTGCCGCGACCCGCGCCAGCGACGCCGAGATTGCCGCGATCCGTGCCACCTTGAAGGATGGCGAGACAGCGGCGCGCAAGAACGATGCCCGCGCCCTGGCCGCCATGGACGAGGCGTTTCATGTCGCGCTGGCCAGCGCCAGTGGCAACCGCACCTTGGCCAAAATGGTGACCATCCTGCATCACCAGACCGCGCGTTTCTGGCTCAACACCATGCGTCCGCCCCAGCCCGAGGAAAGCCTCAAGGCGCTGGCCGAACATGTCAGCCTTGCCGACGCCATCGCCGCGCATGATCCGGCGCGGGCGCAAATCCTGATGCGCGAAACCTTGGGCGCGTTTCCCTCTGCCGCCGAACCGTGATTCGTGAGGGCATAGCGTGACGCACACTCCCTTCCGCGCCTCGCTCACTTTGGGCAGCGTCAGCCTGCTGTTCTTTCTGGTAACGGCGCTGACCTTCTCCTCACTGGGCGTGGTGCTGCCCGCCATGGTGGGCGAACTGAACTGGAGCTGGAGCGGCGCCGGCATCGGCTTTTCGCTGCTGGGCGTCTTCACCGGTATCACCAGCACCATTCCGGCCATGGCGATCCGCCGCTTTGGCGTGCGCGCCACCTTGCTGGCCGGCGGGGTGGTGATCGCAGCGGCCTTCGCCGCCATGGCCGCGGCGCAGGACCTCACGCTTTATTTCATCGGCTGCTCGCTGTCGGGACTGGGTTTTACCCTGCTGGCGACGGTGCCGGGCACCTATCTTCTCAGCCGCTGCTTTCGCCGTCCTGATTTCGCCTTCGGACTTTATTTCACCATCGGCGGATTGGGCGGTGTGGCGGGGCCGCCGCTGTATTTCCTCACCCATGCTCTCAGCGGCGGCTGGCGCGATTTCTGGATCGTGGCAGCTGTGCTCACCCTGGCGGCGGCGATCATCAGCGCGCTGCTGGTGGATGCCGACACCGACCTGTCGCAGTCTGGTGGCGAGACCCTGGAAATCACCCAGGAAAGCTGGACCGCCCGCGCCGCGCTGCGCACGCCGCAATTTGCCGTGATCGCCGCCGCCTATAGCGTGTTTCTGATCGTGGACATTACCGTCAACGCCTGGTCGGTGTCGCACCTGATCAGCCATGGCGTCGCTGCCACCTTCGCCGGCAGCATGATCAGCGTCGGTGCGCTGATTAATGCAGGCGCAAGACTGGGCGGCGGCGTGGTGTCGCGGTTCATCCCGGTACGCAGCCTGCTGGTTGGCGCGCTTGCGATCCTGATCCTGGGATTGATTGCGCTGTGCGCCGCTGGCGGGGGCCCGCTGATGCTGGCCTATGCCGCCGGCATCGGCATCGGCTCAGGCCTCACCTTCTTTGCCTCCACCATTCTGCTGCTGGATTATTTCGGCCGCCGCCCCAATCTGGAACTGTTTTCCATCGTCAATGTGATTTCGACCGTGGGTTCGGTGGGCCCGGCGTTTGGCGGCTATATCGCCGACCGCACCGGCAGCTTCGTGCCCGCCTTTGCCATTCTGGCGGGACTGGTTTTCCTGGTGCTGCTGGCGGTGTTGTGGATGAAGCCACCACACAGGATGGCCACATGAGCGCCGAGTTTGGCGTATTTTTGCCAGTCGCCAGCGGCGGCTGGATCGTATCGCGCAACACGCCGGTGCTGGACGGCGGCTGGCCGCAAAACCGCGAAGCCGCCATCATCGCCGACGAAGAAGGCCTGGATTTCGTCATGTCCATGGGCAAGTGGCGCGGCTTTGGCGGCGACACCGATCACTGGGGCCGTTCGCTGGAATCCGTCACCATGATGGCCGGCATCGCCGCCGTGACCAAAAAAGTGAAAATCTGGGCGACCTTGCACGCCATCCTGCACAATCCGGTGGTGGCGGCCAAAGCCATCACCACCCTCGATCACATCAGCGGTGGACGAGCCGGGCTCAATATCGTGGCGGGCGCCTATCGCGGCGAATTCGAACAGATGAATGCTTGGGACGAAAAGCTGGATCACGATGCCCGCTACGACCTGACCGAGGAATGGACCACCATCGTCAAGCGCCTGTGGCAGGAACCGCGGGTGGATTTCGCCGGCAAATATTTCACCATCAAGGACTGCGTCAGCGATCCCAAGCCGCTGCGCCGGCCCGATCTGATCTGCGCCGGGATGTCGGCGCGCGGTTTTGAATTTTCGGTGCGCCATGCTGATATCTGTTTCATCGGCGGCCGCGATGAAGCGGAAACCCGCGCTGCCTCGCTGCGGGCAAAGGAGCTGGCGGCCGCCCTGGGCAAGACCATCCGCACTTTTGCCATGTGCACCGTCATTCACGGCAGCAGCGATGCGGCAGCGGAAAAAACCGCAAGCCATTACCGCGAAGGCCTGGATGAAGGTGCCGTGCTGGGCATGCTGGAAAGCTATGGCGCCAGTTTTGCCGGCGCCGACAATGCCATGGTGGCGCGGGCGCGGGGCGCCTTTATGACCCACACCGTCACCGGCTCGCCGGCCACCTGCGCCGAGCAGATGGAACGCTTCATGCGCGACTGCGCGGTTGATGGCCTGATGCTCACCTTTGCCGATTACCGCGAAGGCCTGCGTGTGATGGGCCGCGAAATCCTGCCCCGGCTGCGGAGCGCTTTCGTATGAGCCTCAAAGACTGGATCGCCCCGTCCCGCACCGCCTTGCTGCTGATCGACATGCAGGTGGATTTCGCCAGCCCCGAAGGCGTGCTGGGCCGTAGCGGCGTGGACATGACGGCGCCGCTGGCAGCGGTGAAGCAGGCTGAGGCATTGGCCGGCGCGGCGCGCAAGGCCGGCGTGGCCTGCGTCTTTGTTCGCCTCATCACCCAGGAACAGGACGAAACGGAATTCTTGCAGGAATGGAAAACGCGCCGTGGTTCGAGCGGCCCGCCGCTGTGCCGCGAAGGCACGCCGGGCGCCGCCTTCGTCGGCCCCCAGCCAGGGCCCCGCGAATTGGTCTTTTCCAAGAAACGGTACAATGGCTTTGCCGGCACCGGCCTGGATGCCGCGCTGCGCGGGCAGGGCATTGATACGTTGGTGGTGGCCGGCCTCACCACCGAATGCTGCATCGATTCCTCGGTGCGCGCCGCCTTTGAGCGCGACTATCATGTCTTCGTCGTCAGCGATGCCACCGCCTGTTACGAGCCCGGCCTGCATCAGGCCGCCCTCAAGGCCCTGAAATTGAATTGCGCCAGCGTGATTTCCGCCGCCGAATCCGCCGCCGCCTGGATTTAACGATAATTTTCAATGGCTTGCGATACAGGCGGCGGAGCTTCTTGCGTCGCAACGTGAAATGTTACATGCAGCAGGCCGACCAACCGGCATTTTCGCTTCATGTCCCGCACCCTGTTTTCCTCCGCTGCCGTTCTGGCCTTGCTCTGGCCTTTGGCCGTGCACGCCCAAAGCGATCTGCCGCTGGAAAGCGTCACCGTCACCGGTGACAGGGCGCATCTGATCGAATTGCAGCCCAGCGAAACCGCATTCGGTATCGCCAAGCCGCTGGTGGAAACGCCCCGCGCCATAACCGTGGTCAGCGACACGACGATTGATCGTTATGGCGTCACCGGCGTGGACACGCTGAGCGCCATCACACCGTCGGCCTACACCGCCAGCTATTATGGCGTGGAAGGCGCGGTCAATCTGCGCGGCACCCTGGCGGAAAGTTATTTCCGCGGTTTCAAGCGGGTGGAAGATCGCGGCACCTACCAGACGCCATTGGGCGACGCAGCCGGCATCGAAATATTGCGCGGGCCGCCATCGCCGGTTTACGGCGCCGGCAAAGTGGGCGGCCTGATCAATTTCATTCCCAAAAGCGAAAGCGGCGACAATGCAGACGTCACCGGCGAAGCCACCGCCACCTATGGCAGCTATTCCAAGCGCAACCTGACCGGCCAGATCGGCGTGCCGCTGGATCTGGGTTTTGCCCATGGCGGCGTGCGCGCTTATGGCGAGCTCGATGACTCCTTCAGCTATTATCGCGGCCTGCACCCCAGCCATCAGCTGGTCGAGCTCAGCGGCGACTTCGCGGCCGGTCCCTGGAGCCTGTCCGCCGACTATATGTTTTACCATTCCAATGGCGATGTGCAGACGCCAGGCTGGAACCGCCTGACCCAGGTGCTGATCAACAACGGCACCTATATCACCGGCCGCAACACCTCGCTGAAAGACGCGGACGGAAACGGCAAGCTGACCCTCAACGAGTTGGGCGGCAACCCCTATAATTTCGATCCCAATTTCCAGCCGCTCTATCTCGCCGCACCCTTTTGCGGCACCTGTACCAACGCCGCCCACACATTGGACAGCGGCTTCGGCACCACCTGGATCTCCCGCCGCACCGTCTATGTCGCGCCGGGCGTGGATTTCTCCAACACTGCCACCCATACCGGTTTCGCCGAACTGGCGCGGAGTTTGGATGACGGCGACACCATCCGGCTCCAGGCTTTCGTGGACACGCTATCGAATGACCGCTTCGTGTCTTACGGTTTTCCCGGTTCCTATCGCACCCAGATCGGCGAAGCGCGGGCGCGCTATGATCTCAAGCGTGACGCTTTTGACGGCAGGCTGACAAGCCAAACCGTGGCCGGCGTCTCCTACCGTTATGTTCATGCCATCGGCAAAGAGAGCTACAATAGCGGCGTCATCGCGCTCGACCGCCGCGATATTTCACAAGGCCCCGCCGCCAACGACATCATCGCATCACCCTTCGGCGCCGCGGCGCCGGGCGCGCAGGCGCTCGGCTGGGAAAATGACGTGCGCAGCAACACCGCCGATGCCGGCGCTTTCGTCACCAGCGATATCGCCTGGAATCACGGCCTGGACCTGACATTGGGCGGCCGCTACGACGCTTATAATGTGCGTTCTGTTGATCTGGGCCTGTTGCCGTTCGAGGCCCCGAATGGCCGCGGCGCGAAAGGCTCTTTCACCTACAGCGCCAGCCTCAGCTACAAAACCGATATCGGCCTAGCGCCCTACATCACCAACGCCAAATCCTCGGCCATCGAAATCGGTCAGGCCAGCCAGGTGATGACGTCATTGCTGAGCGCCAATGACTGGCTGTCCCATTCCTTCCTCAACGAAGCCGGCGTGAAATTCGCGTTCCTTGATGATCATCTGGTGGGTTCATTGGCCTGGTACCGCCAAGACCGCACCCAGCTGCAGCAGAGCCTGGGCAGCATCAATATCATGGGCACCAGCGGGCAGGGCGGGGAAGCGGAAATCCGCGCCGTGCTGGACCAGAATTTCAGCTTCACTCTGGCCGCCAGCACACAGTACACCATCGTCAAAGGGCCCGATCATAGCCTGCAATATATTCCCGCCCGCACTGCCGGCGTGTCGCCGCAGCAAGGCTTTGGCGGTTCCTATCTGGTGTTTGATTTTTCCGCGCTGCGTCCGGGCAATTACGAAGACACGCTGGTGCCGCACGCCGTGATCAGTCCCTACGTCACCTATACCAGCGATGCCGGCGATTGGGGCGGCAGCCTTGGCGGCACCTATGTGAGTCAAACCGCGCAAACCGTGCCGAACCCGCTGACCTTTCCGTCCTATGTGACGCTCAACCTTTCCACCTTCCTGCGCTACCAGGCGTGGGAAGCCGATCTCAATGTCGATAATTTCGTCAATGCGCGCTACTTCACGCCCGACGCCGACACCTACGCCAATCTCGGCGCGTTGCCCGGCATCGGCCGCACTTGGCGCATAACTTTAAAAAGAGAATTCTAGCGCACCCGATACGCGCTGGTGATGGTGCGCATGGTTTCGGCCAGCATGGTCTCGAACTCGCCGCCATCAGCCACCGCGCCGGCCAGGTACAGCGTCACCACGCCATGCACCCCCGCCCATATCACCGAGCCGATCAATTCCGGATTGCCCTTGAAATAACCCTCCTTCACCATCAGCCGGACATGGTCGGTCATGGTGGCGCGGGCACGCCGCTCGGCCGCGAACAATTCCGGCAAGGGCGCCAGGCGCGGTTTTGAAATGTCGAACATCAAGCGGTAACAGGCCTGCTCTTCAATCGCGAAACGCACATAGGCCCGCCCCACCGCCTGGCTTCTCTCCGGCGGGGTGCCCGGCTGGGCCAACGCTTTTTCCAGCTGGTCGGCAAACCGGCCAAAGGCGCGGGCGCGCACAGCGGCCAGAATCTCTTCCTTGTCCTTGAAATAGCGGTAGGGCGTCATGGCACTGACCCCCAGCGCCGCCGCCAATTCGCGCATATTCAGGCCAGCCGGCCCCTTTTCCACGAAAACGCGGGTGGCGACTTCGCACAACCTTTCGCGGAAATCCGCGACATCGTCTTCGGTCAGGATACGCGGCACAACACACTCTCGCGGTGATTTGCGCTATAAAGTCTAGCAGACATCACGGCATTGTCGCGCAACGCTGAGTATCCTGGCTTCATGAAAAAACTTCCCGCAATTTTATTTGCTTTGACTGCAGCGGGTTGCGCCGCCACACCACAGCTTTCCGCCCCGCCCGCCATGGCGCCCAGCCCGGTCGCGGCGCCATCGGCCTGGGTGCAGCTGGGGCCGGACGGGGCCGCCGAGGTCCGGGCGGTGGTGGAAAATGGCGCTGCCTGTCCCAGCTTTGGCAATGTCGCCCTGCATCCGCGCGCGGCCGCCGACAACAATTTCGCACTTCTGTGCAGCACGGTGCTGCCGAAAGACGCGGCGATCCCCGGTCTGCCCGCCGTCAAGGCGTCGCCCCAGCGCATCTTGATCGTGGGCGACACCGGCTGCCGTCTCAAAGATGAGACCATTCAAAGCTGCAACGATCCCAAGGCGTGGCCTTTCCCCAGCGTCGCCGCCGCCGCCGCGCGCCTCAAACCCGATCTGGTGATTGATGTGGGCGATTATCTTTATCGCGAGACGCCATGCCCTGCCGGCAATGCGAACTGCGCCGGCTCGCCCTATGGCGACAATTGGCCGGCCTGGAAAGCCGATTTCCTGCGCCCCGCCGCGCCGCTGCTGGCGGCGGCGCCGTGGATTTTCGCGCGCGGCAATCACGAGGAATGCGTCCGCGCCGGTGCCGGTTTCCTGCGCCTGCTGGGACCGCTGCCTTATGAAAAGGATTGCGTGAAGCATCTGGCGCCCTACCGCGTGCCGCTGGGAGACTTCACCTTGATGGTGTTGGACAATGCCGATGCTTCCGATACGCAGGTGGATCCCGCCCATGTCGCCGTCTATCAATCCGAATTGGCTGAGGCCAACAAACCCAGCCCGGTGCCGGTCTGGCTTGCCATGCACCGTCCGATCTGGGCGGCGATCAGCGGCCCCCTGGGCATTCCCATCGGCGGCAATGCCCAGATCATCGCGGCGGCGGAAAAGACCATGCTTGGCAAACCCGTCACCTTGATGCTGTCGGGTCACATTCATAGTTTCGAGGCGCTCAATTATGCCCATGGCGGGGTGGATGGCACGCCGCCGCCCCAGCTCGTGGCCGGCAATGGCGGCACCAATCTCGACATCACACCGGCCATTCTCAAAGGCACCGCGTTCCAGGGCCATTCCGGTGTCACCGTCAAGGACGGCGTCTCGGTGGGCGGTTTCGGTTTCCTGCTGCTGACGCGTGGCAGCAATGGCTGGACCATTGACCTCTATGATTCCGCCGGCACGGCAGAAGGCCAATGCCTGTTCACTGCCGCCACCGATCGGCTGGATTGCCCCAAACTACCGCGTGGCTGACGCCGCGCTCGCGGCATTGGCGCTGGCAGCGCTGGACGATGCGGCATCACTGTTCAATGCCGTCAGCAAGGCCACGGTGGGAAAGCCATCGGCGGCAATGCCCTTGGCCTTTTGATATTGCTTCAGGGCATTGCGGGTCTTGCGCCCCAGCAGGCCATCGGTATCGCCGGCATCATAGCCCAGCGCTTTGAGATCCTGCTGAAACTGGTTGCGCTCGGCGCGCGACAGAGCCCGTTCGTCGCGCGGCCATTTGGCGACAAAGGGCTTTGCCCCCGTCATGCGGTCGGCCAGCATTCCCACCGCCAGGGCATAGCTGGCGGAGGTATTATATTTCATGATGACGCGGAAATTGGTGAACAGCATGAAGGCGGGGCCGCGCGCCCCCGCCGGCAAATACAGCGAAGCCGCATCGTCATTCCCAGATCCACCAGAATTTGGCAGCGCCGCGCCATCTGCGCTCTCAACACCCATCGCAGCCCAGTCCGACAAAGGCTTCTGGGCGTCGAGATCGGCGATGCTGAAATCGAAATCCTTTGGCAGTCTCACTTCATAGGCCCAGGGTTTGCCCGTCTGCCAGCCTTCCTGCTGGAACAGCGCCGCGGTCGAAGCCAGCGCATCGGCAGGCGAGGCCCACAGATCCACCTTGCCGTCGCCATCGCCATCGGTGGCATATTTGAAAAAAGTGGACGGCATGAACTGGGTCTGGCCGATCGCGCCCGCCCAGGACGACACCATTTCCGAGACCGGGTAATTTTCCTGTTGCAGCAATTTGAGCGCCGCCAGCAATTCGCGCCGCGCATATTGCTGGCGCGGCCCGGCATAGGCCTGAGTGGCGAGGGTGGCGAAAACATTGTAGTCGCCCTTGCTGCCGCCATAATCGGTTTCCATGCCCCAGATCCCCACCAGGATTTCCTTCGGCACGCCGGAGCGGCTTTCAATTCCCGCCAGCACGTCGTGATACCGCGCCAGCATCACCTGTGCATTCGCCACCCGCCGCGCCGAGACGGTGCCGTCGAGATAGCTCCACACCTGCTTGGCGAATTCCGGCTGGTTGTCGATCACCGTCTGGATGGCGGGCACCGGGGTGATGCCGGCGGCGGCGCGGTTATAGGTGTCGGGCGTGATCCCCGCCGCCACCGCGGTCGTCTCAAACTCGCGGATGAAGGCCTGGAACGCGGCGTCGCCGCCCATCACGGGCAGCGGCGGCAGAGCAGGCGCAGGGGCCACGGCGGCGGGGGCAATGGCCAGCGAGACCGAGGGCGAGGAGGGCGTCCGGGCGCAGGCCGCCGCCAGCAACAGCAGGCCCAGGGCAGCAAGCCGGGGCAGATTCAGGTATTTTTGGCGGAATTGCTGCATTTTTCAGGCTCTGCAGGGTCCTTGGATAAGGCCGTTTTGCCGTGTTGACAGGACCGGGGCTGGAACATAGCTTCCGCGCCTCTTTGCGGGTAGCCCCTGGTGCTGCCTTGATAAATTAAAGGCAGTGTCATGAAGGTTCGCAATTCCCTCCGGTCGCTCAAGAAGCGTGACAAGGACTGCCGCGTCATCCGCCGCAAGGGCCGGGTCTATGTCATCAATAAGAAGAACCCCCGGTTCAAAGCCCGCCAGGGTTAAGTCATAGTCGCGGCTCTCTGCACGGGAACCGCATGCTCTTCGCACCACCCGATCCCGATATCCTCTCCCGCCGCGACGCCATCGTCGCGGCGCTGAAAGCGATTGTGCCCGACGGCGTGGTGGAAACGCCCACCGATCTTTCCGCCTATGAAAGCGATGCGCTCGCGTCTTATCGCCAAAGGCCGCTGGTGGCGGTGCTGCCCAAGACCGGCGAACAGGTGGCGCAGCTCATCCGCTATGCCGTGCAGGCCGGCGTGCCGATCGTGCCGCGCGGCGCCGGCACATCGCTTTCGGGCGGTGCGTTGCCCCGCGCCGACGGCATCCTGATCGGGCTCGGCCGGATGAGCCGCATCCTGGAAATTGACTACGACAATCGCTGCGTCACCCTGCAGCCCGGCGTCACCAACGCCGCCATCACAAGGGCGGTGGAAGCGGAAGGCTTTTATTACGCCCCCGATCCCTCCAGCCAGATTGCCTGCACCATCGGCGGCAACATCGCCGAAAACAGCGGCGGCCTGCATTGTCTGAAATATGGCCTCACCACCAACAATCTCATGGGCATCAAATTCGTGCTACCGGATGGGCAGTTGATCACCCTGGGCGGCAAGGCGCCGGGCGCCGCCGGTCTTGACCTGATGGGGCTGATCACCGGCAGCGAAGGCTTGCTGGGCATGGTGGTGGAAGCCACGGTCCGCATCATCCGCAAGGCGCCTGTCACCCGCACCATGCTGGCCAGCTTCGACACGGTGCCCGATGCGGGGGCCTGCGTCGCCGCCATCATCGGCGACGGCATTGTGCCCGCCGCGATGGAGTTCATGGACCGCGCCACCATCGGCGCGGTGGAAGCCTATAACGCGCCGGGCTATCCCGATGCCGAGGCCATCCTGATCATTGACGCCGATGGCGTCGAAGCGGATGTCGCCGACGCCTTTGCGCGCATCAAAACGCATGTCACGGCCTGTCGCGGACAATTGCGCGAAGCCACCGAAACGCGGGCGCGCGCCAAAATGTGGGCGGGGCGCAAGGCGGCCTTCTCCGCCATGGGCCGCCTGCAACCCGACATGATCTGCATGGATGGCACCATTCCGCGCCATGCCTTGCCGCGCGTGCTGGAAAGCATTGCCGCCATGTCGGTGCGTTACGGCTTGGGCTGCTGCAATGTTTTTCATGCCGGCGACGGCAATCTGCACCCGCTGATCATTTTTGACGCCATGAAAGAGGGCGAACTGGCCACCGCCGAAGCCTTTGGCGCCGATATCCTGCGGCTGTGTGTCGAGGTTGGCGGCGTCCTCACCGGCGAACATGGCGTCGGCATCGAAAAGCGCGACCTGATGACGGAAATGTTCACCACCGCCGATCTGGACCAGCAGCACCGCATCAAATGCGCCTTCGATGCGGGCGGGCTGTTCAATCCGGGCAAAGTGTTTCCCACTTTGTCCGCCTGTGTCGAGCAGGGTCATATGCATGTGCACGGCGCCAAGCTGCCCCACCCCCATCTGCCGCGCTTCTGATGACAAAAGTATCCAGCGAAGACGAGATTGTGGCGTTCGTCCGCGCGGCGCGGGCGGATCACGCGCCGTTTGAAATCGTCGCCGCGGGCACACGGCGCAGCGCTGGCAATCCGATGGGTGACTTGCCGCTGCTCGATGTCTCCGGCGTCAGCGGCATCATGGATTACCAGCCGGAGGAATTGATCATCACGGCGCGGCCCGGCACCAAGCTGGCGGAATTGAAAGCCGTGCTGGCCCAGAAAAACCAATGTCTGGGGTTCGATCCGGTGGATTGGACTTTGCTGGACGGCGGACACGGCACTTTGGGCGGCGCCGTGTCCTGCGATGCCAGCGGGTCCGGGCGGTTGCGCCATGGCGCGGCGCGCGACTCGCTGCTGGGCTTTCGCGCCGTCAATGGTTTTGGCGAAGCGTTTCGCGGCGGCGCCAAGGTGGTCAAGAACGTCACTGGCTTTGATCTGCCCAAGCTGGTGTGCGGCGCTTTCGGCACCTTGATGGTGGTGAGCGAACTCACTTTCCGCGTTTATCCAAGACCGTTGGCCCGCGCCACGCTCATCTTGAAGGACCTGGCGCCCGAGGCGGGCTTTACAGCCCTGCGCACCATCTGGAAAAGCGCGCTGGAGCCCAGCGGCCTGGCCTACATGCCGGGCAATGCGAATTTCCCGGCGCTGGGCGATGTCGGGCAAGGCGCCGCCCTGATCCGTTTTGAAGCCGCCGAAAAACCGCTTTCGGAAAAACTGGCCGCCGCCCGCTTGGCGGTCGGGGCGGGAGAAGAATTCGAACAGGGCGAGGTGATCTTCGCCAGCATCGGCGAAGGCGCGCTGTTCCAAAATACCGACCTGGAAGTCTGGCGCCTTGCTTTGCCACCGACCGAAGCGGCCCGTATCGCCACCGCCCTGAACGCGCCGCTCTGGCTGGGCGATTGGGCCGGCGGATTGTTGTGGATCGGCGCGCCTGCGCAAGACGCGCCCCGCATCCGGGCGCTGACAGCGGAAGCCGGCGGCCATGCCATGCTGCTCAAGGCTCCTGCAGAACGCCGGGCCGCACTGGGTGTTTACGCCCCCCAGCCTCCGGCGCTGGCCGCCCTGAGCAGCGCCGTTCGCGCTGCTTTTGATCCGCTGGGACTGTTCAATCCGGGCCGCCTCTAACTGGCGCAGGCGGCGTAAATCCGCTAAAATCGCGTCATGCGAAAGTTCCTTCTGCTCTTTGCGCTATTGCCCTGCGCCGCGATGGCTGCCCCCAGCGAAGAAGACAAGCTGTTCGCCCAGTTGCAATCCGCCGACACGCCCGAAGCCGCCCATCCCATCGAAGAAAAACTGAGCGGGCTGTTCAAGGTCTCCAACAGTCCCAGCGTGGATCTGCTGATGACCCGCGCCCAGGCCGCGCTCACCGGCGATGACAAAAACACCGCCCGCAAACTGGTGGATGCGGTGACCGCGGTGGCGCCCAATTTTGCTGAAGGCTGGCGCGTGCGCGGGCATATGCAGGCGGCGGCGGGCGATGATGCCGGCGCCATGGTGTCGTTGCAGAAAGCCGTGACCCTCAATCCGCGCGAGTTCGAAGCGCTGACCGATCTGGCCGATATGCTGGAGCAATATGGCGACAAGCCCGGCGCGCTGAAACTCTATCGCCAGGCCGTGGCGCTGGACCCGCAACTCTCCGCCGCCTCCCGCCGGGTTAAAGCGCTTGGCAAGGAAGTCGAGGGACAAGGCATCTGATGCGGCGAATGTTTCTTGCCGCGCCCTTCCTGATCGGCGCCTGGTTCGGCCAGGGCCAGCCCGACAACAAGGGCGAAATGTGGCTGGCGCGCAATTTTCCTGACGGCAGCTTCCAGGTGCAATTCCGGTCCTGCAACAAAGGTCATGCGCTGGATCAGGTCGAAACTGGCCGCTGGTCACTGAATGGCGATACCGAAACCTTGCAGGTTCTCACCGTCAATGGGGCGCCGCTGGCGCAGAAAGAACTCTACAAGGTTCTTTCCCATGACGGCGCCAAGCAGGTCTATCGCTACGAAGTGACGGGCTTTGTCTATACGTCGCGCCGGGTGGACGACAAATTCGAACTGCCGAGCTGCGAAACCATCAGCTAGATTTTTTGCGCACCGGCTTGGCCTTGTTCAGCGCGATAGCGGCTTGGATCAATCTCTTGAAAGCCGCCGCATTGATTTTCCCACCTTCGGGAATATCGATGGCGCGCCGGACATTGCCCTCCAGGCTGGAATTGAACAGCCCCGCCGGATCCTTCAGCGCCGCGCCTTTGGCGAAGGTCAGCTTCACAACCTTCTTGTAGGTCTCGCCAGTGCAGATGATGCCGTCATGCTCCCACACCGGCGTGCCGCCCCATTTCCATTCTTCCACCACGTCCGGGTCAGCCTGCTGGATGAGGGCGCGAACATGCGCCAGCATTTCACCCCGCCAGTCGTCCAGTTCCTTGATCTTCCCGTCAATCAGCCGCGATGCGCTCTTTGTCATGTTATTTGCACCTTCGTTATTTCGCGCCGACCACGGCCACCCGCAGCATATTGGTGGCGCCGGTCACGCCCAGCGGCACGCCGCCGGTGATCACCACATGCTCCCCCTTGATGGCAAAGCCATCGGCCTCAGCAAAACCCAAAGCGCGCGCCACCATTTCCTCCAGGCTGAAAATCTCCTCGCAGGTGACACAGTGCAGGCCCCAGACCAGCGCCAGCCGCCGCGCCGTCTCGATACTGGTTGTCACCGCGATGATGGGCGCGCGGGAGCGTTCGCGCGCCGCCCGCAGCGCCGTCGAGCCCGACTGGGTCCAGCAGATGATGGCGCGGGCGGAAATGGTCTGGGTCACTTCATGCACCGCCGCCATGATGGCATCGGGTGTGGTGGCGTCCGGCGCATGGCGCTGGGCGTCAATGACTTGCTGATACATCGGGTCTTGTTCCACCTGGCGTGCGATGCGGTCCATGGTCTGCACCGCTTCCACCGGATAGGCGCCCGAAGCCGATTCCGCCGACAGCATCACCGCATCAGCGCTGTCATAAATGGCGGTCGCCACATCCGACACTTCGGCGCGGGTCGGCATCGGCGACTGGATCATCGATTCCAGCATTTGGGTTGCCACCACCACCGGCTTGCCCGCCTTGCGCGCCGCCCGCACAATGCGCTTCTGCAGGCCCGGCACCGCTTCCAGCGGCATTTCCACCCCTAGATCGCCGCGCGCCACCATCAAGGCATCGGCCAGTTCCAGAATCCCCTCCAGGCTTTCCAGCGCTTTTGGTTTTTCAATCTTGGCCAGCACCCCGGCGCGCCCGGCCACGATCTGCTTGAGCTCAGCGACATCTTCGGGCCGCTGCACAAAGCTGAGTGCGATCCAGTCCACGCCAATCGCAAGCGCCGCCTCCAGGTCGCTGCGATCCTTCGGCGTCATCGCCGACATGGGCAAAAGCGTATCGGGCATGTTGACGCCCTTGCGATCCTTGATCTCGCCCGGCACTTCGACAATCGCCTGCGCAAAATCATCGCCTTTGGTCACCAGCCTCAGGCGCACCTTGCCATCGTCAATCAGCAACGCATGGTCCGGCGTGATTGCCCGGAATATTTCTGGATGGGGAATGGGAATCTCTTCCGCCTTGGCGCTCTTTTCGCCCAGCACCAGCCGCACATTTTCGCCTTGCCGCAACATCCGTGATCCGCCGGGAATGGTGCCGAGCCGGATTTTCGGTCCTTGCAGATCCACCAATATGCCCACCGGCCGCCCCACCGTTTCGGACAAAGCACGCAGATCCGTTGTCATCCGCGCCAACATCGCATGATCGGTATGGCTCATGTTGATGCGAAACACGTCTACACCTGCCTCGAACAAGGCGCGCATCACGGGCGGCGTGTTGGAAGCCGGCCCCAATGTCGCAAGGATCTTGGTCTTCCGGTGCCGCCGCATGTCGCCCCAAATCTTGGAAAAGAGATAAGCCTAGTTGGAAAGTGTCTGTGTCCAGTCCGGCGCGCCGCCGGTATCCACTTCAAAAAAGCCGCGCTGGTCAAAACCGCGCTTGCCGCATTGGCCGCGCCCCGGAATGGAGAATTTGGCATTGGGCGCGACGCAGAAATGGGTGTTGCCTTCCCAGGTGCCCGCCGCCCCGTCCGTGGCATAGAGATAATAATAACGCGCATCCAGCGGCCCGGTGAGCAGCCCGGCACAGGCTTTGGGCGCGATGGTCCACCAGCCGATGCTGGTCCAGTTGGTGCCGTCGAAACGCCCGATTGCCACCCGCGCGTTCAGGCTGGCCTTGTTGCAGACATTGAAAGCCGCCTGCGCCGGGGAAACCGCCAGCAAGGGCAGGGTGAGGATCGCCAGAGTGATCAAAATGCGACGCATCCACTTCGGTTTGGCGCGAAGCCGGCCTTCTGTCAATAAAGTCGGGCTGTCAACAAACTGCCTGCCAACGTGCCGCCTTGTGACCGGTTTTTTGCCGCCCTATGACAGGGCCATGACCGAAGCCAGTTTTGAGCTCGTCGCCGGGCAAAATGCGCCGTTGTTCCTGTGCGACCATGCCGGCAACGCCCTGCCGCCCGTCTATGGCGCGCTGGGTCTGGCGCCGGAACTGTTCCACACCCACATCGCCTATGACATCGGCGCTGCCGAAGTGACGCGCTCGCTGGCGGCGGCCTTCGGCGCGCCCGCCGTGCTGGGAACCTTCTCGCGCCTGCTGATTGATCTCAATCGCGGCCCCGACGATCCCACCCTGGTGATGAAATTGTCTGACGGCAGCATCATCCCCGGCAACCGCCATGTGGATGCCGCCGAACTGGCGCAGCGCATCGTAAGTTTTCATGCGCCCTATCATCAGGCCATCGCCGCGCAAATCGCGCGCTTGAAAAATCCCCCGCTGATCTCGCTGCACAGTTTCACGCCATCCTGGAAAGGCGCGCCCCGGCCTTGGGAGGTGGGCGTGTTGTGGGACCAGGACCGGCGCCTGGCAGGCCCCTTGATGACGCGGCTGGCTGAAGCGGGTTTTGCTGTTGGCGACAATGAGCCTTATTCGGGCGCGCTCGAGGGAGACACCCTGAACCGCCATGGCACAAAAAACGGCCTGCCGCATGTGCTGATCGAAATGCGCCAGGACCTGATCGGTGATGCAAAAGCCGCGGGCGCCTTTGCCGCAAAACTGCTGCCGATCATCAAGTCGGCGCTTGCCGATATGGGCCGGGCGGACTAGTTTCCGCGCCCCAATTCAATTCCAGGATCTGTCATGGCAAAGGCCGGCTTCGCGAAAGAACATCTGCGCTCCTTCGTGGACCGCATCGAAAGACTGAATGAAGAGCGCGAAGCTCTGTCGGCGGACATCCGCGAAGTCTATGCCGAAGCCAAAGGTACGGGATTTGACACGCGCATCATGCGCCAGGTCGTGCGGATGCGAAAACTGGACAAGGCAGACTTCCAGGAACAGGAAGCCATCCTCGATCTCTATCTAAACGCCTTGGGTATGCGCTAGCCGGCCTTGCGCAGGGCTTCTTCGATGGCGGTCTCAGGCTCGATAAGATTTTCGCTCACCGCATCGCCGCCCACAGACTCTTCCAGGCCGAATTCCTTCAGCTTGCGATAGAGCGTCGAACGGCCAATGCCCAGGCGCCGCGCGACTTCGGACATGTGTCCGTCATAACGCGAGATCGCCATGCGGATAATCTCCGATTCCATCTCCTCGAATTTGCGGATATGGCCGGGGCCATCGATAACCGACAGCGCATAGGGCGAGCCCGCCGGCAAAGCCGGCGCGCCGTGACCGGCAATGGCCGGCTGGGCGGGGGCGACGAAAGCGTTGCGATGGCTGGCTTCCACGCCCATGGCGGCGGCGATTTGCGGAAAGTCGCAGACATCCAGGTGAGCGGCGTCGCATAGCACCACGGCGCGGAAAATTGTGTTCTCCAACTGGCGCACATTGCCCGGCCAGCTGAAGCGCGCCAGCAACTGGGCGGCTTCGGCGGTGAGGCCCGCGACCAGCTTGTTTTCCTCGGCGGCAAAGCGGGCGATGAAATGTTGGGCCAGCGGCGCGATATCGAGCGGGCGGTCGCGCAGGGACGGGACCATGATGGGGAACACGTTCAGGCGGTAATAAAGGTCTTCGCGGAAGCCGCCATCCTTGGCCATCTGGCCCAAATCGCGGTTGGTGGCCGAGATGATCCGCACATCCACTTTGACGGGACGCTTGGAACCGACGGGATCCACTTCGCCTTCTTGCAAGGCGCGCAGCAGCTTGACCTGCATGTCGAGCCTGAGCTCGCCGATCTCGTCCAGGAACAAGGTGCCGCCATCGGCTTCCTGGAACTTGCCCAGATGCTTGTCGCTGGCGCCGGTGAACGAGCCTTTCTCATGCCCGAACAGAATGGATTCGATCAGGTTTTCCGGAATGGCGCCGCAATTGACGGTGACGAAAGGCTTGCCGGCGCGGACCGAGGTGCCTTGAATGGCGCGGGCGATCAATTCTTTGCCGGCGCCGCTTTCGCCTTCGATCAGGATTGGAATGTCGGATTGCGCGGCGCGGGTGCCCAGGCGGAACACCTGCTTCATTTCCGGCGCGGCGGCGATCAGATCGTCGAAGGTGAGCTTGTTGTCGCCCTTCTTCTTCAGTTGCTTCACTTCGCCGGACAAAGTGCCGATCTTGAGCTGGTTGCGGATCGAGACCGCGATGCGTTCCGGGCTGGCGGGCTTGACCAGAAAATCATTGGCCCCGGCGCGCATGGCTTCGACGGCGGAATCGATGCCGCCCTTGGCCGTCAGCACGATGATGGGCAATTCGGCGTTGGTGGGGCGCAGCTTGGCAAGCACTTCCAGACCGCCCATGTCGGGCATCACCAAATCCAGCAACACCAGCGCGATCTGTTCGCCGCGCGGGCCATTGATGAGGTCCAGCGCCGGCTGGCCGCCGGGCGCGGTGATCACTGTCATGCCGCTACGGCTGATGGCGGTCTCCAGCAGGCGGCGTTGTACCGGATCATCGTCCACGACAAGAATGGTCTGCGCCATGTGAATCTGTCCCAGTTTGAAGACCCGCATTCTGCGCATGGCAGGTAAAGGACGCGTTTAAACCTGTCCTCGAGCGGGACGATGCGGGGTATGCTTAAGAAAGGCTGAATCGGGTGGAACGCCTTGTACGCCAACGAAAAAGACTATTGGCGCGACTTTGCCGAAGATGCGCGCCGCCAGGGTTCGCCGCTTTATGCACAGCTGGCCATCGCGATTGACGGCGATGAAAGCCTCAAGGCCCTCACGGCGGGCCGCCGCCCCGGCCAGCCGTCCGCCAATCTCCTGCTCGCAGCCGTGCATTATTTGCTGCTGAAAGGCACAGTGCATCCGCTGCGCGATTGCTACGCGACCTTGGGCGGCACGGCCTCCCATGAAAATGTCTTCGCGCTGTTCCAGGATTTCGTTGCGGCACACCGCGATACCGTGCGGCAGTTGATCGAAACCAGGATCACCAACACCAACGAAGTGGGCCGCGCCGCCATCCTGCGCGCCGGCTTCGGCGCCTTGGCCCAGCAAGAATCCGCCAAGCTCAATCTGATCGAGATCGGGCCCAGCGCCGGACTCAATTTGAACTGGGATCAATATGGTGTCCGTTATCGCCAGGGCGGCGCGGTGGCGGCGGAGGCGTTACCCGGCGCCGAACTGGTTCTGGATTGCGATCTCAAAACCGATGCGGTGCCGCCAATGGTCCTGCCGCGCCTTGGCCGCCGGCTGGGGCTGGAGCTGCATCCCGTCAATCTCCTGAACGACGATGATCGTACCTGGCTGCGGGCGCTGGTGTGGCCCGACCAGCCCCAGCGCCTGGTGCGCCTGGATGCCGCCATCGCCCTGTTTCTGCAGGCGCCGGCGGAAATCCGCAGCGGTGACGCTCTGGCGCTGCTGCCTGAGGCGCTGAAGCAGGTGCCGCCGGACGAAGCGGTCTGCGTCTATCACACCATCGTCACCTACCAGTTCAGCGCCGCGATGCGCGAAGCGCTTGAGTCGCTGCTGAAAGCGGCCCGCCGGCCGGTCTGGCACTTGTCGCTGGAATTTGACGGCCAAAGCGGTTTCGCCGTGACCCTGGCGCACCATCAAGGCGGGCTTGTCCGGTCCCGCATCCTGGGATCGGCTTCGGCCCATGGCGCCTGGCTGGCGTGGCAAAAAGGCTGATTTATCCCACGTCTTTGCCCCTCCGGCCCGCTTGCCCGCCCGGCGCGCTTTGCTATAGTCCGGCCAGTTCTTTCAGGGGTTTCTTCCAGCAATGTCACACGACGATTCGCATTTCACGCCTGGCTCGATGGATATCTCGGCGCACAAGCGCGGTTATCTTGGTTTTCTCGCCGGCGCCAAATGGACCGTGATCCTGGTCCTGGGCATTGTCGTGTTCCTCGCCGTATTCCGGACCCATAACGGATAACAACTATAAAAAGGCGCGTGATTGAAACTCGCCGTTCCCAGGGAAACGACCAACGGAGAGACGCGCGTCGCAGCGACGCCGGAATCCGTTAAAAAGCTCAAATCCCTGGGCCTCGATATCGTGATCGAGACCGGCGCCGGTCAGGCCGCCCGCATCGCCGATGCCGATTATGTCGCCGCCGGCGCGTCCATTGCCCCCGATGCCAGGACCGCGCTGGAAGGCGCCGACATTGTCCTGAAAGTGCGCGGCCCCAAGGGGGCCGAAACGGCTTTGCTGAAAAAAGGCGCCGTGGTCGCCGCCCTGCTGGCGCCCCATTCCGAAAAAGACTCCATCCAGGGCCTGGCCAGCCAAGGCGTCACCGCCTTCGCCATGGAATTGCTGCCGCGCATTTCGCGCGCCCAGGCGATGGACGTGCTGTCCTCTCAGGCCAATCTTGCCGGTTATAAAGCGGTGATCGACGCCGCGGCCCAGTTCGGCCGCGCCATGCCGATGATGATGACGGCGGCGGGCACCATCGCCCCGGCCCGTGTGCTGGTGATGGGCGTGGGCGTGGCCGGCCTGCAGGCCATCGCCACGGCCAAACGCCTTGGCGCCATCGTCAGCGCCACCGATGTGCGCCCTGCCACCAAGGAACAGGTGGAATCTCTGGGCGGCACCTTCGTCGCCGTGATGGATGAGGAATTCAAGAACGCCCAGACGGCCGGCGGCTATGCCAAGGAAATGTCGCCGGAATACCAGGCCAAGCAGGCAGCCCTGATCGCCGAAACGATCAAGAAGCAGGACATCATCATCACCACCGCGCTGATTCCGGGCCGCAAGGCGCCCGTGCTGGTAAGCGAAGAGATGATCAAGACCATGAAGCCCGGCTCGGTGATCGTGGATCTGGCGGCGGAAGCGGGCGGGAACACGCCGCTGACCAAAGCCAATGAAGTGATCGAGATCCATGGCGTCACCATCATGGGCTATACCAATTTGCCAGGCCGGCTAGCGGTGGATTCGTCCTCGCTCTATTCGCGCAATTTGTTCAATTTCATTTCCCTGATCGTGGACAAGAAAACCGGCCAACTGGCGATCGACTGGAATGACGAGATCATCAAAGGCTCGGCTTTGACCAGGGACGGCGACGTTATTCACCCCGTCGCAAAAGGATAAGCCATGGAGATGATCGACCCCTTTGTCTTCCGGCTTTCGATTTTCGTGCTGGCGATCTTTGTCGGCTATTTCGTGGTCTGGTCGGTGACACCGGCGCTGCACACCCCGTTGATGAGCGTCACCAACGCCATTTCCTCGGTGATCATTGTCGGCGCGCTGATCGCGGTGGCCGTCCCGGCGATTGATGGCGCTGCCTGGACGTCCAAGCTGCTGGGCTTCTTCGCCCTGATCCTGGCGTCGGTGAATATCTTCGGCGGCTTTTTGGTCACCAGCCGCATGCTGGCGATGTACAAGAAGAAAGAGAAGAAATGACGGGGGATATCGCCGCCCTTCTCTATCTGGTCGCCGGTGTCCTCTTCATCCTGGCGCTGAAGGGTCTGTCCTCGCCTGTTTCCTCGCGCGCGGGCAACCGCAACGGCATGATCGGCATGACCATCGCGGTGCTGACGACCCTGTGGGTCGCCGGTGTCACCGATCCTCTGACCTGGGGCATGGTGATCGGCGGTCTGGTGATCGGCGGCGGTATCGGCGCGGTGATGGCCAAGCGCATCGCCATGACCAACATGCCCCAATTGGTGGCGGCCTTTCATTCGCTGGTCGGCCTGGCGGCGGTTCTCACCGCTGGCGCGGCGCTTTATTCGCCGGCGGCCTTCGGCATCTGCGACATGGACGCAAACAATCTCTGCACCGGGCTGATCAAGACCCAAAGCCTGATCGAAATGAGCCTGGGTGTCGCCATCGGCGCCATCACCTTTGCCGGCTCGCTGATCGCCTTCGCCAAGCTCAATGGCAACATGTCGGGCGCACCGATCATTCTTCCGGCGCGGCATATCCTGAACTTGCTGATCTTCCTGGTGATCATCGGCCTGATCGTCTATTTCGCCTCCGACCAGCCGCAATGGGCCTTCTGGGCTATCACGGCCCTGAGCTTCGTCTTCGGCATCACCCTCATCATTCCGATCGGCGGCGCCGACATGCCGGTGGTTGTCTCGATGCTGAATTCCTATTCCGGCTGGGCTGCAGCGGGCATCGGCTTTACCCTTGAGAATACCGCTCTCATTATCACCGGCGCACTGGTCGGCTCTTCCGGCGCGATCCTGTCCTACATCATGTGCAAGGGCATGAACCGCAGCTTTGTCTCGGTGATCGCGGGCGGCTTTGGCGGCGAAGCCGCAGCGGCAGGCGGCGTGAAAGAAACCCGCCCGGTCAAGCAAGGTTCGGCCGACGACGCCGCCTTCATCATGAAAAACGCTTCCAGCGTCATTATCGTGCCGGGCTATGGCATGGCGGTGGCCCAGGCCCAGCATGCGGTGCGCGAAATGGCCGACAAGCTCAAGGCCGAAGGCGTCAAGGTCAGCTACGCCATCCATCCGGTGGCGGGCCGCATGCCCGGCCACATGAATGTGCTGCTGGCCGAAGCCAATGTGCCCTATGACGAAGTGTTCGAGCTGGAAGACATCAATTCGCAATTTGCCCAGGCCGATGTCGCCTATGTCATCGGCGCCAATGATGTCACCAATCCCTCGGCCAAGACCGATCCCAAATCGCCCATCTTCGGCATGCCCATCCTGGATGTGGAAAAGACCAAGACGGTGCTCTTCATCAAGCGCGGTATGGGCTCGGGCTACGCCGGCGTGGACAACGAGCTTTTCTTCCGCGACAACACCATGATGTTGTTTGCCGACGCGAAAAAAATGACCGAGGAAATCGTCAAGGCTCTGGGCTAAGAGCGTTCCACAAAAATAAGCCATAACGGGGAACAGGGATGAATAACGCTAACGGCAGCGCCCGCGCGCAGATTTTATCACGCCGCAAATTGCTGGGCGGCCTCAGCGCAGTTGCGGGAACCGCCGCGCTGGCCGGCCCTGTTTTCGCGCAGGGCGGATGCCGCGATGGCTATGGCCAGGGCCGCTGCCCTTTGCCCCTGGCGCAGGCGACCGCGCCCATTCCTGAAGTGTTCGCGTCCACCGGATGGAAGACCATCGCGCTGGAGAATTTTGTCATTGATATCTTGGATTATAAAAAGGAAGCGGCCTTCTACATCGCACTGATGGGCTGGAAGCTCAGAAGCGATGACGGCAAACAGGCCATCCTGGACGTGGGCAATTGGGGCAATGCCATCTTCCGCGCCGCGTCGCCGGATTCATTCGGCCCCGGACAGACCGGCGCCAATGGCACGGTTGCGCCGCCACCCCGCGCCGCCGTGCGCAGCTTCGCCTGGGTGATAGATCATTGGGATGCCAAAAAAGTCGCCGCCGAACTGACCCAGCGGGGCATGACGCCCATCGCCGACAACAAGGGCGCGTTCGAAAGTTTTCACGTCAAGGATCCGGATGGATGGGATCTTCAGATCTGCAACAACAAAGGCCTTTCTGCGGCGCGCAAGAAGCCCGCTACGGCCCATCTGTCGGAAGCGCAGCCTTTCGCGCCGACCGACTGGCAAACCATCTGGCTGGACCATTTCTCGTTCCGGGTCAGCAACTACAAGGAAAGCGCATCCTTCTACGCCAATCTTCTGGGCTGGCGGCGAACCTATGACGAAGGCACGCAAAATGAACTGGAAGCCGGCGATGTCGGCGAAGTGCTGTGCCGCGGCGGCAATCCCTTCATTGCGGGACAGGTGACCGGACCCAGGCGGGCGATGATTGACCATATCTCGCTGGGCATCGCGCCCTGGGATGTCGAGGCGGTCCGCACGGGTCTGGAGTCGCGCGGCCTCAAGGCACAGATAGATACGTCAGGCGCGCATCTGGGCCCCGACAGCAAGATCACATCGGATGATATCTACCAGGCCGCGTTCCAGAGCTATCACACCGACACGCCCAATGGCTTCAATTTGCAGATCAGCTGGAACAGCATTGATAAGCGGTTGGCGCTGGCCAATGCCGTCAAGCCAAAAGCCCTGCGAAAATACCAGACCCCGGTGCAGCAGCCCATCGATCCGTAAAGGGGCGGCCCTTAAGGGCGGCTAAGTCTCGTTACGGCGCGGCATCGCCAGCACTGTCAGGCCGATTTCCGCCAGGATACGCACGATCATCAGGACGATCGCGCCGCGCAGCAGCGCGCCCAGAATGACAATGAGGCCGCCCAGCAGCGGATTGCGGCCCATGCCGAACAGGCCCATGCGGCGGCGGCCACCAAAGTCGCGGCGGCCAAAACGGCGTTCGCCCATCACGCGGCGGTCACCGAAGCGTTGTGCCATGCCGGGCGCTGGCGGCGCGGGTATTGCGGCGCTGGGCGCGGCGCTGTCCGCCATGGCGGCGGGCGGCATTGCCGGACGACTCATCATCCGCACGCCGCGCAGCACGCCCAGCAGCACCATCACGGTGATAAGCACCAGGGCGACGATGTAGATGCAGCGGATAAGGCGCGGTGCGATGGAATTGTCGAGGTTCAGGATATCGCGTGTGGCCATGTCTTCCTCCTGGAAGCGCGTCTGCTGCGCGCACCGGGGAAAGTTATGCCTGTACGGTCAGGTGCGCAAATAAGGCAAAGCTATTCAGCTTTTTAATGCGCCGAGCTTGCACACCAGCTTCCATTCCGCCGGCGTAACCGGCTGGACAGACAGGCGAAAGCTCTTGACCAGGCTCATCTGCGCCAAAGCCGGAGTTGTCTTGGCCTGCGCCAATGTCACGGGCTGCGGCATGTCTTTCACCGCTTTCACCACCACCAGTCCGAATATGCCTTTTTCATCGGTGGGGTCGGGCTGGTATTCGCCGATCACTTCGACAATGCCGACCACGGCTTTCTCTGCGCCGGAATGATAGAAAAAGGCGAGATCGCCTTTTGTCATCGCCATCATGTTCAGCTTGGCGGTGTGGTTGCGCACGCCGCTCCAGGGCTCGCCCTTGGCGCCTTTCTTCTTCTGCATCTCCCAGGACCAGGTCTCGGGTTCGCTTTTGAGCAGCCAGTATTTCATTCTGACGTCAACCTCCGGCTCATCAATCGGGACAGCGCTGCGGCAAGTGGCAGGGCGCCGCTGATCAAATCCGCCATCGCTTCGGCGATGGGCAGCTCGATCCCGGCCTGTTTGGCGCGCGTCACCAAAGCCGGCGCGGTATCGACGCCTTCGGCCAGCGGTTGCCCGGCGCCGCGCAAACCCGCGACGGTCTGGCCCCGGCCCAGCGCCGCGCCAAAGGAGAAATTGCGCGACGATGTGCTGGTGGCGGTCAGCACCAGATCGCCCAGACCTGAAAGCCCTTCCAGGGTTTCGCGGCGCGCGCCCAGGGCTTCGCCCAGCCGGGCCAGTTCGGCAAAGCTGCGCGCCAGCAAGGCGGCGCGGGCATTTTCGCCCAGGCCCAATCCTTCGACCACGCCGCAGGCAATGGCATAGACATTCTTGGCCGCGCCGCCGAGCGCCACGCCTGTCACATCGTCGCTGACATAGGGCCGGAAGGCCGGTGTGCTGAGGCTGGCTTGCAGGCGTCCCGCAATGTCGCCTTTCGCGGCGATGGTGACGGCGGTGGGCAATCCCCTGGCGACGTCGCGCGCGAAAGACGGACCCGACAGGATCGCCACCGCTGCCGATGGCGCCGCGTCCGCCAACATTTCATGCACCAGCTTGCCGCTGTTTTTTTCAATGCCCTTGGCGCAGATCACCAGCGGTGTGCCGGGCTTCAGATGTGGCGCCAGTTTTCGGGCAAAGCCGTGCAGCACCTGCGCCGGCACCACCAGCAGCAAGGCGTCGGCCTTGGCCGCCTCGGCCAGATCGCCCGTCACCTGCAATTCGCCCGGAAGCGTGACACCTGGCAGGAAGCGGTTCTTCCGCTCCGCCCGGATGGCGGCCAGCACATCGTCTTCGCGCACCCACAGCAAAGTGTCGCGTCCGGCGGCCAGCGCGGTCAGCGCCAGGGCGGTGCCCCAGGCTCCGGCGCCCAGCACGGCAATGCGCGAATAGGTTTGCGATTCAATCATGTTGGAAGACTAAATGATCGGTTGATTATTCAGAAAGGGCTTCTATCCTGACCGCAACAAGACGCCGGAGCAATCGGCGTTCGAGGAAAGCATGGCCGAAAAAGACCCCCGTGCCCAGATCGTTGCGGCCGCCAAAAAGCGCTTCGCGCATTTCGGCTATGGCAAGACCTGCATGGCGGAAATCGCCGGTGATTGCGGCATGTCGCCGGGCAATCTTTACCGCTTTTTCCCCGGCAAGCTGGACATCGCCGAAGCCATCGCCACTGCGGATTACGAAAATCACCTGGAACATCTGCGCCGCCAGACGATCCGGCCGGGCCGCCGCGCCGGGGAAAAGCTGCATGATTTTCTGTTTGAGGGGCTGCGCCGCACTTACAGCAAACGCGAAAAAGACCCGCGCGGATTTGAGCTGGCCCGCGTCATCGCCGCCGAGCGTCCCGCCTTCGCCAATTGGATGCTGGAATGCGAACGCAAAATCATGGTGGGCGTGATGGAAGAAGCCGAGCGCGACGGCGAATTCGATATCGCCGACAAGAATTTCACCGCCGAAGTGATCCAGTCCGCAACGCTCAAATTCCGCGATCCGCAATTCTGGTCCCGGCTCAGCCTTTCGCGGCTGGAACGCGAACTGGATGGCGTGTGGAAATTGCTGGTGGAGGGGCTTGTGCCCAAACCGGCACGCACCCGCAAACAGGAACTCGCCTGACCATGCATCGTTTCAAAACCGTTTTCTGTGCCCTGCTGTCTGCCGCCTTTCTGTCCGGCGCCGGCCAAGCGCCGCCGCCGCGCCGCATCGACTTCACGCCGGAACAGCAGGCCGCGCTCGACAAGGTCAGCGCCTATCTCAATGGCGTGCATTCCCTCAAAAGCGGCTTTATCCAATTGGGACCGGACGGCCAGCTCGACCAGGGCGAATTTTTGCTGGAAAAGCCCGGCAGGCTGCGCTTCGCGTATAATCCGCCCAGCGCCACATTGATCGTGGCCAATGACGGCAAGGTCTATGTGCAGAACAAGCGCCTCAACACGGTGGATCGCTACGATCTGTCCGACACGCCGCTGGGCCTGCTGCTGGACGACAAGGTCAATCTCAAGGCCAACACCGCCATCACCGGCATTGATATCCACAATGATGATTTTGTCGTGCATGCCCGCACCAGCAACAATCGCCAGCAGGGCAACATCACGTTGGTCTTTTCCAATCCGCAGATCGAATTGCGGCAATGGACGGTCAAGGACAATCAGGGCGGCACCACCATGGTGGCGCTGCACAATCCAGAACCGGGCGCCGCGATTGACGAAACCCTGTTCACACCGCCGGTAAAGGCGCCTGTGGCCAAGAAGGCCGGTTGATGCCGGCCCTGGTCGGAATTGTCTGCGACCGGGAAACGGCTGCGGACGGCATGCAATCCCATCGCGCCGGCGCCGAATATGTCGCCGCGGTCCAAAGCATCGGCGCGCTGCCGCTGCTAATCCCGGTAACCGATCCGCCGCCGGATATCGCGGCGTTGCTGGCGCGGCTGGATGGCCTGCTATTCTCCGGCGCGCCCTCGAATGTTGCACCCACCTTGTATGGCGGTCCGGCGCCGCGCCCCGGAACGCGGCAGGATGCGGCGCGCGATGCCACCAGCCTCCGATTGCTCAAAGCCGCGATTGACGCGGGTCTTCCCACCCTGTGCATCTGCCGCGGCTTTCAGGAATTGAATGTCGTGCTGGGCGGCACCTTGAACCCGCATGTCCATGAGACGCCGGGCGGCCTGGATCACCGGGAAAAACCGGACGCATCAGCGGCGGAGCAATATGGCCTCGCCCATGCGGTGACGATTGCACCCGGCGGCATTCTGGAGGGGCTCTTCGGCGCGACGGAGATCGCGGTGAATTCCCTGCACCACCAGGGCATCGCCCGGCTGGCCCCGGGTCTGTTGGCCGAGGCCCATGCCCCCGACGGCCTGATCGAGGCCATATCGCTGCCCGGCGCCAGGGGCTTTCTGCTGGGGGTGCAGTGGCATCCGGAATGGGCGGCGGATCGTGACCCGGTCAGCCGCGCCCTATTCCAGGCTTTCCGCCAGGCGCTGCCCAGATGATTTGCCCTTAACGCCTATGGCAAAAATGGTTCTTACAAGTATAAAATCTTCTAAAATCCTTTTTAGAAGAAAATAGTTGAAATGTGTGTCTTTCCTGCATAGGTTCATTTCTGAAGGCGTTTGGGTCCGCAAGCATTGCCCCCCGCTCGCAAGCGGAACCCGCCTTCGCTGGATCCCGGTATCCCCTCCCGGCATCCGTTGCGCGTAACGGCGCATTTGGGCGCCCGGTCTGCAAAAGGCCGGGCGCCTTTTTTTGTGCGCTTCTTTGATGGTCGCACGGCCTGCGGAGTTGCCTAGCGACAGCGTGGGCAACGCCCCGCGCCCTGCGGGCGCTGCACACTTTTCCGGGCCGATGCTCTATCGCACCCGGCGCAAGGTGAGGTTGGTGCGCCCCCCATCCGCAATGAGCGTCGAGGTGCCTGGCAGGATGCGGTCAATGCCGTGATGCACCAGCCGCGCCGGCCCGCCGAACATCAGCACATCGCCAGACGCCAGCCGCACGCTTTTGGTGGGGCCGCCTTTTTGTACGCCGCCGATGCGAAACACCGCGTCATCGCCCAGGGACACCGACACCACCGGCGCCGATAATGCGTCTTCATCCTTGTCCTGGTGCAGGCTCATGCGTGCTCCAGCGCGATACAGATTGACCAGACAGCATTGCGGCCCCCCACTTCCAGGATAAGCCGCGTCTGCAATTTCGTCCCACAATTTGGTCAGGCTTGCGGGAATATCCGGCCAGGATTGCCCCGTCACCGGATGCTGCGCCTGATAGCGATAGCCCTTTTTGTCCGACACCCAGCCCAACGGGCCGAAATTTGTTTCCTCGACCGAGAAGGGTTTGCCGTTGCCCGGCATTCGCGGGCAATAGAAAGGCGCTTCGCCCACCCGCGCCATGACATCGTTTAGCAATGTCTCCTGCGCCGTGCGATTCAGTCTTTCACGCCACAGCAAAATGCCGGGCGCGATGTGCAACGGTGCCGCTACCACTGCCGGGGGCTGCGCGTCGGCGTGGAAAATATGCCGCCATGACTTGCGGCCAGCCCGCGCGCCGCCAGCCACGCTTGCAGTTTTTCGGGCGTATAGGCATCGGCGATCCAGGCTGCCAGCGCCGCGCCGCGCGCGTCTTCGCGGGCGAAATCCAGAAAGGGCCGCAGCCAGCGCTGTTGCGCCTTGGGGAAATGCAGATAGGGAAAACGCGCATATTGCGCCGCCGCCGCATCATAAGCACCCCAGCCGCCGCGATGGATCAGATAGAGCGCCGCTGCAAAGCTGGTGCGGTCCTGGCCGCCGGAGCATTTGAGCATGAAGGGCCGTGGCGCTGCATCGAAGGCGGAGACAAGCTGCATCAGAAGCGCACGTGTGGGCAGCTTGCGCGAATCCAGCATGGCGTCGATATGGGCGATGCCGCGCGCGGTGGCCGCCGCCGTTTCGTTCTTCCACCAGGACAGATCGTCGTTGCGGCCGCGCAGATTGATCACTGTCTTGATGCCGCGCTTTTCCAGGAACGGTCCCACGCCGCCGGCCCAGGCCTGTGCGGCGCGCGCCGCGTCTCCCGGCACCACCCAATGGAAATTGTAGAAAATATCGCCCAGATCGCGCATAGACTGGCTTATAGCCCGCCACCGGAGCAGGGCAAAATTGGGCTTGGGAGGCTCGTGATGCGTATTGCCAAAGCCAGTTTGATGACCCGCTGGGGCTGGTCCACGGGCCTGGCGATTGTGGTTTTCGCCATGCTGTCGGCGCTCGATCTGCGGTTGAAGACGCTCACCGGCGTCGGCACCGCCGATCTTTCGTCCTTCACCAGCCCGCTGCAGTTTCGCGCCGCCTTTTTTGCCTGGAGCGCACAGCCCAATGCGGCGCGGGCCGGCTTTAATATGGGCTTCGATTATCTTTTGATGCCGCTTTATGCCGCCAGCTTTTTCTATTCCGGCATCATCGCCGCCGAAGGCCTGGCGCCCCGCCCCGGTTTGCTGCGGCGGATTATCCTGATGGCGGCGATGGCGCCGCTGATTGGCGCCTTGGCCGATGCCGCCGAAAATGCGCTGCAGCTCACCATGCTGCTGGGCGGCGTCAGCGACCTTCTGGTCCGGCTTTCCTCCGCCGCCAGCAATGTGAAGAACCTGGCTCTGCTGATCGGCCTGGCACTGCTGCTGGGCGCCATTGTCGCCCGGGTGCAGCAGCGGCGGGTGGGCCGGAGCCGGGGGGATTCCGGCTCGAAAATCCCTGGTCTGCTCTAGTCCTTGACCCCCCAAGCCTTTTGCGTATATTGCGCGGCTCTCCGGCAACCGTTGTTTGCTAGAAAACCGTTTATTTTCAAGGAATTAGACCAATGTATGCGGTCGTCCGCACTGGCGGAAAACAGTATAAAGTGACCAAGGACCAAGTCCTGACGGTGGAAACGCTTGCTGGCGATGTCGGCTCGAAGCTCACTTTGTCGGAAGTCCTGATGCTCGGCGGCGACAGCCCCAAGCTGGGCTTGCCGCTGGTCAAGGGTGCCTCCATCGCCTGCGAGATCGTCGAGCACGGCCAGGGCGAGAAGGTCATCGCCTTCAAGAAGAAGCGCCGCAAGAACACGCACCGCAAGCGCGGCCATCGCCAGCACTTCACCAAGCTGAAGGTGCTGGAAATCGTCGCCGGTTGATTTTCGAATTCAAGGTTTAAGGACTTAGTCGTATGGCACACAAAAAGGCAGGCGGTTCATCCCGCAACGGTCGCGACAGCAACCCCAAGATGCTGGGCGTCAAGCTGTTCGGCGGCGAAATCGTGGCCGGCGGCAATGTGATCGTGCGCCAGCGCGGCACCAAGTTCCATCCCGGCGAAGGCGTCGGCATTGGCAAGGACCATACCCTTTTCGCGCTTCGCGCGGGCAATGTCGCATTCAAGTCGGGCTTCAAGCGCCGCACATACGTATCCGTTGTGCAAGCTCCGGCGAAGACTGCAGCGGAATAAGGCGGCTGAAGACATAGGCCGCCAAGAAATTGGCGGCCCATTATTGCGAGGGAGATGGTCCGCCATCTCCCTTTTTTATTTCCCGCGCGCACGAAAGAGAGCGGGAATGCCATGTGTACCCTGGAGAGTGACAGACTGATCCTGCGGCCGCCCAGGCCTTTGGATATTACGGCCATGACGGTTTGGCTCAGCGATTACGATGTGGCCAAGATGACGGCCCGGGTGCCGTATCCTTATTACGAAGCCTACGCCGAGGATTTTATCGCCGCGGCGCCCCAGAACCGTTTTGTCATTGCACGCAAGGATAGCGGGCTGTTCCTGGGCATGATCGGACTGTACCCGGACGAGGATTGCGAATTCGGCTATTGGCTGGGCAAGCCTTTCTGGGGGATGGGCTACGCCACCGAGGCGGCGCGGCGGCTGGTCAAGTTCGCCTTTGAGGAACTGGACCAGGGCCATGTCAGCGCCGGCTGGTATCACGACAATCCGGCGTCCGGCCACGTCCTGGCCAAGCTGGGCGCTCGCCACAATGGCTCGAAAATGCGCGATTGCGCCGCCCGGGGCAGGGCGGTTCTGTGCCACGACATGCTGTTGACGCGGGCGGATTTCCTGCGAAAACAGGCCGCTTAAAGGGTTAGGAACATGCGTTTTCTCGATGTCGCAAAAGTCTATGCCTCCAGCGGTGCGGGCGGTAACGGCTGCATCGCGTTCCGGCGCGAGAAGTTCATCGAGTATGGCGGACCCTATGGCGGCGATGGCGGCAAGGGCGGCGATGTCTGGGCCGAGGCGGTGGAGAATCTCAACACCCTGATCGACTATCGCTATCAGCAGCATGTGAAGGCCCGCAGCGGCGAAGGCGGCAAGGGCAAGGTCATGACCGGCGCCAACGGCGATGACGCGGTCATGAAGGTTCCTGTCGGCACCCAGGTTTACGAAGAAGACGGCGAAACCTTGATTGCCGACCTCGCCCAGAACGGCCAGCGCGTGAAACTGCTGCGCGGCGGCAATGGCGGTTTCGGCAATGCCCATTTCAAGAGCGCCACCAACCAGGCGCCCAATTTCGCCAATCCCGGCCAGCCGCTGGAAGAGAAGATTTTCATCCTCAAGCTCAAGCTGATCGCCGATGCGGGCCTGATCGGCATGCCCAATGCCGGCAAATCCACCTTTGTCGCCCGCGTCTCGGCGGCACAGCCCAAGATCGCCGATTACCCTTTCACGACCCTGGAGCCGCAACTGGGCGTGGTAAAAATTGACGATTCCGATTTCGTCATCGCCGATCTACCCGGCCTGATCGAAGGCGCCCATGAAGGCATTGGGCTGGGCGACCGGTTTCTTGGCCATGCCGAACGCTGCGGCGCCATCCTGCATCTGGTGGATGGTACGGGCGACAAGATCGCCAAGACCTACAAGATCATCCGCGGTGAACTGGAAGCCTATGGCCATGGCCTGGGCGAAAAATTCGAGATCGTGGCGCTGAACAAGGTGGACGCCATTCCCCCTGACGAACTGGCGAAGAAAAAAGCCGCGCTGGAAAAAGCCAGCGGCACCAAAGTCTATCTTCTCTCGGGCGTGTCGGGACGAGGCGTCAATGAAGTGCTGCGCGCCATGGCGGCGCAGATCCGCTTGCGCCGCGCCCAGCGCGCCGAGGAAAAGGAACTGCGCCAGCCCAAACTGGTGCGCACGCCTTCCACCCGCGCCGGTCGTCAGTCGGTAAATTTCAAGGCGCCCGTGGTGCCCGCCGAAACGCTCAAAAGCGTGCAGGCTTATGAAAATTCGAAAGTCGCTGAAGCGATGGCCGCCGAACGCAAAGCCAAAACCAAAGTGAAACCCGCGCCGCTGCCCAAGATTGTGACGACGGCCAGGGCTCCGGCGAAAAAAGCCGTCGTCAAGGGCCCCGCCAAAACCGCGCCCAAGCCCCGTGGCAAGGCGGCGAAGATAAAAGCCGCTGTCAAAGCGCCCCGCTCCAAAAGCGGTTGGGCCAAGGCCAAGCCCCGTCCCGTCAGCAAGACCCGCAAACGCGCGGGCCTCAGCAAAAAATCGTCACGGCGATGAGTGGCATTTTTTCCAAAACCAAAAGGATCGTGGTCAAGGTCGGCTCGGCCCTGCTGGTGGACGGCGCTTCAGGTGAACTGCGCCGGGACTGGCTGACGTCTTTGTGCGCCGATGTCGCGGCGCTGAAGCAGCAAGGCTGCCAGGTCATCCTGGTATCCTCGGGCGCCATTGCGCTGGGCCGCCGCGCCTTGGGATTAAAGCCCGGCGCTTTGCGCCTGGAAGAAAGCCAGGCCGCTGCCGCCGCCGGGCAGGTGCGCCTGGCCGGGGCGTATGCCGACATTTTCGCGGGCCGCAATATCGTGGCGGCGCAGATATTGCTGACATTGGGTGATACCGAAGAGCGCCGCCGCTATCTCAATGCCCGCGCCACGCTGGGTACCCTGCTGGAATTGAACGCCGTGCCGGTCATCAATGAAAATGACACGGTGGCCACCGCCGAGATCAAGTTCGGCGACAATGACCGGCTTGGCGCGCGCGTCGCCTCGATGATGGGCGCCGACCAGCTTGTGCTGCTGTCAGACGTGGACGGCCTTTACACCGCAGATCCCAGCCGGGACGCCAATGCCGCACACATCCCGGAAGTGCCGGCCATCACCTCTGAGATTGAAGCCATGGCCACCGGCTCCACATCAGGCTTTGGACGCGGCGGCATGGCGTCCAAGCTGATCGCGGCGCGCATCGCCACCGGCGCGGGCTGCGACGTCATCATCGCCAAGGGCGAAAGTCTAAATCCGCTGACGAAAATCGCCGATGGCGCGCGCCACACGATTTTCCGCGCCAGCATGACGCCTGCCGCCGCCCGCAAGCGTTGGATCGCTGGCGTGCTGCAGCCCCAGGGCGTGTTGATGATTGACGAAGGCGCGGTCAAGGCATTGACCGAGGGCAAGAGCCTGCTGCCCGCCGGTATCCGTCAGATAGATGGCCGTTTTGAGCGTGGCGACGCCGTGCTGGTCAAAGACCGGGAGGGCCGCGAAATCGCCCGTGGGCTGGCGGCCTATAATGCGTCCGACGCAGAGCGGATCGCCGGCAAACGCACCGTCGAAATCGAGGCCATTTTGGGCTATCGTGGCCGGGACGAAATGATCCATCGCGATGATCTGGCGCTGACGGTGACGACATGACGGTGCATACGACAGATACGGTTCTGGCGGCGGAAATGCTGGCTATCGGCGTGCGCGCCCGTGAGGCCGCGCGCGCCATGCGCGAAGCCGGTGATCCTGCCAAAACCAAGGCGCTGATGCAGGCCGCCGCGTCCATCCGCGCCCACAAAGCCGAGATACTCGCCGCCAATGCCAAGGATGTCGAAGCCGCCAAGGCCGGCGGCATGGCGCCTGCGCTGTTCGACCGCCTGGCGCTGCAAGAGGCGCGCATCGAAGCCATGGCCAAGGGCGTGGAAGATGTCGCCGCCCAGGCCGATCCCAATGGCCGCGAACTGGCGCGCTGGTCGCGGCCCAATGGTCTGGATATCGCCCGGATCGCCACCCCCATCGGCGTGATCGGCATCATCTATGAATCGCGTCCCAATGTGACGGCGGATGCGGGCGCCATTGCGCTCAAGGCCGGCAATGTCGCCATCCTGCGCGGCGGTTCGGATTCGCTGCATTCCGCCAGCGCCATCCATGTCGCGATGGCGGAAGGGCTGAAAGCGGCGGGCTTGCCCGAAGCCGCCATTCAATATGTGAAGAATATCGACCGCGCCGCTGTCGGCCTGATGCTGGACGGTCTGGACGGCAATATCGACCTGATCATTCCGCGCGGCGGCAAGGGACTGACGGGACGGGTCATGCGCGAAGCACGCGTGCCGGTGCTGGCGCATCTGGAAGGGCTTTGCCATGTCTATGTCCATGACAAGGCTGATCTCGCCATGGCGCGCAACATCGCGCTCAATGCCAAGATGCGGCGCACCTCGGTCTGTGGCGCGGCGGAAACTTTGCTGCTGGATGCCAAGGTGCTGACATCGCACGGCCTGCCCATTCTCGAAGATTTGGCCAAGGCCGGCTGCGAAATTCGCGGCGATGACGCGATCCGAAAAATCTTTCCCGTGGCCAAAGCGGCCACGGAAGAAGACTGGAAGACCGAGTATCTCGACGCCGTTATCGCCGTGAAAAGCGTGACGGGGCTGGAAGACGCCATCCGCCATATCGAGCGTTATGGCTCGCATCATACGGACTCCATCATCACCGAAGATGCCGCTGCGGCGGAGCATTTCTTGGGTGCGCTCGACAGCGCCATTGTGCTGTGGAATGCCTCGACCCAGTTTGCCGATGGCGGCGAATTCGGCATGGGCGCGGAAATCGGCATCGGCACCGGCAAGCTGCATGCCCGTGGGCCCGTGGGCGTGGAACAGCTCACCACTTTCAAATATGTGGTGCGCGGTACCGGGCAAATCCGCCCTTGAACTGGATCCGACCGCCGGGGCCTGTCGCAGGCGGGCTGACCATCGGCCTGCTGGGCGGCACCTTTGATCCGGCCCATGACGGGCATCTCTATATCAGCCTCGTGGCTCTCAAGCGCCTCAAGCTGGATTATGTCTGGTGGCTGGTGTCGCCCGGCAATCCACTGAAAGGCGCGCCCGCGCCGTTCGAAAAGCGCCTCGCCGCTGCCCGCGCGCTGGCGCGTCATCCCCGCCTGATTGTTACCGATATCGAGCAAAGGCTGGGTACCCGCTTCACCCTCGATACCGTGACGGCCCTGCAGCGAAGGTTCCCGCAGGTTACTTTTGTGTGGCTGATGGGCAGCGACAATCTGAAGGACTTCCACCGCTGGCGGCATTGGCGGCAGTTGGCTGCCCGCATTGCGCTGGTGGTGGTACAGCGGCCCGGCAGCATTATGGCGGCGGTGAATGCAGCCCCGGTCCGTCAATTCGGAAAAACGCGTGCGTTGAAGGCGCCCCCGGCCCTTATGGTGCTGGATGGGGCCCGCAATGCCCAAAGCGCCACGCAGATACGGGCGCTTGGTACGAGCGCGCCCACCATGCTAAATTCATCCCGTTAACCGGAGGAAGAGCCCCTGAGTCCCGCCAAGAAGAAAGCCGTCAAAAAGCCCGCGGCCAAGAAATCCGCTGCCAAAAAGCCCTCTGGCAAGAAGCCCGCCGCCAAGAAGGCCAAAGCGCCCGCGAAAAAACCGGCTCCCGCCAAGTCCAAGGCCAAAGCCAAGAAACCCGCTGCCGCCAAGCCGGTCCCGCGCAAAGCCGCGCCGGAAACCGAACTATTGAAGCGCATCCGCATTTCGCTGGAAGACGACAAGGCTGAAGAGATTGTCACCATTGATCTGGGTGGCCGTTCTTCGCTGTGCGATGCCGTGGTGATCGCGTCTGGCCGCTCCAGCCGCCATGTCATGTCCATTGCCGAACATCTGGCGCGCCGCCTCAAGGAAGAAGGCTATGGCAGCCGGCCGGTGAACGGCGCCGCCCAGGGCGACTGGGCGCTGGTGGATGCGGGCGATGTCATCGTCCACGTCTTCCGCCCGGAAGTGCGCGAATATTACGACCTCGAAGGCATGTGGTCGGTGCAGTAGTGCGGCTATGGGTATTTGCCATCGGTTCGGCGCGCGGTTCATCCGAAGGCGCGCTGTGCGAAGAATATCTTGGCCGCGCCGTCAAGCTGGGCCGCAATATCGGCTTTACCGCCGTTCATATTGAAGAATTGTCCGTCTCAAAAGCGCGCGACGCCAAGACCCGCATGGCCGATGAAGCCACGCGGCTGGCGGCGCGCCTGCCGGATGGCGCACATATCATGCTGCTGGATGCCAAGGGCAAAGGCATGACCAGCGAAGATTTCGCCGAAACGCTGGGGGTGATGCGCGATGCCGGCACCCGCGATCTGGCGTTTGTGATCGGCGGGCCTGATGGATTGGCCCCGCTGCCGGGCAAAAAAGCGGGCCGCAGTCTGGCCTTTGGTCCCCAGACCTGGCCGCATCTGCTGGCCCGCGCGCTGCTGACGGAACAGCTTTATCGCGCGATGACGATTCTAGCGGGGCATCCGTATCATCGGGCGTAGAAGTGGGGCGGCGTTTGTTTTGAGCGCGTCCCGGCGCCTCGCCTAAGCTCGGCGCGTCATGCGCTTCAAATGGTCCACTGGACCATTTCATTCGCTAACGCGAACCACTTATGACCCTTGCCCGCAGAAGTTCGCTTGCACCTGGCAATCCGAAGCGCCTGTCGCCTGGCATTGCGCCAGCGCAAAGGCGCCGGCACTGGCCGTGTCCTTGTCGGTGACGGCGAAGGTCTGGCCGCTCTGCGGGCTCATCACCAGCGCGCCGCACGTGCCCGCCAGACTGACGCGCACGGAACAGTCGTTAAGACCCAGCTTGGCGCATTCGGTCTGGGCGCGGGCATGGGCCGCCGCCGGGTCGGAATAGCCCCAGGCGGTGCCATAGGCTTGTGTCCCGCTGGACAGCGCGATGGCGCCGTAAATGCCCGGCGTCTTTCTGTGCAAGGTCCACCAGCCGGCCGACAAGGCCACCGCCAGCAAAATGAGCAACAATCCGCCCAGCCAATATTTCCTGCGTTCGTCATAGTACATGACGCAATTCTCCTGTGTGTCGGTAATAACGCTTCAAGCGCCATGCCAGCCCAAAGCAGGCTTTTCGCGCCAGTCCGGGGCGCCTAACGCTTCCTTAACCATGATGGGTGATGCTGACGTGTCGCGATGGGACATCCGCCCATGGAAATCAAAGGCACCGGCAGCATTGGCACCAGCGCCATACGGCGCAAAAGCACCGCCTCCACCGGCGGCAGCGGCTTTGCGGTTTCCGACACCGCCGAACCGCATGCCCCGTTCGTTTCCGGCCCAGGTCCGATTGCCAGCCTGGATTCCATCCTGGCGCTGCAGGATATGGGCGATCCTACCGATGGCCGTTCCAAGGGTCTGGCGCATGGCGAACAGCTTCTCGATATCCTGGATGCGGTGCGCGACGGCATGCTGGCCGGCGGCATTCCCCGCGCCACCCTGAACCGCCTGGCCGTGGCCGTAACCCGCCGCCACGACGTTTTTGCCGATCCCAAATTGCAGGATGTGCTCGACCAGATCGAGCTCAGAGCGCATGTCGAACTGGCCAAGCTGGAGCAGCTCGACAAGCGCGTCGCCTAAAAAGAAAAAGGCGCCCGGCGTTAGCGCCAGCGTAGTGCGCCGCGCCTTTTTTAAACGTCCAGAAGCATCCGCTGCGGATCTTCCAGATTGTCCTTGACCTTGACCAGGAACGTGACGGCCTCGCGGCCATCCACGATACGGTGGTCATAGGACAGCGCCAGATACATCATGGGGCGGATCTCGACCTTGCCGTCAATCGCCATCGGGCGCTGCTGGATCTTGTGCATGCCCAGAATGCCGGACTGCGGCGCGTTGAGAATGGGCGTGGACATCAGCGAGCCAAACACACCGCCATTGGTGATGGAGAAGGTGCCGCCCTGCAATTCGTCAATCTTCAGCTTATTGTCGCGGGCGCGGGTGCCGAAATCCACAATCGCCTTCTCCACTCCGGCCAGCGAAAGCTGGTCCACGTCGCGCACCACCGGCACCACCAACCCGCGCTCGGTCGAAACCGCGATGCCGATGTCATAGTAATTCTTGTAGATGATGTTATCGCCTTCAATCTCGGCATTGACGTTGGGCAGCTCCTTAAGCGCCGCAACCACGGCCTTGGCGAAAAAGCCCATGAAGCCCAGCTTGACGCCATGCTTCTTTTCAAAGGCATCCTTGTAGGTGGCGCGCGCCGCCATCACCGCGGTCATATCGACTTCGTTGAAGGTGGTGAGCTGGGCGGCGGTGTTCTGCGATTCCTTCAGGCGCAGCGCCACGGTTTTGCGCAGCCGCGTCATCGCCACGATTTCTTCGCGGGCCGCATTGTGGCGCGGGCCGGACGGCTGGGCCGGGGCGCTGGCAGGCTTGGAGGCACGTGCTTCCAGCGCGCCCAACATGTCGCCCTTGGTGACACGGCCATCGCGGCCGGTACCGGCAACCGAGGCGGTGGAAACGCCGCTTTCGGCGGCGATGCGCTGCGCCGATGGCATGGCAGGCGCATCAGATTTCGGGGCGGGAGCCGGGGCTGGAGCAGCAGCGGGGGCAGGCGCAGCAGCTTTCGGCGCTTCGGCTTTTGCTGCGGCCGGCTTGGCGGCGGCGCCGGCCTTGCCCTCAGCCAGGGTGCCCAGAAGCGCGCCCACCTGAACGGTGTCGCCGGCCTTGACCGAAATGGATTCCAGCGCGCCGTCGGCAGGCGCCGGCACTTCGACCGTCACCTTGTCGGTTTCCAGTTCCAGCAGCGGCTCATCGCGCTTGACCGCGTCGCCCTCTTTCTTGAACCAGCGCGCCACCGTGGCTTCGGTGACGGATTCGCCCATGGCGGGCACTTTGATATCGGTACTCATGAATGATTTTCGGCCCGCTTGTCGCGCGCCGCCCTTTTAAAGAGACAATGCTTCGTTGAGGAATGCGGCCAGTTCGGCGAGATGCTGCTTCATGAGGCCCGCAGCGGTGGAGGCATATTCCGGCCGCCCGACATAACGGGGGCTGCCTTTGCCACCCAGCTTGGCGACGGTTTCCTCGATGCGCGGCTTGATGAAATTCCAGGCGCCCTGGTTCTTGGGCTCTTCCTGGCACCAGACCAGGTCGGCCTTGGGAAAGCGGTTCAGTTCCTGCGCTAGGACATTTTCCGGGAAGGGATAGAGCTGCTCGATGCGCAGAATCTGGATGCGCTTCTCGCCGCGCTTTTCACGCTCTTCCATCAGGTCAAAATAGACCTTGCCGGTGCACAGCACCACGCGCTTGATCTGGTCGTCCGGCACCAGCTCGATGGTGGTGGCGCCGGGCACGACTTCGGCCTGGTCGCGCAGCACGCGGTGGAACGAGTTGCTGGGGCCCATATCGGTGAGGAACGAGACGCACTTCTTGTGGCGCAGCAGCGATTTTGGCGTCAGCACGATCAGCGGTTTGCGGAACGGGCGATGCATCTGCCGCCGCAGCGCATGGAAATAGTTGGCCGGCGTGGTGGGAACGACGACCTGCATATTGTCCTGGGCGCAAAGCTGCAGGTAACGCTCCAACCGCGCCGAACTGTGCTCCGGGCCCTGGCCTTCATAGCCATGCGGCAACAGCATCACCAGGCCCGACATGCGCAGCCACTTCATTTCGCCCGAACAGATGAACTGGTCCATCACGACTTGCGCGCCATTGGCGAAGTCGCCGAACTGGGCTTCCCACAACACCAGCGATTTGGGGTCGGTGGTGGAATAGCCATATTCAAAACCGAGCACCGCTTCTTCCGAAAGCAGCGTATCAATCACTTCAAATTCGCCCTGGCCGTCGCGGATATGGTTGAGCGGGTAATAGCGCTCTTCATTTTCCTGATCGACGAAAGCGGAATGACGCTGGCTGAAAGTGCCGCGGGTGGAATCCTGGCCCGACAGGCGGATGTCCTGGCCTTCATCCAGCAGAGTGCCAAAGGCCATCGCTTCGGCGGTGGCCCAGTCGAAGCCTTCGCCGGTCTCGAACATCTTGGCCTTGGCTTCCAGCAGGCGCGTCAGGGTTTTGTGCAGGTGGAAGCCTTCGGGCGCGGTGACCAGCGCCTTGCCCACTTTCTTCAGCAGGTCGAGCGGCACGCCGGTTTCCCCGCGGCGGTCGCTGTTCTTCGGCGCGGCGGCGAGGCCGGCCCATTTGCCATCGAGCCAGTCGGCGCGGTTGGGCAGATGTGACTTGGAGGCGTTGAATTCGTCATCCAGCCTGGCGTTGAACTCGGCCTGCATGGCAGAGACTTCATCCTGGGTGAGCGTGCCTTCGGCCACCAGCTTCTTGGAATAGAGGGTGAGGGTGGAGAGGTGATCCTTGATCACCCGGTACATCAGTGGCTGGGTGAATGCCGGCTCGTCGCTTTCGTTATGGCCGAAGCGGCGATAGCAGATCATGTCCAGCACCACATCCTTGTGGAACAGCTGGCGGAATTCCGTGGCGATGCGCGCGGCATGCACCACGGCTTCCGGATCGTCGCCATTCACATGGAAGATCGGCGCCTGCACCATCAGCGCCACATCGGTGCAATAGGGCGAGGAGCGCGAATAGACCGGCGCGGTGGTGAAGCCGATCTGGTTGTTGATAACAAAATGAATGGTGCCGCCGGTGCGGAAGCCCTTGGTCCCGGAAGCGGCAAAGCATTCCGCAATGACGCCCTGGCCCGAAAACGCGGCATCGCCATGGATCAGCAGCGGCAGCACGCTGGCGCGGCTCTGATTGTCGCCCAACTGATGCTGTTTGGCGCGGGCCTTGCCCAGCACCACGGGATTGACGATTTCCAGATGCGACGGGTTCGGGGTGAGCGACAGATGCACCTGGTGGCCGTCAAACTCGCGATCCGACGACGCGCCCAGATGATACTTCACGTCGCCCGAGCCTTCGACTTCGGAAGGATTGGCGGCGCCGCCCTGGAATTCATGGAACAGCTGGCGATAGGACTTGCTCATGACATTGACGAGCACGTTCAGGCGGCCGCGATGGGCCATGCCCAGCACGATTTCCTTCACGCCCAGTTGGCCACCGCGCTTGATGATCTGCTCCAGCGCCGGGATGGTGGCTTCGCCGCCGTCCAGGCCGAAACGCTTGGTGCCGACAAAACGGTTGGCGGAAAATTTCTCGAAGCCTTCCGCCTCGACCAGCTTGTTGAGGATCGCCTTCTTGCCTTCGGGCGTGAACTTGATGTCCTTGTCCTGCCCTTCGATGCGGCGCTGCAGCCAGTCTTTCTGCTCGGCATCGTTGATGTGCATGAATTCATAGCCGATGCGGCCGCAATAGGTGCGCTTGAGAAGGTCCACCATCTGGCGCGGCGTGGCGGTGTCCATGCCCATGACGCCGGCGATATAGATGGGCTTGTCCATCTCCGCTTCATGGAAGCCATAGAAAGACGGGTCCAATTGCGGATGCGGCTGGTGCGGCGTGATCCCCAGCGGATCCAGGTCGGCCTCGAGATGACCGATGACGCGGAAGGCGCGCACCAATTGAATGGCGCGGATGGAATCAAGCGCCGTGGCGCGCACGCTTTCACCGTCTGCCAGGGCGGCAGCGGGTGCCGCGCCTTTTTTCGGCGCCGGCTTGGCGGTAGGCGTCTGGCCGGACAGCGCCAAGGTGATGTCGTCCTGGGGCAGGGCCGTTTTGTGGTCGCGCTGCCAGGCCGGGCCGCGGCCCAGCTGGGTCGGGGTCAGGCCCGCTTCGCCCAGTTCGGCGAAATAGGTGCGCCAGCCTTCATCCACGGAGTCCGGATTGGCGAGATATTGGGCATAGAGCCCTTCCAGGAAGGCGGCATTGGTGCCGGACAGAAAGCTGGTCGCGTCCAGGATGTCGTTGGAGGTGCGATTGAGCCGATTTGAAGGAGATTGTTCTGTCATTTCAAATGTTTAGAGGGGAGCTTGTTGGGCTAGACCCTGTTCCTGGAGTCGCTATCGGAAGCTATTCGAAAGGCGGGGTGTGGTTAGCGCCTTTGCCGCGCCGATTCAACGACGAATGCAGTTAATATGGGTTCAATAACACCCAATTGCGACTGCAAAAAACAAAGCCCCGTGTTGCGCACACGGGGCTTCTGCACTGCAGCAATGTGGATTGAGGCTACTTGCCCGAGAGCAACGCTACCAAGGTCGTGCCCAGCGCCGCCGGGCTTGGCGATACGCGGATGCCCGCCGATTTCATTGCTTCGATCTTGGACTCCGCACCGCCCTTGCCGCCGGAAATGATGGCGCCGGCATGGCCCATGCGGCGGCCCGGCGGGGCGGTGACGCCGGCGATAAAGCCGACCATCGGTTTCTTGATCTTGGAATGCTTCACGAAATCGGCCGCATCTTCCTCGGCACTGCCGCCGATTTCGCCGATCATGATGATGGATTGGGTTTCCGGATCGGCCAGCAGCATTTCCAGAACTTCCAGATGCTCGGTGCCCTTGACCGGATCGCCGCCGATGCCGATGCAGGTGGTCTGGCCCAGGCCCGCCATGGTGGTCTGGAATACCGCTTCATAGGTGAGGGTGCCGGAACGCGACACGATGCCGACGCTGCCGCGCTTGTGAATGTGGCCGGGCATGATGCCGATCTTGCATTCGCCCGGCGTGATGACGCCGGGGCAATTGGGTCCGATCAGGCGCGACTTGCTGCCCGACAGCGCGCGCTTAACCTTGACCATGTCCAGCACCGGGATGCCTTCGGTGATGCAGACGATCAGGGGAATTTCCGCGTCGATCGCTTCCAGGATGGCGTCGGCCGCGTAAGGCGGCGGCACATAGATCGCCGACGCATCGGCGCCGACTTTTTCCCGCGCTTCGCGCACCGTATCGAACACCGGCAGGCCCAGATGGGTCGAGCCGCCCTTGCCGGGCGTGGTGCCGCCCACCATCTTGGTGCCGTAAGCGATGGCCTGTTCGGAATGAAAGGTGCCCTGCTTGCCGGTGAAGCCCTGGCAGATGACCTTGGTATTCTTGTCGACGAGAATGGACATTATTTCGAACCCTTCACGGCCTTGACGACCTTTTCGGCGGCGTCGGCGAGATTGTCGGCGGAGATGATCGCCATGCCCGATTTGGACAGTATTTCCTTGCCCAATTCGACATTGGTGCCTTCGAGGCGAACCACCAGCGGAACCTTGAGCGAGACTTCCTTCGCGGCGGCGATGATGCCTTCAGCGATGATATCGCACTTCATGATGCCGCCGAAAATGTTGACCAGGATGCCCTTCACATTGGGATCGCGGACAATAATCTTGAAAGCCTGGGTGACTTTTTCCTTGGTGGCGCCACCGCCGACATCCAGGAAGTTGGCGGGCTCGCTGCCATAGAGCTTGATGATGTCCATGGTCGCCATGGCCAGGCCCGCGCCATTCACCATGCAGCCGATTTCGCCATCCAGCTTGATATAGGACAGATCATATTTGCCGGCTTCGACTTCGGCGGGATCTTCTTCATCCAGGTCGCGCAGCGCCTGAATGTCCTTGTGGCGGTACAGCGAGTTGTCGTCGAAATTGATCTTGGCGTCGAGGCAGATGAGTTTGCCGTCCTTGGTCACCACCAGCGGATTGATTTCCAGCAGGCTCATATCCTTGGCGACAAAGGCGTCGTAGAGGCTCTTGATCACCGCGCCGACCTGCTTGGCTTGATCATCCTTGAGGCCCAGCGCCGCTGCGATTTCATTGCCGATGAAGGGCGAATAGCCGGACACCGGCTCGACCTGGAAGGTCTTGATCTTTTCCGGCGTGTCATGCGCCACGGCTTCAATGTCCATGCCGCCTTCGGTGGAAACGATGAAGGCGATGCGGCTGGTCTCGCGGTCCACCAGCGCCGACAGATACAGTTCGCGTTCGATGGCCGAGCCGTCTTCTATATAAAGCCGCTTGACCAGGCGGCCATGCGGGCCGGTCTGATGTGTCACCAGGGTCATGCCCAGCATGCGCCTGGCTTCTTTCTCCACATCCTCGATGGACTTCACCACCTTGACGCCGCCACCCTTGCCGCGGCCGCCGGCATGGATTTGGGCCTTCACCACCCAGACCGGGCCGGGCAGGGCCTTGGCGGCGGCAACCGCCTCTTCCACCGTGAAGGCGGCCTTGCCATTGGGCACGGGCGTACCGAAGCCGCGCAGGACCTCTTTGGCCTGATATTCGTGGATATTCATGGAGTTACCCCGTAGAAACGCCGAGAGACGCGGCTGAAAGTGCGGCGCACAATAGCAGGGCGAAATCGCGGTGCAAGGCGGCTTATTGGCCGAAAAAAATCGCGCCCCGCAAGGGTTTTGGCCCTTGCGAGGCGCTGGATCAGCCCGCCAGTAAATGGTCATTCACGGGGCAGGCGATCAACTCAGTAGAAGCCAAGACCACCCACGCCGCCCTGCAGGGTCATGCCCGTCAGATGCAGCTCGCCGGACGAGGCCTGTGACCGGGCAAAGCTCTGGGCCTTGGACGCCGCTTCCGCTGCGCTTTCCCTGGTCTGGCCGCCGATCAGATCCTGATGCTGTTCCAGGCAGACCTTGGTGACATAGGTGAAGAACATATCGCCGGTGCCGTACTTACGCAGATTGGTGCGCTCGGTGCAGTCCACCACTTTTTCGGCAGGGGCGCATTTGAGCATGCCGTCCTTGTAGTGGCGAACCGCTTCGCCGGCGCCACACACCAGAGCTTCGGCATCCTGGTAAGAGGTCGCCATGCCCTGATTGGACTGCATCACCGAGCCGACCAGCACGCGCAGGGTCGAGCCGGGCAAGCAGCGGGCGACTTCGCCCTCATAGCCCGAGTTGATCCAGGTATCCGGCGTCATGTGCGAGGCGGGGAACTGGTGCCCGTCGGCGCTGACGCAGATCGCATGGATGGACTTGACCACTGTGGCATCAACAAAGTGGCACTGGCCGCCGACCGCGACAGGCGCCGTGTTCGGTTGCACCTGGGCGCTGTAGCCGCTGGCCTGCACCGCGCCGGCAACCGCCACGCCACCCGACACCGCGCTGGGCGCCGCCTGATAGCCATAGCCGTAACCATGGGCGTAGTTGCCCGCCGCATCGGTGGCGACCACGCCGCCGGCATGGCCGACATAGTAACCGCCCGCACCGGTGGTGCCAACAATGCTGCCTTCATTCTGCACAACCGCAAAGCCGCCCGCGGTGCCATAGCCGTAACCGGCGCCGGCGGTGCTGTAATAGCTGGGGCCGGAGCCTGGGGCATAACCCTGACCTTAGCCTTGGCCATAACCTTGGCCGTAACCCTGGCCAGCGCCGTAGCCATAGCCCTGGCCTTGACCAGCGCCATAACCGTAACCGGCGCCATTGCCCTGACCATAACCCTGGCCCGCGCCAAAGCCGTAACCGGCGGCGTTGGCGTTCGCATTGGCGTAGGCGTTGTTGGCGATGAAGTTCTGGTTGTTGTTGCTGTTGAAGTTCTGGTTGCTGCTGTTGTTGTTGTTGAAGTTCTGATTGTTGTTGCTGTTGAAGTTCTGGTTGTTGTTGTTGAAGTTGTTATTGTTGTTATTGTTGTTATTGTTGTTATTGTTGTTATTGTTGTTGTTAAAGTTGTTGTTCGTGTTGTTGTTGACGAGCTGCTGCTGCTGCGCCTGTTGCTGCGCTTGCTGCTGGCTGACATTGACGGTGGTGTTGCCGCCGCCCGTGCCGCCGCCGCTACCCGAACCGCTGCCGCTACCGATGCCCGTGCCGGTACCATTGGCTGTTGCATTGGCATTGTTGGTATTGGTGTTGTTGTTGGTCGCGTTGGCATTCGACGTGTTGGTATTGTTGTTGGTGCTGGCGTTGTTGTTGGTGGCGTTCGCGTTGCCGCCAAAGCCGTTGCCGGTGCCCGTAGCGTCGGCATTGCCGCCCGTGGCAGTGGCCGCGTTGGTGGCATTGCCACCCGTACCATTGCCGCCGGTGCCGTTGCCGCCAGTGGCGGTGCCACCGGTGCCGCCCGTGGCGCTGACCTGCATGGCTCTTTTTGTACCAAGCGAATTGATAGAAATTGGCTTGGAAAGGAGCTTGAACATGGCGAAGAAGAGACCGACGCCGGAGCAGATAGTGACGCTGCTTCGGCAGATTGAGGTGA
>Ga0316231_1000391_pt1 | contig 64108 bp, 107 predicted proteins | sample TBH18027metaG_FD_206002 | JGI IMG/M metagenome (GOLD analysis project Ga0316231, IMG submission 206002) | Freshwater microbial communities from Trout Bog Lake, Wisconsin, USA - TBH18027 | ecosystem: Environmental > Aquatic > Freshwater > Lake > Hypolimnion/Profundal zone | place: USA: Wisconsin... | reverse complement strand
GTTTTTCTTCCACTCGGTAGCGGTAGTCTTTCCGCAGAGGTCGCACTTCGTTTCGACGAGCGCCTGATACTTTCTCTCTGGCTGTATTTTTTCTTCGTATGTTTTCATAGTCGTAGGATGGCCGAACCAGTCGGTGCAGGACAACGCTCGTCAGACTCGCGTGCCTGACCTCCGCCGTTCGGACTACTGAGTTCCACGTCTATTGACGCTCGCGTGTTGTGGTTGTATTGGCGCGGTAGCAACCAGTCAAGGCGAGCCGTTTCGCGGGCAAGCTGGCCTTCTGCCGTATCAGCCCGCACCTTCCACCGGTCGCGTTCGTCTATCGCGCCGACGTAGCCAGCCATCAGCGTCGAGTGCTTCACGGCGTCGGTGAGTTGTTTCGGCAGCGTGACCTTCAGTTCTTCGAGTGCCTTTTGCAGTCCACGCGCCACCGCTTCATGCGCCACCACTTTGTCCTCCGCTTTGTGGCAGCGTTCCCGCCAGTAGGCGATGTCTTTCAGGTATTGAGCGAGCAGGTCAGATTGAGACTTTGGCTCTCTCAGATTGCCGTCCTTGTCTATCGGATACAGGTCGCCGTCATCGTTCATTGTGTCTTTCCTTTCTCGGAGTCCGAACCCAGCGTGGGAGCGAACGTGCTCGGCGCACGTCGCTCCACTTTGTCGATATGCAGCTTGAGTTCTTTGGCTACCACGCGCACCACTTCGATGTAGCCTTGCTTGGCGGCTTCGGGCGTGTCCTTCCATCGAATGTCGTATCCGAAGCACCCGTTTTCTCGTCGTGCTACTGCGCGTCCGGCTTCGTAGGCGGTAGCAGCGATTCGCTGCATATCCACGGCATGGAGCGAACGCGCCCCCCGTTTCCGCCTACGGTCTTGGTTTTTTTTCATAGTTGGTTCTCCGGGCGGCGTTCGTTCTCGGCGCGCCGCTCATCGCCGGCGTTGGCACTACAGAGCGCCATCTCTTCCGAGAGTCGCCGTGCTGCCGTTTCGCAGTGTTCCTCTTCCATTTCGATTCCGATTGCTCGTCGGCCTGTCCGCTGTGCCGCGAGCAGTGATGTCCCGCTCCCCGCGAAGGGGTCTAGTATCAGCGCGTCCGGGCGCGTGCTGCATTCGATGAGTTTCACCATCAGCGCAGTCGGTTTCTCCGCAGGGTGGTTGTTGCGCGGCGCAGAGCCGCCCCACGGCACATTCCAGATGTCTTTCGTCGAGCGGTTGGCTATCTGGTAGCCGTCTTGCGCGAGCAGGGCGATTAGCTCGTATTGCGAGCGCAGCCCCCGGCAGCCGCCCATCCCGACTTCCGGGCCTTTGTCCCACACGAGCATTGATTCTATCGGCCAGTCGGCTTCCCAGCTTGCCCGTTGCAGCACCGGCATTGAGCGCCACGAGTTGAAGACCCACACCGCGCCATTTGTCGGCTTGGTGATTCGTTTCAGTTCGCGGAGTATCGTCGCGTAGAAAGAGCGCGTTGTTCATCAGGTCGGCCCATCCGCCGCCCTTGCTGGCCTTCTGTTGCGTGCTTGAGAGTCCGAAGGTGTAGGGTGGGTCGGCTATCACGAGGTCGGCGCGTTCCACTTCCGGTAGGAGTTCGCGACTGTCGCCGTGCCAGATTTCCACCAAGTCTTTTTTGTAGTAGGGCGTCATTGGTTCTTCGGAGTGCCAACAAATCGCTGGACTGAACGGCTCGCAGACTCGCCGTCAGTCAGCTTGTCGTTGTCCGCTTCCAGTTCTTCGACTATTCGGAAGAAGGTTGTCAGTTGGTCTTTTGTGTAGCCCTTCACGTTGTCATTCAGTGGCCCGCCGATGCAGTAGATGATTGCTTTGACTTTTCTGGCGCACTCTTTCAGATTGGCGTTTTCGTCGCGCAGTTCTTCGAGTTGCTTTGCTTGGCGGGCTATCAGTTCTTCGTTCGTCATTTGTTCCTTTCTGGTTGTTCGGCGCATATCAAGCGGATTCAGCGAACGCTCGCAGACTCGCGCCGCTGATCCGCCACGTTCAAAACAGATTCAAACGCGCGGAGCATTTTACCGTTTGGTGTGCGTTCGCCGGACTCCACCATGCTTACGAACTGTTTGGATCGCCTGATTCGTGTCGCGAGTTCGGTCACGGTTAATTGTTTGGCGAGCCGTGACGCCCGAATGTTGCGGCCGGTTCGGATCGGATCGATGACGCGCTCGTTTTTGTAGGCTCGTAGATTCATGGTAGTGAATAATATCAGTGATGTGATTTCGTGTCAACTAGATTTTGTTTACACTTCCGCCAACGTGGTATGGATGCGCGTCTTGGTGGTCAACCCGAGTGCTTTCAACGCTTCGGAGACGACGGTTTGGGAGACGCCGAGCCGGGTGGCGATGACTTTCGATGACAGCCCTTGGCGTTTGAGTTGACCGATGCGGGTGCGCCGGGCGGCCTTCGTGGCGCTGGTCAAACGATCTCCCATTTAAGAGCTATTGATCCGTGGCCCTTGGCGCGCTGGTAGGTGATGGCACTACGCTTGATGACGCCCTTATGCGCGAGCTTTTGTAGTACACCCCCAAATGCACGGTCATCGTGCGCCTTGGTCAAGCCGTGGTCGTAGCAGTATTGCACCGCTTGCTCACTGGTGAATACCAGCCCGCGGTCGTACATCTTCTGCTGCCAGATAAATGTCTGGAGCGCCTTGGCTGCGCGCTCGGGCCAGTCGGATTTCGTCTGCCGCGTTTTCTCCAGACACGCGGCAGCCTGATTCTTCCCTTGCGCGATGGCGGTCGGCAAGTCGAGTTGCGTGCTCATCGGGATGCCGCAGCCGGGGCAGGTTGTGCCGCGCTCTGTGAACCCGGACCCTGTGCAGTAGAAGTCCATGTACCTGTAGTTATTGTTTTCGGCTTCGGCCCATATCGCAGCCATCAGATCGCCCCATGCGCGATAGGAGAACCTCCCCACCTTGCCGTCCGAAAAGACCGGTATGCGCATTTGCTGGTGAATGTCGCCACAGAAACGATGGTTCTTAGCAATGACCTCAGCGCGGATTGCCTCCAGATAAACCCACCAATCCTGTGGCTGACGGTCGATGTAATCTTTCCAACGCATCCCTTCTTTGAAGAACCCGCCCAGCGCGCCAATCACGTTGGATTCTTCCACGGTGAGAGTGTCATCCCATGTCGTCCACTTGGTTATGATGATGCTCATTCACCCTCCAGACTGTGCTTGGCTTCCTTGATGAGTTCGATCAATTCCTTGTGCAATATGTCGTGGTACGTCGGGAGTACGCGGTGATTGCAGATGACCGCGTTGAACACTTCGGCGGCGAACACCAGCTTGTCCACCAGTGTTTGCGGCTTGGCGTCGTCGGTGTCCCAGCGGACCACCGTATCGAGCTTGACCGTGACGGTTTTCACTTGGGCGCCGCGCGCCTTGAGCATCTTCTTGGCCGCCTTGTTGCACATGGACTGGAACGTGGCGGAGTTGCCCCCGACCAGGCCGCCGGCCACGCCGTCCGTCTCGAAGTTCAGAAGCGTGATCGTACATCCTTGCAAGTGCTCCGGCTCCGGTGGAATCGGCATCTTGGAGATCCGACGCGCTGCCTCATTTTCTGCGTTTCTTTGGGACACGGTTACTGCCCGCCTTTCGTTTGGTTGTTGTTCATGGATTCCTTTTACTTGAGAGTCGAGCCAACAGTCGGGTGCTGGTCCACTTCGTTACGGATGACGGCGCGGCACCGGGCTTCGACGCGATCGTGGAACGATTGGCCGTACCGGGTGAACTTTTTCGGCCGGCGCGTGTCCGCGTAATCGAGCGCGTACCGCTTGGCGTGCTTCTTGTTGAGGATCGAGAGCGCGTTGCTCACAGTATCGCCTCCAGTAGCAGCAGCAGTTCCGCGAGCAGCGCGGTGACGGCCAGCAAGCCAATCGTGGCGACGATGTAGATGTAATAGGTCATTGCGATTTCCTCCGTGGTTTGGTCTGCTGTTTGATGGCGGTGTCCAAGCGCGTGAAGGCGTTGGACAGTGACGCGCGGCGTTCGGCTCCAAGTTTGCAGCCACTTACGGCAAAGATTGCGCACAGCGCAGCCGTTGCTTGCCTCACTGTAAGCGTGACGGTGACCGGCTTGATCTTGACCGCCACCGTACTCACGCGCCCACATCGGCGGCATTTCTTCTCGTAGATGTTAGCCAGCATGGGGTGCCTCCGCTTTGGCGATGGCAGCGCGAGCTTGGCAGATTGCGCAATCACACGGATCAAGTGGTTCAGAAACGAGCCACTTGAAACAAGCGTGTGGGTTGTTTTGCGCGGCCTTGGGTCTTGCCGCGAGCATAAACGGCATAGCCTCTTTCAACGCTGCGAGCATCTCCTCCGCCGCGTCGTGCAGGCGTTGATCTTTCAGTCGGCGCACGTCGGCTTCCGCGTGCAGCTTCATCACTTCGGGGGTGGCCTCGCACACGTCGTCAACCGATAGCTCGCCGTCCACCGGGTTGAATTCCTCGAAGTCGCCAGCCGTCAACTCATCGGCATGGGCTTGCGCGCCCTTCAGGTTCTTGGCGTAGATGATGGTCTCGCCGTCGCTGTACTGCGTGAAGCTCGCACTCACTACGAACGGTTTCAGTTTCTTTTTGGTCATTGGAGTTTTCCTTTCGTTCCTGCGCCGGAGACCGCCGGCGCTCGGTGGTGTGGATTGTGTGAAAATAAAGCGGCGGGATCATGCAGACTCCCGCCGCGCTCGCCTTGTCTTGCTGCGCCCGACCAAGCCATGCCTCGCCCGGCCGAGCAGTGCGCAGCCACGACTCGCCATGCCCCGCGGTGCCAAGAGAATGTCGCCGCCCCGGTGTGCAACCACATGGGCGAGATGCCCGAGAGTAAGCCGGTTTGACGGCTTGCCGGGGCGGCAACGAATTGTTGTACTGTGGCTGCACATCTGGAATGGATCAGATCCCAGCCATAAGTCAAGAGCCGCGCATGGGCATGACCACCATCAGCCAGCCAGAATCGTCCTTTTCCTTGAAGGTGACGGGCGAAAGTTCATCGACCATTTCCAATGTGACGGTCTCGCTTTCCGGGACACTGCTCAGGGCATCCAATAGATACTTCGGGTTAAGGGCAACGCGCCGTTCCTTGGTGGTGCCTTCCTTGAGCGCGATGTGGCAATCACTCTTGGTTCCGTCTTGGTTGAACGTGAACAGGTATAGGTCATTCTTGTTGAACTGCAACCCGATTGACGGTTGGCTGACGGCGCGCACGGCCGCGGCCAAATGTGATACACGCTCCGAGATTTCTTGCCTTGGAAGTTCGCACCGATGCAAACACTCAGTTGGAATCACTTGCCGGTAATTGGGGTACGTTCCGCTAATCGTCTTGGACACAATGACCACCGGCAGCGTGACCTGTTTGCTGCCCTTGCCCAGCACGGCATCAAATGTGAACCGGATGTGCGTGGCCTCCTCATCCTCCAGCTTCAGCGCCTTGACCTCACGCTTGGCAGATGCCGCCGCCTTCGCTTTTTCTTTGACGTGTTTATCGAACGCCTCCTTGTCGTACTCGGCTTCGATGGTAACGGTGTTGCCGGACCCGGCGCCAAGCAACCGGTACACCTTGTCCACAGTATCGCGCGGGATGATGACTTGGAAGTCCTTGTCAGGGATGTCCGTCTCCTGCTCCGACAACGCGAGCCGGCGCCCGTCCGTGGCCACCACGCGCACCATGCCAGCCTTGCGCTCAAACAGCACGCCGTTGATGACATACCGGGTTTCGGCTGTGGACTGGCACCGGCGCACCCGGTCCAGCATTGTCTTGAGCATCCCTTGCGTGATCTGCTCCTGCCGGTCAGCGCGGAACTTCGTGATGGCCGGGTACTCCTCAGCCGGCAGTCCGAGCAGGCCCGATGACAACCCACCGGACACGATGCTGATTTTGTCTTTCGGGTCGGCCTCGATGTGGATGTCACCGTTGCAACCCTTCAGGATGTCCGCGAGTTGCCGGACCGGGGCCGTGGTGCTGCCGCCCCCGCGCGAGCCGGTGCCGTCGATGTGCGTCACGATGCTACAATCGAGGTCGGTGGCGTGGAACGCGAGCCGGTTGGTTTGTTGGGTGAGCCGGACGTTGCAAAGGATGGGCAGCGTTGCGCGATTGCTGACGAACGGTTTAACCGCAGCGATTGCCGCCGCGAAGTGGACGGTTTCGATTCCGATTTTCATGGGTTCCTTGGGCGCCGGGGTTTCAATAACCGGCGCGGTAGTTGTGACTGCTTTCTGTTCGGCGACTTCATTCATTTGTTTAACTCTCCTGTTGGGCGCACCGAGGTTTGTCCCCGGTGCGCCCGCGTTGTGAGTTTCGCTATTCACGTTTTGCGAGTTCCGCGCGCAGAGCTTCGGTGCTCACGTCTGCCAGCGGACTTCGATCCTCGGCGGATTCCGCTTCCTCGGCGGATTCCGCGCTTGCCTGCGTGAGGGACTGCTCCAGATATTCGGTCTCGATACCCGCTTCTTCTGCGGACGTTCGCGCCCGCACGCAAGCTTCATGCAGGTCGTTGTCCTTGATCACCACTTTGCGGCGGCCGTGCTCCTCATCGTAGCCTTGCGCACTACCCCATGTTTCGAGCACGGAGATGGTCCAGACGCCCTTTCGCGACCGCGTCACCGTGACATCTACATCGTGGTATTGGTGGCCGGGCACATGGCCGTAGGCCGTTCCGTTGCTTGCTTCACATTTGATCTCTTTCATTTTTTCTCGCGGGCCTCTCAGCCCTGGTCGCCCGGATTATTCCGCCGGGATCGCGGTTTGCCCCGTGTCCAGCGCCCAACAAGACGCTGGACTGAACGCCGGGGCGGCGTCAGTCAGCTTTTTCGTTGGGACTCACAGCGTCCAACGTGCTGTTGCGGATTTGTTCCGCGGTTACTTTTCCAACTCTGTCGGCACCGGCCGGATCCGTAGCTGTTGTTTGTTGAGCGTGCAAGCCGCGTGGGATACGTCCGTCCGCACCCCGACATACGCGGCGTCCTTGAACATGCTGCCCTTGTCGGGCAGATGATCGTACCGGATGTCCACGACAGCGCCGACGTCAGGCACCGGCTGGTCGGGTGGCACCGGCACGCGCGCCATCTCCAAACCCTTGCTCGGGCAATCATCGTAAATCAGCATCACGGACAGGGTGCGATCTGCCACGCCGGCCACGACGCATTGCGCGATGGCGGTGATCCGAAACGCGAACAGTGTCTTGTGCTCGATACCAGCGGTGTGCGGCATACAGAGGTCGCGGAAAACCATGCCCTCCGCATTGCGCTCTTTTAGGTCCGCGTAAAACTTACGCACGTCGCGCATCCCTTTGACCGTTGGCACGACGCGGACACTGCCAACACGATTGCCAACATGCGCCCACAGCGCGCACAACCGGCGGCCGTATGGCTGGTCCCGGTAGTCCCGCCCCTCGTTCCAGAGCATGTCGAACGCATGGTACAGGTCGGCGCACAGCTTGCCGTCCAGTGTGCAATCGCCATGGAGCTTGCCCACCATGTCAGCCACGCTTGCCGGGATAGCGCACGGCGCGCCCAGTTTATCGGTGGCGGTTACGGTATGGTGGCGCTTGTGAACCAGGACGCGCTTGCCGGCGAACAACTCTTGCGCGCACCAGGTTCCGTTCACCTTGTCGATGAACGATTCGCCTTTGGCTTCCGACAACAGGACCGGTTGTTGCGGCAGGAAGCCGATCGGCGCGTCACCGGCCGGCGGTTTGTGTTTGGTCTTTGGGTGTTTGATCATAGGGTTCCTATTCCAGTTCCTCGGTGAGTTCGCGGGCGATGTTGATGGCGCCGGCAAGGTCAGCACCGGGCTTCGTGTTGTCCCAGTTCTCGACAATATCCCGGATGGCATTGACGAGTTCGGGTGACAGGCTGAACAGGTGCGCGAGTTTGTGTTCTGCGCCACTTTGACGGTTGTGTTGACTGGGCAACGGATCCGGCGGCCCGACAATCTGGAACGTCCAGTACAGGTCGCCGTGGGGTTCGACGTTGCCGGGCAGCGTCATTCGTTTTTTGGCTTGGCGCATGGGTTTTACTTTCCTTTGGGTGTAGGGTTGATTTTGGCGACGGCATACAAGGCTTCGGCATCGGGATGATACTGATACGCAGAGTCAAGTCTGCGCAGTGCATTGGCAATCGCCGCATCGGTCAGCTTTCGCGTTGCAGATCATGCGGCCTTTCGTAGTAGCTCGCCGGTGAGCGGGTTCTTGTAGTCTGGCAGGTTGACGACCAACTTGATCCAGATGTCGAGGTATTCCTTCAACCGCTCCAATCCGTGCGGAGCGCAAAGGATTTTATCGAGCGTCACGCCGGGACAAAGTTCTTCCGCGCATTCAATCAGCAGATGCTCGGCCTCGCGTTGAACTGTCTCGGCAACGCACGCGGGACAGTGGCCACGCGGCAGCGTGTACCCCATCGCGTCGATCCGCTTCTGGCGCTCGGCGTAGTAATCCTCCCACGCATCTTCGCGCAACAGGTGCAGTTCTTTCGGGTCAGTGATGTGATGCACCGGGATCGGATGTGGTTCCGTGTTCCACTTTTCGTCCGACGTGTACGATGGGCACGGCGCGAGGATTTCCCGGTCGAGCTTGTCCATCTTCTCGCGCTCACAGGTGGCGAGAACGCGCGCCATCAGCACGGCGTTGACCGCGCTCTTGATGGCTGGCGTGATGTCGGCAGCAGATAGTTTGCGTTGTGGTTTCATAATTTCTCCTTCAATCAACCGCGTTTTCGTTGCAGACCAGCGGCGCGTTGGCGCGCGGCAGGGTGACGCCATGCTGACAACAACCTTGTGTGATGCGGCAGCCACAGTCCTCACAATAGGTGGAGTTGGCATCGGTTTCGTGGAACCCCTCGCGCTTCCACCCGCGCCAAGTCCAGACGCGGCCGCACGCGCAACGCCAATCACCCTCACAGGACAACAGGCGCCGCGGTGCCGACTTCACGCCACACGCGCAAGTGAATGTCCCGAGAGCCGGCTGGCCAATCGGCGCGGCCGGGTCGCGTATCCAAGCGCACTTGGTCTTTTCCAGTGTCGCGTTCATGCTGGCACCGGGTCTTTCTCGAACGCTTGAACTTCGGCAGACTTCTCCCACACGTCACAGGCCAGCGGCGTGATGCCGTCCCCGTGGTTGAGCAGGTACACGCGCACGTCGCAGTCTTTGCAGTGCGCCTGGATTCCAAGGATCGTGCCGTAACCCTTGCTGTCCATGGCGTGCGGGAAGCCGGGGCCGTCCGGGAACTCGAAGTAGCCGCCGTTCCATGCGATCATGTCCACCTTCGGCAAGCGCAGTTCTGCGATGGCATGTTTCAACCCCAAACCCTGACTCATTGGCAACGATGGCGGGTTATCGTAGTCGAGCACAATCCATTTGAGACTTCGGATTGCGCGCTCCAGTTCTGGTTGCCGGTTCTCGTAATACTTTTGCCCGACTTTCATCCAGTCGCGGCGTGTTGGTTCTCCATTCATACTCATTACTCCCTTGTTGTTGGTTTGACTGCCGCGGAGATCAGGTTCCGCATCCCTTGTTTGGAATCGGCGCGCAGACAGATGCCGCTCCCGTTGTAGGCGTACCAGCGTATGCCTGAGCTATTCAAGCCGGCTGGGTACACGTTCACGCCCTTGTAGGTCCAGTGCATATTCAAGCTCCTGTTGCGACCGGCGCGATGCCGGCCAGTTGGTTTGCGAACTCGCGGTTGGCGTCGGTTGCGCGGTTGTACCACACGCCGTTGAAGCGGCTCCACCGCCACCCGGCGCCCTTCAGCGCGTCAAGCACGCTCGCGTCCGGCTTGCTCGGGAAGCGGATCTCGACGCCGTTCTTCTCGACGTTCTCGAACACGGTGATTTCGTTCACCCCAAGGGTTAAAGGTTTCGGGACCGCGACTGTGCGCGGCGCGTCCTCGGCCGGGAACAGCAGGCCCGCCTTGCACGCGGCTTCCCATGAACCCGGCTTGACCGCGCGCCACTTGGTCATGTCACCAGCTTTGTAGCATAGGCACGCGCCGCGCTTGGCCAGTTCGATCACTTTCAGGTACGGCTTGCCGTCCGTGCCGATGGCTACGCGCCGGAACTTGCCCGACCTCGGCACACTGGTTAATGCTGGCATAGGTTGCGCGGCCGCAAACGCCTTGGAATCAGCTAGTGCCTGGGCCTGCTGCGCTTCCCGGCGCTTCTGCGCCTCGGCGCTTTCGGCTTCCCACTTGGCGCGCTCGGCAGCACGCTCAATCTCCCGCGCCTGTTTCAGGGCGGCCAACTGCTCGGCTGTCGCGCCGGTGAACCACGTCACCAGCGCGGCCAGATGCTCGGCCGGCACCGCGGCAATCTCCACCACGATGTACCAGTACCCGGTCCACGGATGCCGGCAACCGTATGCGCTCCCGATAAACAGGTCACGCGGCACAGATTGCAGACACGCAGCGGCCTCTGCCTTGTCCTCACCGAACCCGCGCTGAAGCTGGAACCCGGTCGAGTCCCGGTGCGCGTTCCAGCCGCGTTCCTTGCGCGTCAACTCACACGCCTCCTCCAGTGCCAGCTTCTTGGGCAGGTCCACCGCGCTGTACTTGACGCCGATGCTGCCGTTTTGGTTGCGGAACACGGCCTTGTATCCGCCGGGGCGCGTCTCGGGGTTGAAGTCCGGGAGCCGGCCATGGATTGTTACCTGGGTCTGGTAGCGGAACACTGGCACGCCGATCTCACTCAGGCGCTCCAAGGTCACGCCCGTCTCCAGTTCTTCGGCGGTCACGTTGGCGGTGCGCGTGGACACGTTCAGCACCCGGCGCGCCTTGTCGTCGTCAACGATGCCGGTCACCTTGTCGAAGATTTCAGACCATTGCATTTCGATTCCTCCGCGTGATGGACGGCATCAGCCGCCTGTTTGTTGATGGATTCGAGCAGGGCGAACACCGGCAGCGCGCGGTAGCCGGGCGATGTTGCGCGCAACGTGCAATGCACGCCGTTCAATTCGAGGTGGATCCGGCGCGCCAATGCCAGCAGTTCCTTGTGGGAGTTGATGGCCCGCGCAAAAGCCTCGGCGCGCTCCTTGCCGCGCACTTCCGCAATGCGGTTGCCGCTGCCACCGCCGATAGTCAACTCAGTCGTGAAACCGTCCTGCAACGGATGGTCAACACAAGTGACCGGGTAAGCGAAGTAATCTGTTTTCATGCTGCCTCCTGTAACGGCATTGGTTTAACGGCACACGCGGCGACGTCCTCCGCGGTCTTGACGGCGGCGCTGGGCATCTCGCGGAGCCAGTTGACGGCATCGCTGGTGGCGATCCAGTCCTTGCGCGAGCCGTCCGACTGGACGCCGGTGAACTTGGGGCTGTGCAAAAACACGATGAAGTCGCGGATCTGGCGCTCCAGCGAGTCGGCGCGCTCCCGCTCGTAGGCGAGGTCGCGCTGGAGTTTGTGGATGTAGTTCATTGCTGATCCTGTCTGCGCTTGGCGCGCGCGGCGTCGAGACCGTCGAATATGAAGTCGCCGGCCTTGCCAACCATGTCGCACTCGCGGCAGTTGGCATACGATGCGCGGTCCCAATCGGTGTCGCCGCCACCTTCATCATCGGTGCCGTCATCGTGCATTGTAACCACGATGCTGACTTCGATTCCGAAGTGTTCGCGGTTGCCGCACTTCGGACAAATGAAGTCCGTGAGACAGTTCACGTTCTCCACCATGTCCGGGTACTTCGCCAACAGTTGTTTGACTGTCGGCTTGCGTGGTTTGCGACTCATAGTTCCACCTCCACTTTGGGCGGGTTGATAAAGTTTTCCAGACTGCGAATCCCATTCTGGAGAATCTGGAACTTGCTCCCGCATTCTTTGTTGAACGAGTAGCAGTGTTCGCCTTGCGCGTTGCTGAAGTGCAGCGTGGTTGACGCTGTGCTGGTCTTGCGACACAACAGGATGTCAGGTTGCATCAGAAACGCCATGCCCTCTTTGAGTTCAGCAAGCGCGCCTTCGACCTGTCGCTGTTGTTTCTTGGTCAGGGTCATACGAGCACCCCTTCCAATGGTTTTGGTACGGTCACGACGCGCGCTTGTTGCGCTTCCTCAAGTTCCTGCATACACTGGCAGCAAAGCAGTTTCCCGCCCCGCGTTTCGAGCGCGCCCGGATCTGTGTGCGGCCGGTTGCACCCTTGGCACCCCTCTTGCGCGGCAAGCTCGGAATGATAGCGCGAATAGTGTCTGCGCTCATCCACCGGGCCGCCCACCTCGTTGTCGAGTTCGATGATTTGGATCATCTGATTCCTTTTCTGCTGGCATTGCCCGGCCAGCGGCGGGGTTGACTGCGTTCTTACCGCGTGACTTTCAATGGAATAATCCGAAAGAGCCATGCCTTGTGCGCGCCGAACATGGGGACACGGCCGTAATCTTTGCACCCGACCTTGACCAGCTTGAACCGGTCCGGTGGGTATGTGTAGCTCAGGACTTCGCGCGCCTCATTCATTGTGTCCCGATGGATTGGAGTTGAAAGAAATTCACCTGTTTTCATCCCGTCACCAGTTCCTTTCGTGGTTGTTGTTCGGCCGGCACGAAAAACCGTTCGTGCCCGGCGCATTGTCCGCCCTCGTTTGGTTGCCGCGCCGTGACCCGATACCACGGTTTCATCGTGCGCGGCTTGATCTTCTCGATGTCAGTCACCACCAACCCGGTCATTTCCGGCACCGGCTTCCCGCCGGCGTCCACGAAGCTCGGAAACGTCACGCGCTGGCCGATGTGGAACTTGGAGCGGGTTTTCATACCATTGCCCCCTTGAACAAGTCCGCGTTGTCTTTCAGTTCGCCCGCGTGATAGACGGCGGCGATGGCTGACTTCAACCGTTCCCGCCGGCTCCGGCGCGCGGCTTCGACTGCCGCGGCTTCCTTTTCCTGCACGGTGGCATTCTGCCAGTCGGCCAGCACGCTCTTGCGCGCCCCGTACTGGTCGATGAAACAGTACACGGCCGGCGTGTCGTCAACTGCCGGGCGCGCGTGTTCGATGGTGGCGACGTTCATTACTTCCCCTCCGCTTTCTCGATGGCGGCGCGAATTTTCTGCGCGGCAACATGCGCCTCGGGATCTAAGTGCGCGTATTCAAGTTCCGGTAATGCCGTGTGCAGCGCAGCTAGCATTTCTGGCGCCGCCGCGAACAAGCGCGCGTACTCCGCTTGGTGTTCGCAGTCGCGCATGGTGGCGATGATACTGCCATCGGTCGCCGTCCAATCCAGCGCGCCATCATCTTTGAATACTTCCGGCTCCATGTCTGCCGTCACGATGTACCGGTGGTCATGGTACGGATGCTGCCCTTTCAGAATCGGGTCAGCGATCACTTTCAGTCTGGTTTCCATATTTCTCCTTGTTGGTTACAATCCCGGGTCGGCATCGCTCGGGCCATCCTCGCCGCACGGTTCCAAGCCATACCGCCAATCCGTCTTGTCCTCGACAAACTCACCGCACTCATCACACAACCAGCCCGCGGCTTCGATTGCGGTACTCGGCGTCCAGCACGTCCACGCGCCGCACTTGCAGCGCTTGTTTTTGCGGACACGATCTTCAGCATCGACGATGGACGCGCTCACGCCGCCACCTCGACCAGTTGCGGCACCGGCACAGCCTGCGCGCATTTGCCGTACTGCTTGAGCGTGGACACCTCACGGATGTCAGGGCGCGTCACCTCGCGCCGGTGCCATGATGAGATTGGCTCGCGTGATTGCGGCCGGTCCTTGCGCAATACCGCCATGTCGTTCGCGGTCCCGACGACCTCGCCGGACCGGTGGAACGTCAAGCTCCAGCCCGCGTGCTCATACACCCAAGCGAACTGACACTCCGGGTGAGCAGCGAACCACTCGTCCGCGACCTCGCGCATGATCTCGTTGCCCCACTCGTTGTCGGCCAGGTGGATTAAAACCACCTCGCCGGTTGTCTCTGGTTTCATTTTGTCTCCGCGCCTGTTGGTGAACCGGTGGCGCGTCCGGGAAGATGAAAGCAAGTGCGGCGACCGGCGGGTTAGATATTGCCGTAGATCTTGCGCATATTTAACTTCCAGCGCGCATTGCCAACCGGATCCGCTGACTTCGGGCAATACCGGTTGGCCAAAAATTCCACAAAGTCACCATGCGCGCCGGCTTTCTGCCACCGATTCCAGTTATTGACTACGGTATTCCGGCACACGCGCTCTGCTTCGGCCTTGTCCGCGCACTTGACACTGAGGACACCATACGGGTGTTTCGTCTTGTCGCCACCTTCGGCGCGGTAGATGGCTTGAACCATCTTGTTCGTGTCGAGTTCCGCCGCTTGCGCGCGCGCCGCGGCCAGGCACAGCACCGCGGCGAGTAAGAGTACGCGCTTCACGACTCGTTAGCCGTAAGAGCCGGCAGCGCTTTCGTGTTCGCAAACTCCGGCTTGTCCACTTCGATCAGGTGCTCGACCTTCACGGCATGGCGCTTCCGGCCCCCGCGCGGGAATTTGACGCCGTTCTTGATCTCCCAGCCGACAAAGAATCGGCCCTTACGGTTCTCGATGATCCAACTCATAGTTAGCCGCCTTGCGTCGTTTCGCTGCGAGAGCCTTCGCTGCCTTGCGCCAGTTTTCGCGGGCGGCGCGGGATTTCGCCTCGGAGATCGCTTTCCCTCCGAGGCGTCCCAGTTGTTGCGCAGCGCGGTTCACTCAGTCCCACTCCCTGCCGGTCAGGACGCTGCCCGCTGTTTCATCTCGCGGATTCCACGGGCGGTTCATTTCGTCCGCCACGATTTGCGCCTCGGCGCGAGTTGCGTATGGTTTCGAGTCTGGCTCGAAGGCGAAGCCGTCCCATACCTCAAAGCCTTGTTCCGTCTTTGTGACTGTATATTTTGTTTTCATGCTCACACTATACCAAGCGGTTCGTATGTTGTCAAGCGCCTATTTTCATTCGGCGGCGGCTAACAATTCAATGGAGCGAACGGCGTCCGACGCCGCTCAGTTCCCCGATACAGTTCTCCCCTGTTTTACCGCGTGTTTGTTTGCTGAAATTACGACCCGGTCGCGCGCAACCACGCTTCCAGATATTCGATAATCGCGTCCGGGCTCTCGAACCCCGTCAGGTTATTCGGCACGCCCAGCTTGATCGCCGGCGCCTCCCGGTTCAATACCCACTTCCCGGGCGCAACCGGATAGTCCGCCGGGTGCTGCCAGATGTTCGCAAACCGGTGGTGGTCGAGAAAAATGGCCCCGCGCGCGGGCGCTTCCCAGCCGAGATAAAAACGGTTATTCACGCGACATTCCCTGCCTGATTTCGATGCGTTCGGTCCAACGAAATGCTTCGCACAACTCGTTCAACTCCCGATTCGTGGCCTGAATGACCGGGCGAACGTGCGCGCGATACTGCCGGCGCACGCGCCGCCCCATCTTCTTGATACTCGCCTTCATGGATACAATCCTCCTGATTTTTTGGTTGCCGCAATCCGACTTCCGCGCGCGGATCGCTTCTGCGCCTGCTAAATTTTCCCCTGTGGGCAAATCGCCCGGTACTCGCTCCACAACCGGTTCAACGATTTATGGCTGATGTGATACCACCATGCGTGCCGGTGAGTATCTGCCTGATTTGCGCCAGCGTCTTTGCAGTAGGCGCCTGCAACGCTTTCAAGACTTCGATCTGTTGCGCGGCATTGCGCGCAATTATTTCCGCACGTTCTTCTGTGCTCATAGTCAGTTCCCTCGCCCGTGTTGCTCCCGGTGGGCGGCCGGTGTCAACTCCCAAATTATTTGTACCCAAACACAATCCGGGCCCGCTCTGGCGTCATTGCCGGCGCGTTCCGATCCCGCTTGCGCCGCTTGAACGACCAGTTCTCCGGCACCTCGCTCGGCTTCACGCGCACACAGGAGTCGATAAAGACCAGGTGCGCGCTCGGCATTTTCACCGACCGCATCTTGCGCGGCATTACGACTTCACCGGGGTAATCGTGTAACCCAATTCCTTCAAGCGTTTCACCATGCGCGTCATTTCGTGATCCAGCGCGAAGGCGTGCTCCTTCTCATCTTCGGTCAGCGCGGCAATGGTTATCGCGTCAGTCAACGACTCCAACAACTCGCGTTCTGTTTTCATAGTTTGGTCCCTCGATTTAGCCCAAGGCGCGCGGGAGAATGTTTGAGGAGGGAGGAGGATCGACATTGAGAATCCGCGCGAACGTGAGCTAAAGCGAAGGCAGGCGCGTCACCGTCTGGCGTTCTCGCTACCCGGAACGCGCCTGCAATCGGTGTTGTTTCAGCCGGCGCGCGCGCTCCGCGTCACTCGACACTTCACGCGTTGGGGCCGGCAATCGGTCATTTGTAACGCGCGCCCGGTGGTTGCTGGCCACCTGGTACGCGCGCGAAAGTTTTGATTCATTCCGATAGCGATTCCGCCGGCACTCCGCGTTGTCAGCGCGGGCATGGTGGGGAGGGAGTCGGCGCGCGTCGAACAGACCTCGCGCGCGAATTGCCCACATTACTTCCGGGGAGCATACTATTGCTTTGCGACCAGTTGCGCGCCTTTTCGACTGGGGAATACTGAACCGTGCTTTCCGGTCGATTCGATCCGCCGCGCGCGCGTTACACTTCTTGCGTGTCCGCCTTGCGCGTCAAACCAAACTTTCCTCAATCAATCGTCGGCAACCTTTGAACACACGATATGCGTGCTCTACATCGGGTTACTTACAACCTGTTGTGGTTACACCTATCACGCGCGCGAAAGACACAATCCGCGCATGATTGCTGCCCCTTTAAAGGGTTAGCGTTGCCGTGGCCCGTTGCCGTGGCCCGTTGCCGTGGCCCGTTGCCGTGGCTCGTTGCCGTGGCCCGTTGCCGTGGCCCGTTGCCGTGGCCCGTTGCCGTGGCCCGTTGCCGTGGCTCGTTGCCGTGGCTCGTTGCCGTGGCCCGTTGCCGTGGCTCGTTGCCGTGGCTCGTTGCCGTGGCCCGTTGCCGTGGCTCGTTGCCGTGGCTCGTTGCCGTGGCCCGTTGCCGTGGCCCGTTGCCGTGGCCCGTTGCCCGTGATAGGCGGATTGTAAGTTTAGGGAATCAATCTCGCCTCCCCCACCGCATAACCCTGTTACGGGTTATTCCGTTTGGTGCAGAGGGGCTTTTAGATTCTACCAGCAAGGGGGCATTTCGTGCCGTGCTCTTGCCATCACTTTTAACCAAGTTGCCATGCTTCGTGTAGACCGTTTAGCAACCGAATTTCATTAGAACACTTAAGGGGCAACCGGGCTTGCCGGTTGCCCCTACAATGCGCCAATGAAGTTAGGCAACCGTGGCCGCTGGCGTGGCAACCGTGGCCGCTGGCGTGGCCGCTGGCGTGGCAACCGTGGCCGCTGGCGTGGCCGCTGGCGTGGCAACCGTGAACTCGCAAGCCATATCCAGTACAGAGTTTGTTAACTCGCCAGATAACCAAGCAGAGACAATGCGCTTGACGGCGGCCTTGTTTTTGCCCGTTAACTTAATCTCCGCACCAGCAAGATTCTGTCGTAATGCGACACAAGCGCGGGCCGCAAACATTGGAACTTCCACTTCCTTTTCCGTCTTAGCCGGCGCAACATATCCTTGCGACTTGAGCCAATTCCGTCGCATGCTGGTGATCATCGCTTCTGCGTCTTTTTTGCCAGCATCGTCTGCCGGGAAAATGCCGGCCGCCACCGACATGATCAAACCATCTACAACGCCGGCAATGCGGAACAAGGTCTGATTCGCATTGCACGCAGCAGGGACGTTAACACGGATACGGGCCGCAATGGTGCCGTAATCATTGGCTAGTGCCAATTGGCCGGCAATACCGGAAGTGATATGCGCTGTAACCGTTGCAATCTCACTCGGCGTGAGTTCCGGGGCCGGGATGACCGGTGCCGGGACAACCGGGACAACCGGGACAACCGGGACAACCGGGACAACCGGGGCCGGGACCGTGGATTTAACTTCGGACTTTTGACTTGTGACTTTTACCATGACTTCCATCCTTCTCCCCTAGGGGATTGTTGTTTACGCATGGGAATTATTTCCCATACGGGGTAAACATAGCATAACACTAATGCTTGTCAAACGTTTTTTAAGTTTTTTTCAGACTGAAAAACTTGCCGGGAAATTGCCGGGAATCTGTCCGCAATTCCGGCACGATCACCACGAAACACAACTTGCCGATTGCCGGTAAAATCGTGTGCCGCTGCCGCCACCGCCACCACCGCCACCGCTGCCGCTGCCGCCGCATAGCACTATACCAGCTATGATATTCCATAGGTTCTTACCGCCCCGAGCCTCCGAGGCGAGTAGCATCGCGAAAAGGTCGGAGAGGTAGTAGAAAGGTCGGACAGGTAGGCCCTTACAGATGGACGAGGCAAGTGGCTTGACGGTGGCTTGCATAGATGCTATGGTACGGATATGAACTACATCAAGTGTCCGCATTGCAGTGGAGATGTTCCGATCACGAAGCAGGTGCAAAAGGTTGTGATGCGATTTTTCGCAAGGAAGCCGCGGCCTGGTGGTGGGAACGCTGGTAATGGGGAGCGGCGTCGGGAGATCTGTCGGAAGGCTGCTGCGGCATCGGTGTTGAAGCGGTGGGGGAAGGTGGTTGGGGAGACGCCAACAAAGAACCAGTTGCAGGATAAAGAGGCTGGGGCCGTGGAGCAGTCCGAGAACAAAAATCTTGAGATTGGTCAAGCCGGTGTTGAAAATCTGGTGAGTGGAGAAAAATCTGTTTGATGATTTGGGAGCGATCGGATATTGGTTTCGACGATGAACCTTGCCAAAGATTCAAATCAGAAATTCTTCAAGCCGCTCTCGGCGGATGCCGATACCACGCTCCCTCGATCTGGCAAGGTTCAGGTACTGGTGTTGGTGTTTGTCGGGGGTGGCTTGAATTGTTTTTGGAGAACGCCTTCATGCCGTCGCTGAACATTGATCTGAACTTCTCACGACATCCAAAAGTGATCCGAACGAAAGTAATGCTGCCGGACCCGTTTGAGGCCGACCACTTCTTCCAAAGCCTGATGCGGCTGTGGGAATATGTCGGCAGTTTTCATGCGGCCGGTGGGGACCTGAGTGAGTACAGCGATGCCGAGATCGAGGCCACGGCTGGGTGGCGGGGAAATGCTGGAAAGTTCCTCCGTGTGGGGCTGGAACGGAAGTGGTTGGACAAGGATGAAAACGGGTACTCGATTCACGATTGGCTTGATTGGGAGTCGCATATTTGCGTGTACCATGAGCGTGCAAAGGCTGCGGCGAGTATTCGTCATGGCAAGCGGCCAGCCAAACGTAAGTCTGCGGTAACTCAACCACTTAACCATCATGCTTCAAGCTCTGCTAAAAGTGAGGGTGGGCAATGCTTGACAACTGCACTGCACTGCACTGCACTGCATGTACTGAAAGAGGATTGTCAAGGGGAGATAAAACCGCCCTGGACCCGACCCGAATTCGATGCTGCCGCCAAGAACATCGGGCCGGACGCTATTGCGGTTGCTGATGCGCTTTGGGGGCATCTGGATTCGCAAGGATGGGAGTGGGGGAATGGCATAAAAGTTCAAGGAGATCCGCGGTCGGCGTTCGTGCGCTGGCTGTCGAAACCGGAGCGCAATCAGAAGGTGCCGAGTGGTGCAACTGGGAACGGCCACCGGGAAGCGTGGAAAATCGAGGCCGACATCAAGACACTAAAATTGGCGGTCACAAAAACAACAACCCGGATTGATGCGTGTCGGGCCGGCTCGGGCATACTCACAGATTCGGAATGGATTGAGAAGTGGCGCCAGTATGCGAAACCGGAAGATGTGCAGTTGCGGGAGCAGCAACGTACTCGGCTCAAGGAACTTGAGATTGAATTGCAGGGGGCAATATGACGGATGCCGAGGCGATGGTGGCGCGAGTCAAGGCAAAGATGGTGGCGCAAAATTATCGGTTCACGGCGATTGGTAACACGTTCCCGCACCGTGAGATATTCAAGGCGGCGGGCTTCCGATGGGATACGCGATTCAGTCGATGGCAAACAGAGGGGCCATTGAAGCCATCGGATGACATTATCCAGAGGATCTACAAGCTGCCCGGGGTCCAACTGACATACGAGGTGTTGTGAGTCAGTCCCTTCCCGACGCGATTCTGAAGTCCCTGAGCACAGACGCATGGCTGGATTGGGATGGGCTGTACCGGAAGATCGTCGTGGCGTGTACGCCATCACCGACGCCGGCCACGTTTGCCGCGGCATTGACGGGGTTGCAGCGAGCCGGCCTGATTTCGGAGCGGCTGGAGAATTCGCGGTCGCACTATCGGCGGCGCAAGGCTCGGGAGATTGCGGACGCTGAGGTTGCGGAGAGCCGGCGCATGACGGCGGCACAGGGGGAAAACCTACTTTGAAGCACCACCCATTTTACGCCGATGGGTTCGCCTTGCTGTGCTGCCTGAGGAACAATCCGATTCCCGACGTGCTGCTGGCGGTGATAGCGGACACGGAAAGTTTTGAGGGCCAGGAAGCGGCACGGCAACTGAAGGTATGCTGCGCTTTCGCTGAACTGCTCCATAGCCGCGGGATGCACGATGCGCAGAAGGGTGAGAACGACAAGATCACCTACCGCGAGTCCGACGAGCGGTTAGGTGAATCGCTTTGTTCGCCTCCTTCCGGGGACTGAAATGAAAATAACAGCAATCACCAAATTCAAGCACGGCTCTCTGTGGGCGGCGATAAAGCAGCTTGGGTGGACTCAAGCTGAACTGGCACGGCGGACGGGACTGCACCAGACACAGATTGGAACGATCATCAACCTGCAACAGCGGCCAACAGAAAAAGAGGCCAACACAATCCAGCGCGTGCTGGGGGAAAACGGCATCTACTTTGACCCGACGCAAGAATGGCCTGAAACCTTCCGTGGCCTGCCAAAGCGGATCACGATAGAACAGACCAAAGAAGTGACCGCGCTCGAACTGGAAGCCGCGCAGACGTACTACAACCAACTCGCGCTGCCGGAGAGCACTGAGCAAGAGGCTTTGGGGTTCCGCTTTCTGGACCCCGAGTTTCTTTGCCGCATCCTGCGGCGGTGCGCCCATTGAGACTCTAAAACTCTACGTCCAAAACCAACAAAACGGAACGGTCGGCCTAAAGGCCGAGGTTTCTACCCAAGAGGAATTTTGATGAAACGTCGGATGCGCCGAAAACAATTTACGGTGACGGGGCCGAAAGGAAAATCCGTTGGCGGGACACCTCCTGACTGTGACTCAATCCCGACCACGCCCGGTCGAGTGCCGGCCACCGTACCCCAAATCCAATGCCCACAAGTGGTAAGGAAGTCCACCCGGCCCGACGCTAATGCTGGCACTGCTGAGGTTTGTCCACAGAACTTCACAGGACGTCGGGCCGGTGGGCGGCAGGGCAAAACGCAACCGGAGGCGTTTCTAGGCGTCCGGGCACCCGGCAAGCCTCTTGGTGCCATCCAAACCCCAAAAGCGGCTACAGCGCCAAAGTCAAAGGGGAAACCGGGCATCGTAGCGGCCGGTCCGAAGCCGAAACCAATATCCCGGCACCAACCACGGAAACCGGCAACGCAGCCGGGCTCCAACCAGCCGGTAGCGCCGGACGGGGAAACGCAACCCGCCCGGCCAATTTCCAATCAGGCCAAAAACCAGAACCGGCTGGACCGGAAACGAGAATCCGAACGGAAGATCCACCGGCAAGGGCGGACTTTGCCGCCCTGTCCCGAGCCGGAGAATTGGACCCGGCGAGATGCGTGCGAACATTCGCTGGAAGCCTACTGCAAGACCTACCGGAGCCACACGTTCTACGCCGAGTTTTCTGATGACCATAAACAGGTCATCCACGATCTCGAAATGGTCATCAAAGACGGCGGCCAGAAAGCGTATGCAATGCCCAGGTCGTCGGGTAAATCGGCCCTGCTCGAAAGCGCCTGCGAATGGGCGATCCTGTACGGGTATCGTCGGTTTCCGTTCATCGTCACGGCCGCCGAGCGGCTGGCCCTGCAAATTCTGGATTCGATCCGGACCACGTTTGAGAGCACCGAGTCGGACAAGCTGGCCAACGATTTCCCGGAAGTCTGCTCAGCGATCGTCGCGTTGGAAGGCGAGCCGCGCCGGTGCAAAGGCCAACTCGATCACACCGGCAAAAGCACCGGCATCAAATGGATGTCCGACAGTCTGGTGTTGCCAACGCGGAACTTGGATCACTGGCACCGCAAGCCGACCCGAACCGGCATGGGCAGCACGTTGAAGGTGTCCGGTCTTACTGGCCGGATCCGCGGCACGAAACGGAAACTGTCCGATGGCACCTATCAGCGGCCGGACCTAGCGCTGATTGACGATCCTCAGACCGACGCCACAGCCTGGTCCGCAGAACAGACCGGCAAACTGGAGAACCTAATTCACGGCGCCGTGCTCGGTCTGGCCGGCATGGACCGAAAAATTGCTGTCCTGTGTGCCTGTACGAAGATCAAACCAAAAGATTTGTCCGATCGGTTGCTGGACCGGAAACGCAACCCCGGCTGGTCGGGCACCTGTCACAGTCTGATTTACGAGTGGCCAATCAACAAGGAACTCTGGAAAACATATCTGGCGTTGCGGGCCGATGACGAAAAAAATGAGGACAAGAAATACAAACTGTCGAATGCGTTCTACCTCGCCAATCAAGCGGCGATGGACAATGGCGCCCGCGTCGGCTGGCCACAGCGGATCCGGGACGGCGAACATTCGTCCGTCCAGAATGCCTACAACCTACTGTACGAAGTAGGCGAAGAAGCGTTCATGGCCGAGTACCAAAACCAGCCGATTGAGACTGAGGCCGTGAAGATCAAGCTCACCGCCGATCAGGTCATGTCTCGGTGCAACGGGTTCGCCCAGGGCGAGGTGCCGCCGCTGTCGTGCATCGTCACAGCATTCATCGACGTGAACGATCATGCGCTGGCGTGGGGCATCGGAGCGTTCACCCGGGAGATGGCCGGCAGCATCATCGCTTACGGCGAGTGGGGCTTGAACGGGAACGGGGTAATCGGTCAGACGGACCGTGATGACCGGATTTGGGATGAGAAGCATCCGGCCCCCGAAGGCAAAGAGAAACGGTTTTGGGCTGTGCTCGATTCACTGGGGAAGTATCTATTCAGTGACGGGCTGTTGACCATGCAGGGACGGTCAGTACGGATTTCGGCGGCGCTGATCGACTATGGGTACAACCCCCGGAATGTCGATGAGCGGAACAAATCGAAGCTTTTGCAGAACTGGTGCTATGCGATGAAGGCGAAACGGCTACCGGTCTATCCGTCGCGCGGCTGGAGTGCCAGTGGATTCCCCAAACCCGGCGACAAGACCATGTGGGACTCGCTTTCGTTTGGGAGAAAAGATTTCTGGTCGGTGCGTGGGTATCCGATGTCCGATGGCACGCAGCTACAAACCATTCACCACGACGCCGAGCATCACCGGAAGGAAATGCAACTCGCTTGGCTGTTGCCGCCGAGTTCGCCAGGTTCGCTGACTGTTTGGGGTGTGGCCGGGACCGGTCTCGGGACGGATGGAATCAAGCATCTGACCTTTGCCAAGCAGATCGCCGCCGCCCAGCTTGTCGAGTACCGGCCGAACGAGGTCGGGAACTATTCAGGCTTTTATCGCTGGAGTTATCAACCTGGGGTCCGTGGTGAGGCTTCGGATATTTGCGTTGGCTGCCGGGTGGCAGCGCTGGCGTTTGGACATACGCAAGGATTGTTCATCGGGCAGGCACCGGGCCAATCGCCACCGCCAGTGGGTCCGTCCGCACCGGTGCCATCACCAGCCGCACCAGCAACACCGCCGGCCGCTCCAGTTCGGCAAGGTGTTCGTGTCTCTCCCGGCTGGGGCAATCGAACCGGCGGATTCTAAAGACGGGGCAGCCGCGGGCCGGTCGGCGCCGACTTCTTCCCTTCGATCTGGTCGGCCAGTGTGCGCAGCGCATTGGCGACGATTGCGGGCGTCAGCTTGCCGGATGGGACCGGACAATGGAAGTGCCCCTCAGTGTTATTGATCGTGAACCTGGTGGCGAGCGTGGCGAAGTCGCCGTGTTCCATGAGCATCACGCCGTCAGTGATTTTTAGGCGCTTGATCTTGATGCCCAGCTTGGCGAGGTTCGAGACCGAGATGAATTGAAAGGTCGGGGGCCGGTTCACTTTTTGAAGATCCACACGTTGTCGTTGATGCGTTTGAGATCGAAGCCGGTGTGTTCCGCCAAGTAAGCGAGAGACTTCGTTGAATGAACGCAGCGATGGCCGATGGCCGGGTCCAGATACTCCCATGATTCGAGATTGCGGTACGGGCAATCAACGAGACTTGTCTCGACGTACACAATGCCACCGGGCCGCAGTACGCGATGGAACTGGTAGAAGATGGCTGCCGGATCCGAAAGGTGTTCGAGGACTTCGACCATGTTGATCGCGTCGATGCTGGAAGTGGCGACGGCTGGCAACTGGAGTTTCGTATCCACGTCGATGCCGCGACAATGCCAGTTATTGCGATTCAGATAATCGACGTACCCGCCATGACCACATCCGAAGTCGATGCTTTCTTTCACGGACTGTTTCACTTCGGCAAGGATGCAAATGAGTCGTGCAAAGAATTGTTTGTTATTATTGCGCCCGGCCGGGTTATCGTTCTCAGTGACCAGCACAGCCGGGTCAATCGCCGGCGTGAACACCGCCCCACACTGGAAACATTGGAAGTACGGATGATGCCGCTTGTAAACCGCAAGGACGGCGCGGGCATCGCAGACAGGGCAGTTCATTGCTCAACCCGCACTTGAGATTTTAACAAGTCAACTGTATTGGTAACTGCTCGCTGGAGAAGTTCTGGTGGCAACTTGATTTCGTATACGCTGCCGCTCCGGGCCATGCCAGCCATCACACAATCGGCAATATGTTCCAGCACGTCGATCAGGTTCACGTCCACCGGGATGCCATCGGGCTTGTCGATGTGGTGACGATTCACTCTGCGATGATTGTCCCACCAGCCGGTCTGTTTGAACCCGGTGGCGAAGTCGGCATGGAAACCATCAATGCCGCTGATCTTGTCCCAGTCGTGACCAGCCTTGGCGTCCTCCAATGCCATTCTGAAAAACTCAAGCGCTGACTCAACATCGCCAATGTGCTGATAGCTCGATGCGAGTAGTGTTTCCTTCGTGACCTTTGACCAATCGCAAGTGCGAGTATCGGCAGTCTGAGATTTCTTGATCGGAATCATTTCACCATCTCCAGCACCCTCTCCAGCACGACCTTTGGTTGCAGCATCACCAGCGCCTCGCACGCGACGGAGCACGCCGGCCGAATCAGCTTCTTGTCCGAGTTGCAGCCGACGCACTCACAGACCTCCGGTGACACTCGCAGAATTTCAATCCGGTCAAGGCAATGACCAAAGACATTCTCCGGCGTTGTCGGCCCCCATATCGTCAGCGTCGGGCAGCCCACGGTCGCCGCTAAGTGAGCCGGGAACGAGTCGCACGTAATCGTCAGCGAGCATAGCCGCATCATCGCCGCAATGCGCCCCAGCGGGGCATCCTTGATCGAATAGCGAAACAGTCCGTCAAGTTCTGAACCGGCGAAGATCGCCAGCGGAAAACACCCGGACGCATACAGCATCTCGGCCAGGTTCATCCAGTGCGACGTCAACCATGACCGGGTATACTGGCTCGTATTCGGAAATAGCAGAACCAGTTTTCGATCCGCGGCGCGCGTTACGCTGCTGACCAACCGTTGCAGAAGCGATTTCTTCAAGATGTTCTCAGTTACCCATTGCAGATCGCCCGGGTGAATCGTAACCGTGGGGCAGACCGGGACAAGCTCGGTCCGTTTCAGATGCTGCGTCCAGTAGATCCAGCGCGGGAGCCGGCACAGATCTTTCATCTCGGCTTCGTACGCCGGACTCATGTCGATGGCGTGCTTCCAGTCGTCGGAGTAAACTTGGCCAAGGACGTCGAGCAGGACACGCTTGCGTGGGTCGCGAGTGTAGAAATGGATCCGGGGCCGGTTCGTATCGGCACAGGCTGCCAGCCATGAAAAACAAATCAGATCGCCCATCCCGCCGGCCCACTTGCTGTCGCTGTTGATGATCATTCGAGTGTCCTCAATTCAAGTTGAACTTTACAGGTTTTTCGCTCTGGTAAGCGAACGCGATGGCCAGCACATTCGGCAGGATGGTCCACCACGGATGATTCGTTTCGACGAGCCGGACGGTGACAACCATCGCGGCGATGATGACAAGGGACTTGGCGAGGTGGTTCATTTCTTCACCTCGGTCTTTGCGAGCAGCAGCGGGATGTTGTGCTCAGTGAATACGAACTCCTTCAAGTCGCCGGTTGAATTGCGATAGACAGTGTGCATCCGGGGATGCAGTGTAAAAGAAAATGGATTTCCACCCGCGCAGGCCGTGTTGGTTTCGACGTATGAAAACCCGGTCACCGTCAGTTGGCATCCACAGAAAGCGAAGCAAGTGCCATGCGGATATAATTTTTTCAGCACGTCGAAGTCATCCTGCCACCATTCTTTGACCGGCTCGGGCATGGGCTGCGTCGGAAACTGCGCCGGCGCGATCGGCTCCGGCTTCTTCGTAATCTGCCAGCGGAATAGGTTCAAGATTTCTCCTGTTGTGCTTTCTGCATCTTCGTGACGTTGACGAACCCACCATACCGGGAGTTGTCGTAAGTCTGGCCATCGAGTGTTACCCGCTTCGGGACGCCGATCCCCGGCAGCGCGGCCACTTCGCCCATGGTCCGTCGCTTATCGAGCGCGGCCCGGACCTCGGGTTGCTCGCACCCGTTCTTGCGCTGGCGTTGGCGGGAGGCGGCGCTCACTTCGACAATCCCTCACTCAATTCCCGGACCAGTGCCAGCCGTGATTCAGGATTGCGTTTCAGGCGACCAGCGATTTCAAGAATTTGGTCGAGCGTAAAAAAGGCAACCACACTGCCATTGATCGGATGCGGAATAACTGGCGGCGTTTCATTGGCGAGTCGGTTGAAGTGGGTCAAACTCATTCCTGCTTTTTCGGCGGCGGCGCTTCGTGAATAACAATCGGGAACAACAAGTTTGCTTATCATGTGGCGAATGGATACCAAAAACCGTTTCGACAGTCAACAAAAAAAGGCGTATCGGCTTTCTACAAATGACAACCATCGCTGGAGAGCACGATCTGAAGTGTAACCAGTGCTCGCTTGTCTCACCGGGGGGCGAACACTGATGGCTGCTCCCACCGCCTTGGCCATGTACGAATCCGTGATGGAAGCGATCTTGGCGTTTTACAAGGCTGGTGGTGCCTTGGCCATGAAGGTCAACGGCTGGGAGATCACCACAGCGAACGTCAAGCAGATGGAAGATAGCGCCGAGCATTGGCGGCTCACCGCCATTCGCCGGGGCGAACTCAAGGCGAACATCAACGACATGCCGGTGAACGTGTCCCGGGCATACCAGCGGACGTATCAGCCGTTTTTCATTGGGTAAACCGTGACAGCCACCACCACATTACAGCAACGGATTCGCTCACTGGAGAGCGCCGATCACGCTGCGGCCGTGGCGCGTCGAGCCTCACCGGCCGACCAGCAGTACACCTACCGGGCATTGTTCTACAACACCGGCCGGATGCCGCTCATGCCGATCACCCGGTCGGATGACTTCGAGTTCATCGGCGCCCGCCGGCAACTGGCCCACAACATCGCGTTCACGCTCGACCAGAACTTGCCCCTCATCGGTTGGGCCGCCCGCACCCATCTGAATTACGTCTCACTCTTTGAATTCCAGCCGGATACCAACGACGACACGCTTAACGACGAACTGACCGAGTGGTATCACGACCGCAACGATGAAGAACGTCTCGATGTTCAAGGACGGCTCAGTGGCGACGAGATGCTTTCCGTGTACGCCGGCCTGAAGGTTTACAATGGCTACTCCGCAATTCTCAAGGTTGACGGCGGCCGGTGTCAGTTATTCGAGGCATGGCAAATGGCGCGCGGCGCCGGCTGCGAAGCCGACGAACAAAAATACGGCGTCAAGATCGATAATCAGGGATTGGTGCTCGACAAGTTCGGCAAGATTGTGATGGTCGCGCTCTGCAAAGGTGAATCGTCCGGTGCCCTGAAACACATCCGGCTCGTACCGCGGAACGAGATTATGATTGGCGGATTCACCAACCGGGCCAGCACTGCGCTGTACGCCTCTCCGCTGCTGCCGGCCATGGAACTCGCCCAGGATTATCTCGACGTCCAGCAATACCAAGTGTTGCAGGCGAAGGTCGCCAGCCAATTCGGGTTCTACTGGTTGCGAGACCACACGAAGAACGGGCCGGCGAACTTCGAGCGGTTCAATTCGCTCGGGACTGACGGGGCCATGGGCGGCCCGGCTCCAGTTGACAACGGCCAACCCAAAGAACAGTGGCAGCCGATGCCCCTGACTGGTATCGCCCCCGGCATGATGCTGGAAGGTCAGCAGGGCGACAAGGTGGGATTCATCACCGCCGACATCCCATCGCCCCAGTGGGATCTCCAAGGTCAACGAGTGGTGCGCATGATCCTCGCCAGCATGGATATTCCCGATTGTTTTTGGGACACCGGCAAGGCCAACTATTCGTCGATGCGAGTTTCGGCCGGGCTTTACAAGCAGTCCTGTTTCCGGGAACGGCGCAAGAACGCCAGGATTCGCCGGGGCATGAACACGCACCTGTTCCGGTGGGGCGTGGCCGATGGCACGCTGCCGATTTCATCGAAGTTCACCCCTGAAAATCTGCCGTATAAACTGGTGCCGCGTGGCGTCTATCTGCTTGATACCGCGAAAGAACTGTCGGGAGTGCTCGCCGCGATCGGTGCCGGCCTGACGGATTTCGAGACGGCTGCCGCGGACCTCGGGTACGACAACCACCGGGATACTGTGCGCCGGTTGGAGAAGCAGTACGTCAACTTCAAGAACGCCGGCATCACCCCGAACCTCGGTCATATCAGCGTCCGGCTCAGCAACCGCAGCGAAAGCGACGAGGAAATCCCGGAAGTCACCGGAGCGGAGCCGGCTCCCAAACCGAGCAAAACACCGCCGGCCAATATCGAGGAAGCTGAATAATGCCCACCATTACCCAAACCATTTTCGACCGGCTCCGCAAAGGTGAGCGGTTGCCTTCATCCGTACAGACCTACTTCGCCCCGGCCAACGAGGTTGTCACCTCGCCCGCCGGCAGCGACAAAGCCCGCAGCGTCAAGGTTCACATCAAGGCGCTGGGCAAGGGTGTTATCCAGCACCCCATTTTCGGTCCGGTTGTCCACGACTTTTCGACAGCCCGCATTCCCGGCCGGGTGGCGATTGACGACACGCATGGCAACGAAGTCGGTCCGGCCAACAAATTGAGCGTTACGGAATACGGCCTGGAGGCAGACGGCTACGTGACCCCCAAGACCGACCGAGACGCCGCCGGCAATCTGGTCGAGGACAAGGATCATCCGTCCAGCCGGATCGCCTACAATCTCCGCGAAGGTATCCCGCAGTCGGCGTCGGCCGATTGGCGCGGCCCGTTCGATGTCGAACTGATCCCCGAAGGCGCCACCATGCAGGTCAACGGCATGGATGTGACCGGCCCCTGTCTGAAAATTATGAACTGGGGCGTTCGCTCCATCGCGATTTGCAAGGTTGGGGTTGACCCGACCGCACTCAGCGAAGCGCAACTCAATTCCGCCGGCCAGGAACTCGCCCCGGCACCGGGCAAAGTCACGGTCGCCGGCGAGAAAGCCAAGCCGGAAAACGCCGTCGCACCGGTTGTTCCTGTTGGAACACTGCCAGTGTCAGCCGCGGCACAACAGAACGCAGTCAACAACGAGGAAACCGAAAATATGGACCAAGAAACCGAGTACGCAGCCTTGCAGACAAAGCACGCCCAAGAACTTTGCCAGTTGAACGCCGAGCACGCCACAGCGCGCGCCGCGGCACCCGCCGACAAGATTGCCGACCTGATCAAAGATCACTCGACGCAGTTGAACGAGATGTACGCCCGGCACGGTCAGGAGATGGCGGCCCACGTCGCCAAGTACGCCAAGGCCGATGCCCAACTCAATTCCGCTCCCCCGGCCACTGCCGCCCCGGCCGCGCCCGTTGCGCCCGTTGCGCCCGCAGAACCCGCCGCCTCAGCCCCGGCCAAAGTCGAAAACCAAACCCATGCGTTACCGCCCGACAAAAAGCAAGAGCTTGCACTGGCAGGCGAAGCCAAAACGTCAGTCGTGGCGGCCTGCACGGAAGCCGCGGCCAGTTGCGCCGCCCTCGCCACCGCCATCCGGCCGGTGAATCCCGAAGTCGCCGAAGATGCCGTGGAAGCCGGCGACCATTTCAAGACCGCCGCCCTTGCCGTCAAAGGCGACCAGACCAACGACGGTGACGAGACATGGGAAGCGTTCTCGGCCGGCCGCTGCCTGCTCGGGGCCATTGCCGCCGTGGACACCGCCGAAGCCAAGGCTGCCATCGTGAGCCTGACCAAAGCCGTCAAGTTGCTGGCCGACAATTACGGCGCCGGCATCTGCTGCTACTCGCTCACGCACCAATTTACGCCGAAGTCGAAAACGGCTCCGGCAACCATCGTCGCGCCTGTGACCGACAAACCCGCCGTGGACGCTGCCGGGAAACCCGCGGCCGAGGCCGGGAAAGTCGATCAGTCAGCGCAACTCAATAGCACCGGTAAAGTTGAGGGAGCCGCCCTTGTGGTTCCTGTGGACACCAAGCCTGTGACAACGCCCGAAACCAAACCCGAACCGCAAGCCACCGACCTGCCGCCTGATCTGGCGAAACAGTATGCCGACCTCGGACTCGATCCGAAAGCCGGTCTCGTTGGCGTGCTCCAGCAATATGCCGCGGCCCAAAAGACCAACGCCGACCTGCAAGAGCGCGTCAAGAAACTCGCCGGTGGCGCCGCTCCGGTCGAAGCCACTCCCGTCAAAGCCGATCCCCAACAACTCAGTTGGCCGGCCCTCGTCAATGGCATCGTCCAAGAGTACGCCGATAAAGGTCAGATGATCGAAGTGCAACAGGCCCATGCGATTGCTTGCGAGCGGTACAAAGACGCGAACGCCAAACTGCGTATCCCGTTGAAACAGAAATAACAGTCCACAACTGAAAAAGGAATCATTACCATGCCCTTCAATTCACCCTCCGTCGTAATCCGCCAGGATCTCGCGGCTCTGCCGTCGAACCTGACCGGCTACATTGCCGACAAGGTTTTGCCACCGGTAACCGTGGCGACCAAGACCGGCGCCCGTAACTGGATGCTGGCGCTCACAAGCGGCAGCGCCGTCACGAATCGCTCGCCCTCTGGCACCGTGAGCCGGACCGCCCAAACGTCGAACGTCGTGGCCTACACCACGGTTGAAAATCGCGCTGGCTTCCTGATGGACCAAGGCGAAATCGCCAATTTCGGCACGCAGGATGCGTACGAAGCGGCGCTCGCTTTGACCGGCACCAAGCTGGTTCGTGACCAGTCCGAAGCCCGGGTTGTCGCAGCGACAATCGGCGTTGGTCTCGGCGCGGGCACCGTCGCCGCTCCGTTGGCGCCCACCGGCGCTGGCACGCACGCTTCGCTGTACGTCCAGACCACGACCGACATCCACCTCGACATCTTCAACGGTCTCCACAACTGCGTGTTGGCGTTGCGGCCGTTCGGCAAGGTGGCGATCTTCGGTGGTGTCACCGCGATCAACACCGTCCGCCAGGACCCGACCGTGATCGAACGTATGCGGGGCTTGGTTGGCGCCGCGACGGGCGAACAGGTTCGCTCGATCAACGCCGAAATGCTGGCGCAAATCTTCGAGGCCGATGCCGTGGAGATTGCCATCACCCTCAGTGCGATCTGGCCCACGAACCGCGTCGGCGTAATCGCCGTCCCGGAAGCCGGTCTCGATCCGATCATGGTGTTCCAAGCCGGCCGCCGGCTGGTTTACAACTGGGCCTTGGAAGCCGGTGCCGCCCAGCCCTTGATCTGCAAACGCGGGTATGATCCGGCAACGGATTCCGAGTTCCTGGACACCGTGGCGTTCGATTCCGCGTACATCGCCAACGGCAACATGATCGGCAGCTTGTCGATCGACGGCCAATAAGCCGATTGGAAATCAACTCACCGAAGCCGCCGGTGGCAACCCCACCGGCGGTGGAAGTGAACAAAAAAGGAAAATTCGCATTATGAACAAAGTCTTGAAAGTTCTCGGTATCGTGGTGTTGGCACTGGTGGTGGTGGTCGGTCTCGGGACCATCGTTCACGCCGCGGCCAGTGGCGGCGTGTTCCCGGTTGGTAATGGCTGGTCATTCGGTGCGACCAGTGATTACATCACGTTCTTCCGGGGCACCCCGGTCCAGCAACAGGCGTTGACGAACACCCAGTCGGTAGCGGGTACGGTGTCGATCACTGGTCAGACGGCGACGGCGGCGACGGCGGCGACGGCCATTCTGAGTAATGCCGTCCAGAGCGTCACCATCACGAACGGCGTCGGTGGAAGCTGGACAATCACGTTTGCGACGAATGTGGTGGTTGGCACGCCGGTCATCAGCATTACCGCCGTGGCAGCCGTGACGAACATGACTGGTACGAGCACGATCGCCGGGTTCGCCAGTACGAATCAGGCAAACCAGATCATCAACGGACTGCGCAACCTCAACCTCGCCCAGTAACAACATGCGCCATCTCAAACATCTGTTGTTGGGGCCGGTGGCCGGGTTACTCCTGGCCGCCGGTGGCGCCCTTGCGTTTACCGTGTTGGTACAGCGGACATTGACCAGCCCGGTAACGAACACCAACGGCGTCGCCCAAGTGCAGAGTCAGTACACCGGCGCCATGCGTCGGATCATCCTGAGCGGCCCGGCCGGCGCCAGTGGGATAGCCACCGGCACCGTCAGTCTAACCGATATGGACGGCACCGCCATCGCCAGCGCCACATTGACCAACACCCGAAGCGTCAGCGGTGTCGTGACAACTTGGCTGGCGTCGGCAGTCACGACCAGTGGCACTTGGTACGCCTGCAAACCACTGCTGGCCGTTACGAACGGCAGCACCAGCAATCTCACATTTAGCGCAACCACAACCGAAGAAGAATAAGGACCATCCCATGCCTGAACCAACAGTCACAAAACAAGCAGCCCCGGCCGCCAAAGCCACAGTCGTAGCGCCGGTCGTCGCCGCTGCCAAACCTTTGCACGCCGCCACCACCCGGGCCCAAGACCACAAGGCGAAACTCGTTGCCGCGCTCTGCGTCAAGTTCAAGGGACTGCTCAAGTCCAAGCTCGGCATCGACGCCAACCCAACCAGCGATGTTGTCGAGGTCGCCGGCAAGACGTTCACCATCCACGGTTCGAGCATCTTCGTGATTGCGCCGTGCCCGAAGTGCGGGAAGAAAATCGCGCGCATCACCCCGGTCAATGTCGCGGACGAAGTGGACGCCGTGATCAAGACCAGTGCCGGCGCATACCATCACTGCACCCCGAAATAACCCATGCCGCCCAAGTTCCCATTCGACCGGTTCTTCGCCAACCAATACTTCACCGTGACGGTGATGATCGGCACGCTGGCGTTGTCGGCCATGAAGTATCCGCTCGGGGAGAAGCTGGGGATCTTGGCCGGGATCGGTGGATCGTATTCGGCATGGGAATTTGTGTTTCAGGTGCAAGACTTGGTGGATGTCGGATTGGCCGTGCCGCTGCCGGACGGCACAAAGATCACGGAAGGCGGCCGCACGTTTCAGGCTGCGCCATTTCTAGGTCAGCCGCACTACCGGTGGATTGATCCTGACCAGACGACTCTCGCCGTCCGCTGCAAAGAGGTGGGGGCATGAGCCTGCTTCATCGCGCCCACGCCGCCCACGTCGAGCGGGTCAATGTTGCCACGGACAAGAAGCTGGCAGACTGCAACGCCAAGCTCAAGGCGGCGCTGCGCAACATCTTCGGCATTGATGTCGAGCCGGCCGGTAACCGGTACGTCGAGGATGGCGTCACGTTGATGTGCCACCACGACGGGGATCTGCATGTTCTCTACAAGTGCCCGAAGTGTGGGTTCGAGTACCGGAGCTTCCAGACGATCAGAACACCGGCCGACTTGCACTTGGCTGCAACCGAACCACCGCGGACGCATCCGTGCCGGATTGATGTCCACCGCGCCAGCGCAACGCTGAGTCTCGAACAAGTGACAGCATGAGCGCCAGCGCCTCTACCATTGCCATTGCGGACGCCATCGTGACGTTCCTGAACTCAATTCAGACGCCGGTAGCGCCGGCCACCAATCCGTTTGCGCCGTTCACGTTCACGGCCTACCGGGATTATGCGCCGACGTTTGAGTTGACGGAAATGGGCACCCTGCACGTCGTTGTCTGTCCGCGCGACAAGAAGCAAGGTGTTGGCGGTCGCAGCCTCGGCACCCGGCCGCAAGACGATGGCATCGACATCGGCATCCTGATCAAGCCGGCAAACTTGGACCCGACCGCTGCACTGTCAGCGCAACTGGCAATCCTCGATCCGCTGATGCTACTGGTGGAACAAATTGCTGATGCCGTCGCCTTTGAAGATTTCGCCGGGTCCGGCTGGATTGCCACGGACAACACCCCGATCTATGCCGCGGACGGCCCCATGAGTCTGCGGCAATGCAAACAGTTCACGTCCGTACTGAAGCTCACACTGCGGAGGCTCCGGTAATGGAAATGCCCATCGGCTATAAATGGCTCCCGTCGAGCATCGTGGTGAAGCATCGCAACATCATGTTGAAGGTGACTCGGGTTGGCGAGTACATCCTGCGCAAGCAGGGGTACACGGTCATGCAGATTGCCAAGTCGCTGATCAAAGACGCCACCGGCCTCGACGATCATGCCGCGCCCGGGCACCCGCCCAAGTCGCACACCGGCAAGCTCCGGCGCATGGAGTACAAGTATTTCCGGGACAGCAATTCTGTCCGGGTCGGCCCGAAGCCGTTCGATAAATCCGGCGGCTACGGCCCGGCCCTGTCCCTGCTTGAATTTGGTGGTCACACCACCGTCCCGACCGCGGAGATGCAGTGGAAAACGCGGGACGGGAAACGAGTTTTGGAGCAACCGGAAGTTGCCACAGAGATGTTGCCGCGACCTTACATGGGCCCGGCATTGGAAGAAGCGAAACCACAACTGGCAGCATTTTGGCGAAACGCCATGGGCGCCTAACAAGGAGACTGAAGTATGTCATACGCAGCACAACTCGGCTATAAACAGCGGCTGTACTTGGGGATCACCCTGGCCAGCAGCGCCTTCACCGGCGGAACTCTCGTCCAGTTCGTCAAGGAAGTGAAAGTGGACGACAACAAAGCGGAACTGGACATGACCACCCGCAACTGCAACGGATTCAAAGGGCGCGCCGCCGGTTTGCGCGACCTGAAGTACACGTTCAAATACCCGGTGGACAAGAACGATGCCAGCGGTCAGTTGGCCGTCTTGTTGGGGGCGTTCGTTGCCGATACGACCGTGATAGCGGCCGCCGTCGATCAGGACGACAAGAACGGGACCGCGGCCGAAATGACCGTGATGAAAGCCAACCACACCGAAGATAACGAGAAGATCGTGGAATACGACTTCGAGTTGGTGCCGTTCTACGCCGCCGCGATTCCGCCGCAAGACATCCCGGCGAGCTAAGGCGCCATGCACTCGTTCAAAGACAAAACGGGGCAAGAATGGTCCATCGCGCTTGAGGTTCAATGCCTCAAGCGCGTGTGGAATGAGATCAAAGATCGTGACGGCGCGCCGATCAATCTGGCTGACAACACGGTGAATCTCTTGGAACGGCTGAGTAACGACTCGCTGTTGCTGGTGGACATCCTGTGGGTCATCGTTAAACCCCAAGCCGATGGGCTTGGCGTCACCTGTGAGCAATGGTGCAAGCGCATGGACGGCGATGTGCTCGATGATGCCAAGACAAAGTTCATGGATGAATTGATCGATTTTTCCCCGCCCCGGCAACGGGGCGCACTCAAGCAGCTAATGGCGAAAGCGTTGACGATCCAAACGGAACGAGCGGAAAAAATGATCGCACTACTGACGGACGGCACGGTGGAGAAACTGATGGATGGTACTGGCAGTGTTTCCGATACGCCGGCATCATCGGTGTAGAACCGTGGTCGTTTACGGCTCGTGAGTTGCAGTGCATGTGCGAGGCGAAGGAGCGGGAAGCATGGGCAAGAAACAGTGCGGTCATGGCGCAGATAGCGAACTGGGCGGGTCGGTGTTTGAAAGACGACAAGATATTGAACGCACAAGACTTCAACCCGTTTACGTCGGAGACAAATAGGACGAGCAAGCTATTGGATCGGACCATGGCCCGGGACCTGTTGAAACAAATGAACGCTGAAGCTGAAGCGCGAAAGAAGGCGGAGGCAAGAAAATTATGAAACCACGAACGCCAGCGATAAGCACGACTCGGTTCTCCGAGTCCTGCTTCATCGCATTGTTGGATGCTCTATTGGTACGGAAACCGCTGGACAAGGATCGAAGCACCCTTGAGCGAACGAGGGCGCTTAGAAGCAGCCTTCTCAGCCTCCAAGGTAGCATTCGCGCTCTTGAGTTGAGTAATCGTGACCTGCGAAGAAACGTCTTTCGCCTGAAGCTCAGAAACTACAGAACGAAGGTCAGCATTTTCTTTCTCAAGCTCCAGAATGCGCGCTTGCGCTTCGTCAACCATCTTCTTCAATTTTGCGATTTCGTCCATGATTCTATCTCCTAATTATTCATCCAACCCGGAGATATGCCACAAGCGAGGCAGCGAGCGGTTGGCATCATCGACTGATTCGAGGGCGGCATTATGATCGGGGAAAGCGCCGGCTCAGTTTACGTCAGTATCTTCGGGGACAACAAGCCGCTCGCCAAAGATTTGCAGGCGACCGATGCCCTGATCCGCCGGCACGCCGCGGCAATGGCCGGGCTGCAACTTTTCAAGCCGGGGCTTTTCACCAGTCAGATGTCCGGGCTTTTGGGGATGGCGCGCGGGAGTGGTGTGCTGTACTCGCAGTTGAACATGATGGCCGGGTTGGCGCCCAAGCTCGGGGCGCTGGCCTCGCCGTTCCTGGCACTGAAAGGTGTCATGGCCGGGATGCAGAACGTGTTCAATCCCGGTAACATCTTGAAGTCGGCGGTCGCGACGCAGACAACCGCACTCGCCACGGCGCGCAAGGTGCAGGAGGAATTGCAGAAGCGAGTCGGGTACACGCCGTCTCAAGCGGCGGCTGCCAAGCATGATTATCAGGACGAAGTTGCAAAGGCGACGGCCAAAGTAGAGCGCGAAACAACTAGAGCAAAAAAGGCTTTGGATGGAGAGAATGTCACCATTGAAAAACAGACTGCGGCTCTCGCAAAACTAAAAGCCGCCGAAGATGCTCTTACCGCTGCGAAAGAAAAACAGGCCGCGGAAATCAAGAGAATCGACAGTCAAATCAAAGGCAATGCGATTACTCCAGCACAGGCTCACGCAAAACTGGCGCCCTACGTCAAAGCCGTCCATGATGCTCACGCACAAGTCAAAGCCGCCCAAGGCACATCCAAGCTCGACATCATGGGCGGCGGTGCCGTCTCGGCCCTGATGAACGTCATCGGCGGTGTCGTATCGGCCGGCAAGATCGTATGGGGCGTGGCCAGCAGCATCTTCTCCGTGTTCAAAGGCATCTTCAACGCCGTGGCGAGCGTGGCCCATGCCATCGTCAACGTGCTCGGGGAAGCGTTCAGTTTTCTGAAGAACCTGGCCGTCCACACATTCCAAGTCGTGTCCGTGGCGGCCATGGCAGTCGGCACGGCATTGGTGGCCGGGTTGCGCAGCGCGTTCGAGAAGGGCAAGGATCTGCTGAACGCCTTTGCTCAAACCGGCATCCGGGTCAAAGAAGCCTTGATTATCGAGACAGCGGCCAGCATGACCGGTGTGGACAAGGAAAACATCGCCACGCAAATCAATCGTATGCAGCGGGCCATTTCCGGCATCGACAAGGAAGGTCCAAAGATTAAGAACGCCTTGCAAGCGTTGGGGATTGACTTGGCGAAGTTGCAAGCGATGTCGCCAACGGACCAGATGACCGCGATTGCGAACGGGCTGGCCAAGATCAGCGACCCGGCGCAACGAGCCGGTGTCGCAATTAACATTTTCAGCGTCCGGGGCAGCCAGATGATTTCGATGATGCTGCAAATGGCGGAAGCGATCAAGCTGTCCAAACAACAGTGGGGCCAGGCTGGTGAAGCGTTCGACAAGAACAAGGACAAGTTCGCCTACATCGCCCGCAGCATCGAAGGCATCACACAGGTCAAGATCCCATCGTTCTTTGCCGGGATTGCAACACCACTGGCGAACACGTTGAGTTGGTTGTCGGACAAGCTGAATGCGTTCGACCCGTTCAAGTCCGGGTTCAAGATCGGCGCGAAGATTGACGAATATCTCCGGCTGATTATCGGCGCCTTCCAGAAAGGCCGGCTCATGGAATGGCTTGGGCTGGAACTGAAAGTCGCGTTCAAAGAAGCCGTGAACTATTTGGTGGCCGGACTGATGATTGCCGGCGATGTGTTGTCGAGCATCTTGCACATCGAAGGATTTCTCCCGCTGATTGGCGAGGGATTGGGTGCTGCTTTTGGAGTTGCAGTTGGAACTTTCTTGCAAGCATTTCAAGGGGTACTACCTGAGCTTGGCGCCGGGATTGGATGGGTGGTGGACAAGCTGATCCAAGGTCTGAAATATGCAAAGAACATCTTCCTTGGTGGTGGGATTGGTGCATTGCTTGGTGGTGGGATTGGAGCCACGGTTGCAATAGCGACCGGCAATCCTGAATTGGCTCCGCTTGCATGGAAGGGAGGCGCACTCGCTGGTGGTGCGTTGGGTGCTAGTGCTGCTGGGTACTTTGGTGTGCCTGACGAAAGTACGCATTTCCAGGATACGTTCAGAAAAGAAGCGGTTGACGTGAACATGCCGGGGCGCGCCAGTGGTGGGCCGGTAACCGGTGGCCGGCCGGTATTGGTTGGCGAGAAAGGCCCGGAGGTTTTCGTGCCACATGGTTCCGGTGAGGTTATACCGAACCACATGTTGCGCCATCTAGCCAATGGAACACCCGGAGCGAGCGAGTATAGCAAGCATGATTGGTTGGCAGAATCTGCGGCACGAGCTAAAGCGGCAAAAAAATCTTCGGACGCTGTTGTAGGCGAAAGCCGATTCCATTTCGCCGGCATCGACCGAACACCAGCGTTCCCTACCGTATCAATTTCCAAAATCGGACTAGGGCCAAGCGTTAAAAGCAGCACACAAGAAACACCATTGGTTTTCAAGAATCCAGCATGGAAAGCTGCGTTTGATAAAATGGAAGCCGAGCGGAAACAAACTTCCGCTCAGAAAATGGTAGCCAACAATTTCGCAAGACTCAATGAGGTGATGGACAAGTTGGCTCAGAGGGTGGATTTTGAGGGGATTCTAAAGGAATCGGTTTCCAAACGGCTGCATCCCAATCAGAACGCGGAAGCCACTAAGGAACAACTCGTCAAAGAACGCGATACTTTCGTTGCGAAACAAAAAGCGTTGCAGGATCAGATTGAGAATCCGCGAGCAAGAGACAATGCCAATGCGATGCTGGCAAAAGTCAAACAGCAAATTGCTTCCAAGAAAAACCAAATTGATTCTGGTGATCTCTCGCCACGCGCCGAAGAACAGGCAAAGTATGATCTCGCCAAGCTGCAAGAGCAGGAGGCATATCAGCAGGCCAAGGTAAACGAGCAAAAGTCGTACAATCAATCGACCGGCGCCGATGATGCTCAGCGCCGGAAAATCAAAAAACTCCAACGCCAGATTGAGGCCAAAGAAAAAGAGATCGACGAGGTGCAAGGATTGGGTCCGCGCGATGTGATGGGAGTCAGGGCTGACAAGGACCGGCTCGCTGCACTGAAGAAACAACTGATTGCACAAGGGCTGGTGGGCACTGGTGGCAAACCGTTCGATGTTCCCAATCAGCCTGAACCCGGCCGGGCCGGTGTGGCGTCGGGATTTGCCGGCACGATGTCCGGGTTCAGCGCCGGCCGGATTATGAATTTCGCCCACAGCAAAGGCGGCACCGCGGTAATGGAAGGCTACTTGAAAAACATTGAGACGAACACAGCCGCGATGAAAAATGCAGGGTACGGCCCATGAGCATCATCTGTTTAGAGCGTGGCGACAAACGGCAACTGAAGCTCGGCGTCAATGCCAGCGGCAGCACTGAATGGGGTATTGGCGGAACCACCAGCGAAACCGAAGCGCTGGCCGCGTTGTACGGTGCGGCGCCGCAGTTGGTCAGTTGGAACATTGCCGGTTGGGTGACGTTCACCGGCTATTTCATTGACGCATCCGTCAAACAGGAAAGCGATAAGATGTGGGCGGGCACGGTCAACTACGGCGATCCGACCAACAATACCGCGGCGCAACCGGTCGGGTGGTCGATCCTTGACTTTGAGATTGGCGGCAAAAATCAGAAGTTGATGTACGGTCTGGACGAAACCGGGTACGTCACCGCGCCCATCGTAAAATCTTCGTTCAACAAGGCGCTTAATGTCGATGAGAACAACACACCGCAAGGGGTCGATGTCCAAGTACCGGAAGCCCGGTTCGCCGTCACGCAAATCTTTGCGCCGAGTTCGATCACTGACACCTACGTCAAACAGGTAGCCTCAGTCTTGAACAATCCGATCAACGACAACGACTTCTACTTTTACAACGCCATCAGCAAGCAGGTTGTGTTCCATGCCAATACCGGGGAGTTGAAGATTGAGGCTGCGGCCGGCCGCCAACGGAGCCAGGATAAATTCGAGATGACATTCCGGTTTGCCTATTCGCCAAACTGCGACGGCGTAACGCAGCCCATGATCACCGTGGGCACCGGCGCGACGGCCATTACCGGCATCATCAAGGGCGGCTGGCAATATCTTTGGATAGCCTCTGACGTGAAACCCGATTCCGACAGCCAACGAACCGTCCCGATCCCGACTCAGGCGATTGTCAATACAATCCAAGCGACGTCAGACTTCACCGTGCTGGGCATCGGGCTGTCCGCGCCACCGGTGGGTTGAGATTATGGCTGACGCCAATCTACGTGCTGTTCAACAAGGTCAACCGGCCCGGCCGAGTTTCCGAGCGGATCGCTACCATACGGAAGTCACGATCCAGAACCTGCTCACCCAGGGCGGGCTGGTGTCAGGAATCGGCAAGCGACTGCCGCAACCGTCAATCGTTTATGTGCTCAACAATACCGGGGCCGTGCTGACGCAATTCAGCGCGATTGGACTCGGGACGCCGGCGTGTCTGCCGACCGACAACCTCAACCAGTTCAACCGGCAGATCCTGTTCAACGCGCTTGCGACCGGCGCAACGCAGTACGGAGTATGTCTCGATTCGATTCAGAACGGGTGTTGCGGCCGTGTGGTGGTTAGCGGAGTGGTGCAGGCGATTGGCGACGTCCCGAATGCGAGTGTATTGTGGACGGATGGCGCGCCAGGCGGGTATCGGATTGTGCAGCTTGGGGCCGGTGGAAGCTGGAACGGCATCGTGATTTTCAAGAGCTTGAGCGGCCAGCAGGCGACGCCGACCGGGACACCGACGCAGTTCATCCTGATCCACAAGAGCGATTCGCTCAAGGGCACGGTGGAGTACAGTGCGGGCACCAACGAGCAAAGTTGGTTACCGGGCACCGAAGAATGGCGAGTCTCAAACTTACCGAGCGGAGCCTACGCCTGTGAATAGGCTGGCGCTCATCCTGTTGGTGCTGCTGGCGGTGGTTGGCGGGGCGATGGGCGCGGGCTATTACTCAAACGCATGGCCGGCGGCTACTCACTCGACGGACGTGTTCACGGCGTACAGCGGCACGGTGGTCCGGGTGACCGGCTCGACTGACGTGTTCACCAACTCAACCGGATGGACGTTCATCACGACGAACCTGCCGGCCAAACTGTTCCGCACGTACCAGCCGGCGACGGGGATGTGGCTGGCGCAGTTTGAGCAGAGCAATACCTACGTCAAGACGGCCGCGCCGTGGCTGTCCAATACCGTCAGCATTTCGAGCGTGACCAACTCTTGCGTGACCAACGGCTTTACGAATGCTTGCATTGCCGTGACCAGCGTGGCCGACAGTTACCGGTACGCCGCGCCGACACAGACAACCGCGTGGCAGACCACGATTGCGCAGACTGCCGGCTGCGCGGTGTGCGTCTCGACGTACAGCAACACGCTCCACCAGATTGACCCCTGCGAGGTGGCGCTGGTGCTGACCAACATCGTGATTTCAACGAACGCCTATCAGTGGGTCGTGTGCGCGACGAATCCGGGCACGGCCACAGCGACGATCCCGGCGAACACCAGCGGCGGGTACGATTGCGGCAAGACCAACGTGGTGCAGTGGGTGGCGACGGATTACACGGCGATTCAGTACAGCAACGGCGACGTGGTGGTTGACTTCGCGCTGACGACGAACTGGAACCTGAGCGTGTGGGATGCGTGGACGTACGACACCACGCTGGCCGGCAACGAGCGGCAGGACGCGCTCGGCCAGACAATGACATGGCAGGCGTTGCAAACGATGTCCCGGACGGTTTGGGAGAATCTGCCGGTGTGGAAGTCGTGGGTGCTCGCCAACGCCGGCAGCTTCGTGCTCACCAACGCGGTGGCTGGCGGCACGTTCAACGATTACTTGTCGGTGCTGTTGACCAACCGGGTCTGGCAGGGGCCGACCTCGAATATGTGGTACGACGGCAGCAGCTTCTACGATGTAATCACGACGAACTTTTGGGGCACGAACTTCACGGCGCGCACCTCGCCGCCGACGTGGAACGACACCATGTACCTTGACGGGGCGAGTCTGGTCACGGTCGCGCCTTCGATATTCTCGCCACCGGTTGACCTGCAAACCAAACTCTGCACCGGGCTGGGGCTGCCGTATCAGCGAGTCGGCGTCACGATGCCTCCGGCAATCCAGCATTGGAACGTGCCGGGCTGGCAAGTCGGTCATCCCGAAGTCAACACCACCAACATTGTCACCAACGTCACGATGTACGCGACGGCCGGTGGTTACTTCGACTGGACACCTGACCGGCATTTCGTCGGCGCATTATCGGGGCGCGGCCACCTTGTCACTAACCGGTGGGACTTCACGGATCAGTGGTTGCGATTTGCGCGAGTTGATTATGGCTCGACAGACGATGGCGGCCATACCGGCGGCTGGACAGTGGCGGCGATCCCGGCCGCGTTTGACGTTGCCAGCACCAACACGGTCGTCACCAACAGTCTTGCGATCGAAGCCAACACGTTCTTGAACGTCGCCGCTCCATACTACTCGAACGGATGGACGCACCTGACCGAGAATGGTTTTCTTACCATGTCGAACAGTTGGCCGCAACAGGCGCAGAGCACGGCGCTCTACACCAAGCAGGTTAGCAGCCTGACCAACTACCCGGTGAGCAAGACCAACTCCGTCACTCTGTTGAACATCCTGCCGCCGCAAACCAACGTGGTGACATGCGCCGTGGTGAGCAACCGCTGCGTGCTGGTCACGAACGTCTTTACGTTCCTGCCGTCTGTCTCGATCACCAACACGTTCGCCGGCTCGAACCTGACCGGCAGCGTGAGCTTCACCGTGCCGACTGTCGTGACCAACTATCGCACTTGTTGCGGTACGAACAGTTTGACCAACGTGGTCACGTCAACCAGCTACTCACAGACCGTGGCCGTGGTGAACTGGATTGCGACCAACACCGTCGCCGTGGCACTCACTGTAACCCGCATGGACTGGACGAACTCAAACACCTACACGCCGCACAGCTTTACCTGCCGTGGTTCGCAGGGGGTGTGCGATTACAACTTCGTGTGGACGCCGACGCTGGCCATCTTCACCAACTATCCGATTTTCTCCGTGACCCTGACCAACGGGTTGATGAGCACGAACGTCAGCGCGGTGTTCACCAACTGGAACGTCGCGGCGGGATACCATGAACAGGACTACGAGTACGACGGCATCCGGGCACTGGTGAACCCGTTGACCGTGATCTTTGCGCCGTTGACGTGGTACGCTCAGGATGCTTCAGGAACGAACCGGTACGGCCCCTACATGGTCTCGGATTACGTCGCACTGACGAACGCCGGCGCATTCGTGCCCTCATCGGTCACCACCGACACGCTCGCCAACGCGCAAGCGGCCATCGTGTTCACCGCTAATGCTGGTAGCGGCGCGCCGTGGGGGGCAAGTTACGCGCACAATAGCGACTTGGGGTTTCACAAAGACGTGTGGCAGTTTCAGCATGTTGAGTTATCGGCTAACATCGGCGACACCGTGACGGTGTTTGTAGCTTCTAGCTTTGATCCAGCTAACCCGCCGTTTTGCAGTGTGGCGCCTTACCCTTACCCGTACCGATATTGTGACTCTGGCTGCACTGATGAATGGGGAAGTTGTAGCGGCACCTGTTCAAACTCCACCTCTGCGATGGCCGAGGCCCAGTGCAAGAACACGCTCGCGTCCTTCTATCCGACAGCAGCGTGCGGGTGTGTGAACATTCCTCCACCGGGACCGCCAGGTCCTTCAGATTACGGCTACTGGGATATTCGGTGCAACGCCGCCGATCCCACGCAAGGTGTTGCCACTGTCATTACGACTTGTGACGACTTGAAAACTGTGGCGGGCATGATCTCAAATCAGACGCCAATCACCCTCGACGTTGATAGCAACTGCGTCTGGATTGGCATGGGATCGGTTCTGCCGTCTGGCGGAGGATACACGTTCTGGCACGGTACAACAGCGCCGACAAACTTTGATTATTGCTGCGAGCAGGCGGGAATCGCTCTGGCTGGAAATGTGTCTTGGGTAAACATCACCAACGACGTTGTGGACACTTCTGCCACGGCCTACGGTTGGCCGCCCAGCACTAACGGCATCCTCGCTTACACCCTCTATCAGCCCCAGCAATCCAGCGCCGGTCTGTTTGCCGACATTACGAAATCATTCAGCAGCGTGCGGGACGTATACCTTGCGCCAACCTTGCCCGGCGTTTCGACGGTGGGCTACTACAACACCAGCGTCTTGCCTGTCCCCGCCAGCATCACGCCCGGCACTCGCTTTGTCACCAACGATTATCCCGCCGCGACCGGCGACTGCACCAACTCATTCAGCGAGATGATGCCACACCAGTACACTTACCGGCAGGACATCACGACCTACCCCACGCCGCTCGTCACCACCTACTTCTACGCCACCGGCAGCAATGTGAACTGCATCGTCACGAATCTGGCGTGGCCGTCACCGACGATCTGGAAGGGGCCGACAATCGGCGCATGGAACAGTACGACCAACATCGCGTTCCTTCAGCGGTTCAGCACGGCGACCGGCAACAGCAATGCGGTTGTGGTTCCCGATTTCCTGAACCAGACGCCAATCATCGGCGGGCCGGTGCTCGACAATACGCCCTACGGATGGGGAGTCGGCGGCGGCTGGCTGTTGCTCAACTTCACGGACGGGTTCGGTTACAAATGAACACCTGCGTCCATCGTGGCTCAGAACTCCCGGACGGCGACGGCAGCCTGAATTATTGCGGCATCTTTCGCCTGTGCTCCACGCGCCCGAACCGCAACGGCATCCCCTTCTGCGACAACTGCGGCAACTATCGTGTGCCGGCCGGCTCGCACCAGCCTACCAATGCGCCCACCTCACCCGCTGTGGCCACACAGCCCTCACCGCGGCGCACACACTCGCAACGACCGGCCGGCACTTTACACTTGGTGAAACTATGAAAAAACTTGTCAACGATTGCGCTTTGTGGTTACATTCCACAATGCAAACTAACCGGGGGGCATCTTGAATACCTACTACGGTTATTTTGACGCCTACGGCAAAATCTTCTACGACCCCCGCCGCAACGGCGCCCCGGTGTTCGGCTGGGCGATTCCTCGTCTTGATGCTGTGAGGTTCCGTATCGCCATCACCTACGGCAAGGCGCGTATCAATACGACGACCGGAATCCCACTCACACAGTACCAGTACGACATCCGGGACTACAACAGCAGCTTGTACGCCTTGAAGTCCAACGCCAACTACATCGAAGGTGGTCCGCTTGATTTCTCGAATGGTGGTGGATTTGAAACGGGGGACACCGCTTGGCACGCCGCGGCGATCTGTTGCGTGACACTGGCGCCCATCGTGGTGCCGATCACGATTCACTCCCGCGTTTACAATCAAGAGATCGTAATGCTGAAAACCGGCCAACGGTGGACGCTGCGCCCGGATAGCGGGGAGTACCCGCCACCTTGTGAAATCCAGCGGGACGTTTACACTGGCAACGAGAGCAATGCGCCCAGCGGATTACCCGGCGGTCTCAAAGGTCCGTGGACCATCAGTGGCGCCAGCGTTTCGACGGACATCTCGATCCCGAACTGCACCAGCCAATGCCAGCTTGCCATTGGGGTTTTACCGCCGACCAATGCCGGCGATAGCGGACAGATCATGCAACAGGTCATCACCAACACCGACCCGACCTTGAACGTGGTGCGACTGTCAGTTGGCGCGAGTCCTGGCACCGGAGGCGCGTTCAACGGGAACTGGACCCTGCTCAATTTGTGACCGCCATGAAAACCATCATCACATTCATTCTCGCACTCACATTCATGGCCAGCACGCGCGCGGCGTTACCACTCAAAATCCCCGCATTGTGGGTTACCAGCGACACCAATGCGAACCCGTACACGCTTGCGACCAACGATGCGGTGTTCGCTGGCGGCGTGACCATTGGCGGCGTCCGGCTGACCAACTGGCCCGCGGCGATCACCCTCAGCAACAGCGCGACGTTGATCTGGACGAACATTACTGGCAGCATCTGGCAGGGCATCGTGGTGGGCGGCGGAACCGGCAGCGCGACGAACAGCATCGTTGCGGCCGGCACCGGCATCGCCGTGACGTGGCAGACCAACGGTACGGTGATAACGTGGACGGTGAGCACGACGGGGAGCAGCGGCATCACCGGCACGAACAACCTGCTACTCGGCTGCACGCTGTCCAACTCGCCGGCGGTGAGTGCGAGCAATCTGACGGTGTACGGGGCGATCACGCTTGGTAGCAATGCGCCGGTGACGACATGGCCGGCGGGTCCGGTAGGCCCACAAGGGCCGCAGGGCATCCAAGGTGTTCAGGGCGTGCAGGGGATTCAGGGGGTTACCGGGGCGACCGGCGCGACCGGCACAGCGGCGACGGTGAGCATTGGCAGCACGACGACGCTGGCACCCGGCAGCAGCGCGACGGTGACGAATACCGGGACGACGAATACGGCAGTGCTGGCGTTTGGGATACCGCAAGGCTTGCAAGGGGCGCAGGGGGCCGTGGGGCCGGCAGGCCCGGCCGGCGCGACCGGCACAGCGGCGACGGTGAGCATTGGCAGCACGACAACGCTTGCGCCGGGAAGCCCCGCGACGGTGGGTAACAGCGGCACCACCAACGCGGCAGTGTTTGATTTTGGGATACCGAGCGGGTTGCAAGGTGCGCAAGGTGCAGTCGGTCCAACAGGGGCTACTGGTGCGATCGGGCCGGCCGGCCGGGATGGCACCAACACGACAACCGGCTTTACTGGCGCTACAACACTTGGCGCGATCCTGACCAATGGAGTTGTGCAAACCACCGGCGCACCACCGGCGGCGGCGAGTGCCGCGCTATCGTCGTTCACTGGCACCATTGATAGCAACCACCTTGCCGTGACCGGTGTCGCACCGGGCAGCTACGGCGATCAGAATCATTGGACGACATTCACGGTTGGTGCGGATGGGCGATTGTACGTTTCAGGATCTCAACCGGTGAGTGGATCGCCGGCGTTCACTAATTCACTTTTAACGGTGACCGATGACTACTCCACTAATGCTGGCGTGAACATGTTGACGATGGGAAGCGGCTTACAAATTCAGAGCGTGAGCGGCAGCAACATTACCATCGGCGTTGATGCGACGGTGGCGACGACCAACTGTCTCGACTCGACCAGCAACACGCTCTGGACAATCAGCAACAATGCCAGCCAAACGGTGGACGCGGCGTGCATGGCTAGAGATACAACAACCAGCAATCGCGTGACTGTGTTGGAAGGCTTGACTAACACCACGAAATCGGCAGTGCAATTTACTGACCTCCAAACCAACGCGCTCCCGCACATCATCGCCTACTTGACCAACAATGTGACGATACCTTGGAACGTCTACACCTACTGGAACACGCAACCATGCTTGACCAATAGTGTACCCAACGCATGGGGCTGGACTGGCACGAACGCAATCTGTAATCTGGCTCACAACTACCTAATTGTGATTCGGAGGGTCCTGGTTTCGAATACTACTGGGGCACAGGGCTGTAGTTACGCAACGTGGATAGAAACCAATGGCGTGACTGCCAAATGTACAACAACCGCCGCTTACAAGTCGTTTTCAACCGATTTTATGGGAATTATTACAAGTACACCCTTGTTCATCGGTTCTGGCACGACAGTCAGGGTTAAGGAGTACGAGGCTGGTACTTCATCGGTTATTTTTACCAATGTTGCCAACGCATCAGGATTGAACCAAACCAATGATAATTGTACTACGGAGATTTGGCCGCTACCATGAAAACCACCATCGCATTTTGCTTGCTGTTTGGGCTGACCATCGCCGCGCACGCTTTTCCCGACTATTGCATCGGCAACGATTGCTACAGCAACGGCGTCAAGATTGTGTGGAATCCGACACCAACGATTGACACCAACACTATCACGGCAACAACCATTTTTACCGGCGACGTATTTCATCAGGGTTTTGCGTCCGGCCCATACACTCAAGATGCTCAAGGCAACTGGTGGGTGCATGTGCCGGGAGTTGGTGACGTGCAAATCAGCCATAGCCCGGTTACGAATCTGGCCGGGCGCGTTGCGCTTGCCAATCTTGCTGTATCGAATCAGACTGCCAAACTCGCGGCGATGTATTCCAGCCAAGCGGCCACTAACGCCGTTGGCTGGTTCACGACGACCAATTCACTTGCCAAGATGCGCAGCGAAATGATGAAGCTGACCAATGCGCCGGTCAACCTGTTACCAACAACGTGTGATATGCTTCTCGGTGTGTGCGTCGGCAAGGCTAACGACCTCCGCAACGGCAACCCATGAACTCCCACGCCACAGCCTTGGCAGCAGTTTTGGTCGTTGGGGCATTTGCCGCGATGGCCGGCATCGTATCCAACGTGACTGTCAGCGGCCAGCCATTGACCGCTACCACCACAGCCAACGCAGGCGGCAAACTCAACGACATTTCGAGGCGAGGTGCAGAATGACCCTCGCCGCGCTCACTCACCACGGTAAAGCTACATTGACGCTGGCGATCATCGCCGTATTGATGCTCGTCTCGTTCCTCGCGCTTTGGACAAGCCACAAATTTGACGGTAAGCAGTGAACCATGAACAAGCCATGAACCACGAAGCACAACTAAAACGGAGCGACATTGAGCGTGCCTAATCTCGACACTCAACTTTTGGACGAACTCGGTAAGCTGGCGCAGAAGCCCAACGGCATCACGCAAGGCGAAGTCAACGTGATCTTGTTTCGGTCACTCAAAAATACCGTTGAGTTCCAGCACGAAACCCACGGCGATGTCAAATCATTGCTGGCGAATCAGGCGGAGATCAAGACCAGCGTTGAGAAGCTGGCGAGCATGGCGAGCAGGACCGGTCCACACTGCGAAGATTGCGCGGCGGTGCCAAAGCCGGTCTGGTGGGTGATAAAGAAGCCGCGCCTGCTGGCGACCACCTTGGGCGTGCTGCTCGTTGCGACGGTGGTTGCCACGATCATCTTTGCCAACCCGGCGTTGACGCCGATGCTGTTGGAAATCGCCAAGGCTGTGAGGGGGAAGTGAAACCACAAAGCGTTGAGGGCCGGATCCTGTTCATCTTTTCACTGGTGGCAACCTCGCTGTCGTGTCAGGTGGTCTGGTTCAACTGGCAGGAGTTGACCAGCATGGTCGTCGGCGCGTACATCGGCTTCGCGCAACTCGGCATCATGCTCTACTTTGACAGTCCGTGCACCGATCCGTGGTTGGCCGGCGTAACGACGCTGCTGGCGATTGGCTATTGCGCGTTGACCTCGATAGCGTTCCATGCCAACAACAGCGGGGCGTTTTACGGGCTTTACGGCGGCATGGTGGCGTTCCTGACTACGCTGCTGAAGCGAGTGTACGGCATGAAACCAACCAGCCCGGCGGCACAAGTTAGCGGTATCCAGCCGAACCCAACAATTCAACCCGACCCCAAACCAATCGTAGACCCAACCAAAGGAGCCTGACCCCATGTTTAACAAAATCCGCCTCGCCATTGCCGGAAAGAAAACTTACCTGACGTCCATCGCCGCCATCATCACCGCATTGGTGGCGTGGTCGCAGAACGGCATCGGCACGCTGGAACTGGTCAAGACGGTCTTCGCCGCCGTCGCCACCATGACCATGCGTGCCGGTATCAGCAAAGCCGCCAACCTTACGCAGATTGCCAATCCGGGTGCTACCGACCTGCTCGACAGCAACCGGCCTGCGGACGCCTCGACGCCCAGCAACTTCAACCTCAAAACGCCTCCGCAAGCGATGGGGCTGCTGCTGGTGGGCCTGTTGGTGGGTTCAATGGCCTACGGGGACGCCCAACCGGCCACTCCAACGCCCGGTTTTGGCGATACGACCCTTGCGGCGGCGAAACTGGTAGGGGCGTACATCGCCACAAATGGCAGCCAGAGCGTTAGCAGCGGGTTTAGCGGCTTCGGGTCGGGTAAGGTGGTAATCGCGCCTGTATTGAGCCAGAGCTTAACGCTGGCGAGCTTTGGGAGGGTCGGGGCGAACACCTTGACGTTCGGCGTGGAGCACGCGACCAGCTTTCAACCCAACGCCAACCGCGAATGCCTTGGATTGGACGCCAATTTGCACGTCTGGAAGAACGGCAAGATCGGCAGGATTCTGGTGTTCAACTTCGCTGATTGCGGCTTGGCAACCGGCATTGACGCGCCGGTGGAGTGGTTCAACGGCCAGCACATTCGCGGGAGCCAGTTGATCTTGCAGGTCGGGGTGTTCGCGCATTTCTAGTTGCCCCACCCTGCGCTGACAATCAAACGCCGGTAGGTTTTGAACCTGCCGGCGTTGCTGGCTTGGCGGCTGTTGACGTTACTTCCCCGACCCCGACCACGACCCCGACCACGACCACGACCCCGACTCCGACCACGACCACGACCCCGACCCCGACCGCGACCCCGACCGCGACCACGACCACGACCGCGACCCCGACCGCGACCGCGACCACGACCACGACCGCGACCCCGACCGCGACCGCGACCACGACCACGACCCCGACCCCGACCGCGACCGCGACCACGACCACGACCCCGACCGCGACCGCGACCACGACCACGACCCCGACCCCGACCCCGACCGCGACCACGACCGCGACCAGCCGGTTGCTAAAATCGCGGCGTTCATTTCTGGCTCAAGCTCAGTTCGCTGATTTCGGTTGCGTCAATCAGACTGCTGCGCCCAATGATGATGGGGTTCACAAACGGCTCGACCTCCTTGAACACGCCGCCGGCTTTTAAGGCGTCGTGCAACCGGCCATCGTCGGCAATCCACGCCGCTGAATCCAAGACAAGCTCCTTGTCAGTGATTGCGACCAGCTTGCCGGTCAGGTGGTGAGTAACGGTGCGAATGAAATACTTGCCGCCGATCTTCCAGTGAGCGTCATGTGACGCAACTTCTTTCGGTGCTGAGAATATTGCGGCAATCTGCCGGGCCTCTCCGATTGTCATGTTTTCGATGTTCATACTTTTCTGTTCTGCCTTTCTGTTTTGGTTATACCCGGTCAGCGTTGTGCCGCCGGGCGTTGCTGTTCAAGAGTTTCATTTGCCATTGGAGGTTTCCTTTTGTTTGAGAGTCGTATCGGCGTGGCTCAAGTCACCGTTCGGCGTATGGAGCGCCTTGTGTGCTATGTCCTGCATCTCCAGCGCCCCTCCTATTGGTTCGCTGTGTACCGGATACGCGGCGATTTTTTCGAGCGCCGCAACCAGTGCCGCCTCCCGTTGCACCCGGTGCTTGGCCAGCGCGATCACACATTCAGGCGTGCATTCACCGTAGCCGTTCAGGATCGTCCAGACCTGAGACAGCGCCGAACCAGCGGATGCACCTAATTCGCGCCCGCTCTCCGCGCAGGTGCAGATGGTCTTGTGGTGTCCGCATCGCTCACAGATTCTCGCTTCTTCTTTTTTGTGGGCGCTCATAGGTGATCCTTTTCGTTGGGCGGAGTGTCGAGGCTCTCCCCGCGAAACACTTTCCCTTTGAGTTCGTTTGCCTTTGCCATCATCTCCGGCGTTGCGGGCGGCGCGTTTTTCGAGTACGCCAGCAAAAGGCGTCTCTCCAGTTTTGCGACTTGGTGCATTGCGGTTTCGTAGTCCTCCAGTGCCTTGTCGCGTTGGTGCTCGGCGGTTTCGGCACGTTTGAGCGCGAGCATTCTTTCTTCCACGAGCGGCGTGAGTTCTTTGCATCGCGCTTCCCACGACTTCTCCCCCCCGTGCCACAGCCCGCAGTTGCAGGCTGCGATGTCGCATGGCCGGATGTCGTTCAGCCACATCCACCGCTCTGCTCTTTCCTTCCAGTCTTTCAGTCGCTGGATTTCGTCATACGTCATCGTAGTCCTCCTGATTTGCGCGGTCGCAGTCGTTGCAGATTGCGCCGTCTTGGTCGTTCTCGTCGCGTATCTGGCCGCACTGCACACAGAGCAGACGGCCAACAATCGGATGGAGAGGAACGGAGTCCAGCGGCGGCGTCTGGCTTGCATTCGTGGCGTTACTCATCGCTGGCCTCTTTTTATCCCAATCACGGAAGTTGCGCTTGCGCCGTGCTTTGTGTTTGTGCGGTGTTGTCACGGCTTGATAACCGGTATGTTGGGCTTATTCGCCATGATGTTGCCACAGGACTGCGTTGCAGTAACAATGCACCGCCCCAATCGTCATTCCCGTTTCGTGGTCATGGTGCAAGTGTATCGGCCACGCAAAAAAGTTTGTAGGGAACAGTTTCTTGTTTACTCTCATTTGCATGATGTTTGCCGGAGGGCTTTCTAGCAGTGGGTGTTTGCAGTGCGAGCAGAGTCCGTCCTGCCGTTTGACGTATTCATTTCGCACGGCGCGTCTTTGTTGCCACGTCAGCTTCCGGTAGTTCGCAGGAAGCCCAACCACCGCATCGAGCGAACCGCGATTAGCTGGTAGCATTACGACCTCATTGTTTGCGGTAGTCATTGGTTATTCTCGCGGTCGCTCATGCGGAGCGTTGGAGGCATTAAGTATTGCGGTGGCGATTAGTTTGAATTGTATCGGGTCGTGGATTGTTTCCGACCGTATCGAGACCAGACCGCTTTTCTTGGCTTTCTTCAGCGCAGCCCGGTAGCGTCGGTCAACAATTTTCTCAAACTCAGCCTTTCTCTCAGCGCGTGGCTGATCTTGCGCGTTCTCGTATGTGCGCGCAAACTTCCGGCCCATCTCCCGCTCCCGCGCTCGATTGGTGAGGGTCATGGAAGTGCCGTCAGCTTATTGCTCTCGCGCAGTTCAGCGTAGCGCAGGATCAGCAAGGCGTCCGCGGTTTTGAGTGTGGCATTACTCGACGGGTACAACCGCTGCGCGGTGGCCAGCAACTTGTTTTTCCAGTCGCGTTTCAGTTGACCGTTCAAAAGTGCGATGCGTTTTTTCTCGGCAAAGTATGCCGTTGTTCCCTTGGGGCATTGCGGATCTACCCGATGACGGCCGGTGATGCCGAGCCCGATCGCCTTCTGCCAGGCTTGCGGGGTCACCAGTTCCACGCGCCAGTTGAACGCCAGCAGCGCGCCCAAAATGATGCCGTGATTCTGCGCGTAAACCGCCATTGTGGATGCGGGGATGCCTGCGCCCATATGCCGGACTATTTGTTCAAGGTAGGCTGTTGGGTGTTCAATTTGAGACGATGGATGGATCTGGCGAATAAGATTTACCAAGTCACTTTGAGTTGACGGCATTGGCTGGCATTGCATCACACCGTCAATACTCCATGCAAGCCCGCCTGATTGTCCGGGATCTATTCCGAGTATAATTCTATTCATATTTTCTTTCGTGTTTTGTAATAGGAGCGTCGATCATTAGCTCGAAGGCAGATTCGGCAGCACCGCTTCATTCCGCTTTTGGTCTTTGACATTCGCGTGTTCTCAGGAGTGTATTCGTGTCCTTTGTGACAATGGGTTCTTGCCTTCAACCCGTTACCAATGCCTCGGCGGACATTGGTAAGATGTGAAACCGGCTCTACATGGTCAGGATTGCAGCATGAATGATTCCGACAGGTGTGATCTAGCTCCATCCCTTGCGGTACGGGTCCGTGTTTTCTTTCGTAGGAAAACTGATGGGCAAGTATGTGTCCACCATTAAATCGAAGATGCCCATAACCTCTGACAATCTTCCCGCGCTGCCACTCCCAACATCCGGTAACTGGATTGACCACATAACAGGAGTCAAACTTATCTTGGATTCGGATTCTCATCATCACTCCAAACAACCGACACCACCGCTACAGACACCGCCAGCAAAGGCGAGTGAGTTTCCAAAACTCTCAGTGGTATCGGCTGATTGAATGTTGTTCTGCATAACTAACGGTGTCTGTAATTACACACTACTCGCAACAATCTTGAATGTCAAGTTCAACATCCGGTCGATGGCCAGAATAATTCCGTTCATGTTGTCCTTTTCCGGTCAGCGCCGGCGAGTTCCTTGACTTCTTCGCCCGCCGGCGCGACCGGTAATTGTTGCTACGGTTTGGTGATGCTGACGATCATGTTATTCGTGTAGTTGCCTTTCGTGACGACCTCGTACACGATGACCACCGGCTCACCGCCGGCGCCGAACCCTTCGGCATTGGTGGCAAGGCCGGCGTCGAACGTCTGGAACTTGGGACCGTCTTGCGTGATGATCGACCATGGTGCTTTGCCCGGTCCTTTGTTGACCCCGACGATGACACCGGTGAACGACAGGGCGCCTTCGGGAGCCGCCGGCGCTGCCGCTGTCGCGGGCTTTGCCGTCGCCCCTGCGCCTTCGGGCTGCGGCTCGGGTGTCGGGGCGTCGGATCCGGTGGCGGGGCTGCCAGCGGGTTCCGGTAGGGCAGTCGGCATTGGAACTGCCGTGCGCGTGATTTCCTCGTTGACCTGTTTGACGTGCTGAATCTCCTGTTCGACCAGCAAGCCGCCAAGCAGCGTCGGGAACGCCGACCGTAATCCGTCAGCCTCGGCACATTTAACCAGCATCCCGGCTGGGTCAATCGCCCACCGTGAGTACCCGGTATCGAAGGTCTTACGACTTACCCGTTTGAACATCGGCACCTTGCGGTTTTTAAAATGCACTCGTGACCACGCGCCGACCAGCTTCTCACCGTCGAACATGAAGTCGCCTTCACGCTCAATAAACGCGCCGTCCTTGTCCGTGACGCTGACGCCACTTTCAAAGCCGTCGAACTCCGGCGATGCTTCGGCTCGTTTGAGGAACGCTTGGTGCGCGGTGATCAGGCTGAACTTGGGACCATCCTTCGAGTCGTACCCGATCAGGAAAGCATCACCCTCGAACGGGTTCAGCCGTTTGGCTTTGCAGAGCATCACGAACTTGATGCAGTCCCGTTCCTCCGGCAACTTGCCGGACTTGGTTGGCACGGCGATGAATCTCTGCACCATCTTGGCGCTGAGCGTGATGGCGTCTTGCGCGCCGAATGGCACGAAGGCCACGCTGCGTTCTTCTGTTGGATTTGCGATCTGTTGGGTCATACTGGTTTCCTTTAGCGTTTGGGGTCGGTGGCGCGCGCGACGGCTTGCATTGGCCCGCCGGATGGTTTTGGATTCGGGGCGGCCTCTTTCAGCACTTCGATGTTTTGTTCATCGGTAGTGTGCGTGTCGAACGCCTTGCCGTCTTTGTTCATGCCGGCAGGTTGCAGGGTGATGCGGACACAGCCATGCTCCCAGACGGTCCGGCCAATGGCGCGGCCCTTGATGCCGGTGGTGATGTCTTTGACGATACTGCCTAGCTTGATCATACTGCTTTCTCCTGTTGGGTTGCGGCCGGCGGTTCAACGGCCGGCGCGGGTGATTCGGGTTGAGGGTTCACGTCGATGTCCATGCCGGACTTGTCCACGGCAGTAAGTGGCGCCAGTTTCAACTGCATTTTGGCGATGCAATCTTCGAGGTTGTCGCCTTTGACAAAACCATGTCCTGAGTCGTACAGATCGAATGACACATAAGGCGCGCCACCGAAGTTGTTGCACTTCATGCTAAATTCTACGGTGCGACCGGGGAACTCGCGGATGATGCGCTTGGTGATGTCGAGGGGCTTCATACTTTCTCCTGTGTTGGGGTTGGTTGCGGGACTGGCGTTTGGTCAACGCGCTTGTACGGGTACTTGGCCTGATTTTTGACGTTTGCCAAAAACCATTTGCCGAACGATTCAGCGGTCTTGAACTTCGCCCATTCCTCGACGGGGAAGTTGCTGTACTCGTAGATGCTTCCGCTGCCGGCCGGCTGGCCCTTGCGCGGGAATTCGATGGCGAGCGTTTGCGTGTCGGCGTCGTAGCCGATGGCGGTCAGAAGGCTGCTCTTTACGGGGGTCAGGGTCATGGGTTCTCCTTGCGCATTTTGACTGCCATTTCATCCTCACGCTCTTGGTCAACCACGATGGATATATGTGCTGTATGTGTTAGACCGCGCGATGGATAAGAAGAAACTTCCCTGATGAGCCGCTGTTGTTCTTGGCTGCATACGAGCGTGACGTGTTGTTTACATACTCCACCGAGATGGTGTAGCAGTTCGGCCGCGAGTATGGTTGAGCCTCCACTTCGCGGGCCTGTGATTGTGATTTGCATTTATTCCCTTTCTTGCTTGGGTTGACTTCCGCGTTATAAGGTCGGAAATTCAGATCCCTCTACCACTTTAAGAACACCCGGCCGCGTACCTTGCAGGTAGGATTTATACGCTTTGATCATCATTGCCATCATGTAGTTGCTGTGTAGTTTTGATTTGCTGGCCCTCTGCGCGATGGCCTTAGCGTGGATGTCGTGCGCGCTTGTTCCTGGCTTGTCTCCCGCATAGACAGCAAGAATAAATTCCTGCACCTTTTCGCGTTGATGTCCCTTTAATACTGCAAGGGTGTAGAGCACCGCAGGAAGTGTTGGGGCTATAAACTTGCCATTCTTGTCGTAGATCGACTTGGCGTAAGATGAAGCCTCAACAAGAAGCTCTCGATTCTTTTCAATAAAATCCAAAAGCTCCAACCGGTCCACCCCTTTGCCGCCAAGTGGCGTTGCGACACCTGTAAGAATCCGAAGCGCAAGATTACCGGTCGCACCAACCTGCTTGGGGCAATGAGCGGAGTCTGATATTCCGCGCTTGATGCCACAGTCCAATACAGCATAAAGTCCTTGGTCGTCAGTTTCTAAGACGATGAACTTCTGTCGCGTCTTGCTTTTTACAACAGCCTCCAACCGATGTTGGCCGTTGGCCAGTTGGCCGCAGACCAATACGATTGCATCGGCAGATAGACGCCATTTTTTTGACATCATTTCATAAGCCAGACCATCGACATAAGCAGGACGAACGGTGCGTTGTTCTGGTAGCCGGTTGGCAAGCATTTCCGTTGCTTCACGGCTGCCAATTTCTTTGATTTCAATATTTGCTTTCATTGGTTCCTTTCGATGGGTGATTCCATCTGTTGTTGCGGTTTCTGCGATTCAATGACGGCATCGGCCCGGCGGATCAGATCCCGGCCGAGTGCCTTCGCCTCCTCCGGTTTCAGCATGACCCCGGTGTGGGTGTCCATGCGCCAGTTGTGACAGGTGATCATCACGCGGGCTTGACCGTGATCCGTGCTCACGAAGTCGGCGCCGCGCGCTTCTTCGCCGGTTCTGCCGCGCATTGATTTCCAGATTCGGTAGCCAGTAGTGCTCGACATTCCGTGTGTTCGATTTACTCCTTGTTTTGCGCACCCGCAGCTTTTCGTGTTACCACTTACAAGGTCTTTTCCTGTAACCACCTTTTCCGTGCCGCAATCACACCGGCATAGCCATCTGGCTCGTAATGTTTTGGTGTCGAATAGCGTCAGCGTGATCAGCTTTGTGCCATGTTCCAGCGTGAGCCAGTTGCGCACAGTGTTCTGGCGCTCTGCGAAGTGTGCTGCGTCACTCATACTCGGATCTTCCTGAACTCGCAGCCTTTGATTTCGAGCATACTGTTGGCCGACTTCGCCGCGCACAACTTCTCAGCCGACAGCACCGCCTCACGGAACCGGCCGTCCGGGAACAGTTCCACCTTGAAGTAGCCGGCGATCTCACGCGGGACACCCATCGCCAGCAGGTCGCACTTCATCACAACCAATCGCTCGGCCGACTTCGTACCGGTGGTGGCAACCGGGATGTGAATAACCGGTGGCAAAACCATCGCCGCGCGCTCTTGGTACTCCTGCTGCTTCTCGGGAGTTTTCATCTTCGCAGCCTTGGCGAGCAACGCCTCTTGTTCGCGGCGCGCCTTGGCGTCAGCTTCGGCTTGCAGCCGGGCCCGCTCTTGCTCGGCTGCTGCTTTCTTCGCATCCTCGTAGTCGAGGATCTTCCGCTTGACGGTTTTGGCGAAGGTGTCGATTTCCGCGAAGATGTTGCGGAATCCGGTCAGCCGATTCTTGACCGCGTTCAACCGGGCGATCAGGCCAACCCCTTGCTGGTCGGGCATGAAGTTGTTGATCGCGTCCACGGCGGCCGTGCAGTCTTGCACCATCTGGTCGCGCAATGCCGCGGCGCGCTCGGCATCGGCATCAGTGGCGATCTTCAACGCGCTGCTGTCAGCCTTGTACTTGGCGAGCCGGTCAGCGATTGGCCGCAACGTGCTGACCAATGACTGCACGCCGTTGACCGGGGCGAGCGCGTCGATCTCGGGAACGATCAACTCCAACTCGACGATGGGAACGATGGGTTTGGTGGCCATGATTACTCCGTGTCCGCGGCTTGCGCGTCAGCCTGCTTCGCGGCGGCGTTGGTTTCTTTGATGACCTTGTTGGCTTGCTCGACTGTCAGGACCGGGTTCGCAGGCGCAACAGCAGCTTCCCGCTTGTCGAGGTCAAGCTGTTCCTGGCACTCGTATTCGGACATGGTTTCGACCGCGACGACTTCGTGCGTGTCCATGCGCGTGACGGTTTTCTTCCCTGTGCACGGAACGTGCATTTTTGCTTCGCAGGGCACGTTGCGGAACTCGAACCGGTTGGCGGCGATCTGGCTCAACTTGGCGATCTGCGCGTCAAAGGCGTTAAGCTCCGACTTGAACTGGCTTTTAACTGCGGTGAACTCCTCGTCCTTGCGGGCGCGCTGGCCGAACGTGGTGCCGAGTGATTGGCTGTTGGCCAGCAATTCGGCGTCGGTGAAGTTGTAACGCAAGTTGCGCGATTCCTTTACGACGCGGATCTTCTTCTCGGGCTTGGCTGCGACGGGCTTCTTCTCTTTACTCATTGGGCTGTTGCTCCTGTTGTTGTTGGGTTGACTGCGGGTAAACGGTTGTGCTTTGCCATCCAGTTGTAAACTGACAACACCGAAAGGCATTGTTGTTCGGCCAACTGCATCTGGCGTTTCGTGAAATTGTGCATTTTGTATCGGCCATCGTTACATAGTTCGACGGCCGCGGCATCGGTCGGCGTGATCTTCAACGCCTCTCCGAGCAGCCTCCAGTAAAATCCTAATTGAAGCTCTACCTCAGCCGACCATGAGGATTTCCAGTCGATAAGACAAAGCCGTTCACTGGTTTTGCGGAGTTGGTCAGCGGTCCCAGCGTACAGATACCGGGTTGATGCCATCTGGATCTCAGACAGCAGCGCCTCGCCCGGTACTTCCCTATCGAACTTTTCAAACGCAGCGAGCTTGCCAAGAATCTTTTCGATGTCATCGGGGCGCTGTGTCGCTTTCACCTGTTCGATCCAAGCGTCCACCGCCCGGCGATTACCGGCCGATAGCAAAGCAACGGCGGAATGCAAAGCGGTGCCACGCCCCATATCGTACTCCGAAGCATCCCATTGGCGCGGGATCACGGCACCCAAAATTTTTGTCACGCCAGGGAGTTGAATGGCTCCGAGCCAATACCGGTGCTGGTCATCGAGGCGTAGGGTTGGCGTGGTCATGCTGCCACCGCCTGAGTTAAGAACGCTTCCATCTTCTGCTCTGGTGTACCGTCCGGGCATCGCTCAACCACGAAGCGCGAGAATCGCGTCACCCAATGTCGGTAACTGTCCTCTGTGGATAAGGCTAAGTGCTTGCGCCGTATCACATCGGAGAGTTTTTCAAGAGCGGTTTCGAGTTTCATATTATACGAACTCAGGTTGTAGAATCCTTGTTAGAGGCTTTAAGGTTTCTCATGCCGTTGCTCCACGAGCGGTTTATCGCCGGTCGGTTTGGCAGTGTCATACACCACCTTGCCGGTAGTCTCGTTCACTACCTTGAGTGTGCCGGGGTTGAAAAGGACGTGGTGAGCAGCTTCGACATCGTTCACCAATTCGATTGGATAGAAGCCGTCTTGTCTGTGGTATGTGTAGATATTCATTGTGTTTGTTCCTTCGCCTCTAACCAGTCGGTGCAGGACAACGCTCGTCAGACTCGCGTGCCTGACCTCCGGCGTTAGCATGGCTTGGTGGCCAGTAGTGAGGTTTCAGGTGCGGCGAGTTACAGAATATGACCTCGTTGTGAAACTCGACGCCCTTGTAGCAGTCCAGCGGCAAGGATAGTATCGAGCTTATTTCGCAGTCACGGTTCTCTCGCAGCCACCTCCACCGCTCGCTGTTCCACCGTTGATTTAGTCTGAAGCCCATCGGCACGAAGAGAGCTATCCGTGTATTGCCACAGACTTCGAGGATTTTGCGTAGGAAGCGTTCGCTCCCTAGCATTCGTCCGACGCCGAGATTGAAGGGAGGGTTGCATACGCAGACATCGGCGGCTACTCGCTTGGTTTCGCTGAGGAAGTCTGTCCCGTTTTTCATCTCGTATCCGATGGTCACGCACCCACGCCGCTTGAAGGGCGCGAGCAGCCTTCCATCTCCTTCGCACGGGTCGAGTACCGTCTGAGCGTCCGGGTACAGCGATGCGATGTATTCACATAGCCAGATTGGTGTGGGCACATCGCTCCGTTTCGGATTGTTCCGGTAGTCGTTGCGTTTGACTGTGAGTGGAGACGCCATGCTAACCATTCCTTCGAGCCAACGGCGTTCCGCCGTGGCTCAAGTCACCGTTGGGCTTCCTACGTTTCTGTTTCTTAGGGCGTCCGCCGAGCTTGCCGTTTTCACGACGTGCCGCGTTCTGCGCGGGCGTGTTGGCCTTCCCACCCCGGCGGCTCATTTCCTTGTGCGTCATTTCGTTGCCTCGTGTAGTGCGCCTATGACGTTGTTCCAGTCGCCTACCGCCTTGGCTCGCGTATTCCACCACGCAGACCGCCAGCCGCACGCGCACTCTACAGCGTACTGTCCTTGCTCGGCTGGCACTACACCAAGTCCGTCGCGTGCGATACCCGGTGTTTGACTACACACCGGACATAGCTCTAGCTCGCGGCGTATCACTTTCATGGTGTCATCCACCGTCACTTCGGTAGTCGGGTTGCAGTCCACCCATTGTCCGGTTACTCCCCACATCCGGTCACCCTTGCGGATTGTTTCACCGTTGCGGAGTTGTCGCCATCCTCGTTGTTCCACGGTTTTCATCTAGCGCAGCCCCATGTCGCGGAGCATGTCGTCTCGGTATTGCACCGGCAGGCGTTGGCCGCCGCGCAGCTTGAGGGCGGCGCGTACTACGTCGGGGTGGTTCTTCACGATTTCCACCGTGCGCCCTTTGCGTCCGCTGTACCACGCCACGATTGCTTTCGCTTCTTCGTAGTTGTGTTCGCATCCGATGCAGTCCACGCCGAGCATCAGGGCGTAGGTATCTGAGCAGCGGTGCGCGTTCATCTCTGTCACTTCATCGGAGAGGATTTGGTTTGTTGTCATGCTTTACATTTATCCTAAGCGGTCTGGTTTGTCAACACCTGATTTGCACTCGACGGAAGCCCAACAAATCGGTGCAGCGAATGTCGTCAGACTCCATCGCTGACCTCTGCGTTAGCCGCCTTGCGTTTCCGCGCAGCGACGGCCTTCTTCCAGTTCTTGCGTGCGGCCTTGGTTTTGGCCTCGGAAGTCGCTTTCCCCCCGAGTCGTCCGAGTTGTTGAGCGGCCTTGTTCACCACCGTGCCACCCAGTCTGTCGTGAAGCCTTTCGGTTCGGACATGATTTCCGGCAGTTGGAGTTTCAGCTTTTTCAGCATCCGCAGCATGAGGATGCCGCTGGTGGTATCGAGCAGGACTCTCACTTCCGCGCCGACGTGCAGGAAGTGGTAGCTCCCGTATCGAGAGCCGGTCGCTTTGTGTTGCAGCCAGTATCCGTGAGATTCTTTTTCTTTCATGTCCACACTATACCAAGCGGTTCGTATGCTGTCAACAGCTTTCGGAAGATTTCTTTTGAGAATCGGCGGCGGCGAACAAGTCGTGCGAGCGAACAGGAGAGGACTCCGGTCGCTCCACTCCCACGTTCGACCTACAAAAAAGCATCAGTGTTTTTTCGACGGTTTGACCGCGATTCACGAGAGGCCGGAACCATTCGTCCATTTCGGCGCGGCTGGCGAAGCCCTCGGTTGCGTGCAGGGGAGTGTCGTTGACTCGCCCGTAGGCGTAGATCATTCCGCCGTCCTCGCGGTGCGTGATTCGGATTGTCCAGAAGCCTTTGACCACGATTGCGGCCACGTCGCTTTGCTTCGAGCGGTAGGCCGCGCCTGTCCAGTTGTAGAGCATGATCGGCACGCCGACCGGCCACGCCTTGTTGCGGATCGTCGTTGTCTTGCGCCCGTCAAGTACCGGCTCGCGGAATTTTGGGTTGAGTGGTCGCTTTATCATTTGCCTCCAGAGGTCGAACCAGCCGGTTCAGCGAACGGGCGAGGACGCCCGCCGCTGACCTCTGCGTTGTGCCCACATGACGCCGCCAGTGCCACGAGGTACGCCGCAAACTCCGGCGGTGTCGCGTTGGCTTCGCGTTTCGAGAGCGTTGGTTTGTTTCGAGCTTTTCCGCGCTGGTCGTGGAAGCCCACTTGGTGAGAGCCGATTTTTCTTTCCCACTTCGGATGCAGGGGAGAGCTTGTTCCGCAGCAGTACAGCCATGTTCTTTTGTTCGCTCGATGGCCGTAGACGCTCTGCCATACTTCGCAGACCCATCCTTGTTTCCAGCGTGTCCAGCCGATTCCCGGTGCCGGTAGTCCGTGCGCTTTCCACGCATACGTCTCCGCAGGGTGTTCGAGTACGCCGCCGCATTTGTTCACGGTATCGAGAGCGTGCGCGAAGCATCCGCCGTCGTTGCCGGGTTTGTTGTGTTCGCCTCCCCATCGTTTGTGATTTATCTTCGCCATCTTGCCCCACAGTTGGCAGGGTGGGTGTGCCACTACCGGGAGCGTCCCGTTGTATGTCATCGCATTGCGGGCGAGGTCGTAGCAGTCACATTCGGGCATCGTCTTGTAGATGCTGTCTTTTGCCACGTAGAGCACCGCCACAGAGGGCACAACAACGGGATGCAGCGAATGAGTGCTCAGCTTCGCGCATTGCGGGCACTGCACCTTTATCCGCAGGTGATTGCAGACTTCGAGACTTTGGTGTACCGGCGCACTCATCGCTGATCCCGACCGTTGGGCGGCTAGTCATCTTTGTTAGACTTCGCCACTTCAATAATGATTTGCGCAAAGAGGTGTCCAAAGAAGCTGACACCGATTATCCAGCCCCAGCTTTTGGGTTCGAGACCCCAGCCTTTCATCATCACGAGGATTGAGACAGTTATCGCCACGGCTAGGCCGAGGACGCCGACGAGGAATTTGCGGAGTGCGTTCATGTTTGTTTTTTGTTGCAATCGAGCCGCCCAACAACCGCATCGAGCCAACGCGGTTGGGCGTCTCTGGTTTATCGTTGAGGTTTCTGGTTGTTCACAGTTTCAGTTCCGCGTGGCTCATGCGGAGCGTTATGCGGCTTCAAGACCACTCCTCTGGGTAGTCTGGATTCCGCGTTTTCACTTTGCATGTGCATCGGTTCGCCCGTGTTGGCAGGTGACATCCGAGGCAGATTGAGAAGTATTTTCCGCAGCCA
>Ga0316231_1000384_pt1 | contig 65376 bp, 51 predicted proteins | sample TBH18027metaG_FD_206002 | JGI IMG/M metagenome (GOLD analysis project Ga0316231, IMG submission 206002) | Freshwater microbial communities from Trout Bog Lake, Wisconsin, USA - TBH18027 | ecosystem: Environmental > Aquatic > Freshwater > Lake > Hypolimnion/Profundal zone | place: USA: Wisconsin... | reverse complement strand
ACCAGCAGCAGTGCAGGACTGTGATGAAGGCGGATTTCACAGGTCCTGTGAAGCCGGGCAGTAAGATTGCACCATCTTTACTGATGACATTGCTTGTCTTGGACCCGTTGGTAGCATCCTAACCTCACGGATTCAGGGTACTGTGCGCTTTCGGCGACCTCTCCAAGTGCCACTACTGGCCAGGGATGTGATCTCATCCCAGCATCCCCTCTAGCTCGGTCAGCCCCTGCTGGATCTCCGCCTCTATGGCCTTGAGGTCGCCCAAAACCTTCGCCGGGGACTCATGGTCGATGGTCTCGTGGACCACTTCCTGGTAGCGGTTGAGGCTGAGGTCGTAGCCCTGGGCAGCGATTTCGGCCTTTGGCACGCAGAAGCTCTGGGCGGTCCGGGGCCGCTTCCGCTCACCGGCGGCTCGCGCCCCCCACCTGCTGAGCACGTCAGGGAGGTTGTTCTTCTCGTGCTCGGCATCGGTCAAGTTCTTGGCCAAGACCCCCAGCTTGTCCTCGGACAGCAGCGGGTTCCGCTTGTCGTCCAGGCTCCACCCGTCCGCTTCCATGTCGTAGAACCAGACGTGATCGGTGCCACCGCTGTTGGTCTTGGTGAAGACCACGATGCCGGTGCTGACGCCCGCGTAAGGTCGGAAGACACCTGCGGGGAGGCTGATGACCGCCTCCAGCTTCTGGTCCTCGACCACCATTCGCCGCAGCTCCTTGTGGGCTTTGCTGCTGCCGAAGAGGACCCCATCAGGGACAATGACCGCCGCACGACCACCGGGCTTCAGCAGCCGCAGGAACAGGGCCAGGAACAGCAGCTCGGTCTTTTTGGTCTTTACGACATCCAGCAGGTCCTTGGACGTGCCCTCGTAGTCCAGGCTCCCAGCAAACGGCGGGTTGGCCAGGACCAGGGTGTACTTCTCGATCTCGCTGGCGTGGTCCTGGCTGAGGCTGTCCCGGTAGACGATCTCGGGGTTCTCCACCCCGTGCAGCAGCATGTTCATGCTGCCGATGCGGAGCATGGTGTTGTCGAAGTCGAAGCCGTGGAAGAGCCGCTGGTGGAAGTGTGCCTTGAGCTTGGGATCATGGAGGATCTCGGGGTGCTTCTGCCGCAGGTACTCGCCTACGGCCACGAGGAAGCCACAGGTGCCCGCTGCCGGGTCGCAGACCACGTCCGTGGGCTTGGGGGCCATCAGCTCGACCATAAGCTGGATGATGTGGCGGGGGGTCCTGAACTGGCCGTTCTGGCCAGCAGACGCGATCTTCCCCAGCATGTACTCGTAGAGGTCGCCCTTGGTGTCCCGGTCCTCCATCGGCACCTGGTCGATGAGGTCCACGACCTTGGCCAGTAGCTCGGCCTTGGGGATGGTGAAGCGGGCGTCCTTCATGTGGTGGGCGTAGGTGCTGTCGTCGCCGCCCAGGGTGCGCAGGAACGGGAAGACGTGCTCACCGACCACCGTGTACATATCGCGGGCCTCGAAGTTCTTGAACCTGGACCAGCGCAGGTCGGCGTAGGGGCGACCTTTGGGGTCCAGACCCTCCGGGAAGACGTGACGCTCCATGGGCCGCTTCAAGGTCGCGCTCTTACGCTCCTCCAGGGTATGAAGGTCATCCAGCCGCCGCAGGAACAGCAGGTAGGTGATCTGCTCCATGACCTCCAGGGGGTTGCTGATGCCCCCGGTCCAGAAGGCATTCCAGATCGAATCGACTTGGTTACGTAGCTCACCGGTCAACATGGGGGGGTTACTCCAGGATAAATATTTATTCCAGGTTACCGCGATGGCGTTGACACTAGCTGACCTTCTCGCTCTGCACCCCGACCGCCCGGTGGAAGCTACGCCCCTCCTGGCGGGTTCCCAGGAAAGTTCCCAGAAAGGTTCCCAGTTCAGGTCCCATAGAACCCCGGACCTGCCGGACGACGACTCCGTCGCCAACTGCACCGTCGCCACGGTCCGGTACTCTCCGAGGCTACTTTTGTGCCCCCTTGCCCAGGATTTGTCTGCCAACCAGCGTCAAGCGGTACCGTTGCAGACCGCTTTTGGGCTTGTCCGGGATGGTCATCTCGATGAACCCGGCCTCCAGGGCAGGTTGGAGGTACGTGCGACGGAAGTGTTTGATGTCTTTCAGTCCCAGCAGCGCCTGGAGTTCTCCCCGGCTTCGGGCCTCCAGACAATGGACGAGGAGACCACGGACTTCAGGGGTGACTTGGGGGGTATCTTGGGGGGTAGCTTGAGGGGTAACTTGGGGGGTGACTTCCGGGGCTGCCTGGGGACTGGCCAGGACCAGCCGCAGTCCATCCGGTTCACCCTCCCAGGCTGGAAGGGGGCGTCCTGCGGCACGACAGGCTTCGATCATGCGGACCGTGCCCGACCCCCAGCTCTCGATGATCCCGGCCCGGTAGAAGACTCCGGCGATGAGGGGGTTCCATGGTCTGGACTGGTGTGGAGCGGTCAGGGCCTCCGGGGTCAGGCCGAAGTGCAGGCCCCCCGGGTTGATGATCTCCAGGCGGTTGTCGTACATGGCCACACTGAGACTGCCGCTGGCCTGGGTGTAGTCCCGGTGGCAGAGGGCGTTGGCCAGGGCCTCACGGGTGACGGCGGGCAGGTAGGCGGGCGTGTCCTCCCGCTCGCGCTTGGCCAGGACCCGGCTGGCGATCTGGGTGTGGTCCATCAGGAAGCTCTCTGCCCGCTGCAAGAGCCCAAAGGCATGGCCCCAGTACCGGCGGTTGTCCTCAAAGGGGGCCAGCTTGTCCAGGCCACGGAACCGCCCCAGGCGCAGACTGAGCTGAGGGTAGAGGCCCTGGAGGTGCTCGGCCTTGCCGAAGAGGGCCACGGCGGCCTGGAGGAGTACGCCGTCACGGACGAGACCGAAGCCTCGTAGGACCGCTGGCACGTCCTGTTCCAGTGGCTGTTCCATCCGGCCACGCTGGACGGCGGCGTTGAGTACACGCCGGATCTCTTCGTGGTCGAGATCCTGGATGCCCACCCCCTGAGGCACCGGGTCGTTCTCCCAGCGGTGGGTGGCATGGAGCCGTTCCAGCAGGAGTTCCTCGAATCGGGCGCGGGGCATGACCAGGGTCTGGGGACCCTGGCGGAGGTAGGGGCGGCCATCAAAGGTGTGGGGACCCTGAGGACTGGCCTCGACGATTAGGACGAGGACGCTGTGGTCACCCTGAACGGGCACGACCTCGATGGTCGGGAAGACCGGGGGGTCAATCCGGCGCAGTTCGCGGTCCACCTCTTCCTGGGTGTGGGCAGTCACCTGCTGGCCGCGCACACCACCCTGGTCGGTGACCCCGAACAGCACATGGCCGCCCTTGCCGTTGAGCATAGCGCAGACGGCCTTGGCCCCTTCCATCCGCTGGCCGGTCGTGGCCTTGAACTCCAGGCGTTCTGATTCGCCGTGGGCGACAAGGGTTTTGAGGTCTTCGAGGTCCATACCCACTACTTCAGCTCCACGAGGGTCTCCATCCAGCTTGGCAGGGGCGGCGAGGCCGAGAAACACGAAACCCCAGGAAGGCCCCTGCCGCATCCTAATGGCCGCCCAGGTCGGCCCGGCCACTACCACTCCAACCTACCTCGTTCCAAGGCTTATGGCCCTATCCGGTGAGGTCGATCCTCCCGGGCACGGGCAAAAATGCGCCGCCTCCCCGGGGTCACCTACTTCGTGTTCAAGTCCATGATCTTCACTGGACTACCCTGGCCTTGATATCGGGGAAGAGTCCAGCCCACGCCTCGCCGGTGTCCAGCCGGTTGATGCGGATGGCCGTCAGCGGGCCGAACTGGCTTTTCATGAAGGCTGCCGTGGCCCGAAGAACTGTCTCCAGAGGCAGGACGGACTCGAAGGTCACGTACGCCCCGTGCCCCCGAAACCGGATCAGCCCGTGCCTCATCCCCTCCAGGCAGATGGCCTCCCGACCCGACCCGTTGAAGTCCCACTGGATGGTCTGAATTCGCCGCACGGCTTCATCCGATAGGCCGAGATCCCGGGCATGCTCTGGGACCTGGAGCCAGGTCGCGTGCTCCGTCATCCACGTCCAGCGCCCATCCCCGGCCACTATCCACGCGCCTTCCTTCATCATCCGTCTCCTTCCCGAACCGCCGCCTTCCCACGGAGTGCATAGGGCCCCCGGGCATCCCGAATCCCGGGGATGGCGGCGTAGCCATTGCCGATAGCGGCGAGGGACGCGGTCAAGCCGCCCTCAGAGTGGAATGGGATGTCGTGGGCGACGATGCCTCCCAGATTCCGGGCGATCCGGGCGGCATCCTCCACCTGGGCGGTCGCCATACTTACCAAGGTCCAGGCCGGGACGTCGATCCCCCAGGACGAGGGGGCCGTAACCCCAGAGACCGGCGCGATGGCCTGGATGACCGAGCTGCGGTTGGGGTAGTCAGGGGCGGGGCGGAAGGACTCCGTGGCGGTCTTCAACCCCGGGGCCTCCCGGCGCAGGCGGTCGAGGAACCCCGGGTAGAACGAGGGGTTTACGCAGAGGAGGGCGGTCGAGCCCTCGACCTCGGGATAGGCTTTGGCCAGGACGGACAGCAGCAGGCCCAGGGAGGCCGCGTTGAGTTCGTCCGGCGTCGTGGCGTCCCGGACATCTTGAAGGGTGAAGCTGCTCAGCTTTCGCACTTGGCTTCCTTTGGGTTAGATGATCGTCAGCCCAGAGCGCCGAATTCCCGAAGTCAGGGGGTGCTGCAGCTTCGGGAACCCCGGGATCTCGACCATGGTGCGGCGCAGGTAGAGCATCATGATCTGGTCGAAGTGGTAGGCTGCCGGGACCAGGTAGACACCACCCAGGGCCCGAGAGATGGCCTCCGCGCTCTGGACGTTCATGGCCTCGAAGACGCCAGGCCCGGCGTCCGTGATCTTGTGCGACAACTCTCGGGTTTCCTCGGGCCCCATGGTGGGGTCGAACAAGGCCGTGTTGGCCTTGATCAGCCGCCCAGGCCCGGTCTCCCCGGTTGGGCAGTACAAGATGCGCCCGCCGTAGGCCAGTACGTTCAACCAGAGCAGGCCGAGTGGCTGCGGCTCGCCGTAGACGTCCAGGCGGACCTTTCCGACCAGCTCCCCGGTGAACTTGTCGCGGGCCGACCAGACGTTGGGCGGGCTGCAGGCCGGGATGAACCGGCTGATGCGCTCGCCCTCCCAGGGCTCCAAGGACTTCCTTATGGTCCAGGACCAGAGACGGCCAGACCGCTCGGCCCAGGGCCACTCCAAGCCCAGAGAGACCGCGTGAAGCTCAGCCGGGGTCGCCGCCTGGGCGTAGCTCATCATGCCGGTCTTGTTGGGCCAGAAGGTGATGGGTGACCCGGCCCTCGTCTTGTCCATCGCGGTCCCCCCACCACCAAGTAGGGTCGTTTCCGGATGGGGGACACCTGATTATTGGACGAAGAGCGTGGCCTTCAGGGCTGGCGGCGTTGCTGGAGGCGAAAAGGCCGGCGGTCTGTGGCCTGAAGAATTTGCCGCCGTGACTACTTTCAGGTGTCCCCAGACCGTTTGCGGCCCTACTTGGAGGTGGAGGGCGGACCATGGCGGTCTTCAGGAACATGAAGGGCTTCGACGCCTTGGTCCGGCTTTGGGTCTTGAGGCTCCTGATCGGCATGGACGGCCACCGACTTCTATGGGACCACGGGCAGGTCACCGAGCCGGGCGTCCTCCGGGCAGCCGGAATCCCCGTCCCCGAGGACTCCCTGGAGGTCGATCCCAAGGCACTCCTCGTCTGCCTACGTACCCAGCTTGCCATCACAGAGAAGGCGGCCCCGAAGGCCCCGAGGACCGCCACCCTGACCAAGAACGTGGCGTGGCTGGCCAAGACCCTTGGCCTCGACCCGGTCGAGACCGACATCGTCATGTTCATGGCCCTGGCCCACCATGCCACCGCCCTGGGCAAGGCCGTGGAGAAATTCGGCCAGTTGAAGACCCACGAGGTCCATGCGCTCATCGCGACCGCCACCGGGCACCCCTTCGACAAGGTCTCCCAGGCCATGCGTCACACGGGCAAGCTCATCCGGTCGTCCCTGATCACCCTGGACTTGGGCAGCAAGTGGAATTTTGACGCCAAGGTCAGCCTCCTCAATGGGATAGCTGACCAGTTGGCCCTGGAGCACCTGGACCAGAGCGAGATGTTCTTGTCGAACTTCCGGCGGTCTGGGACTCCGGCACTCGGTCTGGACGACTACCCACACCTCGCCGCCGACCTCCAGGTCATGGCCGCCTACCTCCGTCGCGCCCTGGACACCGGGCAGCAGGGCGTCAACGTCCTCCTGTGGGGACCGCCCGGCACGGGCAAGACCGAGCTGGCCAAGGCCATGGCCGAGCACCTGGGGGCCCCGCTGTACGAGATCGCGGTCGAGGACCGCAACGGGAACATCCACAAGGGCGGGGCCCGCCTTGGGGCCTTCGCGCTGGCACAGGGCGTCCTTGGGGGGGGCACGCGGTCCCTGGTCCTGTTCGATGAGATCGAGGACGTCTTCCGGGCCAGCGAGGACCGGGAGGGCCCTGGCGGGCTCGGCAATCAAACTGGGCACAAGGGATGGACCAACCGGGTACTCCAGGAAAACCCGGTCCCAGCCTTCTGGGTCACGAACAGCCGCTGGGCCCTCGACCCGGCCTACAGACGTAGGTTTGATCTTGTCCTTGAGATTGGCGTCCCGCCCCGGTCTGTCAGGGCCAAGATCTTGAACCTGTACATGGCGGCCCTGCCCGTGACCCCCTCGTGGAAGGCCAGGGCCGCCGAGCACGAGGGTCTCAGCCCAGCCGCCGTGGAGCGTGCCGCCAAGGTCGCTAGGGTGGTCCTGGAGGCCCGTCCTGAGCTGGTCGCGGATGATGTCGTTGGCAGGGTCGTGGAGAACGCCCAGGTCGCCCAGGGGGCTCCGCGCCGGCCCAGGATGGCGCTGACGTCGCCGACGATCTACCGGCTGGACATCCTCAACGCTGACAGGGACCTCGTGGCCATCTCCGCCGGGCTCAAGCGGACAGGGGCAGGACGGCTGTGCCTGTACGGTCCACCGGGGACAGGAAAGTCGGCTTTTGGGCACCACCTGGCGGAAGTGCTGGACCGCCCCCTGCTGATGAAGCGGGCCTCGGACCTGCAGTCGAAATGGCTCGGGGAGACCGAGCAGAACATGGCCCGGATGTTCGAGGAAGCGTCCGCCGACAACGCCGTGTTGCTGCTGGACGAGGCCGACAGCTTCCTCCAGGACCGCCGGGGGGCGGAGCGTTCCTGGGAGGTCTCCCAGGTCAACGAGATGCTGACCCAGCTTGAGAGCTTCTCCGGCATCTTCGTCGCCTCGACCAACCTCATGGACCGGCTGGACCAGGCTTCGCTACGCCGTTTCGACCTCAAGATCCGCTTTGGGTATCTGGGCGGGCCAAAGGCTGTGACCATGTTCCGGGACAGCCTTGGGCTCCTGGGCCTCCCCTCCAATCCCGTCGCCGAGGGGCAGGTCGCCAGCCTGACCAACCTGACGCCCGGTGACTTCGCCGCCGCCCTACGCCAAGCCCGGCTGGCGGGGGCGACGACCGCCGAGGAGTTCGCCGGCATGCTGGTCGCCGAGTGCGCCATCAAGGACGGCGGCCCCCGGCGACCCATCGGTTTCGGAGGGAGGTCCGGATGCTGAACGCCTTGGTGCTCTACAACCTCGCCATGAGTGCCTTCTTGGTCTGGTGGTATCACGGGCGGCCCATCCAGGCCCAGCCTGTCCACGGGATCATCTTCGGGTTCCTGTCCTTCACCGGCAGGACGATCGGCCTTGGCTGGCGACTTGTCCCTTTCCTGTTCATCGGTTACACCCGGGGCGGTTGGGTTGGCCCAGGCTACGCCGAGTGGGTCTACGCCTACACGGCCAACCACAGCACGGCCCTCTGGGGCGTGACCACGCCGGTGATCACCGTGGCCTTGTGGGTGCTCTGGAAGTCCACCTTCGTCGTCGCGAAGAACCCAGTGGGCATGGGGTGGACGACTGGGGAGGCACGGCCTCACCCACGGATCAGCATGCGGCTCCCGGCCATCTGGGGGGCCGTGTTCTACGCCTGGTTGCTGTTCTCGCCGACGCTCCCGTTCTACGACTGCATCGTCAAGCACCTCATCATGCATGTCCCCGTCGAGTCCCTGCAGCAATGACCTTGAAGGAGCACCATGACCGACCCTGCCTCTCAGGTCCTCGCCGTCCGTGTCTCGCCGCTGTTCTCGGCGGTCCTGGACTTCGCCCTAAACAATCGGAAGCCCCGGACTACGCCGCGCATCACGGCCCTGGCGGTCTCCAGCGACGGCTTCCTGTTCGGCTGGAACACTGACCATCCCGACAAGGAGGGTTTCATCGGGTCGATCAGCGACTTCGAGACCAACCTCCACGGCGTCTGCGCCGCCGCCGGCCTGGGCGCGGAAGACACCGAGGCCGTCGTGGCCGTGGCGTTCAGCCGGGTGGCGGACTGGCGGGTCCACGGACGCACTGGCGCGAGCCCTTACTGGGAGGTCCAGTGATGGGCCAGGATCGGCAGCGCAGGATCGCCCTCTGCCTCAGCCACCGCCTGGATCGGGACGGTCAGCACGGTCGGGTCGAGGGCCGCTTCTTGATCCAGGACGAGCCCGCGAACCCCGGCTGCCAGCGGCTTCGCAACCCCCATGCCGGCGAGGTCATCAACGGCTGGTTCCTCCAGGACCTGGTGGCCCCTGCGTTCTACCGGCGGCACACCCCTGAGAAGTCCCTGTGGGCCTACCCCGACGTCCTGGCCTATCATCGCCGGCTCCCCGTTGGCCTTGAGACCGCCTTAGCGATGGTACGGACTTTGGCCAGGGTGGAGCGTGGACTGGTCCGATTGCGGGAGGCCGAGGGGTTCGTCCACGACCACATCGCCTTCCTCTTCTTCCGGCTTGCCCGGGTCTTTGAGGCCAAGGTGGTCGTCCCCGCTGACGCCGGGGGACTGACGCCCTGGACCTTCATCGAGATGACCCCCGGCGATCTCGCAGACCAGATCAGTCGCTGGCAGGCCGAGTAGTAACCAATAAGGCGAATCATTTCAGTAGGAGATGTCAATGACCGAACCCGACGATCTGGATGGCACTGCCGAGGACAAGAACACGCCGAAGTGCCCGGAGGTCCAGGACCCCTGGGTCCGCCGGATGATCGCGCTTGGCATTCCCGTCACGCGGGCGAACTACTTGTCGTTAACCGCCCCAGAGGCTGACCCAGACGACCTGGACGCTGAGTTGGAGCTGTCGCTGCCGCCTGAGCTGAGGATCAAGGACGAAGACGAGGACGGCGAGTAGCCGAAGGAGCCCCACATGGCATTCTTTGACCCAGACGGGCGCAGTTCAGTGCAGTTCATCGGCCACAAGCTCATCCAACTCGTGCACATTTACCTCTTCGTCCTCGGCCTGATCATAATCACGCCGCTGGCGATCTACGTCTGGTACTCCATGACCCTCCGCGCCCAGTCCGGGGACATCCGCCTGTGGTCTCAGATGCCCAGCACGACCGTGGTCCTCGACCTCGGCCACCCCACCCTGGCCGTGACCGACCTGGAGGCCAACGCCGAGTTCGCCGCGCCCAAGACCCAGGTCGGGGTGGACCCCGCGACCAGGAGCTTCCCGGCGGGGCTCCAGGGGGCCTCTGGGACGTTCTTCTGGTACAACCTGCCGTTCACCCCTGGTGCCGTCACCGACCTCGACAGGGACCACTCAGCCATGGCTAACCTCACCCAGCACTGGTCAGACACGCCGCGCCACGGCGACCCGTGGTGGGTCGTCGGCTGCTGGAACACCGCCCCGGCCAGGAACTGGGATACGGGCTCCGGGGAGTTGATGCTCCAGGCCAAGGCCACCTCGAACTACCGCCCCTACGCCCTGGCCCTGGACGTCGTGGCCAGGATGCGGGTCTGGGCGGTCGGGCGCAAGATGGGCCGTGACCTGACTGCCAAGCTGGCGTCGGAGGACGGCGGCGGCTGGACGAACCCTGCTGAGGTCGGCGTCATGCTCGTCGCCGGGGACATCCCCGCCCGGGTGCTCCCGGCCAGGGCCGCTGAGCTGGCACCGGGCTACGCGCAGTTCGTCCAGGTCTATAACTCGACCTTCACCCAGGGGCTGCCCGTCGTGACCATCCAGCTCCAGTCCTTGGATGCCACAGAGTTCGAGCGCCAGGGCCGTCACGTCGCCGAGTGGACCCGGGACTTCGTCGGGCTCCGCTGCCGGTCTGCCCACGGCCCGTTCATGACTGGGCTGGCGCTGCCTGGGGCCGAGGGACGCCCGGAGTTCTCCGCCCTGGATCTGCTGTGGTGGTCCACTCCGTCGTCGTCCAAGGGCGCTGCCGAGGCGCAGGCGAAGCTCCTGGCCCTGACCGAGGTATCCTACTGGAAGCCCCTGCTTCAAGCTGAGGGGCTGTCCGACGTGACCTCCCTGACTCAGGCCAAGGCCATCCTCGACTACGTCGTCAAGGCCCACACCGATTTCGCGAAGATCGCCCGTCGGGACGCGCATCATTTCTTTTCGTTCTCGGGGAACAACCTGAGCCCCTTCGAGGACATCAACAAATGGAGCCCGCATGGATGGTAGAGAAGGCGCTGTCGGGTTACCGCACTCCGTCCTTGTCGGTGGAAAGGCATCTGAAGGGGTGGGAAGACCTATTTTTTGAATTTCGTGGTAACAGCGTGGTAATGACTAAGAAAAAGGCCCCATGGTTGGGGCCTTAATATTTCAAGGAATTGACGACTTTTCCTTGTTTATCAGTGGTGCCGGCGGTCGGACTCGAACCGACACTTCATTGCTGAAAACAGATTTTGAGTCTGTCGCGTCTGCCATTTCGCCACACCGGCGGCAATCCAACAGGATAGCGGGAATGGCGTCCCGATCCCAGCCCCCGGCGCGGGTCAGGGCCTGGCCGTGGCCCGGGCGGCCATGAGGTGGCCGATGGCCACGGCGGCGGCGTCGGCGGCGTCGGCGGGGAGGGGTTCCTTGAGGTTGAGCAGGACCATGACCATCTTCCCGACCTGGGTCTTGTCGGCCCAGCCGTAGCCGCTCACGGCCTTCTTCACCTGCATGGGGTTGTAGTCGCCCACGGGCAGGCCGTGGAGGCCGGCGGTGAGCAGGATGCCGCCGCGGATCTGGCCGAGCTTGATGGCGGTGGCGGCGTTCTTCTCGACGAAGGGGGATTCCACGGCCATGAACTGGGGGGCGTGGCGGGCGATGACCTCGCTGAGCTTGAGATGGATGCCCAGGATCCGCTGGTCGAAGTCGGCGCCGCGCTGGGAGCGGATCACCCCGGCCTCCACCAGCTCCATGCGCGAGCCGGAACGGGAAACCACCGCCCAGCCGCAGGCCAGGGAGCCGGGGTCCACCCCCAGGCACAGGGAGACCGGTACCGCCACCGGCTCAGCCCTTCTTGCGGCCGGAGCCGCGGACGCTGCCCTTGGGCGGCTTGGGCCGGCTGGGGCGGGCGGGGGGGCCGGGCCGGCCGGGGCGGGCCGGCGCGCCGGGGCGGCCGCGTTTGGGCCGGGCATCCCGGGCCGGGGCGGCGGCGCCGCGCACGGACTTGGGCGGACGGCCCTTCGGCGCGGGGCGCTCGACGAAATCGGCCTCGCGCAGGCTGGCGGGGGCGGCCAGGCTGGGCACGTAGGTCACGGCCTTGCCCTTGGCGTCCTTGCCCCGGGCCTCGACGACCCAGGCCGAGACCCGGCGCAGGTCCTCGTCCACGCCGGTGATCTCGACCTTCACGGCGTCGCCGATGGTGAGCACCACGCCGGAGCCGGCGGTGCTGGCCTTGGTGCGGTTCTGGTCCACGGTGAAGGTGCCGCCCAGGGCCCCCAGGGGCACGCCCACCTCCACGAAAGGGGAATCCAGGCGCACGAACGCGGCCTTGAGCGAAAATCCCTGGATCCGCCCTTCGAAGCGGCTCCCGATCCGGGTCTTCATGATCAGGCAGGTCTTCCACTTATCGTTCTCGCGCTCGGCCTCGGTGGCGGTCTGCTCGGTGTCGCTGCACTGCTTGGCGATCACCGCCAGCTGGCTGTGCAGGCCCTCGGGCAGGCGCTCCCCGTGGAAGATCCGGCGCAGCAGCCGGTGCACCTCGAGATCCGGGTAGCGCCGGATCGGGCTGGTGAAGTGCAGGTAGTCCTCCAGCGCCAGCCCGGAGTGGCCGATGTTGTCGGCGCTGTATTCGGCCTTCTTGAGGCTGCGCACCAGCAGGGTGTTGAGCATGGCCTCCAGGGGGCCGCCCTTGATCTTGGCGAGCATGGCGTTGAGCACCTCGGGGGTGGCCGGGTCGTAGGGCCGGAGCAGGCCGAACGCCGTGGCGACCTCCTTGAAGGCCTCCAGCTTGAGGGGATCGGGATTGTCGTGGATCCGGTAGATGGAGGGGATCTTCCGGCGGGTGAAGTAGCGGGCCACGGCCTCGTTGGCCAGCAGCATGAACTCCTCGATCATCCGATGGGCGTCGTGGTGGCCGTAGCGGCGGGCGTCCACGGGGCGGCCCTCGGCGTCGAACAGGAACTCGGTCTCGTCGGTGTCCAGGTTGAGGGCGCCCCGGCCCAGGCGCAGCCGGGTCAGGCTGCGCGAGACCCGCAGGGCCTCGTCGAGCAGCTCGGCGACCTCGGCGCCCATGGCCTCCCGGCCGGCCCGGGCCATGTCGATGCAGGCCTCCTTGACCTGGTCGTAGGTCAGGCGCTTGCGCGAGCGGATCACCGATTCCGACAGGCGGGTCTCGACCACCTTCAGCTCGGAGTCCAGGGTCATCCAGGCGGTCATGGTCAGCCGGTCCACGCCTTCGCGCAGGCTGCAGAGCTCGCCGGAGAGCCGCTCGGGGAGCATGGGGATGCACTGGTCCGGGAAGTAGACCGAGGTGCCCCGCAGCAGGGCCTCCTGGTCCAGGGGGCCGCCCTCGGCCACGTAGTGGCTGACGTCGGCGATGTGCACGCCCAGGAGCCAGCCGCCGCCCTCGTTGTCGGGCAGGGCCTCCAGGCTGATGGCGTCGTCGAAATCCTTGGCGGTGGGCGGGTCGACGGTGACGGTGAGCAGGTCCCGGAGATCCTCGCGGCCCCGAATCCAGTCCGCGGGAATGGCGGTGGGGAAGGGGGCCAGCTCCTCCATGACCGGGTCCGGGAACTCGGTCCGCAGGTTGTAGAGGGCGGCGGTGAGCTTGTTCTCGATCTTCAGGTCGGTGAGCTTGCCCAGGCGGGCCTGGACGACGCCCTTGATCTGCTGGGCCAGGGGGTCGGGGTCGAGCAGGATGCTCACCAGGTCGCCATCGCCCGCCAGGTCGGTGGCCGGGACGCTGACGATCTGGGTGAACCGGGGCTCCAGCGGCACCGCCCGCCAGCCCCATTCCTGTTTCTGCAGGTGGGCCGGGATCGGGTTGGGGTTGCGGGCGATGACCTTGATGACCTTGGCTTTGGGCCGGCCGTCGTAGGTCAGTCCGGTGATCTCGGCCTGGACCCGGTCGCCGTGGATGGCGCCGTGCCCCTCCCGCCAGTCCACCAGCAGATCCAGGCCCTGGCGGCGCTGGGCGCCGGCCGGGCGGAGGAAGCCGCCGGCCCCCTCGGGATGGCCCAGGTAGGTGGCCTCGAAGGTCTCGCTGTTGCGGAAGCCCGGCGCCTGGGCGGGTGCGGCGGGGGCGCCCTCCCGGGGGGGGCGGCGGCTGAAGGAACGGGGGTCAGGCGGGGTTTTGCGGTGGGCCATCCCTAGAGACTAGCACCCCCCCAAACCTACTTCTTCTTCTTGCCGGCCGGCTTCTCCTTTTCCGGGGCGGCCTTGCCCAGCAGCACGTCCAGGACGTTCTGGGCCTTCCGGCTGGCGGGATCCAGGACCAGCAGGCGGTGCACGAAGGCGACCCGGTCGGCCTTGTCGGGGTAGGAGGTCTCCAGGTAGGTCTTGCTGCTGACCACGGCCTCCACCCACTTGGACTTGTCGCCGGGGTGGGCCTTGTAGTCGTCGATCTCGGTGGCCTGGCCCTTGATCTTGTCGCCCTGGAGGGTCACGAACTTGGTGAAGTCCTCCACGTTCCGGGTCGCCAGGTCGAGGTCGTACTGGAAGAACTTGGACCACTTCTCGCCTTCGGCCATCTCCTTCTCCCAGCCCTTGACCTGGGCCATGGGGCCTTCCTCGTAGTCCTCGAGCTTGGCCTTGGCCTTCAGGGCCTGGATGGCGTCGGCGTTCTTCTCCAGGAGGGGCTTGTAGGCCTCGGCCTTCTTGTGCCAGTAGTCTCGCTGCTCGGTGAGCGCCTCGCGGCCGGATTCGACGTTGTCCTTGGCCACTTCCAGGGCCTTGGTCAGGTAGTCCAGGCCCTTTTCCCACTGGCCGTTGTTGTCGGCGGTCTGGAAGGCCATGAAATAGGCCTGGCAGATGTCCAGGAAATTGCGCGTGCTCTGGTGGACGGCGTTGACCGTGGACTTGTCGAAGACGGGCTTGGCGGTGGGCAGCAGGGCTTCGGCCCGGGCCTGGGCCTGGTCGAATTCGAAGGCGTCCTGGAGGCGCTTGATCTCGGGTCTTTCGGCCGCCAGGCGCTGGCCGAGGGTCGGCGTGGCGGCGGGCGCCTGGGCGATGATGGCGGTGGTGGCGGTCAGTGCTAGGACCAGACTGGCGGAAATGCGCATATCGAGGGACCCCTTCAAATGTCGAAACTCAATTGTCCGACCCCGGGGGCCTTTTGCAAAGGTCGAATGCGATGACCAAATCCTCAATTGCCCGGGGCGGCACCCCCCCGGCGGTCCACCAGGAGGCCGCGGGCGAGGGTCCCGTGGAGCCGGCCCAGGCCCAGGGCCATATGGAGGGTGCCGGCCAGACCCAGGATTCCGCCGATCGGGAACAGCACCAGCAGCCAGGTCGGCAGCACCCATTCCTCGCCCATGGCCACCATCAGGGGCACGTGCCAGATCCAGTGGGCCAGGGGCGCGCCGATGAGCGAGGCCGAAACCGCCAGGGAGGTGACCGCCACGATGAAGTAGACGATCCCCAGGGGCAGGTGGATGACCAGGTAGACCAGGCATTTCCAGGTGTAGGGGTCGACGAACAGGCCGCCCATGCGCTCCCGCCAGCCCTTGCCCTCGGGCAGCAGCGGCGGCCGCCGCGGCATCCGCACATCCAGGAGGGCCTCCACCAGGCGGCCTTCGCCCAGCCCGAGGGCGCGGATCGAGCCGAGGTACAGGATCAGCATGGGCACCCCGATGATCAGCACCAGCAGCCCCAGGGAGAGGCAGAGGCCGGTCACGGCCCAGGTGAAGTAGAAGATCGCCGGGACCAGGGCGGTCAGCAGGTAGACCAGGGAAGTGTAGGCCCGGGGGTCGCTGAACACGCCCCAGAAGGTCGGCCAGGGCCGGCTCGGAAGTTCCGGGGCGGGTTCCGCCACCAGCGGCCCCAGCGCCTCGGCCACCACCCGCTCGCGCTGCCGGTAGGCCTCGGCCCGGGCCTCGACCGGACCCAGGAAGGCCATGACCCGGGCCAGCGCGTCCGGGCCGCCCAGGAGCGGCTCGGCCCAGGCCAGCCGCTGCCGTTCGCTCCGGAACCGGGCCTCGGTCTCGGCCAGGGCGTCCTGAACGAGGGCCGGGTCGCTCCCGGCCAGGGCGCTGCGGAGGGACTGCAGGTATTGCTGGATCTCGGACATGGGGGCTCCCGGCACAAGGGTACCGCGGGTGTCGCGCGGGCCGCAGGAGAATCGGCCAGGACCCGGGCCCGGCCGGTGGGCACCCGCCAGGGGCCGGCAGATAGTAGAATCCCCCCATGCGCATCGTTCTGCTCCGCCTTTCGGCACTCGGGGACGTCCTCCGGGTGCTGCCCGCCTGGGCCAACCTGCGCCAGGCCTTTCCCTGGGCCCGGTTCCAGGCGGTGGTGGAGGACCGCCACGCCTTCCTGCTCACCCCCATGCCCGGGCTGGAACCGGTGCTGGTGCGAAGGGACCGGCTGGGCCGGCCCTGGACCGCCCTGGGTGAGCTCAAGCGGGTGGCCGGGCTGATCCGCGGGGCGGATGCCGCCCTGGATTTCCACGGCATCCTGAAATCCGCCCTTCCACCCTGGCTGGCGGAGATCCCCGAGCGCTGGGGCGACGGCCTGGCCCGCGAGGGCGCGGCCCTGTTCCAGACCCGGCCCCTGGCCTTCCGCCGCCAGTCCCGCTACGACCAGGCCCTGGGCCTGGCCGGGGCGTTCGGGGCCAGCCGCGGCCAGGCCGGCCTGGACCGCTTCCACCCGGCCCTGGCGGACGCGTCCCTGCCGGACCCCGGCCCGGTGTGGGACGCCGGGGCCCGGCCCCGGGTGGTGCTGGTGCCGGGCGCCTCCCGGCGCGGCGCCATCAAGCGCTGGCCGATGCGCCACTGGCTGGAGCTGGCCCGGCAGCTGCGCGGCCGCTGCCAGCTGCGCTGGTCCCTGGGCCCGGAGGAAGCCGACCTGCGGGCCTGGCTGCCTTCAGCCACCGGCATTCCGGCCCTGCCGCCGATGGGCCTGTGGGAATTGGCCGCCGCCCTGCGCCAGGCCGACCAGGTGGTGGCGCCGGACACCGGCCTGCTGCATCTGGCCGTGGTCCTGGGGGTGCCGGCGGTCGGCATCTACGGCGGCTCCGACCCGGTGGTGGCGGGCCTGCCCGGGGGCGCCGGGATCATCCTGCGCACCGGCATCGAATGCTCCCCCTGCCGCGAACGCCAATGCCAGCGCCGGCAGTGCCTGGAGGACCTGGATCCGGACCGGGTGGCCGCCGCTATTCGATAGCCGCGAAGGCCTTGGCCAGCCATTCCGCCGCGGCGACGCGGCCGGCCAGTTCGATCGGCGTGGCGGCCTTGGCGTCCAGGGTGTAGCTGCCCTCGAAATTGTGCAGGTACTCGTTGGCGTTCTTCAGGCCGCCGGCCAGGAGCGCGGTGCCGCGCAGGGATCGCTCCACCAGGGTCAGCATGGTCCAGTCCAGGTGGGCGGGGCAGGGGCTGAGCTTGGCGTAGCCGGACTGGTCGCCCTGCCAGAGCACGCGGCCGCTGCGGGTCTCCACCAGCCGCAGGCCGGAGAACACGATCCGGGCCTCCCAGTAGTCGCCGGCCGAGCCGAAGCCTTCGACCGTGCCGTGGCCGTAGGTGTCCACCGCCACGGAGCGGACCGTGCCGGCCAGGGTGAACTCCGGCGCTTCGGACCGGACGGTCATGCCCTGGCGCTGGATTTCGGCCAGGAAGGCCAGCGCCGCCACCTGGGGGGCGTTGTCGTAGAGCAGCTTCTTCTGCTCGGGCTTGAGCCCGAAGATCCAGGGCTGGGGCACCTGCAGGAGGCCTTCATGGTGGCCGCCCTGGATGGCCGTGGCCGAGCTGTCCAGGGCGATGGCGATCGGGCGGCCGCGCAGGGCCGCGGGGAGGCCGGCCTGCGGCCCGGGGGGCTGGGTGACCGGCGTCGCCCTGGTGCCCGCGCAGCCGGTCAGGGCCAGGGCGGTGGCCAGGGCCAGGAACCGGATCCGCACCGGGCTCAGGCCTCGATCCGGGTGCCGAGCACGTGCAGGAACTTGGCGATCCAGTCCGGGTGGGCGGGCCAGGCCGGGGCGGTGACCAGGGTGCCGTCCACGTGGGCCCGGTCCACCGGGATGGACACAAAGGTCCCGCCGGCCTCCGTCACTTCCGGCCCGACGGCGGGGTAGGCGGAGCAGGGGCGGCCCTTGATCACGCCGGCCGCGGCCAGGATCTGGGGGCCGTGGCAGATGGCGGCGATCGGCTTGCCGGCCTGGTCCATGGCCCGGACCAGTTCCAGGACCTTGGGGTCCAGGCGCAGGTATTCGGGCGCGCGGCCGCCCGGGATCACCAGGGCGTCGTAGCCGGCGGCGCTGACCTCGGCGAAGGTGGCGTTGAGGGTGAACCGGTGGCCGGGCTTCTCGGTGTAGGTCTGGTCCCCCTCGAAATCGTGGATGGCGGTGCGGACGAAATCCCCGGCCTTCTTGCCGGGGCACACCGCGTGCACCGTATGGCCCACCATCAGCAGCATCTGGAAGGGGACCATGACCTCGTAGTCCTCGACGAAATCGCCGACCAGCATCAGGATCTTCTTGGCGCTCATGGGTTCCTCCGGGATTGGGCCATGCAGACTTTATCAGTTCGCTTCCCGCATGGATGTAAACTTTTTCCATGCGGCGCACGGCTGGAATTCTGACAATCCTGTGGGTGGCTCTGGCCCTCGGCTGCCAGGCGTGGCGGGACTGGCGCGGGCCGGTGCGGATCCTGCCCGGGCGCTGCGAGGTGGAGCCGGGCGGCCGGGTCCAGTTCACCGCCATCCGGGGCCGCCGGGTGCTGCCGGCGCCGCGCTGGTCGGTGCTGCCGGCCACCGCCGGGACCATGGACCCGGCGGGGCTGTTCCGGGCGGGCATGGGCGCCGTGACCTGCGAAGTGCGGGTGGTGGACGGGGGCGGCTCGGTGCTGGCCAAGGCGGCGTTCGAGATCGCGCCGGGGGGGCGGCGCTATCCGGCCAGCAATTTCGCCGAGATCTACGATCCCGCCGACGGCACCCTGCGCACGGTCGGCAGCATGGCCCGGCCCCGGTCCGGCCATGCCGCCTGCCTCCTTCCCGACGGCCGGGTGCTGGTGGCCGGCGGCCACCCCCGCGGCGGCCCGGAACCGATGATCGTGGAAGTGTTCGACCCCGGCACGGGCACCTTCTCGCCCCTGGACCCGCAGCCGCTCCTGGAGCGCCAGGGCCTGGCGGCGGTGCCCATGGCGGGTGGCCGGGTGGCCCTGGTCGGTGGCGTCCCCGATGGCGAGGCCCGGGCGGTGGCCAACGTCCTCGAGATCTACGACCCGGCCCGGCGCCGCTGGATCAGCCAGGAACTGCCGACCCGGCTGCTCAACCGGCCCACCGCCGCCCTGCCCCTGCGGGACGGATCGGTGCTGCTGTGGGGCGAGGGCATCGAGCTCTGGGAACCGGCCTTCAATGGGGTCGTGCCGATCTTCTGCCATCAGGTGCCCGGGGCCCAGGCCGCGGGCTGCCAGCTGGCCGATGGCCGGGTGATGCTGGCCGGCGGGGCCGGGGAGGCCGCCGCCAGCGCCTGGCTGGTGGACGTGAAGGAGCGCACGGTCAAGGAGTTCCAGATGATCGAAGGGCGCACCGGGGCCTTCGCCCTGCCCCTGGCCAGCGGCGCGGTGCTGGCCGGGGGATCCACCCGGCAGGGCGAAGGGCTCACCGCCTCGGCCAGCCTGCTCACCGTCACCCCCTCCGGGGGCGCGCTGGAACCCCTGCGCGGCGAACGTCCGGCCGATTGGGGGCCCGGCGTTCAAGCGGGCAGCTACACCGTGATCCTGGCCGGCGGCCGGGAGTCCGCCCAGAGCGGCCTGTTCGCCGTGGAGACCACCGGCGACCAGGTGACCCGGCTCCCCGATCTGCTCTTCGGCCGCCGCAACCCCACCCTCACCCGGCTCAAGGACGGGCGCATCCTGATCGCCGGCGGCGACACCGGGCCGTGAAGCTCAGCCCCGGCGCCAGCCGACGGTGCCGTCCTTGCGGTCTTCGAGGATGATGCCCAGCGCCTTGAGCTGGTCGCGCACCTGGTCGGCGGCGGGCCAGTCCTTCGCGGCCTTGGCGGCCTTGCGGCGCTCGATGAGGGCGGCCACCTCGGCGTCCAGGGTGTCCTCCTGGTGGGGCCAGGCGGCGAACACGGCGTTGGTCTCGTCCAGGAAGGCCAGGACGGCGTCCCGCTCGGCGCGGGTCAGGGCCACGCGGTCATCCTGGGCGTTGAGGTCGCTGATGAGGGTGAACAGGGCGGCCAGGGCCTCGGGGGCGTTCAGGTCGTCGCCCAGACCGGCCCAGAAGCCCTCCCGGGCCTGGGCCAGGCGGGCCGCCGGATCGATGGCGTCCTTCCATTCGCCCTGGCCGGCGGTCATCCCGTCGCCTTCCATGCGCTTGCGGAAGGCCCGGATGCGCTTGAGGGACTGTTCGGCGGCCTTGAGCCCCTCCATGGAGAAGTTCAGCACCTTGCGGTAGTGGTTGCTCTGGATGGCGAAGCGGAAGGCCAGGGGGTCGTGGCCCTTGGCCACCAGGTCCCGGAGCGTGAAGAAGTTGCCCAGGCTCTTGGACATCTTCTCGCCCTCCACGAGCAGGAACTCGCCGTGGACCCAGGTGGTGACCCAGGGGTGGCCCAGGCAGCCCTCGCTCTGGGCGATCTCGTTCTCGTGGTGGGGGAAGATCAGGTCCACTCCGCCGCTGTGGATGTCCATGCGCTCGCCGAGCAGTTCGATGCCCATGGCCGAGCACTCGATGTGCCAGCCCGGCCGGCCGGGTCCCCAGGGGCTGTCCCAGAAGGGCTCCCCGGGCCGGGCGGCCTTCCAGAGGACGAAGTCCTGCACGGAATCCCGCTCGTATTCATCGGCGTCCACCGAGGTCCCGGCCTGCATGCCCTCCCGGTCCAGGTGCGCCAGCGCGCCGTACTGGGGCAGGCCGGCGATGCGGTAGTAGACGCTGCCCTCCCGGGGGTAGGCGAGGCCCCTGGCCTCGAGGCCCTGGACCAGGGCGATCATCTGGGGGATGTAGGCGGTGGCCCGGGGCGTGTGGGTGGGTTCCAGGACCTCGAGGGCCGCCAGGTCCTCCAGGAAGAACTGCGTGTAGCGCCCGGTGAGGGCGTGCATGGCCTGGTGGCGCTGTTCGTTGGTGGCGTCCGGGCCGAGCTCCTTCTGGGAATCCCGGATGATCTTGTCCTCGACATCGGTGATGTTCATGCAGTGCCGGACCTGGTAGCCGGCCGCCAGGAAGGTCCGCTTCATCAGGTCCTGGAACAGGAAGGTGCGCAGGTTGCCGATGTGTGCGAAGTTGTAGACCGTGGGGCCGCAGGTGTACATGGAGACCACCCCGGGCTCCAGGGGGGTCACGGGCTCCACCTTGCGGGTGAGCGTATTGTGCAGGGCGATCGGTCTGAGGGTCATCCCCACAGTCTATAAGGCGGACGTCACCAGGGCCAGCATCGCTTCGGGCAGGGTCCGGGCCCGGCCGTCGGCGCCGGTGACCAGGTGGACGCTCTCGGCTTCGGTCAGGCGCAGGCCGTCCCGGCTGATCTCGTAGCCGAACACCACCTTGCGGCGGTTGCAGGCCTTGACCCAGGCGCGCACCAGGACCAGCTCGTCATAGCGGGCCGGGGCCCGGTACTTCAGGCTGATCTCGGCGACCGCCATGCGCACCCCCTGGGCCTCCCATTCGGCGTAGCCCTGGCCGAGCTGCCGGAGCAGGTCGGAGCGGCCCAGCTCCATCCAGACCGGGTAGACCGCGTGGTGGACGATGCCCATGGCATCGGTTTCGGCGTATCGGACGCGGATGGTGGTTTCGCTTACGGTCGGCATCGCCTCATTCTACGGCGATCTTGACCCGGTCGCCCTTGTCGGTGGTGATTTCCAGGAGCAGGTCGCCGGGCCGGGCCGTCTCGAGCAGCTTGACCAGCTGGTCCAGCTTGAGCTCCTTGCCGGCCTTGCCGTTGACCTTCACTTCGGTCTGGCCGGCGACGTCCAGCAGACCCCGGGCCATGGCCATCGGCAGGCGCACGTGGATCTCGGTGGGGCCGTCGTGATGGCGGCCGGATTTCTGGCTGATGTCGACCTTCAGGAAGGTCGGGGTCTGGCTGGGGGCCTGGGCCGCGGCCGGGACGGCCACGAGCAGGGACAGGGCGAGCAGGGCGGGCAGGGCACGCATGGGGCCTCCGGGGGCGGGGGACGGTGGGGTTGGCGGTCACAGGGGGATACGTCCGGGCCGCCCTTCCGGTTAGGCCGGCAAGGGGGTAAGGTGTTCCTACCCGGGAACCGCCCCCCGGCCAGGAGTCCCCATGAAAAGGTTCGCGATCCTCTTCCTCGTCGCCGGTTCCCTCATGGCCCAGGGGGTGAAGTGGGAGACCTCCCTGGCCGCCGCCCAGGCCCGTGCCCAGGCCGAGCACAAGCTCATCTTCCTGGATGTCTGGACCGAGTGGTGCGGCTGGTGCATCAAGCTCCAGAGGGACACCTTCCCGTCGGGCCCGGGCCAGGCCGCCCTGGCGCGGGTGGTGCCGCTCAGCCTCATGACCCAGTTCAAGGATGGCAAGCCCACCGGCAACAAGAGCATCGAGGCGCAGTTCAACATCGAGGGCTTCCCGGCCCTGTTCCTGCTGGATGCCAAGGGCAAGGTGGTTTCCAACCAGCCCGGCTACCTGCCCCCCAAGGAGTTCGCCGGCTGGATCAACGGCGTGGTCGACCAGAAGCGCTAGGCCTTGCGCAGGGCCGCCCTGGCCATATGATGTGGCAAGGCCCACGTCGGCAGTAATTATATATTCATGACAGGAGTGGATATGAAACTTCATTTCCTGCTGGCCCCCGTTGGCCTCCTCGCCGCCCTTGGCTGCTCCACGCAGGCCACCTACACGGTGCCCACCCCCAGCAAGGGCGCGCCGGCGGCCGTCTCCACCTTCGGGTTCCTGGACATCCTGGCCATCGTGCCCACCAACCTTGGCACCTCCTACCCGGCCTGCATGACCCCGACCGTGGCCGCCAACAAGGTCACCCTGGTCCTCGCCGGCTGCCCCGCCGGCAGCGGGGGCACGGAGAGCGGCACCATCGCCATCACCACCACGCCCGGGACCGGGGGCGCGACCGACTACGCCGAGACCTTCAGCGCCCTGACCACCACCCAGAGTCCCACCCTCATGTGGTCGCTGACCGGCGAGGTGGATGTGACCGTGAACGGCACCGCCGCCAGCATGACGGCCGCGCCCGGCTTCCACCTCAGCGTGACCGATACCGGGACCCCGGCCAACACCAAGGTTTGGACCTTCACCTGCGGCCTCACCAGCACCGGCCCCGTCGGCAACCTCACCGTCCAGGGATCCTATGAATTCAAGTCGTCCGCCGGCGACGACATCACGGTTGCCGTGGATGCCGGCAGCCCCCTGGTCTGGAACGGCGGGCGCTACCCGGTGAGCGGGACCCTGCATATCTCCGACACGGTGGCCGGGGCCACCACCCCCCAGACCGTGGACGCGGTGTTCAGCCCGGGCAGCGTCTCCATCGGCGGCGGCGTCGTCACCCTCCAATAGCCGATCCCATTCCAAGTCCCTCGGGAGGTTCCATGCGGTCCACGCTCCTGCTCCTGGCCCTGGTCGCGGCGACCCCTGTCCTGGCCTACGAACCCGGCACCTGGTATTTCGATGTCCACGAGGTGGCGCCGACCTTCACCGGCCACTACAAGGGCACCCAGAACAACCAGGCGGTCGATTTCGACCTGGTCAACGACCTGGGCCTGGCCAAGACGACGACCAAGGTCGGCGCATCCATCGAGTACCAGGGGCCCCGGTTCGGCCTGGAGCTCTCGATGGACGAGCAGGACTACGGCGGCTCCAACACCATCAGCCGGAACATCGTCATCGGCGGGCAGACCTACAACGCCCAGGCGCTGGTCACCTCCACCCTCAAGATGACCTGCTACACCGGCAACTGGACCATCCGGATCTTCAAGTGGCCGTCCTTCTGGATCGGGCTGGACCTGGGCGCCGAAGTCACGGCCATCGACCTCAACGCGTCCGGCGACAACTACCTGCTCGGGGTGCCGGCCACGGCTGTCTTCAAGTCGCCCCTGCCGATGCCCCAGCTCGGGCCCTCGGTGGGCTTCAAGGCCTTCGGGGACCGGCTGGTGGCCCGGGGCCATTACCATTTCCTGGACTACAAGGGCGCCACCTACCACCACACCGGCGCCGACGTCCGGTTCTTCCCCCTGAAGTGGCTGGGGGTGAGGGCCTTCGTGGCCAACGAGACCTGGAAGGTGCCGAACAATTCGGTCGCCAAGGACCTGGAGATCGGCCTGGACCGCAGCGGCGCCGGGTTCGGCGTGGTCGCCCGGTTCTAGCCCGCATTTCGGTACTGATCCGGTTTTTCTCAGCGCCCCAGCGAGTCCTCAGCGCCCCAGCGTTCCATTGGTTTCCATGGCATATCGATGCGATCGTTTCCTGCCTGGGCGCTCGGGTTATTTATAGAAACCAATGGAACGCTGGGGCGCCGAGGACTCGCTGGGACGCTGAGAAAAAACGGGTAAAGAAAGTATCGGTTACAGCCGGCGTCAGAAACGCCAGCCCAGGCCGAATTCCAGGGTGGCCAGGTCGAGGTTGTCCAGTTTGACCGACGTATAGCGCACGGTCGCGCTGAACGGCACGGCGAACTGCCAGCCGGCACCGAGGGCGTAGCCGAGCTTGAGGGAGGTCTTCTCCTTGTCCCTCAGGATTACGCCCGGCTGGGCGCCCAGGGCGGCGGTCTCGAACTCGGTCCGGAACCCGCCCAGGCTGCCGAGCAGGAAGAACTTGTCGAAGGGCCCTGAGAACGGCCGCTTGTGCACGTCCGCCCCCAGGAAGGCCTGGTTGGCCGCCACCCGGAAGGTGGCCGGGGCCACCAGTCCCGCCGCCCGCTGGCTGGTCAAGCCGGTGTCTTCCTTGAAATTCGCATAGTCAAACCGGGCCCGGGCGGACCAGCCATTGTCCAGGTCCTGTTCGAAGAAAAGACCCAGGCCCAGGCCCGGCTTCGAGGTGAGCTCCCGGAAGTCCAGCCGGGGGGTGGCCAGGCTGGCCTGGATGCCGAAGTGGACCTCGGGTTGGGGCTCAATGGCGGACAGACAGGAAGGCAATGCGAGCAGGACCAGCCAGGGCAGGTGGCGGCGGGGCATGGGATCTCCTTGACTAACAATTCATAATAATATTTAGAAATAATTAATCAACCCCGTTTCCCAATAAGGTCTTTCGAACCCACCCCGAACCCGGTTTTGGGGTTCCTAGAGATCCTTGACGCCCCCCGGCGGCTTGGGCGGCAGATGCTGTTTCATCCCCTCAAGTTCATCCTCGCGGGCCGCCTGGCTGGGCGGGGGTGGCGGCGGGGTCTTGGGGTTGGGCGGGGGCGGGCCGGGGTCCTTGAGGAGGGTCTGGAGGTTGTGGATGGCCTCCTTGCGCCCGGGCTGCTCCAGCAGGACCCGCTCCAGGAGGGCCCGGGCCTCGTCGGGGTGGTCGAGGTCCATGGCGGCGCGGGCGGCCAGGAGCAGGGCCGGGACCCGCCAGGGCGGCAGGGGCCGGGGGGCGCCCTGGCCGGTGAGGGGGGCCAGGGTGGCGACGGCCTCCGTGGGCTGGGCGGAGCGCAGCTGGATCTGGGCGCGGAGCAGGCGGTGCCCGGGGGCGTCGCCCTGGGGCTGCCATTTCCGGGCCGAGGGCAGGTCGCCCCGGTCCAGGGCGCGCTTGGCCAGCCAGGCGCGGATCGAGGGCGGCACCTGGGCCCGGGCCGGGGCGGGGCCGCCCAGCAGCACCAGGGCCAGCAGGAAGGGCCGCCAGGCGCGCATGGGCTTGCCGGCGGCGGCCAGCCACAGGCAGATGCCCAGCAGGGCCAGCCAGGCGCCGGCCTCGGGATGGGCGGGCAGGCGGGAGCGGGCCATGGGCAGGGCCGCCCGGCCCTGGGCCAGATCCTGGAAGAGCTTGGCCAGGTCCTCGCCGGGCGCCAGCAGGCGGCCGCCGCTGGCCTGGGCGAGAGCGGCCATGAAACCGGGTTGCGCCTTGCTGAAGGACAGTTCGTCCTGGCCGCCGGCCGCCGGCGGCACCGGCTGGTCGCCGCGGGGCTGGCCCACGCACAGGGCGTAGAGCGGCAGCCGGCCCTTGTGCAGCACGGTCGTGGCCCGGGTCATCGCCTCGGCCGGAGCCTCCCACGTCTCCTCGCCGTCGCTCACCAGCAGGATCACCTCGGGAGTCTTGGCGGGAATCTGGGCGGCCACCTGGGCCAGGCCCCGGCCGATGGAGGTGCCGGGCGAGCCCACCTCGCCCGGGCTCACGGCCCGGGGGGCGTCGCGCAGCAGCTGCCGGTCCTCGCCGGGCGGCAGGAAGGGGATGGCGTCGCCGGTGAGCAGGTCCAGGCTGAACAGGACGCCGGGATTGGGCTGGGCCCAGAGCCGGTCCAGCAGGGCCGCGGCGGCCTCCCAGCGGGTGACGGCGCCGCCCGGGCCGGGCATGTCACGCACGCGCATGCTGCGGCTGGCGTCCAGCACCACCCGGACGGTGAGCCGGGGCACTTCCGGCACGCCCCAGCGGGGCTCGGCCAGGCCCAGCCCGGCGCCGGCCAGGATCAGGGCCAGGCCCAGGCCCTGCAGGAGGGGCCGCTGGCCCACCACCTTGATGCCCAGGCCCGGCCGGGTCTGGGCCCATGCGCCCAGCGCCAGCGCCAGGGCCGCCAGGGCCAGGGCCGGCAGCAGGAAGGCCGGGTGGGAGAAGGTGGCCGGGATCATGGCTGAGCCAGCCAGGCGGGAGGCCGGCGCCCGCGCTTGCGGGCCAGGTCCAGGGCCAGGGGCAGCGCCAGCAGACCGGCGGCCAGGAGGAACCATCGGCTCAGGGGCCGGCCCTCGGTCGGCGCGTCCACCGGCAGGGCGGTCTTCTCCAGCCGGTCGATGGCGGCCATGCTGCGGGCCAGGCCGGCGGGGTCGTCGGCGGCGAAGGCCTCGCCGCCGGTGGCCTGGGCGATCTTCTTCAGGGTCTCCGGGTCGGTCTCCACCTTCAGCCGGGCGAAGCCGCCGCCCTCCAGGGGGAACAGGCTCTCGCCGTTGCCGCCCATGGCCACGGTGTGGACCCTTATGCCGTTGCGCCGGGCCTCCTCGGCGGCCTCCATGGGCAGGACGTGGCCGCGGTTCTGGGCGCCGTCGGTGAGCAGCAGGATCACCCGGGAGCGTGCCGGGCTCTCGGCCAGCCGGCGCACCGCGGTCATGAGGGCGCTGCCGATCGCGGTGCCGTCGTCCCGGCTCTCCAGCTGCAGGCGCTCGAGGATGTTCCAGAGCCGCAGGTGGTCGGCGCTGAGCGGGCTGAGGGTGACCGGGTGGGCGCTGAACAGGATCAGCGCGAAGCGGTCCTCGGGCCTTCCGGCGATGAAGATCCGGAGCAGGCGCCGGGCGGCGTTCCAGCGGTCCTCCTTGGCGCCGCCGTCCTGGGCCAGCATGGAGCTGGAGCCATCCAGGACCACCGCGAAATCGACCACGGGGGTCCGGCCCTTGACGGCCAGGCGGCGCTCGGGGACGGCGGCGGCCACCACCAGGAGGGCGGTGATCAGGGCCGGGAGGACCAGGGCGGCGCGCCGGGCCATCCACCCGGAGGGCCGGGAGCTGGGGATCCCCCAGCGGTAGCTGGACCGGGCCGCGGCCCAGAGGCCCGGCAGGATCAGCAGGAGCAGCCAGGGGTAGCGGACGGCGAAGCTCATCGCCGCTCCAGTCCGGCCAGCAGGGCCGGCGCCGGGGGCAGGGCCGGTTCGCTGCGGGCGAAGCGCGCCGCGTCCAGGGCCCGGACCCAGGTGGCCCAGGCGTCCAGGCCGCGCTGGTGCAGGAGATCGGCGCCCCAGCCCAGGGCCTCCTCGCCGAACTGGGCGGCCAGCAGCTCGCGGCCGGCGGCGTGGGCCGCGTCCAGGCCGGCCCGGTCCAGGTCCCGGGGCGGGTAGTGGTGCAGGAAGGCCCGGCGCGCCGCCCGCCTCCGGCGCCCGGCGGCGCCCAGCCGGTAGCGGCGGCGCACGGCCCAGGCCAGCAGGACCACGGGCAGGACCAGCAGGGTGGTCCACTCCCATGGGAACGGCACCGGCGGCAGGAAATCCTCGGGGCCGCCGCCCACGCCCATCCAGGCCGCGCCGAAGGCGACGGTCCGGGGCACGGTGAGGCGCAGTTCGGGGGTCCGGCGGCCGTCGCCCAGGTCCATGGGCCGGACCACCGCCAGGCCCGGGGCCAGGGGCTGCACGGTGAGCCGCCAGCCGCGGCCGTCCTTGAGCGGGTCGACGCCGCGCACCGCCAGGGGCCCGAGCCGGTCGGCGCCGGGGCGGGGCAGGGGCGGCGCGGCGGGATCCGGGTCGCGCAATTCCAGCGTGGCCAGCCGGCCCATGGCCAGCTCCGGCGGCGCGGTCCAGACCAGGGCGCCCATCAGCCGCCCCCGCCCTTGAGCCAGATGCCCAGGCGGGTCACGGGGTCTTCCATGATGTTCCAGTCCTGGCGCTCGACCAGGGGCGGAAAGCCCGGATCGGGCCAGTTCGGCAGGTGCCGATAGCGGGGCTGCTCGGGCCGGAACCAGACCACCCGGTGCCGGGCCGCGATCGGCCGGATCAGCGGCGCGAGGCCCTGGAGGCCGGCGCCGTTGCTGAGCAGCCAGAGGCGGTGGCCGCGGCCGTGCTCGCCCCAGTGGCCGAGCGCGGCCTGCCAGTCGGCGGCGGTGGGGATGGCCGGCCCGCGCGCGGCCAGGGCCTCCAGCAGGCGCAGGCCCTGGACCCGGCCGCGCCGGGGCGCCAGGCGCAGGGCCGGCGTGCTGGCGTCGCCCGGCACCAGCAGGCCCAGCCGGTCCCGGCCGGCCGCCGTGGTGGCCTGGGCCGCCCCGCAGATCTCCAGGGCCCAGCGGATCGGGCTGACCGGATCGCCCAGGAACATGGACGGCGAGGGATCCACGATCAGCCACACGATCAGTTCGCGGCTGGATTCGAAGATCTTGATGATGGGCTCGCCGGTGCGGGCGGTGAGCGGCCAGTTGATGGCCCTGGGGTCATCGCCGGGCACGTAGGGGCGATTTTCCACGAAGGTCAGGCCGGCGCCCTTGATCTTGCTGACGTGGAGGCCCTCGGTGCCGCCCCTCAGCACCCGGCGCAGCCGCAGGGGCAGGCGCCGGAGCCGGGACAGGAAGTGCTTCCAGCCTCTGGGAGTCATGAAACCATCCTAGCAACCCTTGCGTGGCCAGGGTTGCCGGAGGCGCGCGGCTACTTGTTGGCGGCCGCCGCGCGGGCCTCCTTGGCCTTGGCCTGGGCGTCGCCGCCGGCGGCTTCCTGGGCGGTCTGGGCCGGGGTCTCGGCGGCTTCCTTGGCCGGCGAGGCCGGGCCCGGCTGGGCCGCGGCGGCGCGGGCGGCGCTGCTGATCTGGACGGTGTCCGTGGGGGGCGCCGCGGCGGGGGCGGGGGGCGGAGGCGCGGGCTTGGCGGTGGGGGCGACGGCTGCGGGCTGCTGGCTTCCCTGGATGTGCTGGATGGTGCTCACGGGGATCCTCCTCGACCGGCGTGGGGGCATCCGTGCCCCCCGGGGTTGTCCCAGGTATCGTCCGTTCGGGCCGGGAGCCGGCGAAGATGACGGAACTGTCATCATCCTTGCCCTTCCCGGAGCGCCCGGGGACGGCGGCGCGGGATGTAGGATAGGGGCACGGGGTGGGGAGATGAAGCTGCTGGTCGTGGAGGATGAGCCCAAGACCGCTGCCTACCTCAAGAAGGGCCTGGGCGAGGGCGGTTTCGAGGTGCAGCTGGCGGTGGACGGCGAGCAGGGGCTCTTCATGGCCCTGGAGGAGGCCTTCGACCTCATCGTCCTCGACGTGATGCTGCCCCGGCGCTCGGGCTGGTCCCTGCTGGAGGCCCTCCGGAGCCAGGGGCGGGCGACGCCCGTGCTGTTCCTGACCGCCCGGGACACGGTGCCCGACCGGGTCAAGGGGCTGGAACTGGGGGCGGACGACTACCTGGTGAAGCCGTTCGCCTTCTCCGAGCTGCTGGCGCGGGTGCGGAGCCTGTTGCGCCGGCCGGCGCTGCGCCCGGCCGTGCAGCTCGCCGTGGCCGACCTGGAGCTGGACCTGCTGCGGGGGGACGCGCGCCGCCAGGGCGGCAGCCTGGGGCTGACCCGCCAGGAATTCCTGCTGCTCTCCCTGCTGGTGCGGCGCCGGGGGGAGGTGCTCAGCCGGAGGTACATCGCCGAGCAGGTCTGGGACATGAACTTCGATACCGAGACCAACGCGGTGGATGTCGCCATGGCCCGGCTCCGGCGCAAGGTCGACGAACCCTTCGAGGCCAAGCTCATCCACACCGTCCGGGGCATGGGATACCGGCTGGATGTGGACTGAGGCCCGGGCCCTCCGCGACAGCCTGCGCCTGCGGCTGGCCCTGGCCTTCGCCCTGGGCGGCATGGCCGCCCTGGTCGCCGTTTCCGGGTTCACGTTCTGGACCTTCCAGCGGGAGATCCTGGCCCGCGACCGCCGGCTGCTGGCGGGGCGGATCCAGGAGGTGGCCGCGGTGCTCCGCCAGGGCAGCCGCGCCGGCCTCGAGGACGAAGTGCTGGGGCAGGGCGCCGCGTCCACGGATCCCCAGGTATGGCTGCGGGTCGTGGCCGAAGGCGCGGTCGCCATCGAATCCCGGGGCATGGCCGCGACCCTGCCTCCGCCGTGGTTCGGCGAGGAACCGCGGGGCAGCCGGCTCGGCCGCGACTACCTCCTGGAGCAGCGTACCGAGGGGGTCTGGCGGATCCAGGGGGCCATGGACGTGACCGAGGACGACCGGCTGATCGCGGTCTTCCGGCGACGGCTGCTGTATGTCCTGGCCCTGGGCTCGGGGGGCTGCGCGATCTTCGGCTGGTGGGCGGCCACCAGCGGCCTGCGGCCGATCCGGAGGATCGAGGCCTCCACAAGGAACATCACCGCCCACCGCCTGCGGGAGCGCCTGGTGGCGGCCGACGTGCCCCAGGAGCTGCGGGACCTGGTCGGGGCCCTCAACGCCATGCTGGACCGCCTGGAGCTGGCCTTCGCCCGGCTCTCCCGGTTCTCGGCGGATCTGGCCCACGAGCTGCGCACGCCCATCACCAACCTGACCGGGGAGGCCGAAGTCGCCCTTTCCGGGGAACGCTCCGCGCAGGACTACCGGCAGGTGGTGGAGTCCAGCCTGGAGGAGTTCCGGCGCCTGTCCCGGCTGATCACCCGGATGCTGTTCCTGGCCCGGGCCGAGGATCCGGGGACCGCGATCCGGCCCGGACCCGTGCCGTCCCGGCAGCTGCTGGAGGAAGTCCTGGCCTTCTTCGAGGCTTCGGCGGCGGAACAGGGCGTGGCCCTGGAAGGCCAGGCCGAAGGCCAGCTTCGCGGCGACGCGGACCTGCTGCGGCAGGCCCTGGCCAATCTGGTCGGCAACGCCCTGCAGGCCACCCTCCGCGGCGGGGCGATCCGGGTTACGGTGGGCCCGGGGATCCAGGTGACCGACACCGGCCGCGGCATTCCCGCCGAGGAGCTCCAGGGGATCTGCGACCGGTTTGTCCGGACCCGGGCCTCTCTGGAAGGGAAGGCGGAAGGGACTGGCCTGGGCCTGGCGATCGTTCACTCCATCGCCCGGCTGCACGGGGGCAGCCTGGCGATCGAAAGCGAGCCGGGCCGTGGCACCACGGTCCGGCTGCACCTGCCGGGGTGAGGCCTCAGGCCTTGGCGGCGGCCTTGTCCTTCTTGAGGTACTTCTCCAGGATCAGGCCCACTTCGCCGGGGGCCACCGGGCCGTGCACCTGGTCGTCGATCATCACCACCGGGGCCAGGCCGCAGGTGCCCAGGCAGCGGGTGGACTCCAGGCTCCACATGCCGTCCTTGGTGGTCTCGCCGAAGGCGATGCCCAGGTTGTCCATGAGCCGCTGGCTGATCTTGTCGGCGCCCTTGACGTAGCAGGCGGTGCCCAGGCAGACGTTGATCATGTGCCTGCCGCGCGGCTGGAGCCGGAAGTAGTGGTAGAAGGTGGCCACGCCCGTGACCTTGGCCAGGGGGATCTGGGCCAATTGGGCCACGGCGCCCATCTGGTCCTGGCTGAGCCAGCCGCTGTGGTGCTGGACCATGTGCAGGATGGCGATGAGCTGGCTCTCCGAATGCTCGGTGCCGGCCTGGGCGGCGATGAAGGCGACCACGTCGGCCGGCAGGGCGGCTTCGGCGGAGGCCTTGATTTCGGGCCAGTTGTCGGTGCTGGTCATGGTGCTCACTTGATCCCCCTGGGCAGCCGGGCGTGGTAATGGGTATGGAGCAGCTCGTGGGCTTTGACTCCATTTGGCACGCCCAGGAACTCGTTGTAAAGATGCTCGATCGCCGGATTCTCGTGGGAGCGGCGCAGCTGTTTTCCGGAATCGATTGAATATAAGGCTTTGGCCCGCATGCGGCCCAGCTCCGGGTCCAGGACGTCCATGTCGAAGGGCGGGTAGGGCTGGCCGCCGCCGGCGACGCAGCCGCCGGGGCAGGCCATGATTTCAACTAGGTGATATTGCTTATCACCGTGCTTGATGGCTTCCATGATCGTCTTGGCGTTGGTGAGGCCGTTGGACACGGCGATGTTGATCTCCCTGCCGGCGATGGTGAGGCTGGCCTCCTTCAGGCCCGTGACGCCGCGCACGTCCTCGAACACCAGCGGGCCCAGCTCGTCGCCGGTGAGCTTGACCGCGGCGGTGCGCAGGGCGGCTTCCATGACTCCGCCGGTGGCGCCGAAGATGTCGGCGGCGCCCGAGGAGATCCCCAGGGGCCGGTCGAACTCGCCGTCCGGCAGGTGCTCGAAATCGATCCCGTAGGACTTGATCATCCAGGCCAGCTCGCGGGTGGTGAGCACGGCGTCGGTGTAGGGCGTGCCGTCGGCCATGGCGTGCTCGGGCCGGGCGGCCTCGAACTTCTTGGCCACGCAGGGCATGATCCCGACCATGTAGATCTGGTCCGGACGCAGGCCCTTCTTCTCGGCGTAGTGGGTCTTGGCCAGGGTGCTGAGCATGCTCATGGGCGACTTGCAGGTGGAGGTGTGGGGGATCATCTCCGGGTAGAACTTCTCCAGGAAGCTCACCCAGCCCGGGGAGCAGGAGGTCAGCAGCGGCAGCGGCCCCTCGCCGCCCAGGCGGCGCAGGAACTCGTGGGCCTCCTCGATGATGGTCAGGTCGGCGCCGAAGTTGGTGTCGAACACCGCGTCGAAGCCCAGGCGCCGCAGCGCCGTGATCAGCTTGCCGGTGACCGGGGTGCCGATGGGCATCCCGAAGCACTCGCCGATGGCCGCGCGGATCGAGGGCGCCGGCTGGACCACCAGGTGCTTCTGCTCCCGGGGCAGGGCCAGGGCCTGCCAGACCCGCTCGGTGTGGTCCTTCTCCAGGAAGGCGGCGGTGGGGCAGACGTTGATGCACTGGCCGCACTGGATGCAGGCCGATTCGTCCATGGGCCCCAGGTCGGCGGGGCCCACCACAGTCTCGAAGCCGCGGCCGTGCTGGCTGAGGTTGTGCACGCCCTGGACCTCCTCGCAGACCCGGATGCAGCGGCCGCAGAGGATGCATTTCTCGGGGGTGCGCACCACCGATTCGCTGCGGTCGTCGATGGGATGGCGCTTGCGCCGGCCCTCGAAATGCCGCTCGCGCACGCCCAGGCGGTAGGCCTGGCGCTGCAGCTCGCAGTTGCCGTCGCGGTCGCAGGTCTGGCAGTCCATGGGGTGGTTGTCGAGCAGCAGCTCGACGATGTCGCGCCGGGCCAGGCGGATCTCCGGGGAGTTGGTCTGGACGCTCATGCCCTCCCAGACCTCGTGGCTGCAGGCGGTCAGGAAGCTGGTGAAGCCCTCCACCTGGACCACGCAGATCCGGCAGGCGCCTTCCAGGCTGAGCTTGGGGTGGTAGCAGAGCCGGGGGATGTGGATCCCCAGTTTCTCGGCGGCCTTGAGGACGGTGGTCCCCTTGGGCACCTGGAGCGGCTCGCCGTCAATCGTGAGGGTGATCATGTCTGCGGTCATCGTCGGTTCTCCTGGTTGCCTGCTCAGACCCGCTCGACCGCGTCGAACCGGCAGACCTCGAAGCATTGCCCGCACTTCACGCAGCGCTCCTGGTCGATGACGTGGGCGAGTTTGCGCTGGCCGGAAATGCACTCAACCGGGCAGTTGCGGGCGCAGACCGTGCAGCCGATGCAGGTCTCGGGGTCGATCTGGTAGCGGATCAGGGCCACGCACTTCTTGGCCTTGCACTTCTTCTCGACGATGTGCTGGCGGTACTCCTCGCGGAAGTTCTGCAGCGAACTGAGCACCGGGTTGGGCGCGGCCCGGCCCAGGCCGCACAGGGCGGTCTGCTGGCACAGGCGGGCCAGCCGCTCGAGCTTGTCCAGGTCGGTCAGCTCGCCCCGGCCCGAGGTGATCTTCTCCAGGAGCTCGAGCATCCGGGTGGTGCCTTCCCGGCAGGGGGTGCACTTGCCGCAGGACTCCTCCTGGGTGAAGCTCAGGTAGAACTTGGAGAGGTCGACCATGCAGTCGTCCTCGCTGAGCACGATCATGCCGCCCGAGCCCATGATCGACCCGGCCCGGGCGAGCGGCCCGAAGTCCACTTCCATATCGGCCTGGGAGGCGGGGATGAAGCCGCCGGCGGGGCCGCCGGTCTGGATCGCCTTGAGGGCGCGGTCGTCCTTGACGCCGCCGCCGATGTTGAACACCACCTTGCTGAGCGGCGTGCCCAGGGGCACCTCCACCAGGCCGGTGTGCTTGACGTTGCCGGCCAGGGCGAAGACCTTGGTCCCGCCACTCTCGGCCGTGCCCTGGTTGGCGAACCAGTCTCCGCCGTAGTTGATGATCGCGGAGATGTTGGCGAAGGTCTCGACGTTGTTGATGGAGGTCGGCTTGCCCCACAGGCCGCGGACCACCGGGAACGGCGGCCGGACCCGGGGCTGGCCGCGCTCGCCCTGGATGGAGCGGATCAGGGCGGTCTCCTCGCCGCACACGAACGCACCGGCGCCGAGCCGGACCTCCAGGTCGAAGTCCCAGCCGGAGCCCATGATGTCCTTGCCCAGCAGGCCGGCGGCCCGGCACTTCCCCAGGGCGTTCTGGATGCGCTGGATGGCCAGCGGATACTCGGCCCGGATGTAGAAGAAGCCGTGCTGGGCGCCGATGGCGTAGGCGCCGATCATCATCCCCTCGACGATGTTGAAGGGATCGGACTCGAGCATGCCGCGGTCCATGAAGGCGCCCGGATCGCCCTCGTCGCCGTTGCAGATGATGTAGCGGGTGGTCTCGGCCTGTTCCCGGGCCATCTTCCACTTGCGGCCGGTGGGGAAGCCGCCGCCGCCGCGGCCGCGCAGGCGGGCCTTGAGGACCTCGTTGATGACCCACTCCGGGTCGTTCCGGCCCAGCACCTGGGCCAGGGCCTTGAAGCCGCCGAAGCGGACGAACTCCTCCAGGTTCTCGGGGTCGACGATGCCGCTGTTGCGCATGGCGATCCGGTTCTGGTGGTTGAAGAAATGGATGTCGCCGTAGAGGGAGTAGAAATCCTGGGTGATGGGCTTTTCCGGGCAGCGGAGGCGCTCGACCACCGTCCCGGCAACCGCATGGCTGGCCAGGATCTCGTCCAGGTCCTGGTCGGTGGCGATCCGGTAGAGCACCTGGTCGGGGTTGACCAGCACGTGGGTGCACTTGCCTTCGGTGGCCTCGCTGCAGGCGCCGAAGCAGCGCACGTGGGAGGTCTTGACCCGGCTGGGGGCGACGCCGGCCTCGCGCAGCTTGCGGTCGAAGGCGTGCTTCAGGGCCTGGCCGGTGGTGCACTTGCGGCCTTCGCAGAAGATGAACTCCAGCTCGGCCTGGTTGTCCAGGGAACCGTCCAGGGCGTGCTCGGCCAGGGCCTCGCCCTTCTGGATGTGGCTGGAGAAGATCTTGTGCACCAGGGCCCGGTCGACCCGCTCGTACTTCACCGGCATGCGCCCGGGGATGGTGATGCCGACGATCGGCTCCTTGCTGCAGCGGCCGGTGCAGCCGGTCTGGTGGATGATGATGTCGTCCCGGCCCGAGGCCCGGATGTGCTTCTGGAACTCGTCCAGGGCCTCCAGGGAGCCGGCGGCGTGCTCGCAGGTGGCCGAGCCGATCTGGATCTGGATCCGGGACGGGTCGCCGCTGTCGGCCAGGGCCGCGTCCGCGTGCCTGCGCAGCGTTTCGTAGAAAGCAGCCACCGCTTGTGCCATTGGGGACTCCAGGGAATGGTAATCGTGAAAAAAATATCGATTTAACCCAGAAGAAAAGCCCGGATGCGGGCGGCGGCTTTTTGAAAGCGGATCACCGTTCGGGCGCACTCCGGCGAGCGGCGGGAGGCCGCTCATTCTTCATCGCGGCTGTCCATCACGGCCCGTAAAAAAATGGTGCAGGGCTCGCGTCGGAACGACCACAGAACCAAATTACCCGCACCGGGGCCCGGCCGCGTTGATCTGCGTCACATCCGCTACCAGCGGGTGCGGGCCCGGTAGGTGAGGGTGGCCGCGCCCTCGGCCGGCACGGTGACCAGGAAGCGGGCCACGCCGGCGCTGGTCTTGGTGAACTCATGGCTCTTCTGGACGATCTCCCAGTCCCCGGCGATCGGCTCGAGGACGGCCACTGTGACCGGCTCCTTCTTGGCGTTGCGCAGGTCCACCTGGAAGGCCGACTCGGTCACGTGCTTGAAGGCGCCCTGGCCGGGCAGCGCCTTGAAGTCGGTCTGCCTGCGCACGGCGGTCAGGTCGAAGGCGTCGCCCAGCTTGAGCCTTACGGTCTCGTTCTTCGGGGTGTGGTCGACGTTGTCCTCGCCCACGAACTGGGGCCGGTCCTGGGAGTCGCGCTTGTAGACCCGGACCACGCCGCGGGGCAGGGGCATGCCCATGTGGGCCTCCTGCCGGTTCTGGAACTCCACGAAGACGCCGACCTTCACCTTGTCCCCCAGGTCGTCGTAGCGGGACTGGTAGTAGTAGTTGGCGCCCCAGAGCTCGTAGCTCTTGGTCACCGGCACGCCCTGCGCGGTGAGCAGGGCAACCTGCTTGGTCTGGTTCTCCAGGAGGGAGGTGGGGCGGTCCAGGGTGTAGAGGTGGTACTCGAACAGGCTCTCCTCGGCCATCGCCGGGGCGCCGGCGGCGGCCTTGGCCGACATCTGCATCACCGCCTCGGCACGGGGCCGCGCGTTCCGGGCCCGGTGCACGTCGCCGGCGACCAGCTGCAGGGTGGCGTCGGGGTAGGCCGCGCCGCTCTGGTTGGTGAGGGTCACCCAGCCGCTGAGGTCGAGGGTCTTCTCGTCGGGCGCCAGGTTGGCCACGTAGTCGGCCCGCCAGGACAGGCCGCCGGTGAGGTAGCTCAGCTCCAGCTTCTGGGCCTTCTCCCGGGGCGAGTGCAGGCTCAGCACCAGGGTCGGCCGGGCCCGGAGGGTGTCGGGCACGCCAGGGTAGATGATCCGCCCGGGGAACGCGGTCTCGATGCGGTCGGCGAACCGGAGCACGATCCCGCCATTGGCGGCCAGGACCTCGGCCACCTCCCGGAGCTCCTTCTGCCCGGGGCCGTCGGGGTTGGGCCGTTCGGTGACCACGGTGACCTTGCGGCCCACGTATTTCTCCAGCAGCTTCTGGGGGGTCAGCAGGTCGAAGTCGAAGTTCTGCTCGTTGATCCAGAAATCCTTGGGTTCCGTCAGGTTGCGGAACATGGCGGTCTCCGGCCGGATCTGCGCGGAGACCTCCTGGAAGGCCAGTTCCACCTCGCCCTTGGGCAGCCTGACCTCCCGCTGGTCCCTCACCAGGGCCAGGTTGTCGTTGTAGATGGTCACGGCCAGGGCCTGCTGGTCCTTGCGGGTGGTGACGGTCTCCCCGCCGATGAGCAGGCAGGGCAGCAGGGAAAGGGCGAGGACGCGCATGGGGCCTCCGGGGGGCGGGACCATTGTAGACCTACCGGAGGGTGATCAGCGTGGCTCCAGCGCCGCCCTGGTTCTGCGGCGCATCCTCGACCCGGGCGATCCCGGGGTGGCCCTTGAGGGCCTCGCGGACCGCGGCCTTCAGGCGGCCGGTGCCGTGGCCGTGGACGATGCGGATGAACTTGCTGCCGGCGGCCACGGCGGTCTCGATGAACCGGTGGATCTCGGTGTCCACGTCGTCCGAAGCCCGGCCGATCAGGTTGATCTCGGAATCCGCGGCCTCGGCGCCGCCCCGGTAGCGGACCTGGCCCCGGCGCGGGGCGGGGCCGTCCAGGTCGCCCCGGTGGATGGGTTCCAGTTCGCCGGCGCGGGCCTCCAGGCGCCGGCCCTGGGGGGTCTCCAGGATCACCCGGTCGCCCTTGAGGGAGGCCACCCGGCCTTCCACGCCCAGGCCCCGGTGCCGGGCGAAGCCGCCTTCCCGGAGTTCCGGGACGGCCTGGCCCCGGGGCGCGGGCGCTCCGGGCCGCAGCTCGGCCCGGGCGATCTGCTCGATGGTCTTGACCCGCTCCCGGGCCTCGCTGCCGACCTTGTCGGCGCTGAAGGGCTCGGTGGCCTTGTGCTTCTCTTTCAGCTCCTTGACCAGGCGGCGCGATTCGTGGTCGATGAAATCCAGCACCCGCTGGACCTTCTCCTGGCCCTCGCGCTCGCTCTTCTCCTGCCGGGCGCGCAGGGCCTCTTCCCGCTGGGCCAGGATCCGGGCGTCCTTGTCCAGGGCCGCCGCCCGGAGCTTCTGGGCCTCGGCCTCCTCCAGCAGGCGCAGCCGGTCGGCCTCCAGCTGGCGCAGGAACTCCCGCCAGTCCTGCTCGCGCTTGCCCAGGACCTTCTCGGCGTGGTCCAGGATGAAGCGGGGCAGGCCGAGCTTGGCGGCGATGGTGAGGGCCCGGCTCTGCCCGGGCATCCCGACCAGCAGCCGGTAGGTCGGGGCCAGCCGCTCCTCGTCGAACTGCACGGATGCGTTCTGGAACTTCGGGTGGCGCAGGGCCCACTGGCTGATCTCGCCCAGGTGGGTCGAGCACAGCACCCAGCACTGGCGCCGGCTCAGGGCCTGGAGCAGGGCGATGCCCAGGGCCGCGCCCTCCTTGGGATCGGTGCCGGTGCCCAGCTCGTCCAGCAGCACCAGGCCGCCGGGACGGGCCTGGGCGACGATCCGCTTGAGGTGCAGGATGTGGCTGGAGAAGGTGGAGAGGCTGCCCACCAGGGTCTGGTGGTCGCCGATGTCGGCGTGCAGGGTGGCCAGCTCGGGGACTTCGGTGCCGGGCCGGGCCGGAATGGCGCAGCCGGCCCGGGCCAGGGCGGTGAGCAGGCCCACCGTCTTGAGGACGACGGTCTTGCCGCCGGTGTTGGAGCCCGAGATCACCACCCCGGGGCGGTCCCGGTCCAGTTCGAGGGTCAGGGCCACCGCCTCGTGGCCCAGCGGCTCCAGGTCCAGGGCCGCCCGGACCCCGGGGATCAGCAGCGGGTGGCGGGCCTCCAGCAGGTGCAGCCGGTCCTGGCCCAGGTCCGGCAGCACGCCGTCGCAGCGGACGCCCCAGCGCAGCAGCGCCAGCGCCTCGTCGGCCTCGGCCTGGAAGCGGTGCCAGCGCTCGAAATCGAAGCGCCGGGCGCGCAGGGATTCCAGGAGATCGCGCAGGAAGGCCTGGACCGCCTGGTTGTATTCCCGGTCGGCCTCGACGTGGTCGTTGTTGGCGGCCACCGCCTCGAAGGGTTCCACGAACACGGTCGCGCCGCTGCTGGAGCGGTCCAGCACCAGCCCGGGGACCATGCCCCGGCGCTCGGTGCGCACCGGCAGGCAGAACCGGCCGTTGCGCTCGACCACGTTGGCTTCCTGGAAGGCGTCGGGGAAATCCCGCAGGATCTTCTGGAGCCTTCCCTGGACCGCCTGGAAGCCGCGCATCCGGGCCCGGTGCAGCTCCGCCAGGCCCGGCACGCGCAGGGGATCGAGCTGGCCGTCCTCGGTGAAGCAGCGGCCCAGCTGGTCGGCCACCGGGCCTGGATCCGGCAGCAGGTCGGCCGTGACCTGCAGCCGGTCGATGCCCAGTTCGGTGCCCTGGGGCGCGGCCTGCTCCGGGGGCCAGGCCAGGACCCGGATGCTGCGCAGCAGGGCGGCCAGAGCGGCCAGGCCAACGCGCAGCTGCCGCCAGTGCTCGGGCAGGAGCCAGCCGGCCGGGTTGAGCACCTCGTCCAGGGCCTCGTCGAAGGGCACCACCGGCAGCGCGGCCGGGTCGGCCGTCCACAGGGGCGCCAATTCCATCTGCCGCAGCCGCCGGAGGCCGCCCTGGTCGTCCCAGGGGTGCATGGCCGACAGCGCGGCCCGAGCCGTGCGGGTGCGCGCCCCCCCCGCCACCAGGGCGGCCAGGGTGGGAAACTCGATGGCTTCCAGTTCAGCGAGGGCGGGGGAATTTTTCATGGGCAAGGAAAAGGCCCGCGCGAGCGGGCCTTTTCATCGTAGTCGGAATCGCGGGCATCAGCCCATCAGTCTCCGCTCCTGGGCGAGGCGCTTGAGGGTCTTCTTGCGGGCGGCAAGCATCTTGCGCTTGCGCTTGGCGCTGGGCTTCTCGTAGTGCTGGCGCTTCTTCAGCTCGCTGAGGATGCCGGACTTCTCGCACTTCCGCTTGAAGCGGCGGAGAGCATTCTCGAAAGTTTCATCTTCCTTGATTTTGACCAGTGGCATGGGGGGACACCTCCTTTCGCCGTAGAATCGCCCGGTGAAAACGGCAGAGCCGGTTTCTGGGCCGAGGTTCAGGCTATCACCCATCTCCAGCTATTGCCAGCAATCTTGTTGCATATGAGCCGTTGGACCGGGCCCGGCGCAGGGGCTATAATCCGGTTTTCTCGAGAATTTATGCAACGGCCGCACCTGCTCATCGTGGATGGCGAGACCTTCCGGACCCCCGACCTGTCCACGGTCATGGCCGGCGAAGGTTGGGAAGTCGCCTGGGTGCAGGGACCTACAGGGATCCAGAAAGCGGCCGAGGGGGTGATTCCGGACCTGGTCCTGTTCGACCCCGCGGTGATCGGCCCGGAGGGGCTCGACCTGCTGCGGATCCTCCAGGCCCACAAGGCCGGCCTGCCCCTGGTGGCCCTGGGCGGCAGCGAGGCCGACCCCGACTGGGCCGCCCGCCTCGGGCTGAACCCCCGCCACCTGCACCGGATGGGACGGGAGACGTCGATCCAGGCTTGGCCGGCCACCCTGCGCTCCTGCCTGGGCGGGTTCGGCCCCGGCGCCCAGAAGTTCACCGCCGAGGATCTGTTCGGGGACATCCTGGCCGACATGGAACCCGGGGGGGAGCATTCCCGCGCCGGCCTGACCGACGCCTACCGGCCGCCGGACCTGGACATCAAGGCCACCGGCCCTCTGGCCCCGGTCCGGGAGCCCTGGCCCGCCCCGGCCCCTGCGGCGGAGGAACCGGCGCCCGCCGATCCGGGCATGGAGGAATTCGGCAACTACTACCTGCTGGAGAAGGTGGCGGTGGGCGGCATGGCCGAGCTGTTCAAGGCCCGCCAGCGGGGCGTGCACGACTTCGAGAAGATCGTCGCCATCAAGCGGATCCTGCCGCACCTCTCTGACAACGACGAGTTCGTGCGGATGTTCATCGACGAGGCCAAGCTCGCCGCCCAGCTCACCCACCCCAACATCTGCCAGATCTTCGACCTGGGCAAGGCCATGGGCTTCTATTACATCGCCATGGAATTCGTGGACGGGAGGGATCTGCGCAGCCTGCTGCGCAAGGTCCGGGAATACCGCCTGCCGGTTCCCGAGCCCATCGCCGCCGCGGTCACCATGAAGGTGGCCAGCGCCCTGGACTACGCCCACCGCAAGCGCGGCATCAATGACAAGGAACTCAAGCTGGTGCACCGGGACATCAGCCCGCAGAACATCCTGATCTCCTACGAGGGGGCGGTGAAGCTGGTGGATTTCGGCATCGCCAAGGCCGCCACCAAGACCACCCAGACCCTGGCCGGGGCCCTCAAGGGCAAGCTGCTCTACATGAGCCCCGAGCAGGCCCTGGGGCAGCCGCTGGACAGCCGCTCGGATATCTATTCATTGGGATTGGTGCTGTTCGAGCTTCTCACCGGAGAACGGTGCTTCCAGGCCGACAGCGAACTGGGCGTGCTGGAGAAGGTCCGGATGGGCAAGGTGCAGGACGTGCGGGTGGTCAACCCGGCCCTTTCCGAGGAGATGGCCGGGATCGTGGCCAAGGCCCTGCACAAGGACGTGGACCATCGCTACATCTCGGCCCGGTTCCTGGAGCGGGACCTGAAGAACTTCCTGGTGCGCAAGGGCGACGAGCCCCACGAACACGATGTGGCCGACTACGTGAACACCGTGCTCAAGGGCAGCCGGACCGAGCTGGAGGCCCTGCTGGCCCGCCGCTACCCGCCCCTGGCCCCGCCGGAACCCGCACCGGAGGCGGCGGCGCCCGAACCGGTCCCAATCCCCGTCCCCGTCCCAGTGCCGGCGCGCCCGCCCGAGCCTCGGCCCGTGGCCCCCCCGGTCCGGGTGGAAGGTCCCCCGCAACCCCTCTGGCTGATCCCGGTGGTCCTCGCCGTGGTGGCCCTGGTCGCCTGGGTCGCCCTGCGCATAATCCGCTGACCGGGCCCTCGACCCCCCGGATTTGGGTATTCTATAATTACTGCAAGACAATCGCGCGCACCCCCGGGTCCTTCCTCTGGAGTTCCAATGGATATCAGCAAAGATCAGCAGCATTTCTATGAGCAAGCCAGGGAACGCTGCCGCCTGGACGTGGAGCAGATGAACAACACGATCCGGGTCGAGTGGCAGCACCTCAACGACGAGATCAAGCGGGTCCAGGAACTGATCCAGACCCTGGAGACCCGCAAGCAGACCATCGGGCAGATCTACGCCTCCTCCAGCGAGATGCTCGGCCTGGAGAACGACCTGGACGTGTCCTCGGCCATCAAGGACGCCGAGGGCGACAGCGCGGATGAGCTGGGCGTGGGCGAGATCGACCTTTAGGCACCGGGCCTCGGCCCGCCAGATGAACTTCTGAAGCGGGGGAGGCCATGGTTGACGACGCCCGACTGATCCGAGCGGCCCGGGGCAAGTTCCTGGCCATGGCCGGGGCCTTCTTCCTGGGTGTGTTCAATGACAACTATTACAAGCAGGCGGTGCTGATCCTGGCGGTGGCCGCGGGCCGGACCAGCATGCAGGGGATCGCGGTCCTGGTCTTCACGGTGCCGTTCCTGCTGTTCGCCGCGCCGGCCGGGTGGGCCTCGGACCGCTATCCCAAGCGGACCGTGGTCATCACCGCCAAGGGCGTGGAGCTGGTGGCCATGCTCGCCGGCGCGGCCGGCATCGTGACCGGCAGCTGGTGGCTGATCATGGTGATGCTGGGCACCATGGGCACCCAGGCGACCTTCATGAGCCCGGCGGTCAACGGCTCCATCCCGGAGCTGTATCCCGAGAGCTACGTGGTCCGGGCCAACGGCATCCTGCGGATGGTGGTGACCATCGGCATCCTGGGCGGCATCGCCCTGGCCGGTTTCAGTCTGGACCGTCCCGGCGCGGCCTTCCACGGCATCGAGAACGGCCGCCTGTGGGTGGCCGGCAGCGTCGTGGCGGTCGCCCTGGGCGGGCTCCTGGCCAGCTTCACCATCGCCCGGAACCCGGCCGGGGATCCCGCCGCGGCCTACCCCTGGTCCGGGCCGGTGGCGACCCTGCGCGACCTGGCCGGGATCCGCCAGGACCCGATGCTGGCCTTCGCGGTGTCGGCCTCGGTGTTCATCTGGTTCTCCGGCTCCCTGCAGATCCTCCTCATCAATCCCCTGGGCATCCAGGAACTGGCCCTCAGCAAATCCCTCACCAGCGCCCTCATCGTCGCCCAGCTCATGGGCATCGGGGCCGGCGGCCTGCTCAGCTCCGTCCTGGCCCGGCGCGGCCCCTGGCACCGGGTGCTGGCCCCGGCCGGGCTGGGCATGGGCGCGGCGATGCTGGCCGTTCCCGCCCTGCGCTTCCTGCCGGCCCCGGCCCTGCTGCCCGGGGCCTTCCTTCTGGTGGGCCTGGTGGGCGTGTTCGGCGGCCTGTTCCTGATCCCGGTGGAGAGCTTCATCCAGACCCGGCCCGCCCCGGCCCGCCGGGGCGCGGTCCTGGCGGCGGCCAATTTCGCGGTGTTCGGCGGCATCCTCCTGTCCGGGCCGCTTTCCAACCTCCTGAACGCCCACCTGGCCCCGACCACCGGGATGGGCCTGGTGGGAGCCCTGGCCATGGCCTTGGCGCTGGCCATCGGAGTCGTCCTTAGGAGTGCAGCATGGGCCTGACCGCATCGGCTTTCCTGGCCCTGGGCCGCGGCCTCCTGGCCCTGCGCTACCGGATCCGGACCCGCGGGTTCGCCGAGGTGGCCGCCCGCGGCACCGGCGGGATCCTGTTCCTGCCCAACCATCCCGCCCTGATCGACCCGGTGATCGTCGCCGGGCTGCTGCACCCGCAGTTCAAGCCCGCCTCCCTGGCCGACCAGGACCGCATCAAGGGCCCCGGGATCGGCTGGATCGCCCGCCAGTTCGGCGCCAAGCCGCTGCCCGACATCGCCAAATACGGCGAGGCCTGCCGTCCGGAGGTCGAGCGGGTGATCCGGGAATGCGCCCTGGACCTGGCCGAGGGGAGGAACATCCTGCTCTACCCCGGCGGCCACCTCATGCGCGGCCGCCTCGAGGACCTGGGCGGCAACAGCGCGGTCTCGACCATCCTGGCGGCGGCGCCCGGGGCCCGGGTGGTGCTGGTGCGCTCCCGCGGGCTGTGGGGCAGCTCGTTCAGCCGCGCCGCCGGCGCCTCCCCGGATTTCCTCAAGGTGGCCGCCCGGCGGATCCTGGATGTGCTGGCCAGCGGCGTGTTCTTCTGCCCCCGGCGCGACGTCACGGTGGAACTGGCCGAGCCGGCGGACTTTCCCCGGACCCAGGGCCGGGAGGCGATGAACCGGGCCATGGAGGCCTACTACAACCAGGACGCCCCGCCCGCCCCGCCCGCCCTGCACGTGCCGCACACGCCCTGGGAGCCCGGCGGCCGCCGGGAGCTCCCGGAGCAGCCCCAGGCCCGCCTGCAGGGCGATCCCGGCGAGGTCACCCCGGCGGTGCGCGAGCAGGTGCTGGCCAAGCTGGCGGAGATGACCGGCAAGTCCGGCCCCGGCGACGGCGACCAGCTGGCCCGGGACCTGGGGATGGACAGCCTCATGCGCCTGGAGCTGCAGCTCTGGATCGAGCAGGAATTCGGCCACCACGTGGGCGACCCGGACGCCCTGGCGAGCGTCGGCGACGCCCTGCTGGCGGCCTCGGGGCAGGGCGTGGACAGCGGCGGCGCTCCGCTCAAGCCGGTGCCGTCGGCCTGGTTCAAGCCCCTCGACCTGCCCGCGGCCGTGCCGGCCGGGGCCACCCTGACCGACGTGTTCCTGAACCAGGCCGCCCGCGGCGCCGGCCGGGTCGTGCTGGCCGACCAGGCTTCCGGCGTGCGCACCTACCGGGACATCATCACCTCCATCTACGCCCTGAAGCCGGCCCTGGAGGCCATCGAGGGCCCGTACGTGGGGATCATGCTCCCGGCCTCGGTGGGGGCCTCGGTGCTGTACCTCGCGGTGCTGTTCGCCGGCAAGACCCCGGTGATGGTCAACTGGACCACCGGTGTGCGCAACATGCTGCATGGCCTGGACCTGCTGGAAGTCCGCAAGGTCCTGACCGTGGGCCGGGTGGTGGAGCGGATCCGCGCCCAGGGCCTGGACCTCGACGGGATCCAGGACCGCTTCCTGCTGCTCGAGGAGGTCGGCGCCGCCCTCAGCCGCCCGGCCAAGCTCATGGCCCTGCTCCGCGCCCACGGCTCCTGGCAGGCCCTTCGCCGGGCCCCGGTGCCGGACACGGCGGTGGTGCTGTTCACCAGCGGCAGCGAGAACCTGCCCAAGGCGGTGCCGCTCACCCACGGCAACCTCCTGGCCAACGTCCGGGACGTGGCCCGGGAGTACCGGTTCCTGGACCGGGCCCGGTTCATCGGGTTCCTGCCGCCCTTCCATTCCTTCGGCCTCACCGGCACCGTCCTGCTGCCGCTGTGCGCCGGTTTCCAGGCGGTCTTCCATCCGGTCCCCACCGACGGCCCGGCCCTGGTCCGGACCATCGAGGCCTACCGGGTCACCGCCCTGGTCGGCACGCCCACCTTCCTCAACGGCATCGTCCGGGTGGCCCGGGACGAGCAGCTGGCCTCGCTCGGCCATGTCATCACCGGGGCCGAGAAGTGCCCGGACACGCTGTTCGCCGCCATCAGCGGGCGCTGGCCGGAGATGATGATCCTGGAGGGCTACGGCATCACCGAATGCTCGCCGGTGGTGTCCGCCAACCGCGAGGCCCGGCAGCGCCGGGGCAGCATCGGCACGCCGATGCCCTCCGTGGTCCACGCCATCGTCGACCAGGCCCTCGGCGCCAGGGTGCCCGAGGGCGGGATGGGCATGCTGCTGGTGCGCGGGCCCAGCATCTTCGGCGGCTACCTGGGCTTCACCGGGCCCCAGCCGTTCGTGGAATTCGAGGGCCAGTCCTGGTACCGCACGGGCGATCTGGTGCGGGAGGAGGACGGCATGCTGGTGTTCGCCGGCCGCCTCCAGCGGTTCGTCAAGATGGGCGGCGAGATGGTCAGCCTGCCGGCGGTGGAGGAGGCCCTGGTCCGCCGGTTCCAGGGCCCGGACGAGGATGGCCCGGTCCTCGCCGTGGAGGCGAAGGAGATCGGCAACGCCGTGGAACTCACCCTGTTCACCACCCGCGGCCTGGGCCGCGAGGAGGCCAACGCCGCCATCCGCGAGGCCGGCCTGGGCGCCCTGCACAACATCCGGAAGGTCGTGGAGCTGGAGGCGATCCCGCTGCTGGGCACCGGCAAGGTGGACTACCGGGCGCTCAAGGCCATCCTCTAGACTTCCACCAGCACCGCCTGCCCGAGGCCGCCGCCGATGCCCAGGGTGGCGATCCCGAGGCCGCCGCCGCGCAGGCGCAGCTGGTGCACCAGGGTCACCAGGATCCGCGCGCCGCTGCAGCCGATGGGGTGGCCCAGGCTGATGCCGCCGCCGGCGACGTTGAGACGGTCCAGGGGCAGGCCCAGGTCGCGCACGCAGCACAGCACCTGGCCGGCGAAGGCCTCGTTGAGCTCCCAGAGGTCGATGTCGGCCACGGCCCGGCCGGCTTCGCGAAGCAGGGCGCGCACCGCGGGCACCGGCGCCCAGCCCATGTCCAGGGGCTCCACGGCGACCTGGGTCCAGCCCAGGATCCGCGCCAGGGCGCCGGCCCCGCCTTCCCGCGCCAGGAGCAGCGCGGCGCCGCCGTCGGCCAGGGCCGAGGCGTTGCCGGCCGTGATCCGGCCGCCGGCCACGAACACCGGCGGGAGCGCCGCCAGATCCTGGAGGGTGGCGCCGGGGCGGATGCACTCGTCCCGGGCCAGGTCCGGGTGGGCGATCAGCTCGGGGCCGAAGTCCGCGCGGCCGGCCCGGCGATGGCTCTCCAGGGCGAAGGCGTCGGCGTCCTCCCGGCTGACGCCCCGGGTCTCCAGGAGCTGCTCGACGGTCTCGCCCATGAGCAGGCCGGTGGCGGGGCAGCGCAGGCCGTCCTGGTGCATGACGTCCGGAGCCAGGACGTGCCCCAGGCGGTAGCCCCAGCGAAGGCCGGGCAGCAGGTGCGGGGTGTCGCTCATGGCCTCGCTGCCGCCGGCCAGCAGGGGGCCGGGTTCGCCCGCGGCCAGGGCCTGGCCGGCGGCGATGACCGCGCCCAGGCCCGAGCCGCAGGCCATGTTGAAGGTCCAGCCGACCGTGTCCGGCGGGAGTCCGGCGGCCAGGGCGATGGAGCGGCCCGGGTTCATCCCCTGGGTGTGGGACCGGGCCATGCCCCAGTAGACCTGGGCGGGGCGCGGCCGGTCCGGGCCGGCCAGGAGCCCGCGCACCGCCGCCACGCCCAGGCCGACGGCGCCCAGGCCCTGCCAGGCGCCGCGCATGCGACCCTGGGGCAGGCGGCCCGCGGCCAGGATGTGGAGGGGGCTGGCGGGCATCATGGGCGGGGACCCCGGTCGTCGGGAGTGGGCTCGCGGTGGCCGAGCATGGTGTCCGGCGGGAACCAGCGGTCCAGGACCGCGAGGTTCCGGGCGACGAATTCCCGCGCCAGGAAGCCGGCCCGGGCCTTCAGGGGCAGGCCCACGGTGCCCGCGGCCACGCCGGCGGCGTCCAGGCCCATGCTCCGGGCCAGGAACAGCGCCCGCGGCATGTGGAAGTCCGACGTGACCACCACGGCCCGGGTGACCCCGAACACCGCCTGGGCGCGCTTGAGGCTGTCGTAGGTGCGCCGCCCGGCGTAGTCGCTGACCACCCGATCGACCGGGACTCCCCGCTTGATCAGCCACTTGCGCATGGCCTGGGGCTCGTTGTAGTTGTGCGCGCGGTTGTCGCCCGAGACCAGGAGCCAGGAGACCTTGCCGTCCCGGAACAGGGCCAGGGCGATCTCCAGCCGGCCTTCCAGCACCGGGGAGGGTTCCTTGTCGGAGAGGACGCCGGCGCCGAGGACCAGGGCCGGACCCGGGACCGGGGCCAGGTTCTCCCGGGTAAATACGCGGTCCCGGCATTCTCTCGGGAACCATATCAGTATCCAGAGCAAATCAAATACAAAGACCACAACCAGGGCAAGCCCCAGCCGGCGCCGTGAATGTGAGCGGAGAGTAACCCAGGCAGAATATCCCATCTGAGTTAGCATAGTCTCTTGCCCCCAACGGGGCCCAACACGAGTGAGAATTAATGAATCATAAAAACGACCCTCGGCCGTTCCAGGTGCGCCTTGCCCTTCCCCGCTTCCATCCTGTGTTGAAGGGCCTGGGGCTCGTCCTTCCGGCCCTGGTGGCACTCACGGGCCTGGGCTGCTTCCGCGCCTCGGGGCTGCAGCGCACGACCACGGTCGCCGAAGCGATCCCGGAATTCGGCGGCGACCGGGTGGCCGGGCTCAAGTCCATGGCCGGCCCCGGCGACTATTACATCGGCAACGATTTCCTGCAGATCGCCGTCGACGGCACGGTGTTCGGCGACACCTCCCAGCCGACCATCGCCGGCGCCGTGTCCGGCGGAAGCATCGTCGACGCCGGCTATGTGGCCCTGGACACCAGCTACCACCGCATCAACATGCCCGGGGACGCCCTGGAGCGGCTCACCCCGGTGGCCAACCAGGATCCCGACATGGAGATCGTGGTCGACGCCTTCAAGGCCGACAATTCCCAGGAGCCCAGCACGCTGACCATGACCGGGCGCATCCTGGACCGGCACCACCGGGTCCCCGGCGCCACCTGGGACGGGGCGGACTGCGTGGCCGGTGTCACCGTGACCCATGTGCTGTCGGTGGGCAAGCTGGACCGCTTCATCACCATGAGCACCACCGCCACCAACACCGGCGGTGCGCCGGTGGGGATCCGCAGCGTCGGCGACTTCCTCAGCCAGACCACCGGCGGCTACCGGTTCGCCGTTCCCGCCGGCGTCACGGTCGCCGGCCAGCCCCTGGCCACCCCCTGGGGCATCCAGATCCCCGGCAGCGACTGGGGCAGCCCCATCGCCACCGCGGTGCAGGCGCCTTCGGTGGTGCTGTTCAACACCGAGCCCAGCGCCAATTCGGTCGATTCGCACACCACCCTCGGGATCCTGCCGACCGACACCCCGGCCTGCATGGTCACCTCCGATCCCCAGGACGCCCTCACCGGGCTGCGCCCGGTCTTCCCGTCGAAACTGGTGGTGGGGAACCTGCCCCTGCCGCCCGCCGGCCTCGCCCCGGGCGAGTCGGTGTCCTTCAACCGCCGCCTCTACGCCGTGGGCGGGACCAGCTCCAGCAGCCTCTCCCCGAGCATGACCGCCGGCATCTACAACCAGATGGCCGTGGACATGTACGACATGGCCAACAACCCGAACCAGCCCAACAGCAACACCGTCGTCGACGGCCTCTGGCCGCAGGATTTCGGCCGCCTGACCTACTCCATGAGCGGTTCCGCGGTCCGCCAGGGCCCGCTGCCCACCGAGATCCGGGTGGACCGCCTGGCCGGGGGCACCGATGCCGATCCGCTCTGGATCCCCCTCCGGGTGGACTGGCTGGAACCTGGCGAGAACCCCACCAGCCAGACTTCCGACCAACCCTCGAGCCTGGGGGTCATCCTCCCGGTGGGCACCTACCGGCTGGTGATCACCAACCAGCTGGGAACCCAGGTCAAGGACCAGAGCGTCGACGCCAACAACGTCCTGCGGGCGCTCCTGAGCGGGCCCATCACCATGTATGCCGGCTGGACCTATGCCATCGGCGGCTACGACTACCTCCTGCCCGAAGTGAACGAGGTGGTCGACGGCCTGCCGCCCACGATCGTCCGGTCCATCTATGGCGTGCACTTTTTCACCACCCGGGGCCAGGACGCCCCGGTGGGCAGCCTGCAGCCGCTGCGGATCGTCATCAAGGGCACCGGCGGGACAAAGGATCCCTGGATGCGCCGGTCGCGGACCATGGGCAGCTACTACGACCCGCTCACCCAGCACGTCCAGATCGCCCCCGTGCGGACCCCCGGGCAGAACCAGTACCGGGCCGGCAACGAGATGTTCGGCACCGGCTTCTACGGTTTCGGCCAGACCACCTACTTCTGTGTGGCCAACGGGTCCCCCACCGGCCAGGTGAATCCGGACGGCAGCGCGGTGATCAACGGCGGCACCTACCGCGCCTACGGCACCCGGGGGCCGCTGTCCAATCTCGAGTACCTGGACATCCTCGCCTACGACGGCCAGGGCAGCAACAGCCACAACTTCATCATCTGGCCTTCCGACCTGCCGACGGGGTGGACCAGCTTCGACCTGCCCGGGCCTTCCCAGGCGAGCGGCGGCGGCTACCTGCCCGGCGAGAAGCTGACCTCGGCCATGGCCGAAGGCGTGCATGTGGTGGGCCACACGGAACTCGACCTGGGCACGGACGCCCAGCAGCTCTACAACGATTTCACCTGGGAATTCAACGCGGCCAACTACCTGGCCACCTACCTCGGGTCGATCGGCAACGACCCGTTCGTGGTCGGCGGGCGCACCTCGAACCTGCCCGGCTACGGGACCGCGACCGCCCTGTTCACCCCGGCGGCCACCCCGTACCGGTTCCGCGGGGCCCTGCAGCCGCAGGACTGGACCCTGGCCGATTTCATCGCCCAGGCCCAGGGCCAGTACACCATCGTCCACCAGCCCCGGTCCGCCCAGGGCCTGTTCACCCAGACCGGCTTCGACCCCGCCACCCCGCTGGGCCAGGGGGCCAACGCCTGGTGGACCGCCGGCGGCCTCCACGCCAACGGCCAGACCAACGGCGGTTTCGACGCCCTCGAGCTGCTGCGCGGCGAAGGCTTCGACGCGGCCGACCCGGACCCCTGGTTCACCCAGTTCAAGCTGGTCCGCAGCGACTGGTTCGCCCTGCTGAACCAGCAGACCCCCAGCCGGTTCACCAAGGCCCTGGGCCTGTCCTCGGCCAGGTTCAGCGTCGACACCCCGGTGGGCCTGGCCCGGACCTACCTCAAGGCCCAGCCCGTCCTGACCATCCCGCCCATCGCCCAGACCATTCCTGACATCAACACGCCGCTGGTGCAGGACCTGTCCACGGTCCAGGCGGCGCTCCAGTCCGGGGCGGCCGTGGCCTCCACCGGCCCCTTCCTGGATGTCAGCGTCAACGGCATCGGCCCCGGCGGGCTCGTGCCCGGACCCCTCGCGGAGGCTACCGTCAACGTGAACCTCTACGCCAGCAGCTGGATGCAGGTGGACGAGGTGCGGGTCGTGATGAACGGGACGGTGATCGCCAACGTGCCCGCCAACACCCTCGCCCCATCCGCCAGCGACGCCCGGCTCCGCACCGGCAGCTTCAAGGTGGCCCTGCCCACCGGCGGCAGCGGCGCCTGGATCGTGGTGGAGGCCGGCGTGCCCCTGGCCCAGACCGGCCCCTTCGCCCCGGGCACGCCCTGGAGCTATATCATGCGTGGCATCTACCCCATCGCCGTCGCCAACCCCATTTTCATCGACGTCACCGGCCACGGCTACACCCACCCCTGAACGCCACCTTCGAAGCCGGCCCATGAGCGAACTGCTCCCCCAACATCTGCCCGAGGACATCGAGGCCGAACGCTCGCTGCTGGCCACCTGCTGCGCCGCGGGGGCCGAGACGGCCGCCACCGAACTGAGCTTCGTGCTCACCGAGGAGGACTTCGTCCACCCCGCCCACCGGGTGGTGTTCCGGGCCCTGAAGGCGCTCATCGAGGCCCAGCTGGAGGTGAATTCCCTCACCCTCAAGGATGCCCTGGACACCGCCGGGGACCTGGGCCGGGTCGGCGGCTACACCGGGCTGGTGGACCTGCTCAGCGCCGAGGAGGTGGGCCGGCCCAAGGTCCTGGCCGACCTGCTCATCCGCAAGCGCAAACTGCGCCAGCTGATCCGGTTGGGCTCCCAGCTGGTGCGGCAGGCCGCGGAAGAGGAGGCGCCCCCCGACACCCTGGTGGAGCAGGCCGCCATGGACCTGTTCCGGCTGGCCCAGGGCCATGACCGCAAGGGCCTGGAGAAGCTCTCCGACGTCAGCCGGGAGGCCATGGAGGGCCTCCTGGACCGGCTCACCGGCCGCGGCAGCAGCGGCCTTAAGGTCGGCTTCAGCCGGCTGGACGCCATCACCCAGGGCTTCCAGCCCGGCAACCTGATCATCCTGGCCGCCCGCCCCGGCATCGGCAAGACCGCCCTGGCCCTCAACTGGCTGCTGCGCTCGGCGATGTACCACCAGGCGCACGGGGCCTTCTTCTCCCTGGAAATGTCCAAGGAGGAGGTGTTCAACCGGCTGCTCAGCGCCCACTGCGCGGTCAACCTCAAGGCCGCCGCCGCCGGCGGCTTCAGCGAACAGGTCGAGGCCCGGCTGCTGCGCAGCCGCGACGCGCTCCTGGAGCTGCCCATCTACATCAACGACCAGGCCGGCATCACCGTCCGCGAGATCACCGCCATGGTCGACCGGCACATGGCCCAGGCCGGCGGCAAGCTGGACCTGCTGATCGTGGACTACCTGCAGCTCCTCAGCAGCCCCGACTCGTCCCGCGCCGCCCGCCAGAGCGAGGCCGTGCGCATCGGCGAGATCAGCCGCGGCTTCAAGCTGCTGGCCAAGGACCGGGGCATCCCGGTGGTGGTGCTGTCCCAGCTCAACCGGGAAGTGGAGCACCGCCAGGGCGGCCGGCCCCAGCTCTCCGACCTGCGCGACTCCGGCGCCATCGAGCAGGATGCCGACATGGTCATGTTCATCCACCGCAAGATGATGCCGTCCCAGGACGGCGGCGACGAGGACCGGATGGCCGAGCTGATCATCGCCAAGCACCGCAACGGCCCCGTGGGCTCCGTGGGCCTCTACTTCGAGGGCGAGTTCGCCCGCTACCGGGAAATGGAGCGCGACACCCAAGGGAACGCCTGATGGCCACGGCGCTCCCGCTGTTCCCGCTCAGCGCCAAGGTCACCGCCCTGCGCGGGGTCGGGCCGGCCTACGCCGAGGCCTTCGAGGCCGCCGGGATCGCCACCCTCAAGGACCTTCTGGGCGCCCTGCCGTACCGCTACGTCGACCGCGGCAGCCTGCGCCGGATCGGCGAGCTGGACCGGGACTGGCACCCGGGCCTGGACCGGGAGACCGTCACGGTGCTGGGCACCCTCAAGGACATCCGCTCCACCACCACCCGGATCCGGCACATGGCCCTCACCGAGGCCCTGCTCCAGGACGACACCGGGACCCTGCGGCTGGTCTGGTTCAACCAGGCCTATCTGGCCAAGGCGCTGCGGCCCGGGGACCGGATCCTGGCCTTCGGGCCGCTGGCCGGCGGCCGCAACGGCCTGGAGATGCGCGGCCCGGCCTTCGAGAACCTGGGCAAGGCCGGCGAGGAGGAGAACCTCTGGGTCCGCCGATTCCTGCCGCTCTACCGCAAGCTCGGGGCGGTCACCGGGTGGGCCCGGCGCAAGCTGGTCCGGGAGGCCCTGGCCCGGGTGGCGGATCCCGGGGACTGGCTCCCGGCCGAACTCTCCCGCGGGGTCCCGGGCACCCTCACCGCGCTCAACCTGCTGCACCAGCCCCCCGACGACAGCGATCCGGCCGAATTGGAGGCCCACGCCACCCTGGCCCACCAGCGGCTGGCCTCGGAGGAGCTGTTCGCCTTCGCGCTGGGGGTGGCCCTGCGCCGGGCCGGGCGGCTGGCCCGGAAGGGCCAGGCCGTGCCCACCTCGCCGGAACTCCGGGAGCGGCTGAAGACCTACCTGCCGTTCCGGCTCACCGGGGCCCAGCGCACCGCCTTCAAGGAGATCGTGGACGACCTGACCTCGGGCCGGGTGATGCACCGCCTGCTCCAGGGCGACGTGGGCAGCGGCAAGACGCTGGTGGCCTTCCTGGCCATGGCCATGGTCGCCGAGACCGGCGGCCAGGCGGCGCTGCTGGTGCCCACCGAGGTCCTGGCCCGCCAGCACGCGGCCACCTTCCGGAAGCTCCTGGCCGGGCGCGCCGGGGACATGGAGCTGCTGCTCGGCCCCATGAAGGCGGCGGAGAAGCGCCGGGCCCTGGCCCGGATCGCCTCCGGCGAGGCCCGCTACGTCCTGGGCACCCACGCCCTGTTCCAGGAGGCGGTGGCCTTCCGCAAGCTCCAGCTGGTGGTGGTGGATGAGCAGCACCGGTTCGGGGTGCGCCAGCGCGAGGCGCTCAAGGAGAAGGGGCTGGACCCCCACTGGCTGGTCATGAGCGCCACCCCCATCCCGCGCTCCCTGGCCCTGGCCCTGTTCGGCGACCTGGAGCAGTCGGTGCTGGACGAGCTGCCCCCGGGCCGCCAGCCGATCACCTCCCGGCTGGTGGATCCGGCCGAGGCCGACCGGGCCTGGGACCAGGTCGAGCGGGAGCTCCAGGCCGGCCACCAGGCCTTCGTCATCAGCCCGGCCATCGACCCCCAGGACGAGACCAAGGTGCCCCTGCGCGACATCCAGGCCATGGAGGCCCTGCTCCGGGCGCGGTTTCCCGAGGTGCCCCTGGCCGTGGTCCACGGCCGGCTCAAGGCCGACGAGCTGGCCGCGCGCATGGCGTCCTTCGTCGCGGGCGAGGCGCGGATCCTGCTCGCCACCACCGTGGTGGAGGTGGGCGTGGACGTGCCCAACGCCACGGTCATGGTGGTCGACCACGCCGAGCGGTTCGGTCTGTCCCAGCTGCACCAGCTGCGCGGCCGGGTCGGCCGGGGCCGCGCCCCCAGCCGGTTCGTCATGCTCAGCGCCAGCGAGACCGAGCGGCTGCGGGTGCTCACCGAGACCCAGGACGGCTTCAGGATCGCCCAGAAGGACCTGGAGCTGCGCGGGCCGGGGGAGTTCTTCGGGACGCGCCAGGCCGGGCTGCCGCGTTTCCAGGTCGCCGACCTGGTGCGCGACCGCAAGCTGCTGGTGGCCTGCCGGGAGGCGGCCGACAGGGCCCTGGCCCGGGGGCTCAGCGACGGCCAGCAGGACTGGCTCAGGCAGGAACAGGCAAGACTGAAACTCGCGGAGATCTCATGACCGGCTGGAGGCCCACGGTGGCCGCGATCATCGAACGGGACGGCCGCTTCCTGGTCGTCGAGGAGACCGACGGCGTGCACCCCGAGCGCGTCTTCAACCAGCCCGCGGGCCACCAGGACCCGGGCGAGACCATGCTGGAGGCGCTGGTGCGGGAGACGCGGGAGGAGACGGGGCTCGCCCTCACCCCCACCCACTTCCTCGGCATCTACCACCTCAAGGCCCGCAACGGCCGGGACTACCTGCGCGCGGCGTTCATCGGCACGGTGCCGGAAGGGCAGGATCCCGCGCCGCAGGACCCGGTGATCCTGGCTTGCCACTGGCTGACCCGGGCGGAGATCGCGGTCCGGCCCAGGTCCTCGGTGGTGCTCCAGGTGATCGACGACTACCTGGCCGGGGTGCGCTGCCCGCTGGCGGTGGTCCAGCATCTGGCTGTGGAACGCTGAAGGTGTTCGGATTTACGCTGCACCCAGGGAAGATGGATTAATACAAAAATAGATGATGGCTAGATCGTTTATAACGGTGGAGAAAGTTTATACGGATTGAATATTATAATTTATTGACACGCAATTGAACTGATCGGCATCCTCTCGGGAATCCTCGTCGCACCCGCAGTCCGCGATCCTGGGAATATTCTTGTTCATGGATCGTTTAAGTGATTTTTTCATAGCAGTAGACCAGCCCATTCAGGGCTTCTGGGCATTTTGGCGTTTATTCATGGCAAGAACCCGGGGGCGAGCCCTCCGGCCCCATGCTGACGGAGTGTATATGAGCTTCGCATCGACTTGCTTCAGTTCGTTCGCACGTGTGTCTGCTCGGTTTGTGCGCTCCCACGCCTTCGCCGTGGTGGCCGGATGCGGGCTCATCCAGGCCATCCTCGCACCCGTCCCAGCCTGGGCGGCCACAGCCAAGCCCGTCATCAGCTACAGCCCCAACAGCGACGTGTTCATCTTGGGCTCCGTCGTTTCCCCGATCAACCCGACCAACAGCGGCGGAGCCGCCACGAGCTGGGCGATCACGCCGGCCCTGCCACCGGGTCTGGCCTTCAGCACCGCCACCGGCCAGATTGCGGGCACGCCCACGGCCCTGAGCCTCATCACGACCTATTCGATCACCGCCAGCAATGCCGGTGGGACCTCCACCCCCGCGACCCTCAAGATCACCGTGAACGACGTGGTCCCCAATCTTACCTACTCGCCCAGCGCGGCGGTCTTCACCAAGGGTCTGGCCATCACCCCCCTGGTCCCCGCGAACGGCGGCGGGGCGGTGGTGACCTGGAGCATCACGCCCGCCCTGAGCACGGGCCTGGCTTTCAGTGCCAGCACCGGCACCATCTCCGGTACGCCCACCGCCCTCAAGGCGACGACGGCCTACACCGTCAAGGGCACCAACAGCGGCGGCAGCGCGACTGCCGTGGTCACCCTGACCGTGAATGACCTGGCGCCCGCCGTCAGCTACAGCCCGGCCACCTACACGTTCACCAAGGGCACGGCCATCGCCACGATCAACCCGGCCAGCACCGGCGGCGCCGTGGTGTCCTGGTCGGTCGCCCCGGCCCTGCCGGCGGGCCTCGTCTTGGCCGCGACCACTGGAAAGATCACCGGAACCCCGACCGGGGTCAGCGCGGCCGCCTCCTACACAATCACCGCCACCAACACCGGTGGTTCCACCACCGCCGGGCTCACGCTCACGGTCAATGACAAACTCCCGGCCTTCACCTTTACGCCGGCGACCGACACCTACACCGTGAACACCCCTATCGCCGCGCTGGTCCCGGCCAGCACGGGTGGCACCGTCCTGGGCTGGAGCGTCAGCCCGGCGCTCCCCTCCGGCCTGGTCCTGGATCCCTCCTCCGGCCAGATCACCGGCATGCCCACGGCCCCGAAGGCCCAGGCCACCTACACCGTCACCGGCACCAACAGCGGTGGCAGCTCCACCTACGCACTCAAGTTCACCGTCAACGACATCGCCCCCACCCTGTCCTACTCGCCCAGCGCGGCGGCCTTCACCAAGGGCGTGGCCATCACCCCCATGGTCCCGGTGACCGGCGGAGGCGCGGTGGTGACCTGGAGCATCACCCCCGCCCTGAGCGCGGGCCTGGCTTTCAGCACCAGCACCGGGACCATCACCGGCACGCCCACCGCCCTCCTGGTGGCGACCAGCTACACCGTCAAGGCCACCAACACCGGCGGCAGCGTCAGCGCCGTGGTCAACCTCGCCGTGCACGACCTTGCGCCCGCGATCAGCTACACTCCGACCACCTACACTTTCACAAAGGGCACCTCCGTCGGCACGATCACCCCGGCCAGCACCGGCGGGGCGGTCGTCGCCTGGACCGTCGCCCCGGCTCTGCCGGCCGGCCTCGCCCTGGCGGCGACCACCGGGAAGATCACCGGGACCCCGACCACGCTCAGTGCGGCCACGATCTGCACCGTCACCGCCACCAACAGCGGCGGGACCGCCACCGCCGCCCTGACCCTCTCGGTCAAGGACAAGCTCCCGGCCTTCACCTATGCGCCGGCGACCGACACCTACACCTTGAACACCGCCATCGCCGCGCTGGTCCCGGCCAGCACCGGCGGCACCGTCCTGTCCTGGAGCGTCGCCCCGGCGCTGCCGGCGGGACTGGCCCTCGATCCGGCCTCCGGCCAGATCACTGGCGCCCCCACCGCCGTGAAGGCCCAGGCCACCTACACCGTCACCGGAGCCAATGCCACCGGCAGCGGCACCTATGCCATCAAGATCACCGTGAACGCCCTCAAGCCGGTGATCGCCTATTCCCCGTCCTCGGCGGTGTTCACCAAGGGGGTCGCGATCACGACCCTCAAACCCACCTCCACCGGCGGCGCCATCGCCACCTGGAGCATCAGTCCGGCCCTGCCTGCGGGAGTGGTGATCAGCCCTTCCACGGGCTGGATCTCCGGCACGCCTGCCGTCCTGAGCGGCATGGCCGCCTACACGGTCACCGCCCAGAATGGTGTGGGAACCGGGACCGCCGCCCTGACCTTCACGGTCAATGACCTGTCCCCGGCGTTCGCCTACAATCCCGCAGCCGCCACCTTCACGCTTGGCCTGGCGGCGGGCCCGGTCCTTCCCGTCAGTACCGGCGGCACCGTCGTCTCCTGGAGCATCGCGCCCGGCCTCCCGGCCGGACTGGCCCTGGACCCGTCCTCCGGGCAGATTTCAGGAATCCCAGCCGCCCAGAGCCCGGCCACAGCCTACACCGTGACCGGGACCAACACAGGCGGGACCGCCTCCTCCGTCCTGACCCTGACCGTGAATCCGCCGGCGCCGGCAATCCCGGTCATCGGCGTCGCGGGGACGGTGACCGCCGGCAGCCCCGGACTCACGGCCAGCACCCCGGACCAGGGCCCCTGGATGAACTATGCCTGGACCGTGGCCAACGGCACCCTCACCGGCGGCCAGGGCACTCCGGCCATCACCTTCACCGCGGGCCAAGCGGGCCCCCTCATGATCACAGTCATTGCCGCCGACGCGGCGGGCCGCGCCACCGCCACCGCCCCGGTGACGGTCGTGGCAGCCCCCATCGGCGACCTGCAGACCACCGTGCAGGCCCAGCCGAACGAGGGCCCCCTGACCGCCCAGGCGCCGGCCATCCAGGGTCTCACCTACCTGTGGACCTCACCGGACCTGAACCTGGCCGGGGACCCCACCGGCAACGCGATCGCCTGGACGGCGCCAGCCGCGCCCGGGGCCTACCACTTGAGCCTGAACACCCAGAACGCCCTGGGCGTGAGCGCGACCGCCACCCGGAGCATCACGGTCGCGAGCGGCGCCTGGCTGCCCCGGCCGCAGTCGGGGGCGCGCTTCAACCACAGTTCCGTGGTCCTCCCCAGCGGCCTGATCCTCTTGGCCGGCGGCCATTTGGGGCTTTCGACCCTGGCTTCGACCGAACTCTACGACCAGGCGACCGGGCTCTGGACCCGTGCCGGCAACCTCCTCGCCGCCCGGGAAGGCCATACGGCCACCGTGCTGGCCAACGGCACCGTTTTGGTCGCCGGGGGATCCAGCAACGGCGTCCCAATGGCAGCCTGCGAAATCTACGATCCGGGGACCGGGGCCTGGACCGCCACCGCCCCCATGCTGACAGCCCGCATCGCCCATACTGCCAGTCTGCTTCCGGGCGGCCAGGTGCTGGTCGCCGGGGGCGAGGATCCGACCCTGACTCCCCTGGCCAGCGCCGAGCTGTTCGATCCCGCCACCGGTACCTGGGCGGCGGTCGCAGACATGAACTCGGCCCACGCCTTCCACACCGCCAACACCCTGGTCACCGGACCCAATGCCGGCATGGTCCTTGTGGCCGGCGGGAGCGACGGCGTGAACGTGGGGATCCCGATCGCGGAGATCTTCGATCCGGGGCAGGGGCTCTGGAGCCTGACGGCCAACTTGAACACGCCTCGGAGTGGCCACTCGGCCACGCTTCTCGCCGATGGGCGGGTGATGGCCACGGGTGGCCAGGAGAACACGGCCTCCGTGTCCCAGACCGATGTCTACGACCCCATCGCCGGCACTTGGACCAACGTGCGGGTCATGAATACTCCGCGTATGAACCATACCGCCACGCTGCTGGCCGATGGCACCGTCCTAGTGACGGGCGGGCTGTCCTGGGGAAACATCGTCGGGACCGCCGAGACTTTCGATCCCCTTTCCGGCAGCTGGTCCCAGGCAGGAAACCTGCAGACCGCCCGGACCCTCCATTCCGCAATCCTCCTTACCCAGGGCCCCTCGGCGGGCAAGGTGCTGATCCTGGACGGCGATTCCCCGAGCCACTACCTCCCGGCCGAAGAGCTCTTCGATCCGGCCGCCCGGGCCTGGTCCCAGGTCCAATACCACGGCGCCATCCGCTATGCCCATACCGCCACCCGCCTGCCCAGCGGCCAGATCCTCGTGGCGGGCGGCAACAGTCAGCTGAATCCCCCGTTCAACGCGCCCGGCGCGCTCACCAGCGCGGATCTGTATGACCCCGCCAACAACCGCTGGCTGCCCACCGGCAGCCTGACGGTCTCCCGCTACGGGGCGCAGGCCACGGTCCTGACCACCGGACCCCAGGCGGGCCAGGTTCTGGTCGCGGCTGGATTCTCCACCATGGGGGCTCTCACGACCAACACCGCCGAGCTTTACGATCCCGTGGCCGGAACCTGGTCGATGACCGGGAGCATGGCCGGGGACCGCTACAACCATTCCCTGGTGACCCTGCCCAGCGGCATGGTCCTGGTGATCGGCGGCGCCTCCACCTGGGGCCCGCCCCAGGGCATCTCGGTGGAAGCCTATGATCCCAATGCCGGAACCTGGAGCCTCCTGGCGCCCCTCAACACCGCCCGCACCAATCAGGTCGCGGTGCTGCTGAACACCGGAAAGATCCTGGTCGCCGGCGGCGACAGCGGACCAGGCGGCGGGTATTTCGCCAGCGCCGAACTCTACGATCCCCTCGCTGGGACCTGGGCCTACACCGGGTCGATGGCCGCGGCCCGGTCCAATGCCTCCGCCACCCTGCTGCCCGACGGCACCGTCCTGGTGGCCGGTGGCCAGGATTCGACCGGCCCATTAGCCAGCGCCGAGATCTACAACCCCGCCTCCGGGGCCTGGAGTCCGGCCGCACCCCTGGGTACCGCCCGCTTCGGCCAGCAAGCCGCGCTCCTGCCCAACGGGCAGGTGCTGGTCACCGCCGGCCGCGGCGTTGGCGGGATCCTGGGCTCTTCCGAATTGTTCAACCCCTTCAATGGCACCTGGGCCCCCTCGGGCGGACTGGGGACGGCCCGCTACGGGCATACCGCGACGCCTTTGGCCGATGGCCGGATCGCCGTCCTGGGTGGCATCTCCGCGCCGGATCCCGCCACCGGTGCCAGTCCCTTCGTCCTCACCTCCGGGGAAGAATTCGAGGGATCCGCGCCCAGCCTCCAGGTCACGGCCATCACCCCGCCGGTTCCGGCCGTGAATGCGGGTGGCGCGGTCGCCTTCACCGCTTCGCTGGCCGGCGGCAGCAACCTGGCCGTCACCTGGACCGCCTCCGGCGGCACCATCGATCCGACCGGCCTCTGGACGGCCCCGGCGGTGGCCGGGCCGGTGACCATCACCGCCACCTCGGTGGCGGATCCCACCCAGTCTGCCTCCACCGTGGCCACGGTGGTCCCACTGCCCGTGATCGGATCCTTCACGGCGACGCCTGGAAACCTGGTCGTCACCGGCCCCGGCAGTTCCCTCAGCTTCGCCTACGCCGGCGGCACCGGCGCCCTGGACCAGGGAATCGGCCCCGTCCCGAGCGGCGTGCCGGTGACGGTTACACCAGCGGCCACCACCACCTACACCCTGACCGTGACCAATGCCCTGGGGGCCACCGTATCGGCCCAATGCACGGTGACGGTCGCTATGGTCGGCCAGTCCTTCGCCATTCCCGATGTCACCAGCCCCGGGGCCACCCTGCCCCTGGTGCTGAACGCCATTCCGGGCGGGACGTTCACGATGGGGTCGCCGGCCACCGACCCTGACCTCGGCTCCAACGAGGTCCCCCAGATGCAAATCACCATCAGCCCCTTCTACATGGGGCGCTTCCCCGTGACCCAGGGGTTGTGGCAGGCCGTGATGGGCAACAACCCAGCCAACTTCACCGTAGCCAACGGGGGTGCCACGGTGGACGACCTGACTCGGCCGGTCGAGCAGGTGTCGTTCAATGATGTCATCGCCAACGCCACCGGTTTCCTGGACCGGCTCAACGCGGCGACCCAGGCCACCCGCCCGGCCGGCATGGTCTTCCGCCTGCCGACCGAAGCGGAATGGGAGTATGCCGACCGGGCCGGAACCGCCACCCGCTACTACTGGGGGGACGACCTGAACAACACGGATGTCTACAACAACGGCTGGTTCTCCGGCAATTCCAACAATTCCACCCAGCCGGTTGGCCAGAAGGCCGCCAACCCCTTCGGCCTCTACGACATGAACGGCAACGTCTTCCAGTGGTGCCAGGACTGGATGGACGCGTATCCGGGTGGGACCTGGACGGATCCGGCCGGGCCGGGCCTGGCGACGCCCTACCGGATCCTCCGGGGCGGCAGCTTCAACTTCCCGGCGACCCAATTGCGCTCGGCCCAGCGGGGCTGGAACACCCCGGATGCCCGGACGATCTTCTTCGGGTTCCGGGTGGTGCTGGCCGCGCCCCGGCCGGTCAACCTGACCTTCGCCATCCCCGACCAGACCAGCCCCGGGGTGACCGTGCCCCTGGTCATGAACAGCCTCAACGGCGGCACCTTCACCATGGGCTCCCCGTTCACTGAGGCGGGGCGCAATGACAACGAAAGCCCCCAGCAGACCGTGACCGTGAGCCCGTTCTACCTGGGCCGATTCGCCGTGACCCAGGCCCAGTGGCAGGCGGTGATGGGCAGCAATCCCTCCAAGTTCAGCATGGCCGGCGGTTTTTCGGCGACCGATGACCTGACCCGGCCCGTGGATTCGGTGACCTACACCGCCATCACCACGCCCGTCACCGGGTTCCTGGACCAGTTGAACGCGGCGACCGCCGCCACCCGCCCCGCCGGGATGTCCTTCCGGCTGGCCACCGAGGCCGAACGGGAGTACGCCGACCGGGCCGGGACCACCACCCGCTTCTACTGGGGCGACGACCCCACCGGGAACCTCGCCTTCAACTACGCCTGGTTCAGCGGAAATTCCTCCAGCGCCACTCAGCCGGTGGGCCAGAAGCTCCCGAACGCCTTCGGCCTGTTCGACATCAACGGCAACGTCTACGAATGGTGCCAGGACTGGATGGGGCCCTACCCGGGCGGCATCCTGACCGATCCGCAGGGACCGGCCGACACCGGCTGGGGCCGCACCCTGCGGGGCGGGTGCATCTACCACCCTGTCGAATCTCTCCGGTCGGCCATGCGCGGTTCCAACGGGCCCGATGCCACCGCCGAGTTCTTTGGCCTGCGGGTGGTGCTCGCCACCACCTACACAGCGCCGGCGGTAACGGTCCCGCCCCAGGGGCTCGCCGTCCAGCCCGGGGACCCGGCCTCCTTCTCGGCCACGGTCACCGGCTACCCGGTGCCGACCCTGCAGTGGCAGCGCTCCAATGACGGCGGGGCGACCTGGGCCGACCTGCCCGGGGTCACCTCGGCCGGCTTCTCCTTCACGACCACCACCGCCGACAACGGCGCGCAGTTCCATTTGGTGGTCACGAATTCTGTTGGCTCCATCACCAGCTCCAGCGCGATCCTTTCAGTCGGTTGGCTGATTGCCGCGCCGTCCGGGCTGAGCTACCCGGCCAATCCAGTCGTCGCCCAGATCGGCACTCCCTTAATGCCCGACGTGCCTGCCGGCACCGGGGGGCCTGTGAGCGCATTCAGCGTATCCCCAGCGTTGCCTGCGGGGCTGGCACTGAACACAAATACCGGGATTCTCAGCGGAACCCCTACGGCCATCACGCCGGCCGCAAGCTATACCGTGACCGCCTCAAATGTGGCCGGAAGCACCAGTTCCTCGCTCAGCATAGCGGTCAATGACCTTCCGCCCGCCAATCTGGCCTATCCGGTAACCACCGCCACCTTCACCACGGGCAATCCCATCCTCGCCGACAGCCCTAGTGTCGGCGGCGGGGCGGTCGTTTCCTTTGCCGTCAACCCCGCTCTTCCCTCGGGCCTGAGCCTGAACCCAGGAACGGGCGTCATCTTCGGCGTTCCGACCCAGATCACCGCCCAGGGCACCTATACCGTGACGGCCGCCAACAGCGGCGGCATTGCTTCCACGGGATTGACCTTCACGGTGGTGCCGCCCGGGCCTTCCATCAGCAGCGAACCAGCCAGCACCTCAGCGGCCCTTGGTGGCACCGCCACGTTCAGCGTGACCGCCTCAGGCGCGACGACGCTCAGCTACCAGTGGCAGAAGGGTGGAAGCAACATCCCGGGTGCGATCGCCAGCAGTTACACCACGCCGGCCCTGGGTCTTGGGGATAATGGCACGGTCTATCACGTGGTGGTAACCGATGGCTACGGCACCCAGGACACGAGCACGGACGCCAGCTTGACAATCATCCAGGGCGCGTTCGCCGCTACCGCAAGTCTGGGCACGGCGAGGGACAGCCACACCGCCACCCTCCTGCCCAACGGCAAGGTCCTGGTCGTGGGGGGGATAAGCATCACCTTTGGCAAGTTGGCCAGTGCGGAGCTGTACGATCCGATCGCGCAGACCTATACCTCCACCGGCGCATTGACCACGGCCAGGTACAACCACTCCGCCACCCTCCTTTCCAACGGCAAGGTCCTGGTCGCAGGGGGGTACGGAACCAACGGCTACCTTACCAGCGCTGAGCTCTACGACCCTGGCACCGGGACCTTCGCTCCCACAGGCTCCATGGGCACGGCACGGTGGGATATGACGTCCACCCTTCTTCCCAATGGAAAGGTATTGATCACAGGGGGCAACGGCTACACGGGAACAACGGCCAGCGCGGAGCTGTACGACCCCGCCACCGGCGCGTTCACTGCAACCGGGAGCATGGGTACGAATCGGTATAACCACACCGCCACCCTCCTGTCCAACGGAAAGGTATTGGTGACCGGCGGATACGGCACCAGCGGCTACCTTGCCGTGGCAGAACTGTACGATCCGGGCACGGGGACCTTCACGGCCACCGGCAGCATGAGCTGGGGGAGGGATTCCCACGCTGCCACGGTTCTGCCCGACGGTAGGGTCCTTGTTGCGGGAGGATATGGTGGCAGCGGCTACCTGGCCAGCGTGGAACTATTCGACCCTGCAACAGGGACGTTCGCCACAACCGGCTCCCTGGGCACCGCAAGGTACTCATTCGCCTCGGTACTCCTTCCCGACGGTAAGGTCCTGGTCGCGGGAGGAAACAGCGGAAGTGCGTATCTTGCCAGTGCCGAATTGTATGACCCGGGTACCGGCACGTTCGCGCCCACCGGTCCCATGGCCAGGGGGAGGTACGCCTTTTCCGCCACCCTCCTTCCCACAGGAAAGGTCCTGGTCGCGGGGGGGGACGGCAACGGATACGCCATGGCCAATTCCGAGCTGTACGATCCGCAGGACCCCAGCCCGGGTTTATACACAGCGACGGGAAGCATGGCTTCGATCCGGGAATGGCACACAGCGACGCTCCTGCCGGATGGCCTGGTCCTGGTGGCAGGAGGCTACGATGGCGCCGGCAACTCTCTGGCCAGCGCGGAACTCGAAGATCCGACTGCGGGGACCTTCTCCCCCACAGGCAGCATGGGCACGTCGAGGGCGTGGCATGCGGCGACCCTCCTCCCCAACGGCAAGGTCCTGATCGCAGGCGGAACCACCACCACTACAAACGTCACTCTCGCCAGCGCCGAACTCTTTGATCCCGCCGCCCGCACCTTTGCCCCCCGTGCCAACAATGTTGAGACAGAAACTTTGCACTCGTCTCAGCTATGGTGGGCATGGAAGGAATTGGAATGACGAAGGTTGTCAATTTAGGAAATGGCGAGGTCCAGCTGACCCGCCCA
>Ga0316231_1000379_pt1 | contig 65915 bp, 58 predicted proteins | sample TBH18027metaG_FD_206002 | JGI IMG/M metagenome (GOLD analysis project Ga0316231, IMG submission 206002) | Freshwater microbial communities from Trout Bog Lake, Wisconsin, USA - TBH18027 | ecosystem: Environmental > Aquatic > Freshwater > Lake > Hypolimnion/Profundal zone | place: USA: Wisconsin... | reverse complement strand
TCAACACGACGGCGAGCTCGATGTTCATGGGGGCGGACTGGCAGGGGATTGCGACCGCGCCGGAGGAGACGGCACCGCAGCTCTATATCTTCGAGGTCATCGTTTTCAACGAGGCGTTGAGCGATGCAAGCCGGGAAGAGGTCGAGGGCTACCTCGTCACCAAGTACGGACTATGAAGGCTGCATCCATCTGCCGGGTCATCGAGCGGACGGCACGCGTGGCGCTTTGTGGCGACGGGATCATCGAGATTAGCGGGCAGGTGCTGCGGGCCGACAAGTCGTCGGCCTACGTCGAGTTCTTTCTGAGCCACGGGTTTCCGGTGACCACGATTGACGGGACGGGGATACATCCCCAGGTGGTGGCGAACAGTTACCGGACGATGCTGCACAAGGTCTTCGATCTGAACCACCTGATGAAAGGCTACGACCCGGAGAACAATCCGAGGGATCGGATCTTGGGAACGATTGTGGGGGTGGAATTCCCCGCCTACGCGCCGGGCGCTTCCGCCTTCGCCGAGGCTACGGCGGACAGGACGGCGGACAGGCCTTCGACGCCGGAGGGCGGATGGAAGGTCCAGGGGGAGCGGTCTGCCGCGCCGGGCATCCGCGCGGTGGCGGTGATGCACAAGCAGGCGGAGTTGGTGCCCCAACTCCTGGCGCAACACGCCGAGGGCAAGCCGTGGACGGTGAGCATGGAGCAAGAATACTTCGTGGGGAACAGCGGGTTTCTGGTAGCCCACGAAACACACGAAAAATGGGAAGAAGGGGAAGCTTGGGCGGTGAAGACGCCGGAGGATTTGCGGGAACTGGGCTGGGTGTATGTGCCGGCGACGCTCGCGCCGTTGGAGCTGCTGGACTGCTTCGACCCGGAGAAATCGAAGATCACGAAGCCCTATCTGGGGCGGGAGACCATTATTCTGTTTGGTGGGTTGGATGGAACGGTGAGGTATTACGGCGTCGGCATGACCCCGGCGGGCAGGGAGAAGGAAGCGGCCATAGGCCAGGTGCTGGCGTCGCAAACGGGGCTGATGGAGGGAATACCTGGGCTGGTGGAAGTATCCGCGATCGTGGAATTGCTGCGAAAAACCTGGCCGGAATAGCAGCCAGAACTTTTTCAACCGTTGGACGGCCGTTGACCACCCCTCCCTGCGACAATCGGCCCATGATGAAGCTCCAGTTCCAGTTCCAGGAAATCCCCATCGGCGGCCATTTCGAGTTCCGGAGCCGCCGTTACAAGAAGTTGGCCCTGAGCATGGCCAGCGACGAGGAAAGGAACGGAACGATTTTCCTGGCCCAAACCGAGGTGGGGCCGGACCCCATCCCTCGAATTGATCCAATCGCTCCGTCAGCACCGCCACCGGCGAGCCACGGCAACTCCCAGCCAACCGGCTGAACTGGCTGGAGCATTTGAGGAAAGGTCAGCACCCCGGGGCGACGTCCAGTGCCGGGCGGGGCCGGTTGCATCTGCCGGCGACACTGGCGCCGACCGAAGATGACGGCCAAGTTCCTGCGGCGGGAGATGGTGATTTTATTCGGAGGCCTCGATGAACGGTGCGGTATTACGGCGTAGGGATGACCACGGTAGGACGGGAGAAGGAAGCGGCCATCGGGCAGATGTTGGCGTCCACGGCGCGGCTGGAGGAGCGGGAAACGGCGGTGGGGCCGGTAGAGTTGCTCAGGAGGACCTGGCCGATAGGGGCGTGGCGTCAACGCCCACGCGCGGCGGCGCGCGGAGCGTCGGCTACGGCGCTTTTTTGTGCGAATCCCTCAGGGGTTGATATCCATCCAGAGAACAGGATGCTACGACTCGGATTGTGGACAATCATGAACACGAATGGATGGTCGGCATGAAACTGAACAGCCCTGGGGACGGCCTGGGAAGCGCACCCAAGAGAGAAGTGTGTTGTTGTCGTTGCCGCAGCTGCCTCGGTTCCTTCTTCATGCAGTTCTATCCATGCGTCGTGAGAGATGTCGCTGATGTAAATCCGGAAAGCTTCGGACTTCTTGATGATCATCTTGTCAAAGTCGGCCGTTCGCTTGTCGAATGCCGCCTTAACGCCCATCGCAGTTAGAGCCTCTCTCACGTCTAGATGGCGCTTCATCTCGAACTTGGGAAGCAGCACGTCGACCTCACAATCCAATGCGTTGCGCTTCCATTGAGCGATCTTGTCCTGTGTTACATAGTCTAGCAACTTTCGAACGGAGATGACTTCTTTGGGAAGGACTACATACATCGAGTAGGCACCATCTATATATGGAATCTCCAGGAATTTGACATCATCGTTTTCTGAATATGGCAAAAGTGACCGCTGATGCATCATCAACGTGTCCCTTGCTAAGTTGGCATCAAGGTGGAATGGCCGCTCCTGGGTAGATTGCTTATCGAACTTGCTGCCCCAGTCCGCCTTGAAGTAGACGGCGTTGACGGTTACAAGAGCTGGCTCGTCTATGATGCCCATGCTGCTCCTGGACTTGAGAGCATCCGGGCTTACGCCGTTCTCAATCTTGCCGTGGGTCTTCTGCGAGATCCACGCGTCGATTTCTTGGCTGACCTGCTCTCTCTGTTTGAACGCAACACGGTGCAAAGACGCATCAAAAGCGTCTTGCACCTCCCTCACATACTCCGGTCTGAAGTCCGCGTGCGTCCCGTCCAACCATACGGAGTTGGCTAGGGCTAGGTCGATACGCTTGTGCTTGTTGGGTCTGAGCAACTGCTGACGTAAGCCTGCTAAGTCCTTGAGCAGGTCTTGGTTCTCCGCGGGGAAATGCAATACTGTGCCCAGCTCTTTTCGCGTTTCACCGGCGCTGGCGACATAGCTTATTGCCAAACTGTGGAAGATACCTTGCGGCGATACAATCACGTTGTCCTGGAAACCGGTTTCCCCGACCAAATGCCTCAGCAAGTCAATTGTGAAAGCATTGATGCGCTGGCTAACATCCGGGATCTCCGAGGTGACTTCTCCGCCACGGTCTACACCGAGGACCATCAACAACAGGCAGGTAAACAAAAGCGTTCGATACATCTTCCGTGTCGTCATAACTCAAGCATCAACTCCCCTCGTGGATTCGTTCGTATATCGCGGCGCAGCAATCTCATAACCATTAGCAATGCGTTTCCGCTTACTATCCTACGGCGGAAATCGCATCCGCGTCAAAGGAAATCAACCCTCAGACCCTCAGGAAAGGCCTGGGGGCCGGCTCCTGATGGAAGCGCAAATGCGATTTGCCCTCCCCCTACGGAAGCGGCGGGGCCGGATTCGGCCCTGGCCCTGGCGAGCATGGTGGGATTGCTGCAGAAACCCTGGGCGGAACAGGGCAAAACAAGATGGAGGGAGGTTTCACCCCCCCTCTAACGCACAAGGAGTCGGGTGTATAACGGGACCGTTGTAAGAACATATTTTAAGACGCGATATGAAAAACGCTCCGAGTGACCCGAAGGATCTGAACACGATCAAGGAAGTCCTGACCAGTTTCCGAACCCAGATTTGCGCTGCGGCCGACACGTTGGGCGAGCCGTGGAAGGGCCAATTCCTGGCCTTGAAGGGGGACTACGACAAGATGCTCTCGGGCTTGCCGCCGACGGATCAAGTGCCGGCGGCGTTGGAGGCGAACAGCCAACTGAGCTGCCTGCACGCGGCCTTGTCCAGCGCGACCTCGCTGTCGGTGATGCTGGGTTCAGCCATGGCCAGCTTGTCGGGCAAGAGCGCGGAGGCCTCTGCGGCGCAGTTGGCGAGCGCGGTGGGGGCGGAGATCGAGAAGCAGATCGCGGCGGGGACGCTGTTCAAGGCGGAAGGGGTCGAGGTGAAGATCGCCGAGCGGATCAAGACGGGGGACCTGGTGGCCAAGGAGACCTGCACGCAGCTTTGCAGCGCGGCCAAGGACCTGGGCCTGGCGGAAGGGGAGAAGAAAGTGCGGGCGGAGATCGCGGCTAGCGCAGTTCGCCAGTCGCTCATCACCACGCGGAAGGCGGAATTGCAGACCTGCGGGCTGCCGATTCCGGACGCGCGCCTCGAGGGCGTGCTGGCGGGAACGGGGGAAGAGTTCACGGCGGCGCAAGCCTTAGCGCAGAGCCGCATTGCCGCACTCCAACAACGGGGCGTGGCGTTGAACAGCAACAGTCCGCTGGCGGCCAAGGTGTGGCTGCCGGAGGAACAGTGGCAGGTGTTCGAGAGCCTGGCGGTGGAAACGCTGAAAGGCGCCGACCCGCTGGTGACGAGCGCGACGCCGGCAGCCGGGGGACCACCCCGGGTGATGGTGTGCTGAGGCGAAAGGCTGAAGGCAGTAAACAGTAAACAGTAATCAGTGAGCAGTGAGCAGTGAACGGTAAGCAGTAATCAGGCGCTCTGCTCCTCCTTCGCCCTCCGGGCTACGGCGGACAGACGAGACGCCGCTACGGGAAGGAAAAAAGACCATGTTATTCGAAATCTTGAGGAGAAGCCCCCGGCCGGTGGTGTCGCTGTTGACGCCCGCGAGCGGCCAGGGATACGCCTTAGCGAACGGCCTGACGGGCTATGCGCGGGGCACGCCGATGCAGGAGAGCGCGACGGCGGGACAAGCGGAACTGGCGGACGGGACCAAGCCGTTCGCGGGGTTCATGACGCGCGACAGCCAGGCGCTCGGGCCGGTGCTGGGCGACCAGATCTATCCGGGCCGTGTCGAGTTGCCATTCACGGCGGGACTGGAGGGGAGCTTCGAGTTCGGGGAGGAGGTCGTCGCCGAGGGTCCCAACTTCATTGACGCGGGTTTGACGGCGGCCACGCCGTTGAAGACGGCGGTGAGTTTCGCCGGGGGCAAGTTCGCCGTGGCGGTGAGCGGCCAGGACGCGCAGTTCGTGCTGGTGGAATTGCCGGCGCCGGAAGTGACCGGCGACGTGCGGGCCAGGTTCATCCTGATGGCGGGCTCGATGAAGCCGTAAGGGGAGAGTTATCAGTCATCAGTTCTCAGTTAACGCAAGAAAACAGGGCCATTAACAATGAAGACAGTTTCTTTTGATTCGATGTCGGTCACGGAGTTGCAGGAGCGCTACCGGTTGTTCGGTCGCAAGGGCCAGAGCCTGTGCGGGCGGGCGGTGGACGGGAAGCCCCTGGGGGCCTCGGTGAAGCAATTCTTCGACGAGCTGCTGGTGGCGGTGACGGACCCGGCGCAGCAGGCCGCGCGGCAGGCGTTCATGGTGAAGGCCATGACAGAGCCGGTGGCGCGCCAACAGTTGTGCGGCATCCGGGTGGAGACGCTCAACAACTACATCCTGGCGACGAACAACATCGCCTCGATGTTCTTCGAGGTGGTCAACCTGGCGGACGACGAGCGGCCGGTGGTGCAGAACACGACCGACCAGGAGATCAGTGTGAGCTACGTCGGCACGGACGGCGGGCTCAAGATGGTCAAGGTGGTGAAGGAAGACGATGAGCAGATCATCAACCTGCGCCTGCTGACGACCGACAAGGTGCGGTATCGCCGGGTGGACATCTACCGGGGCAGCGTGATTGACGCGGCCTTGAAGACGCTCCGGATGGCCTACGACATGAAGAACCAGATCGACGGCAAGTGCTACCAACTGCTGACCGATCCGACCCTGGGGGCGTTCGGGACCTTCCGCTACTACAAGGATGGGGGCGCGGCGCTGCCGCGGCGGTCGAACTACGTGTTCCTGCCCAACAGCCGTATCAACGTGGCGAACTTGCCGAAGACCAACGACCTGACGCTGGCGGACAATGGGGTGAACACGAGTTTCCGGTATGAGTGCCTCCGTTCCATCGTGCGGTATTTCGCCATGTGGCAGGGGGCTTTCCCGGAAGGCGACTTGATTCCGACCGGGCGCATCCTCATCCCCGGCGCTGACGTGGCGGACATCGCGACGGAGATCGTGCCGAGCGGCAACACGAACAACCCGGTGGCCAACGAGATGTTGGAACACGGTTGGACGCGGATCAACTACCTGGGCAAGAACTGGGTGCTGGAGAGTGACAACACGCTGCCGCCCGGGAGCTGCCTGGTGGAAGCGAACCGGAAGCCGGGGCGGGTGTATTTCAAGCCGAGCCAGGACCGCGACCAGGTGCGGGGCGAGGAGGATTACGCCCTGTCGCAGGACAACGAGGAAGAGCGTTGGGCACAGAAGGTGTTCGGCGTTTACATCAACAGCGCGACGCGGATGAACGTGTTGCGCATCAACTACCGGACGCCGGCGGCGCCGTAAAGCAGTAGTCAGTCACCAGTAGGCAGTAATCGGTAAGCAGTGGTCAGTAATCGGTAAGCAGTCATCGGTCATCAACAGTTATGAAATACGTACCTAACGGGGTAGTGAGCACGGAACTGGACGTCGCGAAGGCGGCGTACTTCGGCGGTGAGTTCATGCTCTACATGTCGTTCACGCCGGCCATCCTGCTGGGGCAGGTGGATTTGAGCGCCACGGGAGCGGGAACCTGGACGCCGAGTGCGGGGGCGGCCATGCGCGCGGCTGGCGGGGACTTGCAGATCGTGCCGATCACGCCGGTGCAATCGGCTCAGGCGGTGGTCATCACGCTGGCAGGGCTGGACACCAGCGGCGTGCCGGCCGCGGTGACGGCAACGGCGACCTTCGCGCCGCCGGCTCGGGCGCAGAACCAGAGCTTCAACTTCGCGCGTGGGTTTGCCCAGGACATGGTGCTGAATCCACGGGTGACGACGGCGACGAGCCGGGCCATCGCCGCCAATGTGGCGACCATCACGAGCCCGGCACACGGCTACCAAGTGGGGCAGCACATCACGACCACCGGTTTTGGCCTGGCGGCTTACAACCTGGTGAACGTGGCGATCACGGCGGTGACAACGAACACCTTCAGTTTCGCGTTGGTACACGCCGACGAGGCGACCACGCCGGACACGGGCACGATTACCCCGGTGGGTAACACGCAGTTCTTCTCGAGCCTGACGGCGGTACAGACGCCGACGGTGGCGGGCGGCGGGATCAACCAGAGTTTCCGGGTGTATCAACTGCCGGAGCAGACCGACTTCGAGCTGATCGAGGCCCAGATGGAAGTGGACTTCAACACGAAGGACCGCGTGGCCAAAGGCATTGATGCCGGGATGGAGTCCGATTACTGGGTGAAGCGCGGCAAGGCGGCGCCCGGCGATCTGTCCATCGGGGCGAAGTTCAAGGGCGTCGTGGACGGCATGGCGCGCTACTCGGGGAGCAAATGCACGGCGATGCTCTTGGGCAAGAAGGAAGGCCAAACCACGGTAGATCGGCTCGTCTTCACCCAATGGGTGGGAGCGGTGAAGCCGAAGCTGCCGGAGGGCGACGGCGAGGCAACCTCGGAGAGCGCGGGGAAGTTCGTGGACCATCTGTTCTTCGTGGCTCCCTAAGCGACACCATCACGACGGGCGGAGGTCCGCCCCAACAACAACAAAACACAACCAGCACAGCAGTATGAATCACAAACACGGAATCTGTTCAGCGGTCATGGTCACGGTCGCACTCCTGGGCCTGGGGGTGGCAGCGGTGTATGCGGATACGCCGGTGCCCCTCCAGACTCAGACGGTGAACCTAGCCGGGTTGGCCACGGCCAGCAACAGCACGGTGCAGGCGACGGCCCATCACGCGATTGATGTGCCGCCCGGGTGCGTCATGTATCTTCAACCATTGCTGTCGGCCGCCGGAGTGGGCACGAGCAACAACACCTTCTCGTTCAGCGGGACCCTCGACGGCATCACGTGGACCACGGCAACGAACCCTTACCCGGTGACGGCCGTCATGCCTTGCACGGGCACAACGCCCAACTCACAGGTGGTGGCAGTCGGGACCAACCTCCCCTATCGGATGGTGAGTTTCGACGCGCTGACTACGACCCAGACGAACGTCGTCACGGTGACGAGCCTGAAGGTGCTGTTCCTCCCCGCGAGTCCGCACTACGCGATCCCCATCGGGACTGGGGGCGGGGTGATCCGGTGATTTGAGGCGGCGTGGCCCACAGGGCATAACGAGCCTCGGGGCGTCCGGCGGCATTTAGCGGCCGGCGCGCTCTTCACAAAACACACAAAAGGGAAACGACACGATGAACAGGATGAACAGGATAACGGGGATGGTGGCGGCGGTGATGCTGGCGGCGGTGGCCGCGAGCGGACAGGTGCAGGTGCAGATCCAACAGAAGGCGGAGGCCTACACCGCGCCGAAACTGTTGACGGTGACGAACGGGCCGGTGACGACCGTGTTCACGACCAACAACGTGCTGACGCACGGGCGAATCTTGTATCGGGGGATCCAAAACACAGGGACCAACGCGTTCCTGTATCTGATCGGCTCGACGAATGTATCGAGCACGAATTTCACGGGCGTGGTGGCAGGCGGGTTGGCGGTGCGAGATGGCCGGGGGAGCATCGTGGACCTGAGCCGGGTGCCCTGGCCGGTGAGCCTGACGACGGAGTCAGGGGCAACGACGATCTCGGTGGTGGAGTTAACCCAATGAACACAAACCCGAAGACCAATGGATGGACCCGATTCGCCGTGCTGGTGGCCGTGTCGGCTTTGCTGGCGGGCATCGTGATGGTGATGGGCCAGGAGCAACACCAGGGACCGGCCAAGGCCACGCCCGCGCCGGCGGGGGTGTCGACGACGCAAAGCAACAACTGGACGGGTAGCAATAGCTTTCCCTACCTGAGCGTAACGGCGGGCGCATCAGTGGACGGTTACCTGACCCTGGATGCGGGCGGGCTCAAGATGATGCCCTCGGGGGTTTACCTGGCGGAGAACGTCAACGTGCCCCACCAGGGCTACCAGACCATCTTCGGGGACATGTGGGGCCAACCCCTCGTCCAAAGCACGTACGGAGGGACGTCAGTCTATTTCGGGAACGGGAGCTATGCGGCGACGTTTGGCGCGGCGAGCAACACCTTCCTGGGCGACGTGATCGCCTTCCGGCCGGCCCACTTCATCGGGGATGGCTCGATGATTTCCTATCCGCAAACGGCCAGCGCACCGACCGCGGCCAGCATCGGAGGCATGGTGGGAAGTGTGACGAACCACATGCTGGTGAATGTCGGCGGGGCGTTGACGGACTATTACAGTGACGGAGCGACGGTATGGAGCCAGCAGTTAGTGCCACCCCCTGCCCTTGGGAAATAAGGATATGACGGCAAGAATTCTTTCGGTCGGTTTCATGATGGCGAGCGGGGTGACGCTGGCGCAAATCCTGGATTCCACCACGCATATTTCGCTGGGAGCCGCCCTGGCGGCAGGCACGGCCGTCGTGAGCGGGACCTGGTGGTTGAGCCGGAAGTTCCAAGCGATCGAGGATCGCGACTCGTCGGTAGCGAAGGCGTTAGAGGAACACGCCAAGGCGGAGTCGGCCATCGCGACGGCGCTCGCGGAGCACGTCAAGATGGAGGAAACCCGCTTCAATGTCCTGGAGAAGCAACTGCCCTGCCGGGCGGCGTTCTGCCAGCAGGTCACGCAGTCTCTCGCGCCGCCAGTCATCATCGTGCCGCCCACAAACTAACGCTATGGATACGAACAATGTCCCGGTAGCTATTCAACTGTTTCGTGAGATCGTCCACCTCAGCCCGCTCCAGGTCGCCACGCAGATCGCGGTATGGGGCACGGCCTTGACTACGCTCGGCATGGTGCTGGGCCGGGCCTGGCACGCTTTCCAAACCGGCGCCGGGATGGTGGCCGGAGTTATCAGCGGCACGAACCAACCCAAGGCGGTGATCCAACTGGCCGAGGGGTTGGCCAATAACGGGAGCGTACCGCCCGCCAGCGCCGCGCCGGCTCCCGAACAAACCAAGGCTCAAGGCTAAAGGCTGAAGGCTAAAAAGGCTGGAAGACAACGACAGATAATTATGCACTACAAGAACGGACGAGAAGCCAAGGCCGGCGACATGGTGGTTAACTTCAACGGCACGATTACGCAGAGCGGCATCCTGCACAGCCTGGTCGCGGGATCGGATTGCTGCAACGGCCGGCTGACGATGCCGACGGCGTCGGACCCCTACATCAACATCGAGGACTGCCTGCACGTGGACGACATCGCGGCGGCAACGGTGCCGGATACCAGCGCACCCCTCTCCCCTGCCCTCTCCCCGCTTGGGCGTGGCGAGGGAGAAAAGACACCGGCGCTCCGAGCGGTGCTGGCGGTGTTGGTGGTGTGCCTGGCGGCGCTCAGCGGCTGCATGACGGACAGCACCCAGGTAGTCACGCCGCCGAGCACGAACGCCCAGGGCGTAGTGGTCGGACCGCAAACGAACACGGTGGTAACGGTGAACACGAACAATCTGATCCTGGATTGCGCCGGGATGCAGATCATCGCGATGGGGGCGACGATGGCGGTGGTGGACCAAGACAAGACGGCCGAGCCGGAGTTGCGAGCGGCCCAGCTTTCGCTGGGGGCGGCACTCAAGGGGGCCAACCCGAGCACGGTGGGGCAAGTGATGGCCTCGCTGGGGCAGAGCACGAACGCGGTGATGCTGGCCCAGATGGGGAAGATCACCCAGGGGGTGTCCGCCATGGAGCAACAGCTTCTGGCAAAGTATGGGCCAACGGTGGGCGGGCAGATTGGTCTGGGAATAGCGCAGGCCGTCTATGACGGGATGACGTCGGGGCTGGTTGGTCAACCGTAACCGCAAGACGCTACTCCAGAGGAAGACGACGTGCCGTTTTGAACGAGTATGAGAGCGAGGCGACATTCGGCGGAACCGGGCAATAATGGCGGCGCTCTTACGAGACGCCGCTACGGAGTATTGATGACGGCGCTCGTGGCGATGCTGCTGCCGATGGAGTCACAGGCGGAGAGCCCCGCCGCGGTGACTAACGCCGGCGCCTTCACCTCGCCCTGGATGGTGGTGCCCTTTGGGATTTGGTCCACGGCCAAGCACTCGGGCGCCGGGGTGTCCGTGCTGTACGAACTGACACCGAACCTCGTGCTGGGCGGGCGGCTGGACTATTTGAACGGGGCGGTTTGGATGCCGTCCTTGAACCTGCAGTTGCAGGCGCCCTTCCCGATCTCGAAGGGGTTGACGCTGGTGCCCTTCACGTTCACGGGGGCGGCGGTGCCGTTGGGACCCAGCCTTCGCCAAGGCTCCGGCGGGCAAGGCGGCAGCGGGAGCGCGACGCCGATACTCGGGGCGGGCCTGGCGGTGCGGCTGGGAAAGCGGGTGGACATCGTGGCGGACGTGGAGCGATGGACCGGCATGGACGGGATACAGTTTCGGGCGGGCATCATTTGGAAGTTCTGACTATGCCCTTCAACACACGACTCGATGTAGCGGTGCGGATGATTCTCCAGGCGGGGATACCGGACGGCCGCAACGTGAGCTTCCTGGAAGCGCCGGGTTTTGTTCGGGCGCGCGACATGGCCCGGTTCCGCCTGCCGATTGGCTCGACCACGGACGGGGCGAGCACGCCGGCGATCCTCTGGCCGGGCATTCCGCCCTTCGGGCCGCACTGGCTGCCGGCGGCGTTCCATGATGGGGGCTATCGCGACTACCTGGAGTTATGGAACGGCACGCTCTGGGTGAAGGCCAGCCTCCCGCGGGTGGAGTGCGATGAGTTGCTGTATGAGGCAATGGGTTGCACGGGGGTGGACGAGAAGATCAAGTTCCTCGTCTTCGAGGGCGTGCGCCTGGGCGGCGAGGCGTCGTTCCGACAGGATCGATTGGCAGCCTAACATGACGAACTTCCCTCAAGGACTGGATCGGTTTCCGAACCCGGGCGCCAACACCGCTATGAACGAGGCGGGGCTGGAGCATGATGTCCAGCACGCGAACGCGAACGACGCTATTGCGGCCATCGAGGTCCGGATCGGGGTGCAAGGTTCGACGGTTGCCGGGACGGTGGACAAGAGGCTCGCGGTCCTCGAGGCGGAGGGCGTGCAGGGACCGCAAGGTGTGCCGGGGAGCCAAGGGGTGCAGGGCGGCAATGGGGTGCAGGGGAATCAGGGAGCGCAAGGCCAGGCCGGGCCGCAGGGGGGAGAAGGGAATGAAGGGGGTAAAGGGGATGAAGGGAATCAGGGCCAACCGGGATCTCAAGGCGCCGATGGCGCACAGGGCGCACAGGGCGCACAGGGCGCACAGGGCGCACAAGGCGTGCAAGGCATGGCGGGGATGCAGGGCATCAACGGGCTTCCAGGAAATCCTGGGCTCCAAGGTGTGATGGGCACGCAAGGCGCCCAGGGCAGCGCGGGGCCGCAGGGTTCTCAGGGCGGGCCGGGAGTTCAGGGCGGGTCCGGGTCCCAAGGTGCCCAGGGCGCAGCCGGGTCGCAAGGGTTGCCGGGCGGGAATGGGGCGCAAGGGCTACCAGGTTTCCAGGGGGCGCAAGGCGTGGCAGGGGTGCAAGGTTCACAGGGCAATCAGGGGTTGGCGGGAACCACGGGGAGCCAAGGGCCGCAAGGCGTGGCGGGTGAAAATGGATCCAATGGGCCACAGGGAGACCGAGGGGATCGAGGCGACCAAGGGACAGACGGGGCGCAAGGCACCGCCGGCCCGCAGGGGACACAAGGCAGCCCCGGCGCACTGGGATTCCAGGGCGGGATAGGGTCGCAAGGCGCCCAGGGCACGCAAGGTCCGCAAGGCACACAAGGCGCCCAGGGCGGCGTAGGCGTGCAAGGGGCGGGCGGTGCGACGGGAACCACGGGGAGCCAAGGGCCGCAAGGCGCCCAGGGGGCACAAGGTGGCGTGGGCACACAAGGCGTGCCGGGGATTGATGGCAGCCAGGGCGTGGCCGGGGCACAAGGCAGCACGGGCGCACAGGGGAGCCAAGGGAATCAGGGCTTCCAGGGCGGGACTGGCGCACAGGGCAGCACGGGGGCACAAGGCATGCAAGGCAGCATGGGTGGCGCTGGCGCACAAGGCGTGGCCGGGGCGCAAGGGGCCACCGGAAATGCCGGGGTGCTGGTCTGTTTGTGCGCGGCCTTCACGCCGCTAACAACCGGACCGGACGCGGCTGAGGTAGCGGTGCCATACGACCCAGCGGACGGGGTGACGAGCATTGCCTGGACGCTGCGGTGGATCGGGTTGCGGGTGCAGACGGCGGGCGGGGCGCCAGCGGTGACCATCGAGAAGAGTTCCGGGACCGGAGTGTTCACCCCAACGAGCGTGGGAACGGTGACGCTGGGGGCGGGCGCATCGGAAGCAACGGCGACGGCCGGCCTCGGGATGGTGAACAGCGGGGACAAGGTGCGGTTCAACGTGGGCGCACTGGGGACGGCATCAAACTGGACGGTGGTCGTGGAGTTGGGCAGGTAACATATGAATCAGTTCACGAAATACACGGGGACGGTATCGGGCACGGCGGGCACGCTGATCACGGCGTTGGACGCCGCGCTGGTCACCGGCCAAAGTTGGACCAAGATTGCGGGCACCAACGTGGGGGCTTACCGGGCGCCCTCGGGCGGACGGTTGACCCTGTATGTGGACGACAACGGGTCGGGCAGTCACGGCTACCGGGACGCCCGCGTCACTGGATATGAGACGCTGGCATCAGTGGGTCCGGTGGTGGGGACCAACTGCTTCCCGCTGGCGTCGCAGAACCCGACCGGGCTCAACGTCAACTCACTGACGGCGAGGAAGAGCACGACGCTGGATGCCACGGCGAGAACGTACGTTATCTACGCTGACACGCGGACGGTCTATATGTTCGTCCAGACGGGCGACACGGCGGGGCGCTACATGTCGTGGATGTTTGGGGAGTTCTACTCACTCGTGGCGGGCGATCCTTGGAACACCGCGCTGATCGGGCGGGATGCTGATGGCAGCGGCGCTACCAATTACGATGCGCTGGACGTGCTTTACACGGTAACCGGTGGTACCAACATTACCGGCCATTTTCTACCACGGGGATACACCGGGTTGCCGACGACCAATGGATCATTGGCATTTGGGAAACACGGAGACTTATCCAAGGGTGGCGGGGTTCAGGTTCTCGCCGGCGGCGGTGTAGCTTATCCCAACCCGACGGACGGAGGGCTGTATCTGAGCCCGGTCTGGGTCCACGAGCCGGCAGGGCCGACCATCCGGGGCCGGCTGCGTGGCTTCTGGCAGCTATGCCATCTCTACAGCGGGTTTACCGACGGGGAGACGTTCACGGGGACAGGGGACCTGGCGGGTCGGACCTTCACGGTGATGCGGCAATCGGCCAACAACGGGGCCTATTGCATTGAGACAAGCGCGACGCTGGAGACCAACTGACCTATGCCAAACCAGTTTACCAAATATACGGGCACGGTGACGGGCCAGGTGGGGAGTTTAATTACAGCGCTGGACGCGGCGTTGGTGACGGGCCAGGGGTGGAGCAAGATGGCGGGAACCAATGTGGCAGCCTATCGGGCGCCCTCGGGCAACCGGCTCTATTTATATGTGGACGACACGGGGTCGTCCGGGTCTAGCGGGCTCACGCCGGTCACGGAATCGCGGGTTACGGGATACGAAGGGGTGGCGTCGGTGGGGCCGATTGTGGGGACGAGCCCGTTTCCGGCCTTCGCGCAGAACGCGGGGGGCAACTGGCTGATATCGGTGGCGGCGCGGAAGAGTGCCTCGGCCAACAGCACAGCGCGGCCCTACCAGATCTACGCGGACTCACGGACGGTGTACATGTTCATCCAGTCAGGGGACAACGGGACCACGTACCTGGCCTGGATGTTCGGTGAGATTTACTCGCTAATGCCGGGGGACCAATGGAACACGATAATCATGGCCCGGAACGGCGACGGCAATAGCAGTGAGGCCTACGAGCAGTCGCACAGACTTACCACCAACCTCACAAACCAGGTCGGCCACTTCATGGCGCGGAACCACCTCGGGCTGCCAACGATCAACGGATCGGTGAATGTGGGCAAGCATGGTGACTACGCCAAAGGCTATAACGGGGTAATGGGGACCGCGGCATTGGCCTTTCCGAATGGTGCCGATGCAGGGCTGTATCTAAGCCCGGTCTGGGTGCATGACGGAACGGCGCTCGCCATCCGGGGCCGGATGCGGGGCTTCTGGCAACTATGCCACAACGAAACGGCCTTCAACGACGGGGACACTTTCACAGGGACGGGCGACCTGGCGGCGCGGACCTTTACGATAATCAAGCCCGCGGCGAGCAGCGGGGGGTATTGCATCGAAACCTCGGCAACCTTGGAGACCAACTAATGGCCGCACTCGGAACCATCGGAATAAGGGGGGCGCTGACGAAAGCAATAGCGGACCTAACGCCAGTCGCGCGGCAGGTGGGGTTGGGCCTGATCATGTGCGGGATCGAGGTGTACGCCTTAGGGGGCAAGGACACCGGGACGGGGAGTCCAACGCCGTCCATGCGACTCGATGCCTGTTCGCGGTTTCGGTTTCGCTGGCGGGTGGCCACCGGGACGCGGACAGTGCAATGCCAGGTGATGCAGGTGGTCAACGCGACGCCGCGGCCAACGATCATTGTGAAGGCGAACCCCAGCCTGGGGATCAATGCGGACGTGGTGGCAACGGCGGGAGCGGGGACGGGGTGGATAACGGCCGGGCCGGTGACGATCGCACCGAGCAGCAACGGGGCGGTGTGGGTGGAGGTCTGGAATAACCTGAGATGGCAGATCGGGAGTGCCCCCCTGTTCATTGACAACATAACGGTGACGTAGCATGCAAGACGGACTCGATACCTGGTTGGACGGCGCGCCGGTGGTCATCTTCAACGAGCAAGGGGACTTCAGAGACTGGCTGGATGGCGCGGCCATCGTGGGCCAAGGCGGCCAGGCACCGGTTCGGCGGCGGGCAACGGTGAGCTTTATCGAGTAACATGAAGATCAGTATTTTTACCCCAACCCACAACGCGACGTTCCTCGAGGAGAGCTACCGGGCGATTTGCGAACAAGAGATTCGCGAGGGCGATGACTGGGAGTGGATCGTGCTGCTGAACAACGGAGCGAAGTGGCTTGGGGTGGCCGACGAGCGGGTACTACTCTTCGTGGACGAGACGGGGATCAAGGACGTGGGCTACCTGAAACGGACGGCGTGCGGAGAGGCGACGGGCGACGTGCTGCTCGAACTCGACCATGACGATTTGCTGCTGCCGGGGGCGCTCAAGGCGGTGGGCGAGGCCTTCGCGGACAACGAAGTGAGCTTCGTCTATTCGAACGCGGTGAGCACGGACGTGCGCAACGGGCAGCCGCTGGTGTGGGGCGGGGAGTTTGGCTGGCGGTATCGGCCCTACGCGGGCGGCAACCAGGAGGCGATCTCGCCGGTGGCGAGTCCGCAGAACCTTTCGCGCATCTGGTTCGCGCCGAATCATCTGAGGGCCTGGCGGGCCACGGCCTACTGGAAGATGGGCGGCCACAACGCGACCATGAAGATTGCGGACGATCATGATCTGCTTTGCCGGACGTACCTGACGGGCGGGAGGATGGTTCACCTTGACCAACCGCTCTACCTGTATCGGGTGAACGGGGAGAACACCTGGCTCAAACACCAGGACGAGATCCAGACCAAGATGTGGGGGGTCTTCGAACGCTACCTGGAGCCCATGATGATGAAGTGGTCAAAGGACCAGGGCTTGAACTGCATTGACCTGTGCGGCGGGGTGAACCCGGTGTCCGGCTACCTGAGCGTGGACCAGAGCAACGCGGACATCACGGCGGACCTGAACGAGCGGTGGCCGTTCGCGGATAGAAGTGTGGGTCTGCTGCGGGCGCATGATGCGGTCGAGCACCTGCGGGACCCGGTGCGGACCATGAACGAGGCATATCGGTCGCTGGCACACGGGGGCGTGCTGGACATCCTGGTACCCAGCACGGACGGCCAGGGCGCCTTTTGTGACCCGACGCATGTGAGCTTTTGGAATTACCGATCATTCCGCTACTACACGAACGCGGCGTATCGGAAATTTCTCGCGGCGGCGAAGTGCCGGTTCCAGGTGTTGCGCGTGGCCGACGTGAAGGGGTGGGAGGGAATGCCCTACGTGTCGGCGCAGTTGATGGCGGTGAAGGACCCGCCTTCGCTCGGCCCGGCAGGAGCTACGGCGGGGCAAGCGGCCCTGCGATATCATGGGGAGTTGTTGATATGACCGGCCTTCGCCAAGGAGGCTACGGCCCGGCAGGCCCGCCTACGGCTACGGCGCGGCAAGCAAAGCTATGAAGGTAGGACCGCCAGCCACCATCGGCGTGCCGATCAATGCGGCACTCCCTTACTGCAACCCGTTCAATTACCGGACGTGGAGCTACACGTACGAGGGGGCCGCAGCGCCGCAGGCCGGCGTCATTGCTTTTGCGGAGACGAAGCAACCTGGGCGCGCCGAAGCGGTGAAGGCGCCCGCGCCGGAACCGGACGCGCCGGCAAGGTGGTATGGGCGACCGCCGGGGACCAAGGTGAAGAACCTGGGGCCAGGTCCGGAGGGCGCGGCAACGACGATAGCAACCCCCAATAACACCAGCAGGGAAACATGAAACCAGACTTTCAATTGTCGGCGGGCAACCGGCCGATGATCACGGCGGCGCTCACAGACGACCTCGGGAACCCGGTGGATCTGACGGGGGCGACGGTTCAGTTCGTATTCCAGTCCGGGCCGCTTGTGTTCACACAGACGGCGGCGATCACGAATCCCCCGGGCGTGGACGGGAACGTCAATTACCAGATGCAGGCCGGGGACACCAGCAAGCCGGGCCGGTATCAGGCGCAGTGGGTGGCGACGGTGGGCGGGGTGCCGCAGACCTTCCCGACCGGGAGCTTGAACAACGACGACAACAACGGCCGTTACATCGTCTTCGACATCGTCCCCGCCCTGCCGTTGGTAGTGGGCCCGGCCAACATCGTGTTGATCGCCCAGATGTTCGAGCCAGTGCGGGTGTGCCTGGGTGACTTCAACCAACAGTTCCGGAAGTACGAGAACGACGCCATCACGTCCGTAGTCCGGACCTGCCTGATGACCGGGAAGGTGCCGGGGCAGAGCCTGGGATCGGACCTGGTCAGCATCGTGCCGGGGATCATCAACCCGAACGACCTGGCGCTATTGATGTATCACGCGGCGAAGATGTTCATTACGCCCAAGGTGGCGGAGTGGCGGATTGACACGCGGGCGATGAGTCAACGGGAAGGCCGGAAGGATCACTTCTTTTTCGAGCTGACGAACGCGATATACGAGATCGAGAACGGGGAGATGTTCTCCTGCTTCCAGAGCTTCTATGCCTGGGTGAACTCGTTGACGGGGATCGACATCTGGAGCGTGCTCAGCGACATGAAGACGGCGGCGCCGGTGGCGACCGTGAACATCGGGCGCGCGGGCGTGACGGTGAGCACCACCTAACCTATGAGCCTGATCGCCCTGAATCTATTGGAATGCACGGTGACTCTGTACCCGTCCCAAATTGATGGGGCGCCGGATCTGACGTCGCCCATCTGGACGGGGGTGATGGTGGAGAACCTGGTCGTGCGGGAGCGGTGGATGAAGGCGGAGACGCGGCCGACCGGAGCGCGCTGGCCGCGCAAGCATCCCCTCGTCCAGCAATACGAGTTGAGCCTGGGGCGGGTGTGGAGCTTGCAATTGCCGACGGCCGGCGGCGGGCTGGTGATGGGGCGGGGCTACTACGTGCTGGACGTGGTGTGGGTGGACGGGGATAGCGGCGACTGGCATCGGGAGACGTTCTGCAACGTGACCATCAGCGATAGATCCCGGACGAGCCGAGACATTGACGGGGGCTTCACGGATGAACAGGTGTTCGACGCGGAATACATGGCGGCGCCCAGCGGCGGGACGGGCGGGCCTGGGGCGGTGCCGACGATCACGGGTGGCCTGCCCTACGTGGTGAAGTGGAATGCGGGTCCGGACGCGGCGCCAGTGGACTTGTATGCCTACGACCCCGCGACGCACGGCTTCACGGAAGCGGCGGCGGGTGTGGCGGCGCCACGGGCAACGCTGGCCTACACGGCGGGAGTGTTCACCTTGACGTTCGCGGGGGCGAGCGGGCCAGCGATGGTGGTGGGACTGGATGGCAGCCTGACGGTGACGGCCATGGCGGTGGGCGCGCCAGACCGGAGCCAGGTCCCATGGGTCGAGTTCTGGTATGGGCCAATGCGGGTGGCCTGTGTGACGAGCGGCGGGCGGTTGTATGCGGCGTCGTTCGTGAATGGGGCGGCGGTGGACGGGGTGGGCAAGTTCGGACTGACCGGCGGCGGGGCGCTGGCGGTGACGCTGGCCGGGACCGGGGTAGTGGCGGCGGTGATGGAGGAGTGAGGTAGACGGTAATCAGTCATCAGTAATCAGTGATCAGTTATGGAATTCGACATGGCGAGGATTGTGGAAGAGTTCGGCGCGACGATGGCCGGAGCGGGCACGGACGTGCAGATTTCATGGCAGGTGTGGCCGGCGGGGACCACGGTGGACGCCGTCACCCAGAGCAACATCGGGCCGACCGGGGGCGGGGTGGCGCAGTTGCCGACCATCCAGACGCAGATTGCGCGGGCACTGATCCACTTCCCGGAGCCGGGGGCGAATTCATCGGTGCGGCAGTTCAACGAGGTCGAGATCGGGGATTGCATCGTGGACTTTGGGCAGGACGTGAAGCTGGAAGGCAAGACGGGGTTGAGCTTCCTGTTCCTGGACCGCCAGGGCAATCCGCTGGATGGTCAGGTGTGGGTGCCGAAGCCGACAAGCGAGCGGCTGGCGCGGACCTGGGGCGCCATCGTGCAAGGCGTGAAGCTCTGGCGGCGAGTGCTGCTCAGGAAAGCGACTTGAAAAGGTTAAAAGCAATTGTTCCACGTGGAACATTGTTTAACAAAGTCTAAACGCAGAAGTGCAAATCCAGACTAATCTCGTCGGCGTCATTGGGCAGGTGCAGCGGCTAAAGGCGCATGTGCCGATGGCGGCGGGCCGGGCGTTGAGTCCGGAGATATGGGAGCCGGTGGCCTACGGGACCGCCGACCGGACCATGCGCGCGCTCGCGAAGCCTGACGAGACGCGGCACATCCCGTTGTTCCTGGCGACGCTGATGGCGACGGTCTTCCCGCCCGAGGGGTTGAGTTTGTTCATGGCGAAGCCGGGACCGGAAGCGGGGCCTCGGTTGCGGGCGCCGGAGCAGATCCTGGGGCCAGACCATGCGGGGACGGCCGGGGAGTGGGGGCCGTACATGTTTTCGATGCCGATCCCGGAGTTCAAGGAACTCATCCAGAAGTGGGTGGAAACGCCGCAAGAGGACGGGGGCAAGCGCCGGGATGAACGCGACGCGGAGAAGAGCACGGAAGAGATCGCCAGCTACGTGGCGGACGTGTTGCTGTCGCCGAACAAGCAGGCCCAGGAGGCGCGCAAGCGGCTGTTGCCGCACATCCTCGAATGGTTGAAGAAGAACGGGGAGGCGGCGGGGTTGGACCCGAAAGAACGCGGGGCGGGCCACGCGGGGGAGCCGGGGTATTTCAGCCTGCTCAACGCGGATGAATTGGATCCAGCGACGGTGGATTTGTGGCTGCGGGCGGTACTGGAGGCCTGGAAGGTGATGGTGCTGGCCGGGTTCGACCAACGGTTTCGGCAGGAGTTGGTGAAGATGCGGGAGGAACTGTGAAAGGCTAAAGGCTGAAAGCTAAAGGCTAAACTCATGTCGTTGAACTCAAAAGCGGTAGATGGCTTGGACCTCGAAGGGAGCGCCCTGGCGCTGTGGCAGGAGTTTCTGGCGGGGTATTTCGATGGGGGCACGCACCAGGTGGGCCGAGTGACGGTGGCGTTTCCAAACGCGGTCCTGCGGTTCCAGGAGGCGAGCCTCCCGCAACCGATGAAGGGCGTCGCGATCTCGGTGGTCTGGGTGATGCCCGCCCGGGTGGAGCGGTATTGGGACACGCTGACGGCGGCGGAGTTGGCGGCGATGCCCGAGGGGACACCCATGGAACAGGAGCGGGGTCGAGCGCAAGGAGCCTTTCTCTTCCTGGTCCGAACCGTGGACCCGCCTTCGCCCGGAAGCTCCGGCGCGGCAAGCAACGCGCAACGGCAGGTGCAGGCGGCGGCCGGGAAGTTATTCGGGCTGCTCCAGAACACGGCGGCGACGGAGCCGTTGAGCGAGAAAGGGATTTCCAAGATTCGGCCGACGACGGCACGGATGGCCTTTCCCGGCGATGGCGCGCCAGGCGAGGACTTGGGGTATCGGCTGCGAGTGATGAGCTGCAGGACGGTGCTACGGTGGGCGGTCGTCAGCCAGTGAGCAGTTATCAGTGAACTCTTTGCCTGGCCCTTCGGCGGGCTTAGGGCGGGCAGTGAGCAGGGAACGATTAAAAAGTGGAAAGTGAACGATATGGCGAGCAACGGAAAAGAAGCGGTGGTGATTAGCAACGGGAACCTGGGGGCATTGCAGGCCCTGGTGGACGCGCCGGTGTGGTGCCGGTTCCGGCTGGACGGGCAAGACATCCAGGTGGAATGCCACCGGGTGAGCCAGGCGGTGGACGAACAGGTGCGAGCGCTGCGGCGGCTGGCGCAACCGCCGTACACCAAACCGACCGGCACGACGCCGGGCTACTATGACGAGTCGAACGCGGCCTATCTGATCGCGCGCGATAAGAACGACAAGATCGCGCGGTCGGTGGTGATCTACGCAGGCTGCCCGGCGGTGTCGGCGAGCAAGCCGGGACTGGTGGTGGCCGAAACGATCCACGACTACGTGCGGGGATTGCTGACGGACACGGTGCTGGACATGCTCGCGATGACGATTCAGGCCGGGGGATTGGAGCTGGTTGACCGCGCAAATTTTACCTTGACCGGCACCTCGGAAAGCTGAGGGGCTGGACACCAACGCCGCGGCCGGAGGATGACCCGGGGTTGCCGGGGTTCAACCCGGAACTGATGGAGGCGAGGACGGCGAAGGAATGGGGGCTGACGCCACGGGAGTGGCGGGAGGAGCCCTTTGACGATCGGGCGCTGATGCTGGCCTACGAGTTGTTTTGCAGCACGCGCGAGGCGTACCAGCAGGAGTGGCAGGAGTTGAAGCGGAAGAAAACCGAGAAGGGCTCGAACCCCTTCGACGACATGAAGCGCCAGATGGGGTTGTGACCGCCGACGCGCGGTCCCAGGAGGCTTCAATCAACATAGACATAAAGGTCCCGGAACAGCGACCCGGCGCCGCTGACGCCCGCGATGAAACGAAGCCACCCAACGATAGAACTCAGCGATGCCGGGCCAAGGGCATTCCCAGCATTCGCTGGAGTGATTTTGTTAGCCACCGGCCAGCAGGCGCGGCTCCGCGCTGTCATTTAAGCACATCATAAATGAAATTCGCGACCACATTCAGGATGACGGCAAAGGCTGCCGTGAGAAGTATGGAAACCAGGGGATGGCTCTTGGTGAAATCGACCATTCGATAGTACAGCTTTTTGTCCAACTTCTTGATTTCCTTTTTGATGAGTGGAATGAACTGTGGGGGCAGTGTTTTGGTGTTTAACCTGGATTCGCAAGCGGAACAAATTGTGGGGCGGACGGTCGAAAACACGATCTCGGACTTGAAGACATTCATGTCGAAGAGGCAACCTCTCGTTTCATGGTGGGGGATCAGATAAACATCGTCATCGATGGCCCCGCCGCCTTCAAGAACAAGTGCAACCATTTCATAGATGCACCGTAGTATGAAAATCTCGGCGGGAATGTTTTCCAACCGCAGGATGTCCTTGATCTCGTGCAGGGAAATGACGGCTGTGTGTGCGTCCAGCCGGTGCATATAGTAATTGCCCTCTATCGGCTGGTCGATGATTCCCACGGACAGGTCAAACGCGGGGTCGTGCGTGAGAAGTTCCTGCAGTCTTGTGTTGGGAAAGAGATACCCATCACCGAAATAGTCGACCGGTATCTGTAAAACCTCGGACATTCCGCCCACCGCAAACAACTCGGACCTCCATTTCGCGATGACCGAGTAATCAATTCGTGCTCTGATCTGGCCCATTCTGATGATTCGGATCTTCATGGCAGCGGGGCTAACGCTCGGCCTGAGAGGCGCGGGGCCAAGGGCGTAGAACTGCAAACAGGACGCGCCATCCCGCGTCCACTCCAGGCCGCTGGTTCGGAGTTCTCATGGCTTCGGGTAATACTGGACCTCGCCAACCGCATTGCGGTCGAACATCCGTCCGCCTTTGGCCTGCTCGTAAGCCGCGGCACACTCCTGACTGCATGTGGGTGTCGTGCTCGACGTCGGCTCGTGCCAGCGGTTTCCTGCACTGTTCACAAATGATGTCCGGAAAGGTCTTCTTCATACCGCCGAGCTCCACGCGGGCGCTGAGTGCAGCGCGATGGTTATACATGGATCTCATGAGCAAGGCCATTCCAACCGACACTTTCTGGCGAAAACGGCCTCTAAGTCAAGCTATTACAACATCATTAAAATCCTCGGCGGAATCCCCCCGAAATCGAGGCTGGTCCAGAAATTCCATCATTCGTATATGGCACCATCCTCAGCCGCGACGCAACCTGTTCCGTTCAAGACCTTTATGCGCCTTTGAAGCGCGCAGGCAATGTGTGACGATTGGGAGTCGGTCTTTTGGGGTGTTGCAAACCGTGCTGGATCGAATCCAGGCGCGGATGGCGGGCCGGAATTAGGTTTTCCTCCCCCCCTCTAGCCGACAGGGATCAGGGTTTACGATGGAGGGATGGCTGAACCCTTAGTGGATGCAGTAAGGCTGGACGTAACGTCGAAGGCGACGTTGACGGGGCTGGACCAATCGTTGACGAAGTTGAAGGCGTTGCAGGCGGCGCTGGACAACATCCATGAGCGGCTGGCTGGGCTGAGCACGGGGCCTGGACTCAAGCGCACGAAGGCGGAGATCGAGGAGACGCTCAAGGCGGGCTCGAAGGTGAAGACCATGCCGGTGTCCGAAGTGGCCAAAACGCTGGACATTGACCTGGAGAAATTCCGGAGGCATGTCGCGGAATGGAAGCGCCTGAACAAGGAGAAGGCCAAGACGGCACTGACCCGCGAGGGGGCCCAGGCGGGCGGGAATGAATATGCGTTCACGAGCGCCAGCCAGGCGGCCAAGGTGGCGAGCAGCTTCTACGCAAAGGAAGAAAAGGCGCGCAGGGAGGGCGAGAAGCGGATGGTGAAGCTGTTCACGGAAGCGCCGGCGCCATCGTCCCCCGCTCCTGCCCAGGCCGCCCTCCCGTCGATGCCGCCGCCGATGCAACCGGAGTTGCCGGTGAACAGGACTTTGCCTTTGACGGTACCGGCGGTACAAATCGTGGCGACACTGGGGCCGGGAATGATCACGCTGACGGTGCCCCCGGGGCAGGTGTCCGCGGCGGCCGGGAATGGGGCGGCCAGGGCGCCGAGCCAGGCGCGTGACAGCGTCACGGGCGTTGGGTTCAGTCCCAAGAGTCTGCATCTGTTCGATGAAACGGCGCAAACGGTGGCGCACAATTGGATGGTGAACACGGAGAAGACTCTGAAAGCGCATCCGGGCGAGGACATCCACCCGAAGCCGCTGAGCCAGTTCACGCAACACGAATTGGCGGAATATGCGGGGGAAGGCCACAAGCCCCTGAAAGAGACTCGGCACTGGGAGGGGCAGGTCCGGCCGCGGGCGGTGGCGTTCGCGAAGAACTACCTCACGGCGTTGCGCGGGGAGGATCAGGAATACCCGCTTACGCAGGCCCACTTCTCAAAGCCCGCTACCGCGCCGACTCTCCCGCCGCCGCCGATAGTCTCGGGCACGGCGAAGCAACCAGAATTGCCGAAGGCGCCGCCGCCGAGCGGGAACGGGTTGGTGACGATGGACGTGCCAGTTTCGAGACTGGTGGCGGTGCTGGGGCCGGGGATCATCACGCTGAACGTGCCCGCCTCCGCTTTGCAAGCTACGGCGGGCGGGCCGACGAGCCAGGTCGCTGGCGCCGTTGGAGCCGCGGGGGTGGAAAAGACCAAAGAAACAAAAGGAGCCAAAGGCAGTCTCGCGGATCGCGAGGGCCATGGTAGTGGCGGCGGCTCCGGCGCGTTGATCGAAGAGAAGACCACAACGACGGCGGAAACGTGGGCGGTGCAACGGAAGGAGTTGATCAAGGCCGGCGAGACGGTGGACAACTACTTCAAAGAGGTGGACGGAGCGCTCGAACACCAGAAGGAAGTGTTAACCACCAGCCCGGTGAAGGCGGCCCGCGCCAAGATGGACGCGAAGATCGCGGGGTTGAAGGGCGAGTTGGAAGCGCAACTGGCCGATCCCTCGATGCGGCAGGACGCGGCGAAGTTGGCGGCACTCTACCGGAAGCAGGCGGAGCTTATGCGGTCGTTCGTGGGGACGGCGGAAGCGCCGAGCAAGGCGGCGCAGGAGTTGAGCCGGCTGGGTGAAGGCGGGCTGGTGACCAAGGCGAGGACGGCGGCATCGAAGCTGGAACAGCGGGCCGCCCAGGCCGAGGCCCAGGGCATCAACCAGCAACAGGCGGAGATGGGCGAGGCGATGCGGCGGCAAGGGCAGTTGCGCCAGGAGTTGCACGCGGCCCGGCAGCGGGGCGACCAGGCCGAGGCGGCGCGTTTGAAGCAGCAGCGGCAGCGGTTCGAAGCGGAGATGAAGGGCCGCAACACGATGGCGGCAGCCGGCCAGAAAAGCCAGGACGCAGCGGAGGCGTCACGGCGCAAGACGGCCGAGCATGAACTCAAGCAGCGACAGGCGGCGGCCTACCGGACGGCGAGCTACCAGGCCGCCGACGAACAGATGGCGGATTTCCTGGCGGGCGGCGGGCGGGTGAAGAGTCGGACGCTGGCGAACCAGATTCGCCCGGGAAGCCCGGAGCGGGTCGTGGCGGAGCGGACGATGCCGAGCGGGGAGATCGAACGGATGACAGTGTCCTATGGCAAGGCCGAGGCGACGGTGGCCCGGCTGACCAAGGCCCAGAGCGAGGCGCGCAAAGAGGGCGGCTATCTGGCGGCGGACTTCCTCAAGAACACGGCCAAGGTGACGCTATGGGCGGCATCGGTGGGCGTGCTCTACAAGAGCTTGGAGCTGGTGACGACCAGCATGAAGAAGCTGATCGCGGTGGGCCCCCAAGTGGGACGGCTCGAACAGGTTTTCAAGGGAGTGGGTGGGACGGCCGAGGCGCTGACGGTGGACATCATGGGCCTGGCGTCGGCCAACGGGGCGGAGGTCAGCCAGGCGATGGAGGCGGCCATCCAATGGAGCCGGCTGGGGCTGAATCGCGTCCAGGTGAACGAGGCGGTGCGAGTGAGTCTGATGGCGGCGAACGTGGCCCAGATTGACGCGCTGGAAGCGACCGAGGCCCTGCAGGGCGTGATGCAGGCCTACGGGATGCAAGTGGGTCAGTTGCGGGGCGAGCTGGGTCAGATGGTGCAGATCTCGAATACCTACAACGTGACCAACAAGGACATGCTGACGGGGCTCTCGCGGTGCGCGGCCGTCGCCAAGCAGGCGGGGCTGCCCCTCGCGGAGTTGCAAGGGTTGCTCGGGGCGACCATCGGCGGCACGGCCCAGACGGGCGCCAACATCGGCAACATGATGAAGTCGGTCATGCTGGCGTTGAGCAATCCGGAGCTGCAAAGCAAGTTGCGGTTGAACTTCAAGTTCGAGCCGACGACGGGCGGGGAAGAGATCAAGGGGATGAGCCAGATGCTGGGTGACGTGTTCGTGAAGTTCAACCAGCTCAACCAGCTTCAACGGCAGAGCTTCCTGTTCACGACGTCCGGGCGGACCCAGGCATCGCGGTTGGAGGCCATGCTGGAGGGCTACATCAAGGCGCAATACCTGGCGATCAATGCGCAGTTGCACCTGAACACGGCCGAGGCGGAGAACGAGAAAATAGTGGGGGCCCTGCGGACGCAACTCAAAGGGCTATCGGCCGAGTGGGAGCGGTTCGTCTTCATCCAGGGGAGCAACGGGCCGGTGGAGGCGATGGGGCAGTTGAGCACGGCGGTGCGGAATGTGCTCAAGCTGATGAACACGCCGTTAGGATCGGTGGCGACAACGATGATCGGGGGTTTCCTGGCCGCCGGCGGAATGAAGGCGGTGATGACCGGCATGACGTTGAAGGGCAAGGACAGCTTCATGACGCGGAGCGGAGCGGCCATCGGCGGAGTGCTGAGCAACTTCAACACGTCGTTGATGGCGGTGTACGAGGCGTCCATGGGCAAGGGGCGGGCGGCGGCGGCGACGCCCGCGGTCGGGCTCTTCAACAAGGTCGGCCGGGGGCTGGACATCGGGACGGGCAAGGCGGCGGAGAAAATGTTCATCTGGAGCGAGGCGATGCTGCGGGTGGGCAAGTCTTCGATGATCACGAGCGCCGGGGTGCGCGGGATGGCGACGGCGTTCGGGGCGGTGACGCGGGCGCTGGGGGCGGGACTGATCGCGTTGGAGGCGTGGATCGTGCCGATTGCGATTGTGACGCTCGGGATCGGCGCCTTCAACGTCGTGATGGAGAAGATCGGGGCATCGAGCGAGGCGGCGACGGCCAAACTGGCCGGATTCAACGCGGAGGCGGAGCGGGCGACCGCGGCGGCGAATGCCTACGCGGAAGCGGCCCAGGCGATGGGCACGCTGCAACGCGCCATCACGCCGGAGCAGGGGTTCCCGGGCATGGGCGAGGCGGAACGCGAGCGGTATCTCAAGCAGGCATCGCAGTTGGCCTATAACTACGAACCGGATGAAGCGAAGCGGGGCCGGTTGCAGGAGGCCTTCGGGCAGCAGTTGCTCGCGCTGAACGCGCAGAACGACGCGCTGGGCATCCAGAAGATGTTGCAGGGGGAGATCACGATCAACGGGCAGAAGCGCCTGGAGCAGTTGCGCGAGGCGGCAGTGGCGCTCGAGGACCGGCGGCGGGCGGACCAGTCGGAGATTGCGCGGTTGACGCGGCTGAACAACAACTCGTGGGTGGGCGGCATGTTCCACGACTCGCGGTCTCAGAAGATCCGGGAGCTACAGAAGGACGAGTCCGAGGCGAGCATGGCCCGCGTGCGGAACATCGTGGACCAGGGGGACACCTATGAGCAGGCGTTCGCCTATAGCGAGAAGTGGAACGCGGAATTGGAGACGCAGAAGTTGCTGTGGGAATCCATCGCGGAGATCTTCCAGGCGGTGAAGTCGAATGACCCGATGGTGCAGAGCCGGATGAAGATCGCGGCGTTGGAAGCGGAGAGCGAGGCGATGACGCGCTACATCGCGATCCTCGACCAACAGGAGCAGGCGGACACGGAAGGGGCGGCCAAGCGGGAGTTGGCCAAGCGGGCCAACGCCGAGGCCATCCAGGACAAGGCGGGCGAGATCAGTGCGATGCAGGAGTGGGCGCGCAAGGCGGGGGTCTCGGAAGCGAATCCGACCAAGACCACCTACGACGCCTGGCACCAGCCGAACTGGGGCGGTGGCGGCGGGATAGAGGTTACCTATCCAGGGGAGGCGCTGGCGAAGTTGAAGGGCGAGCTCGACCTGCTCCAACAGCAGGCTCCGACGGTGGAAGGCCAGGCGGACCCGGAGTGGGCGGCGCGCCAGCACGCGCGGCAGCAGGTGCGCGAACAGCAAAAGAAGGCAGAGGAGGACGCCGAGGCGCAACGGCGGAACAGCCCGATTATGCTGGCGCGACGGGCCATCCAATTCGGGGAAGCCGAGGGGCAACGGGAAACGTCCCCGTGGGAGATTGGACGCGACGAGACGGCCAAGCTGCTGAACAAGCGCGAGGGGATCTTGCAGCGGCTCAATGAATTGTCGCGGCTGCCCCAGGATGATGCGGTGCGGTTGTCGCGGGAGTTGGCGTTGCAGAACCAGCTTTATGAAACGCAAGGGGCGTTGCGGCGCCGGAGCTTCGATACGGAGCGGGACATCCGGCAGTTGATCATAGACCAACGGCGGGAGATGGAACACGCGTTGCTGGGGAGCGGGCCGGCGGAGTTGCTGCGGAAGATGGCGGCGATCCGCATGGGGGCGGGCGGGCAGATGGGGATCGGGCAGTTCATGGGGATGAGCCCGGAGATGCGGCGGGAGGTGGCGATGGTGGACCCGCGGTTCGACCCGAGGATGATGGACTTGCAGCGGGAAGCGCGGCGGCAAGGCCGGCCGGGGGCGGCGGAGTTCGGGCAGGAGCAAGGCCGGGCGGCGGACCGGCTGGCGGAGTTGGGCGAGCGGTTGAACCGAGTGGTGAGCCAGGCGGACCCGGAAGGGCGGGCGGCTTACAACGCGGCTGCCAAGATCATGAACGTGACGGCGGGAACGGTGAACGTGACCGCGCCGACGGTGATCTTCAAGGGTACGCTGACCGTGAACGGGCCGGGAGCGGCGTCGCCGGCAGCCGGCGGAGCGGCGCCACGTTTGGCCCAGGCGGGTGGACGTGGGGCGGGAGTGGGGCACTGACCGAGTGCAAAGTGTAAAATGCAAAAGGAAGAGTGATGACACTGAGCTATAGCGGATTGGAGATCGGCGACCTGGGCGAGTTCACGGTAACGCAGCAACGCGAGTTCGAGGACGGGCAGCGGGTGAAGGTGACGTTGCGGGTGGCGGTGACGCTGTTCGAGCGGACCTACTTCGACAACTACGCGCTCGTGCAACAGATCACGGCGGCATTGCGGACGCAGAACGGCGTGCTCCAGTGGACCAACGACGATAGCGCGACCGACTACGTGAACCAGACGGTGACGGTGGTGAGCAGCGATCTGCCGGAGGAATGGGGCACGTATCAGATGCCCGTCAACCTCGTGTTCATGTATTACGAACAGGGGTTGGTGACGAACAATTTGCCGCTGACCTACACGCCGACCAACGGCAAGGCGTTGACGCTGGGCAATGTGACGAGGTTCTCGGAGGCGGCGAGCGCGGAGCGGTTCTCCCCCTTCCATTCGCAACGGGTGGCGGTCAAGGGCGAAGTGTCGGTGAGCGGTTGGCTGCTGGTGGACACGACGCTGGCGTTAGCGGATCGGCGCGGGGCCCTCGCCCAGGCGAAGGCGGACTTCCTGGCGGCGATGACCACGGCGGACGGGCTGTTGCAGTTCGGGGCCGAGGGATCGGTGTTCAACCGGGTGGTGCGGCCGGAGCGGCCGACGGTGGAGATTGACCAGTTGTTGTATGCGGTGAACTGGACGTTCACGGCGAGCTACGCGGTCTTCCCGGATGAAGCGGACTTCGCGACGGTGGATTACCAGGCGGAAGAACGGGACCCGGAGACGGGCGAGAAGTTTCTGTTGCTCTCGGGGAAGATCACGGCGACCGACGAGGCGCTGGCGCGCGGCCAATTGGCGGCGCTGTTGCCGGTGGCACTGGCGCAATACGGTTACGACGGGGACAACGTTGTCCAGATGCGAAGCGACACGAGCCCGCACACGGTATCAGCCAACGCGGACGGGGGCACGTTCACGGAGTTGTCGTTCACCATCGAGTTCAAGACTTGGCGGGCGGACAACCAAGAGGCGGCATTCACGAAGACGGGCAACACCGAGGCGGTTCCCCTGGGCAATGTGCGGATCTGGGAGTTGGCCTACCAGGGGCGGCGGTTCAACGACATGCGTTCCCAACGGCAACGGGCGGGCGGCACGCTGTCGGCCAGCGGCACCCTGGCGGGCAACCCGGCGGACAGCCTGACCGACCGGCGGGCGGCGTTGCTGGCGGCCCAGGAGGCGATGCTGGCGGAGGTGAACGGGGCGGATGGCACGTTAACCTACGGCGCCTTCGAGCAGGTCGTGCGCGTGGAAGAGTTGCGGGCGAACATCAACCAGGCGATCACGGGGATCGACTGGACCATGACGGCGAACTATTCCCTCTTCCCCAACGAGAGCGGGTATGCGACGTGCGAGTTCACGGCGACGCCGCGTACCAACAACGAGGACGGGGAGGAGACCTTGAACGTGTCGGGGCGCATCCTGGCCCCCGATGAAACGCTGGCGCGTGCGAAGCTGGCGGCGTTGATGGCGAAAGTCGCACAGCAATACGGCTACGCGCCGGGGCAAGCGATCCGCAACGACGTGAAGGTGGTTTCGGTCTATGCCAATGGGGATCAGACCGCGGGGCGGGCGGCGATGGAAGACCAGAGCGACGACTTCAAGGGCACGACGTTCATCGAGCTATCGTTCGAGCAGGAGTACCGGCGCCGCGTGGCGACGCTGGTGAGTTGGGCGATGCAGAGCGCCTCGAAATCGGACGGCGGTTCGGGGCTGGTGATGACGACGTTCACCGGGACGGTGGCGGCGGGCGGAGCGATCGGGCCAGCTTACAACGCGGCCGTAGCCAAGGCGCGCTGGCTAGCGGCTCGCGGGGCGTCGCAACTCGGGGCGAGCGCGGTGAAGCTGAGCGAGCAACTGACCTGGGACTCGCGGCAGGTGACGGCCGCCGGCATCGAGGAAGGGGTGCGGCTGGCGTTCGCGTTCGAGTACCAAGCCAAGCTGGGGGCCGGGTGGTCGCAGGTCCAGTTGAGCACGGAAACCAATTACACGGCCATCGGGGTGGACACGACGGCGGTCTCGGGGGCGGTGGTGGCGATGGACGAGGCGACGGCGCGAATGCTCTACCAGGCCACGGTGCGCGGCAGTTATGCCACGGCGATGGTGACGGAGGAAAGGGTGCGGACGGCGGCAGCGCAATTCCAGAGGCCCGCCGAGATGGGGGGCAGCACGGATTTGGTGATGGGCCAGGCGGTGACGGTGCCCTACCAGATCAGCAGCAACGGGGCGCCGGTGGATCTGACGGGGTTGACGGTGCAGTTCCAATGGATGGGGACATTGCGGGCGGCGGTGGTGATGGACGCGCCCTCGGGCCAGGTGGCGGCGCAACTGACAGCGACCGACACGGGAACGGCGGGGAGTTACGGGCTGCTGTTCGTGGCGGGGGCGATAAACTATGGGCCGTTAAACTACACGGTGACGGCCACGGCGACGCCGGGGACCATGGTGAGCCAGTGGTTGCGGCTGGAATACTCGTTCACGGTTTTATTGCCGGGCCGGGCCGGGCCGGCGGCGGGCCGGCATTCGGTGACGGTGAGCAACGATTACCTGACGCTGACACGGCGGACGCAAATACGCGGGAGTGTTTATGCGGCCACGCTGGCCGATGCGAACGGGTTCGCGGACGCGATCCAGGCTGGGATAACAGGCCGCGTGTTGAAGGACGAGCGGACGCAGGACCTGGAATGGAATGGGGCCATCACGACGACGAAGACCTTGAAGCTCGATTTCGACGTGGAGGCCGTGGACAAGATCACGGGACTGGCGGGCGTGCTGGAATGCCACGTATCCGAGGCGGTGAAGTACTCGGGCACGCGGTGGGTGGTCCAGCCGGTGCCGCGCGCCGCCACCGGGAATGGGGGTGTGAGCATCGTGCAGGACGGCGGGTTGACGGAGGGCGGGCGGACGGTGCGCGGGACCGTGACGGCGGCGAGCCTGGCGGCGGCGCAGGACTGGGCCATCCAACAACGGGTGTTGCTGGGGGTGGACGCCGACGGGAACGGCTACCGGCTGCCGGAAGAAATGGAAACGGATTACGAGTTCGTGCCGCGGACGGACGGCGTGGCCACGGTGCCCAGCGGGGAAGAAGGCGAGATCAACGTGAGGCTCTGGCGGGTGAGCTTCACATTCGGGGAGATTTTGCCGAATTATCCCCCGAGCTAGGCAGGGAGGGGGGCGCGCAGAGCGTGATACGGAAAAGTGTCGCTGGGGCTCAGTGTGTCTGGTGCGTCCGGCTAATCCGAAATAGGGGCTTCTAGGGCCTGCCCAGCGGACAAAAAGTCTTGCCAATCTCCCCGGGTCCTGGTGTGCTGAAATCCACTGAGCCCAATCGGCTTGAAGGGCCTGCCCGGCCTGGGCAGCGAAAGGCGGCGACAAGCAGGCTGAACTTTATGAAATCAAGAACGATAATAATCGATGCTCGTGAAGACCGAGAATGGCTCGATAAAGCCAAAGACGCGCTGGCTAAGTCGGCCCCCTTTAAGCTAACCGGCGATGAGGAGCAGATCGCCGAATTTCTAAAGTACAAACGGTCTAAGACTGGGAAGTGGAAAACCGAGGGGACATTGACTATCGAGCCCTAAGCCACGCCGCCCCCTTTCCGGTTGCTTTTCAGCGTAGCGCGTTTACCGTCATTCACATGGCGACACCAAAGAAACTCACGGCCAAAGATCTCGTCGTCGGCGCCTCCTATCTCCACCGGAACGGGCTCTTTGTCAGGCACATCGATGCCGTCGAGGGCGGCAGGGTCATGTACCACGATCAGGACAGCGACGGCTGTTGCAGCAAGCAGGTGTTCTTGAATCTGTGCCCATCGCTTGCCACCGCCGAAGACGTGGCAATCGCCGCCCAAAATCGGTTGGCCATCGATCAGGCAACCTCGGGAGGCAAGCTCACGCTTCGGGACGAGGCGAACGCCGTCACCGCGTATGCTTTTCGGAACGGGCTCCTGGAGGATCTCCATGCCGGCAAACCCTCCCCCCTTTTTGACCAGCCGGGCTACAGCCGTATCTCGGATGACGAAATGAAACGTCTGATGATTGAGGCGTCGGAAAAGCTGGCTGAGATGCTGCGCCTCAAACAACAGGAGCCGGTCAAATACGACGCTTTCATCCGGAAATACCACAGAGCCTACTGCCGTGCTTGGAGGCGCGAGTGACCTCCCAAGCCTCCGCCAACCGGGGCATGCTGCTGCTGCTCTCGACTTGCATCAAGTCCGCGCCGCCGAATGTACCCGCACTCCCGTACGCAGCGTCAGGTTTTGCGTCTGGAACCGTGAACGAAGACTCCTGATCATCTCATCGTAAACGGGGGCCTTTTGGTTCGGGTCGGCGATCGTCAGGAGCAGTGCGAATGGCTGACTACTAGCCACGGTGTGCTCCACTCCATGGCGGCAAAGTAGTTCCAAACACAGGCGCCACCGCTTCCCGGTGATGCCCTTCGACAGGAGCCGGTGATATGTCCGCACTGGCGCCCACTTCCTCAGGCTCTGCACCTGGAAGGACTCATAAAGTTGGCCCGGGTTTGCATGCTCCGGCGGAACCATTCCCTTGAACGCTTCACCATCACCATCCCCCGTGTACACACCAAAATGAGCGCTAACGTGCGTCTCGCAATATTCCGAGCCGAAGCTGGCGTTTCGAGCTGGACGGTAAGCCAGCGTCATCCAGATTTCCCCTGTGTACCTTCCGCTTGAGGTGAGCGACTCGGGATAAGGAAAGTTATCCCATTCCAGGTAATAGCCAGGCCGCAGGGTCTCCTCGAACACCAGCGTCATCATCCACGGTCGGCACTCCAACGCTCGCTCGACTTCCAACGGCGTGCCAAACCCCACGTAGTGATCCTCCCCGTCTTTGACCCGCTCCCTCGTCCGAATATCCAGAGCGTTGTGGGTCAGTATGGCCCTGGCCAAGGTGGCTGACGGCGTCGGCGTAATCCGGTGGTGGACCGAGGCGAGCTGCCTCGATATCAATGGGGCTGCGAAGCTCGTTCCAATGTCCTCCACCAGCTTGGGACCGCACTCCAACGATGTCATCCCCAGCGCATGACTGAAATCAGCCCCCACGTTCCCGCCAAAATGCACTAGGTCTGGCTTGATGATGTGATTTGGGCCAGGCCCGTTCCTGGAAAACGGCGAAGGCTCCCCACGCCGTGTGCCGCTGCTCGGATGGTCCAACTGGGATATTGAAGCCACCGTTACCCCCAACACGCTGTCAGCAGGGCTTGTGATCCTGCTCGCGTCGGCGCTCGCCTCAGCCCTCGGATAGCGAAGCAGTGGTGGGATCTGATAATTCCCCGCCGCTATCACGAAAGTGACGCCGTATTTCTCCTGGAGGTTATCGAGTTGCACGGCGAAATCGCTAAACCTGTCTAAGCGACAGATCTCGTCGCTCCCCAGTGACAAATTCCAGACTTTGACCTCGTTGGAGTGTCTGCCCAACGCTTGGTCCAGATCCTGCAACAACTCCGTCTCCGTGATGCTGCCAACCTCGCCGTGGGTCGGATCCAGATTCGGTAACACGTGGATGTCTAGAATGCGGCAGGGATGCCGTCCAATCTCCGGCTGGGCCGGGTTCAGCACATGTCCCCACACCAACAGTCCGGCAACAAACGTGCCGTGGTAGGTGTTCTCTTCTGCCTTGGCAACGAATCGCTCGCGCGTGTAAATCCAGCTCTCCAAATCAGGGATGCTGCCTGTCACGCCGCTGTCTACCACCGCCACGATAGGGCAGGTTGAAGGCTCCGACTCGGCGCGCAGAACCCCGTCAGGCAGCGGCCTCGAGTTCATGCGGTGCTCCCGTAACGTCCGAAACATCGGGATCAGGCCGACACTTCGGACGGACAGCAGGCCTGACAGAAAGCCAACGTCACCTTCGCTTTTGCAAGTCGCGGTGTACACATCCTGCCCCTCGTACTGGGGGTGTCGCACAAAGGAAATCGCGTTCGACTGCAATCCAGCCTCAAACACCGCCCGTTCGTGTGCTTGTATGTCTACATCACCGTAGTCGAATAACTTAACCTTCACTGCTTTTCGTCCGTGTGCCACCGGCGCCGCAGCAAACAGGTCCCGCGTGCTTTTTCCGCTCAGCCGGTCAGCGGGTTCGACTGGCCTGAGATCTTTGAGTGCTGAGATCTCTTTCACGGTCTGCAGGGTGTTGCCATGCTCAATCCGCTTCTTCAGGAGGCCGATCCCCTGCCGCGAACCGCGTAGGAAAAGTTCGCCCGGCTTGCCCGCACCAATTACCGGACAGCTCCTCTGATCGAAAAGCGCGTCCTGCCAATGGCTCTTGGCTAGCGCTTTTGCCACCAGCACGGCTTTCAGAGGCACAACTCGGTTTTGCAGGGACCCGTGCGCCAGTAATTGTTCCGCCCTGTCCAACCCATGCACCAATTTGTGGCGCGTTGCTTCCGTTACAGGCGCGAACGGCTTCACTTCGCCCCCGCCCCCGGTTTTCTTTTTTTCCTTGCCCTGCTTGGGCATCACGATTTTTACATAGAGTCTCTCTTCCGGCATACCATTCCTTTCATTCTTTTCGTACTCGCCGCCCGTCGCGGTCACTTTGACGGCTCATCGTCGCCTTCGACACCCCGGCGATCTCTCCGATTATCGAAAGGCTGTACACCTGCGGGTCTCTGCGCCGTAGCACCCTGGCCAATTCACCGGGATCGTCCAGGTTGCCGTTCAACACGAACGGCTTCGCTGCGATCTCCCCTCGCGCAAGGGAAGACAATGCCACAACCGCACCCCGCAGACTCGGCTTCTCCTGCCGCGTAACCACCTGTTGCTGCACCCGGTTTGCCGCCAATTCGATTGCCGCAATCGAGAACCCGTCCGACAGGTCGGCAAGCGCCTTCAGTTCCTTTCCAGTCCAATCGATTCCGCCAGAAAACATCTTCCAAAGCGCCTCGCGCTGCTCCCGCTCGGGCAAGTCAATCCGCAGCAAATACTGGAATCGCCGCCATACTGCCGGGTCAAGCAGTTGCTCGTGGTTGGTGGCGGCGACCAAGATGACGTGGTTCCCCAGGGTATCCAAACTCTGTATAAAGCTGTTTACAACCCGCTTCAACTCACCCAGTTCCTGCTGATCATCACGCAGCTTGGCGATCGCGTCGAACTCATCAAGCAAGAGCACACACGGCATCCGCGATGCGAACTCGAACACCGCTCTAATGTTCTTAGCCGTGCTCCCCAAAAACGATGAAATCAGCCCGTCCAAGCGCGCAACGTAAAGTGGCAACCCGAGCCTCCGGGCTAAATACATCGCCAGATGGCTCTTCCCCGCCCCAGGCGGCCCGTAAAGCAGCAGATTCGTCCCTGCCTTGATCCCCTTTTTCTCCAGCTCCACCCTCGATCCGAGCACCGCCAAGTAATCCTCGACGAAGACCTGCTGGGCCTTGGTGAAGCAATGGTGCTCCACGGAATCCGGGATCGTAACCCTCTCCAACAGAGGAAACCGGCTCTCCCCGTCAACCGGGGGCGGCGTCTGCTGCTCCAATCGCGTTGGGTGCAACTGCACTGCACGCTCGTCCAGCATTTTTCGCAGCCTTTGGGAGCTTGCCTCATCCCCATCAGCCGCCAACTTATCGGCCAGGAGCACTGCGTAATTCCTAACCTTCACACCATCAAGGCGCAACGCGCCTTCGACGATGCGGAACAGCTCTGAAAGATATGCGTTATTTGTCACGTGATGCAGAATTGCATATAAATGAAACGATGTCAACAATAATGAGCATGAAATATTTAATTGTGGAACGAACGTGCGTAATTGTGAAACGTTAGTCGCATGTCGACACCGCGCTTGCCATCGAAGCCCTCAATTCCCCGCCGTTCTCGCTCACAGGGCCACCCGGACCCACCGATCGCCGCCGCCACGGGTCGCTTCCGCCTTCACTACACGACCCCGCCGCCTCACTCGTCCCATCGGCTTTTCATCGTTTTTGTCTGGCGTTATCGGACAAAATCAATAGAATTACTTCCGATTCGCCTTTCTGAACCCACCTAGGCGAGGAAAGCGGGAAGCAACGTTATGCAAGAGCGATGGTTGTCCGTCGAAGAAATCGCCGCCCACCTGGGCGTCAATCGCGACACGATCTACAAATGGATCGAACGCAAAAAGATGCCCGCTCACAAAGTCGGTCGCCTTTGGAAGTTCCTGGCTTCCGAAATCGACACCTGGGTGAAAAAGGGGGCAGCCGGTCAAAAGGAGACCTGAACTCCGCTTCTGCCCCCTATGAAACTCACCAAGATCAGAGTTCAGAACTACAAGAAAATCCTGGACACGGACTGGATCTCATGCCGCGACCTCACCGTTTTCGTTGGCAAGAATGAGGCCGGCAAATCCGCCCTCCTCCGCGGCCTCTCCAAACTCAACCCTTCGGACGGCGAGAAGTACGACGGCCTCAAGGAATTTCCGCGTCGCCGCTACACGGATGAATTCAAGTCCCAAGATTGGCCCGTCGCCAGCGCCCTCTTCAAGCTTTCGTCCCAGGAACAGCAGGAGATTGAAGGAGTTTGCCCGGCGCTCAAAGGTGTGAAGGAGGTCGAATGTACTCGGCACTACTCCTGGAACCTCGACCTCGCCTTTAGGCCCAACCCGGCGCTCCCGCCCCCCCAAGTCGCCACCCTACTCGAAGCCATCGAGAAGGCAAAGACCGCGGTTCAGGACCTGACTGCCCCGGAAGGGAAAGGCCCGGCTCTCGGCACGCTTAAAACCAATGTCGGAAACGCCCTGAATGCGGCCCAGCAACCCATCACCGCCCGACCCAAGAGCGCCGTGCCCACCAAGGCCGAAGCTGAGTCCGCCGTTACCGCCGTGACCAACCACGCCAACGAGCAGTGGCAAATGGACCTTCTGCAGCCCATCACCAACGCCCTTCGCAGTGTCAGCGGCCAGATCGTCATGCTCGACAAGCTCGCCCAAGCTCGCAAGTGGGTTGAAGATCATTTGCCCCGTTTCATATACTTCGACAAATACGATGTTATAGAAAGCGCCATCCACATCCCCACATTCGTCAACCAGCTCGGATCGACCTCTCAGCTACCGCGCCACCGCACCACCCTCTGCCTCTTCAAGCACGTTGGGCTCGATGTCGCCAAGCTCCGCGACCTCGGCCAACACAACCGCAACCAGGGGAACGACGACGCGATCCGCCGCCAAATCGACGAACGCGCCATACTCTCCTCCTCCGCCTCCATTGCGATGACCGGCAAATTCGCCGATTGGTGGGATCAACGGAAACACAACTTCCACTACCAGGTGGACGGTGACTACTTCCGCATCTGGGTTTCCGATGACCTTGACCCCAGCCAAATCGAGCTCGATCAGCGTAGCTCCGGCATGCAGTACTTCTTCTCCTTTTTCACCGTATTCCTGGTGGAGGCTCAAGGCGGCCACAAGGACAGCATCCTCCTCCTCGACGAGCCCGGGCTACACCTGCACGGCACCGCCCAGGCCAAAATCATCCAGTTCTTTGAGAAACTCTCGGCCGACAACCAAACCCTCTACACCACCCACTCGCCCTTCATGGTGGACGGCGAACACCTCGAACGTGCCCGCGCGGTGTACGAGGACACCGGCGGCACCACCAGAGTCTCCGAGGACGTCTGGCCCCGCGACAAAGACTCCCTTTTCCCGCTGCAAGCCGCCCTTGGCTACCAATTGGCCCAGACCCTTTTCCTTTCCAAACGCCAAGTGATAGTCGAAGGCATCACCGACTATTGGATCCTCAAAGCCCTTTCCCAGGCCATGGCTGCCAAGTCCCTTCCCGCCCTCAGAGCCGACGTCATCCTGTTGCCATCCGCCGGCGTGTCCAAACTCCTCCCCCTGGCCAGCATGTTGCTCGGCCACGACGTCGAAATCGCCGCCCTCCTTGACGGCGACGAGCCAGCCCGGAAGGAGGGCAAGAAGCTCGTCGACAAGCTCCTCGCCCGACTAGACCGCAAATGCCTCTTTATTGGCGACTTCATGTCTCACGCCCCGAAGGGCGAACTGGAGGACGTTTTCCCCGAAGCGGATTATCTCTCCGCCGTTCAGGAGTCCTACCCGGCCCTGAAGATAGTTCTGTCCCCTGCCGAGCAGGCCATTCCTGGCATCGTCAACAAAGTCCAGGCCCTCTTCGCCCGCAACAACTGGGGCGACTTTGAGAAGTGGCGGCCTGCTCAGGTCCTTCGCGACCGCATCCTTGCTGCGCCCGACGAGATCCCCCCACAGGCCACCACCACCATGTCGGTCGTCTTCCAGACGCTCAACGCCCTCTTCCCGAAACCACCCCACAATTGACCGAACTACCGATGACCCGGAAAGCCATTCTCGTCTCCGCATCCCCGCTGAACGGCGGAACACTCTGCGCCGATTCAGGGATCGAGGCCTGGGCCCGCTTTCTTCACTCCAACGCCGGCGGAGCTTGGATCCGCCACGAGATCACCCCCCTCCCCAATTCCAATCGCGATGCTGTCCTCGCGGCAGTCCGCTCGGCCAAAGACGCCGATTACACTCTCCTTGTATTCGCCGGCCAGGGGGATATCCGAAAGGGCGATCTCCCTTGGCCCGAGGCCCACATCCTTCTCATCGACGGCGTGTCTCTCTCTGAGAGCGAACTCAACCCGGCCACACCTCGATGCACCATGGTTTTCGATTGGTCCACGCAGACCAGCGCCGATTCTCTCCCGCGCGACGAGGAACCCGGTCAGGCCAGCGCCAAGTTCCGCACCCTCTTTGACCAGACTCTCGAACAAACCGAGCGTGGGTTGGTGAAGATCTACGCCAGCCAGTCTGCCACACCCCCCGGCCACGGGGCGTCGTTCTCCCGTCAGTTTCTCCAGGGGGCCGAGGAATGGGCCCGGACAAACCGCGGAATCCTGTCACTCCCTCAGGCGATCTCACTCGTCGTGACGGCCACTCCGAAAACCAACCCCGTGCTTAAGGCGGAATACCAGGGTGGTCGGCGCCTTCACCATTTCCCCTTCGCCGTTGCCATCTAGCCCGGAACTGCGTTCATGTGCTTCACCGACAAATCCCTCGAATTTCGCACCCGCGCACGCCGTTTCATTCTCGGCTGGTTCAAGCCCTCCATACTGGCCGCCGAACGTGCCCGCGAGGAGATGAATGCGAGCCTTCAGACGCACTGGCCAGACTCACCTATCAAGGTCTACGAACTCATCCACGAAAGCTGGGAGCCTCCCCCGGCAGTTGCGCCGCCTCCCGAAAACCACGGCTCCGACTATTTCATTGTCTTCATTGATCCGGAATTCGACATTGACTGGATCCACAATGGCAACGGCGACAGCGCGGACCTCGAATCCATATCGTTGGCCGAGTCAACCGGCGCCCGCCGATGTGGCCATTTGCCCCGGGAACAGATCCTTGAGCTCAGACGACTCCTCGGCCAGGCCATCGTCAACGGCATCCAGGGCAACCCAAAGCTGTCCCGCTCCCTGACCGACACCGCCGCCCAGTTCCTCAAGGACAGAACCATTGAGCGCTCCCGTGCCTGGACGCTCGCCTCCGCCCACTGCCTCCTCATCGCTGCCATCCTCACAGCCGCCATCTTTTGCACCATCCCGCCTCTGTACAACCTCCTTTCCGCCGCGCCTGCCGATCTCTGGTTCGCCACAGCCGGCGGCCTCCTCGGAGCCTACCTCTCCGTACTCCAAAGGGCGGGCAGCGGCGAATGGGACGCCGCCTCCGGCCCTCGCATCCACATCCTCGAGGTCCTGACCAAATTCGCCGCGGGCACCCTGTTTGGTAGCATCGCCTTCGCCATTTCTCAATCCGTCCACGCCCCCGCCTCTATCAAAGCGATTACCCCGGACAGCGCCTCTCTTTTCATGTTCGGCTTCGCTGCTGGCCTGTTCGAGCGCCTGATCCCGAAAATGGTCTCTACCTATTCCCAATCCTACACCGCGGAAGAAACAAGGAAATCACATGATACGAAAAGCAATCCTGATCGAAGCATCCAACGTAAAGGGTCAAACGGACCTGACAGGAGCGCGGCTTGACGTCCAGAACTGGAGCAACTTCTTGAAAAGCGACCTCGGCGGAGCCTGGTCCGAATCGGAAATCCTCACCCTCAGCAAACCCTGGACATCAGACGTCGCCAACGCCCTTGAGGTCACCACCGACTGCTACTGTTTCGTTGCTTTCTCGGGGCACGGCTCCAACGGTTCGGTCGTTCTCAACGATCTCAACCACAGTTTCCCAATCTCCTCGCTCAAGCCCAAGACGAACCGGGCAACCCTAATTGTGGATGCTTGTAGAGGCGTTGCCGACCCAGTCGCCCTTTTGGCCAACCTCAAGGTGGCCATGGCGAAGGAGTGCATCGCCAAGGCCGTGGGCGTCGAGGCGTTGCAAGGAAGAGCCACCTCCTTCAGCAACGCGGCGGAAGAGTATCTGATGAACCGCCTTTTGCGAACCAGCAACCACCGCTCCAGATGGGAAAACGCCTTGAACGCAACTCCCAGCGGAACCGTAGAAATGCTCGCGTGCGCAAAGGGCCAGGCCGCGGGTGAAAGCCCTTCGGCAGGCGGCTTCTACACGAGCCTCCTGATGCAATCGGCCGAGCTTTGGGCCAAGCGCTCGATGACGCCTTCACTCCACAGCACCAAAGACGCCCACGACTACGCAGTCACCAAACTCCCCGCTCAGCAGACCCCGGAGTACTCACCCTCTTGGCTCGAATTTCCCTTCGCGGTAAAAGTCTAACCGAGAGCCCCGCACCGCCCCCCGCCACCTCACATTATCATGAAACGAAAGGCCATCCTCATTGAAGCCTCCAACGTAAGGGGCCAAGACGAAATCCCAGGGGCAGAGGTTGACATCGAAAACTGGGCCAACTTTCTGACAAGCGATCTCGGAGGTGCCTGGGATGATTCCGACATCGTCCCGCTGCACAAACCGGCGGCAGCGCGCCTCATTATTGAACTCGGGGTCCCCAAGAACTCGTATTGCTTCGTCGCCTTCTCGGGACACGGCCACAACGGTTCCGTTCTCCTCAACGACAGCTACGACCCATTTCCCATTGCCTTACTAACGCCGGACTCCGATCGGGCCACGGTGATCGTAGATGCGTGCAGAGGCGTCGAGAAAATCAACGCATATATCATCAACACAAAGGCCGCCATGCTCAACGCCTCACTGAACGAGGCAGTCCTCACAAAGGCGTTGGGAGGGAGAACCACAGTATTTGCTCGCGACGCCTCCCTAAGCTACGCCAGAATCATGAGCACAATCGAACACCGCGCGCGCTGGGATCAAGCTCTCCTGCTCACCCAGAAGGGCAAAGTGGAGATGTTAGCTTGCGCCCAAGGACAGGATTCCCAGGAGGATCCCCAAGCTGGCGGGTATTATACCAGCCTCCTGCTGCAATCTGCCAAGATTTGGAACATCAACACGGCCGGTGCAGGAATTCACAGCACCAGACACGCCCACGATTACGCCGCCTCCAACTTGCCCCCACAGCAAACACCTGAATACTCGCCCTCGTGGTTGGCCTTCCCCTTCGCGGTGAAAACCTAGTTGCTCCCTATGCCTAAGCTCACCCAGCAACAACTTGAAGCCCACCTGTGGGGCGCTGCCAACATCCTGCGCGGCAAGACCGCCGGCCAGGACTACAAGAATTACATCCTCTCCCTCATGTTCTTCAAGCGGCTCTGCGACCAGTGGGAGTGCGAGGCCGACGACGCCATTGCAGCGCAGGAGAAGATCCAGGGCCGCCCGTTCAGCGAAAAGCAGAAAGCCATCTTCCGCGCCCGCGGCGAGCACCGCTTCAATCTCCCTGACGGCTCCCGGTGGGGCGACGTCAAAACCGCCTCCACGAACCTCGGCGAAGTCCTCACCACCGCCATGCGTGCCGTTGCCAATGCCAATGACGAACTGCGCGGCGTTTTCACCGTGGATTGGAACCAGCAAGCTCCCGACGGCACCGGCAGGCCGCTGATCCCTAACGAAGTCGTCCACGCCCTCATCCAGCATTTCGACGAGCACGACCTCTCCAACAACAGCGTGCCGGCGGATGTCCTCGGCCGGGCCTACGAGTACCTCATCAAACAATTCGCCGACGACGCCGGTGCCAAGGCCGGTGAATTCTTCACCCCGCCGCTCGTTGTGGAAACCCTGGTTTGGATTCTGGAGCCACAGCCTGGTGACTCCATCTACGATCCCACTTCCGGCAGCCTTGGCATGTTGATCCACTCCGCCGATTACCTGGTCGAGCATGGTCATCATCCGACTGCCGCCAGCTACTTCGCCCAGGAAATGAACTGGGGCAACGCCGCCATCGGCAAGATCAACTCCGTCCTCCACGGGCTTGAGGCAAAAATCGAGGCCGGCCGCAGCACGATCACCGACCCCGCCTTTACAGAGAATGGCGCGGTGCAGAAGTTCTCCCTCGTCTTGGCCAATTTCCCCTTTTCCGACGAGTTCTGGTGGTTGGAACCCGAGCAGCAAACGGACGACAAGAAGAAGAAGGACAAACTCAAAAAGGAAATCTTCGGCAAGGAAGGCTACAAAGACTCCTACGGTCGCTTCGGCCGCGGCACACCCTTCCGCGCTCCACCCGCCGGCTACGGCGATTACGCCTTCATCCTCCACATCCTCGCCTCGCTCACCGATGACGGCCGCGCCGGCATCGTCTGTCCCCAGGGCGTCCTCTTCCGCGGACAGCCCGAAGTCGAGGAGGAAACCGGCGAGTTCGACGATGACGGCAATCCCATCATGCGCCGACGCAAAGCCGACGATGAACACCTCATCCGCAAAGCCCTGCTGGATTCCCGGCTCGTTGACGCCGTCATCTCCCTGCCGCTGAACGTTTTCTATGGCGCCAGTGTTCCCGCCTGCCTCGTCATACTGCGGAAAAAGCGTCCCCAGAAGCGCCGCGACCAGGTCCTCATGATCTACGCCGCCCGCCATTACCGCGAACTCTCCGCCCAGAACGAACTCCGCCCCCAGGATGTTATGCGAATGCTGGTCCATTACCACGCATACGGCGACGCCGCCAAAGTCCCCAAGCTGGTCAAGTAACTCAGCACCCGCATCCGCAAGCAGATTGAACTCCGCGAACAGGACGAAGTCGGCCGCATCGAAGCCGAATACCAGCCTCACGCCGACAAACTCACGGCTCTCGCCGCCGAACTCGCTGAAGCCAAGAAAATCGGCATCGGGTCCGCCGTCACCAGCCTCGAAAAGCAGCGGGCGAAGCTCAACTCCAAGCTCGCCGAGCGCGATGAAAAGATCGCCGAAGCCCGCCGCCGCGCCGCCGGGGACCGTCGCGATGTGGACGCCGTTGGGGCCGAACTGGTCGCCCTCTATGCCGACCCCGACGAACTTCTCAAACACGCCCACGTCGCAGACGTAGAAGAAATCACCGACAACGAATACAACCTCAACATCCCCCGCTACGTGGATACATTTGAACCAGAGCCCCATGTCCCTGTTAGACAGGCCCTGAAAGTGCTCGCTGCAGCCGAGTTCGCCGCACAAAGCGCCCAGGATGATTTGACAAAGCTGCTGAAAGCCGCCGGTTATGCAGAATGACTGTTTTCCAAACGCAACAAGGGACTGGCCCAAGGCCCCCGTAAGCAGCCTCGCTAGGGTAAACCCACGTTACCAAGTCCACAAAGACCACGAGTACCCGTTCATTGAAATGGCGGCAGTAGGTGAAAATTTCCGTGGCATACTCAGCCTAGCCTCACGAAAACTAGAGGGTTCAGGACTTTCTCGCTTTGCGGTCGGCGACACCCTGTTTGCCAAAATCACGCCATGCCCCCAAAACGGCAAAGTAGCATTTGTCGCCAGTCTTCCAGACAAAGTGGCCCTTGGTTCGACAGAATTCATTGTACTCTCTCCCAAACCCAACACCGAGCCGCGTTTTCTCTACCATCTGCTTTGCTCCCACAACGTGCGCGGGCGAGCCGCCGCGCGCATGGAAGGATCAACTGGAAGACTCCGCGTGCCAGAAGAGGTCTTCGAGAAGCGCCTCCTCATACCAATCCCACCGAGGCACGAACAGGCAGCAATCGCGAAGATCCTCGACCAACTCGACATTGCCTTACACCAGGGCCACACCGTTATCCAAAGCGTTGTCGAATTTAGGGGCGCCCTCATCCAACAATTCTTCGCCGATGCTCTTGGCGAAACGGCTTATGCGGACCGCCCGCGAAAGAGACTCCCAAGAGGGTGGTCGCTGGTTCCAACGGGACAACTCCTTGCACAAGAGCCCAAAAACGGTGCGTCCCCAACAGCATCATCCCAACCCCCAGGCATCCCGACTTTCAGCATCGCCGCCGTGCGGGAGGGGCGCGTCAACCTCGACGACCGAAGTAACCTCAAGTATGTCCAGATGCCTGACAAAGCCGCCGACAAGTTTCGCATCCGCCGCGGTGATATCCTCATCGTGCGCGGCAACGCGAATTCCGACCTGGTCGGCAAAGCCGGCATGGTTGACACGTTTCCAGAAGGTTGCATCTACCCCGACATCACCAAGCGCGTCGTCTTCCGAACCGAAGGCGACCACATTCCCACGCCCCCTTACGCCGTCCTCGCATGGAACCATCCCGTAGTGCATAACCAGGTTCTCCGGCGTGCCAAAACCTCGAACGGCACGCTCAAGATAAACACCCGCGACGTGAAGGGCATCATCATGCCTCTCCCGCCACCCGAAGCCCAGGCGGAGCTTGTCAGCCTCACCACCGCGCTCGACACAAAGATTGCGGCAATGAATCAAGTCGCCGCGGCTCGGCAGGCGCTAAAGAAATCCCTCATGCACGACCTCCTCACCGGCCGGGTCCGCGTCCAACTGCGCTAATCCCGCCAGAGTAATATGAACCCACAAACCGCTACCACCTTCGGCCTGACAGCCGCCGACCTCGCCGCGTACGACTGGCAGAACGTCCTTGAAACATCCACCAAGCGGGAGTGCCACGTGATTTGTGGCGCATTTGCCGCCAAAGCCGAATCCCTGACCCAATCAGGCGACGCACGTGGAGCCAACGTCTTTCACTTCCTGACAACCCTCGCCGCCTTCTGGCCTGATTACGACAACAAACTCGCCCCATATGGCCAGGTCAATGCCCAACTCGGCGCGGGCAGAAAGCTTACATATCCGCAGGAGATTGCAGACTCCGACATGGCTGCGATCAGCGCTTCCCTCGCCCAAATACGCGACCACGAGTTTCGCGCGCGAGTGGCGGACCTGCTGTGGGTACACCACAAAGATTACAAAGCCGCCCAAACTGCCGTAGATGCCTACATCGAATCCAGCAAGACCATCGAGGATGGCGACATGTGGCCACCCTTCGCTGAGCGCCTTCAACGCGCCCTCCAGCTCGGCGCTCAAATCGGCTGGGGTAAACCCACCCACGTTAAAGCCATCGAGGCAATCGAGACCGCGATCGCACGCCACGAGAAAACCGACAAAGGATTCCTCTGCGCCCGCCTGATGGAGCTGCTCCACGCCGACGAGGTCGGTGACGCCAAAAAGTACGCCGCCTTGTCGCAACAGCTCGCCGAGCGTGCGGAAGCCGCCTCCCTCTGGGACATTGCGTTGGGCTACTGGCAGGCAAAGAAGGCCTGGGACCAGCGCTGCAAAGACCAGGCCGGCGCCGCCGCGGCCGCCCTTAAAATCGCAGCCACATACGGTAGGAAAGCCGAGGCCGCTACCAAGGGCGACAACGCCTCATTCATGTCAGCCGCCCATTGGATGGCAAAGACCCTTGAAGCCCTCCGCTCGGCCCAAGCCCCCGCCGAGGACATCGCAGAGGCACACAAGCTCCTGCTGGACTACGAGCAGAAGTCGATGACGGAAATGACAACCTTCCAGGTCTCCGCCGACAGAATTCCCGGGCTGCCGGAGAAACTCCAGGCTGCTGCCGAAGAAGCAGCGCACATCGTGGCTAACACCTCTTTCGAAGAAGCCATCCTGCGACTTGCTCGCATCACCTCTCCCAGCAACACCGCGGAGCTTCGCAAGCGAGCCGAAAGTCCCCAGGGCGTCTTCACACAACTCTTCGGCTCCAGCACGGTCCGCCCCGGCGGCCAGATCTCCGACATAGCGCCGCCCATCAGCACTGAGGACCCACAACTCCATGAGGAAGCTGTTCAGAAGCAAATGTACTCGCTGGCCCGAACGGTCGATTGGCGCCTCCGTGTCGCCACTTTCATCGAGCCCGCCCGCCGCCAAATTCTCCAGGAACACCCAGCCCACTTTCACGACCTGCAATTTCTTGTCGAGCACAACCCCTTCGTCCCTTCAGGCAGGGAAGCACTCTTCCTCCGCGGCCTCCACGCTGGCCTCCACGGCGACTGGGTAGTGGCCACACACCTCCTCATCCCTCAACTTGAGAACGCCATCCGCCGGATCTTCGATACCAACGGTATCATCACCTCCAAGGTAGAATCGGACGGCACGCAGGACGAACGCGACCTCGGATGGCTGCTTACGCACGATGGCATGGCAAAGATCTTCGGCGCAGACATGGCCTTCGACCTCCGTGGCCTGCTCGTAGAGCGCTTCGGCCTGAACATTCGTAACGACCTCTCCCACGGACTCCTTGACGAAGCCCAGATGAGCACCGAAGGCACAGTGTACATCTGGTGGCTAATACTCCGCTTGTGCGCCATCCCGATCCTGAACTACCAGGCGCAGCAGGCAGCCCAGAAAACCACCAAGACCCAATGAGCGAAGCCGCCTACGTCGAAATGCCCGTCATCAATTGGATGTGCGGCGAACAACCCACGCCATACCGCACCGGCGGCGCCGGCGGTGGCGGGGCCGGGACCGGCCTGGGCTGGACCTACCGCGACGAGGCGGCGATGGCCGCATTTGACCGCCCGCTGGAGGACCCACTGGTCGAGAAGATCCTCATCGCCCGACTCAAGGCCATTAACCCCGAGGTCAAAACCGACGCCCAGGCAAAGCTGGCGGTCAACGCCCTGCGCAAGACGATGTCCCACCCGGACAAACTCACCGCCAACCGCCAAACCCTCGACCTCCTGCGCGATGGCGCGAAGGTCGCTCTCATTCCCGGCGAGGACACTCGCACGGTCCAGTTCATTGAATTCGATTCCACACGCCAGAACCTGAACGATTTCACCGCTACAAACCAATACCGTGTCCAGGGTGTCAAGCAGTGCCGCGACGACACGGTCATGCTCATCAACGGCATCCCGCTGGTCATCGCTGAATACAAGAGCTACCTCGCCAGTAGTAAGGATTGGCGCGAAGGCGTCCACCAATTGCACCGCTACCAGCGCCAGGCGCCGCTGATGCTCACCCCCAACGTCTTCTGCATCGCCGCCGATGAGGAGGAATTCCGCTACGGCACCATCCTCTTCCACGACGCGAGCAAGGAAGATGTCGAAATCCACATGGATAATTGGGGCCGCTGGCTCAGCCTTTATCCGGACGTGAAAGGCTGGTGGAACACGACGGCTGCCGAGAACCCGGACGATCCCCTCGAAACGCCAGTCAAAGGGCTGCTCCGCCTTAAGCCCTGTCACGTCCTCGATTTTCTCCAGCACTTCGTCGTGTTCGAGACGAAAAAGGGCAAAACGGTCAAGAAGGTCGCCCGCTACCAACAGTTCGAAGCCGCCAATGAGCTGGTCGCGCGCACCGTCTCGCTCATCGGCCGGCCCGTCCAGGCCCAGGACCGCACCGGCCTGGTCTGGCACACCCAGGGCTCCGGCAAGTCCATCACTATCATCTGTGCGGCCTACAAGCTCCGCCGCCACCAGGCCCTCAATAACCCCACCGTCCTCATCGTCGTTGACCGCCGTGACCTGAAAACCCAAATCAGCGACGACTTCGAAGCCTGCGATTATCCTAACATCGAAAAGGCCCTCGGCGTCCAGGACCTGAAGAGCAAACTCCGCACCGGCTGGCGCGGCACTCTGGTCACCACCATCCAGAGCTTCCAACAGATGGACGACCTCGATCCCATTGAGCGCGACGACATCATTTGCCTCGTGGACGAGTGCCACCGTACCCAGAAAGGCGGCGCACGATGAACCAGCGCAAGAAGACCAGAGACGCCGCGCCCTATGCGATGACGATGCGGGCAAAATTGCCCAAGGCGTTCCGCTTCGGCTTCACCGGCACGCCGATCGACAAGACGATGCAGAACACGCACCGTGACTTCGGCCCCATCAAGGACGGAGAACAGGAGCGCTACGTCAGCTACTACGGAATCCGCCGCGCCATCAAGGACGGCGCCACCCTCGAGGTCCATTACCTCCGCGATAAAGTCCCTTTCAACGTGGATGAAAAGGCCCTCAACATCGGCTTCGAGAAGATGTGCGCCGAAATGGAGCTGGAGGACGAGGAAGCCAAGGACCTCATCCAGCGCCAGAAATCTCGCTGGAAGGAACTCGCCCGCGACCCGCGCCGCATTGACATCGTTCTCGACAAAATGCTCAAGCACTTCCTCGAACATCCCGACCCCAACGGTTTCAAGGCCCAGGTCGTCGCGGTGGACCGCAAAGCTTGCGCCCTGTACAAGAACGCCCTGGACGTCAAAATCAAGGAGTGGGCACAGAGGCCGGAATACAAGGAACGTGGCCTGCACCCCGATTGGTCCGAGGTCATCATCTCCTGCGCCCAAAACAGCGAGCCAGACATCGCCCGTTTCGAATACGAGAAATCCAAGCAGGACGACCTGATTGACTATTTCAAGCTCACCCCCGTACAATGGGAAGCCTGGAACAAGGAAAACTCCGGCCACGATCGTGCCAAGTGGCGCCCGGCCCTCAAAATCCTGATCGTCTGCGACCGCCTCCTCACCGGATTCGACGCCCCGGTCGAACAGGTCATGTACCTTGATAAGCCGCTCCGGGACCACAACCTCCTCCAAGCCATCGCCCGCACCAACCGCCCGCTTCCGAGCATGAAGAAACGCACCGGGATCGTGGTGGACTACTTCGGTGTGTTCGACAAACTCGAAAAAGCCCTCAACTTCGATGAGAACATCCGCGAGGAATCCCTGATCGACTGGGACGCCCTGAAAGCTACTGTCCCCGGTGCCGTCTCCCTCGCAATGGAATCCTTCAAGGGCATCACCATCGAAGATTCACGCCCCTGCCTCCTCGCCGCCCTCCGTGCCCTCCGCGAGCCGGAGGCCGCCAAGCGCTTCGAACAGAATTTCAAGAGCCTCGAACGCCTTTGGGAAGCCGTGTCCCCCGACGCCTGCCTCTACCCGCATCGCCGCGAGTACAACTGGCTTTGCTCCATCTACGTCGCCTACCGCCGCCGCCTCCGTGGCAGCCGCGACACCTACGGCGAACTCGCCGCCAAGACCCGTCAACTCATTCAGGAGAACACCACCTTCATGGAGATCGCCGAGTCGCTGCCGGTCTTCAAGATCGATGAGAATTACATCGCCCGCCTTGATGACCTACCCTCAGCGTCTGACAAAGCCGCCGCCCTTGAAGCCGCTTTAACGGCCGAGCTCTCCGAAGACGACCCTGGCTTCATCTACCGCCTCCTCGGCGAGCGCCTCCAAAAGCTGAAGGAGCGCAAGGACGCCAGCGACGCCGCGGCCGCCGAACGCCTCCGCGAGCTGGAGGCCATCGCCGCTGAAAAACTTAAACTCAGGCAGGAGCCTCAGCGCCTCAACCTGACGCAGCCGGGCGAGCATGGCCTGTTCACGGTTCTGCGCGCCCACACCAAATCCAAAGACGAAGATTACGTCGCCGACTGCGCCCGTAAAATGGTCGCCCACCTCCGCGCCAGCGGTGTCCTCTCCCCCGGCTGGAGCAACTCCAAAGGCGGGCTTATGCGCGTCGAACAATCACTCCTCGCCGAGTCGTGGAACCCGGTCTACGCCGGCCTCGGCTTGGACGCCGAAAGCCCGGAGCCGCCATTCCTCACACTCGCCGTGGCCGAACTCGCCAAATCCGACGCCTGATGCCCCCAAACGCTGCCAGTCACCCCCCCCTGTCCGGCCCCAGCCCTGAGAAGGCGGCGGACCACCCCGGCCGCACCCAGGCGAAGCCTGACGAGTCGCGCGGTAGCCAGGCGAAAGTGGACGCCCCCTCGGCCCGCCCCGGCCCCGCCACTATTACCCTGTCCGACCGCAAAGTGGACTACACCGTAAAGTCCTCCAGGACCGCCAAGAAACTCCGTATCCGCGTCGGTCTGCACGGTGTCCAGGTCGTGCGGCCCACCACCAGGCCGGACGAAGACATCACCCATTTCCTGCACCGGAACGAGGACTGGATTCTCCGCGCACTCGACCGCGCCGACGCCCTTCAGCCGGTTATCAAAGCCCCAAACCACAGTCACCCCACGATCCTCTTTCGCGGCGAAGTCACCGCTGTTTGGCTCGCCCGTTCCGTCTCCAAGCGCGGGCAAAACAAGGTCACCAGCGAAAACGGCCAGATCCTCATCACCCAGCCTGCCAACTCGCGCACGCCCCCAGCCCGCAGCCTCGAGAACTGGCTCCGCAAACAAGCCAGGACCGCAATCCAAAGCCACCTGCAATCCGTTCTTCTCAAGGTGCGCCGTTCCCACGGCAAGCTCTACATCATGGCCCAGCGCACTAAATGGGCCAACTGCTCCGCCCTGGGCAACCTCTCGTTCAACTGGCGCCTAATTATGGCCCCCGACTTCGTGCTCCGCTACCTGGTCACCCACGAAGCCGTTCACCTGGCCATTCCCGACCACTCCCAGCGCTTTTGGCTAACGGTCCAGAGCCTGTGCCCCGAAACCGAGCGCGCTCGCCAATGGCTCGTCGCCCACGCCCATCGCCTCCACATCCCCCTCCCGGGCACCGAGCCGCCAGGCCCGCCTGCAAACCCGCATGCGGCCCCCCAGGGAGCCGCCTCACTGGCCCATTAAAGAAATCCTCGGCGAGTGCCTCACACCTATGAAAGACAAGCCACCAACTGAGAATGACCTCAAAGACCAACTGAACGAGTTGCGGGAGAACTTTCCAAAACTGAAGGAAGACGAGCTCTTTCTGGTCTGGTTTCTCCGGGCCTTCATCACCGAAAGCGAAGACGAGGCCGCAAAATCCTTGACCGGGATCTCGAGAGACAAAGGGATCGATGCCGTCTTCATCGACGAGCCAGCGCGCATTGTCTTCGTTGTCCAGAGCAAGTACCGGCAAAAGTTCAACGAGAAACAGGAGTCACGCCAGGACATCATGGAGTTTGCACAGGTCGCCGGCCAGTTGTACGGGGACCACGGGGAGTTTTCGAACTTCACGAAGTCCATTGATACCGTGGTCCGTAAGCGTCTGGAGGAAGCGCGCGAACGACTGCTCAAGCGGAAATACCGGCTGCAACTCTACTACGTCACCTCTGGCAAAATCAGCAAGCCACTTCGCGATGAAGCTTACCATCTGGTCCGCTGCAAGGACTCCGCCGCATCGTTCGACGCCTTCGACGGCAAGCGATTGATTTTTCTTCTCCGCGATTACCTGGACGGTGTCGCGCCACCGGTCCCTTCCCTGGACCTGGAGATTGAAGCGGGCCAGGGCGTCCGCGTAACGGGCATCCTCAACCGGTTCGACGCGAAGACCGAAATCGAATCTTGGGTTTTCCCCATGTCCGGCGAGGCGGTCGGACAACTCTACGAGTTTGCCGGCGTTCGCCTGTTTGCCCGGAACGTCCGTGGCTACCTCGGCAACTCAGATATCAACCACGGCATGGATACAACTATCGAGAAGGAGCCCCAGTTCTTCTGGTATTACAACAACGGCATCACCATCATCTGCGACCGCGCCGAGCAGATCAGCAGTAGAGGCAGGGGGATTCTGCGAGTCGATAATCCTCAGATCATCAACGGCCAACAAACCACGCGCACCCTCCACCGCAATCTGCCCCAGAGTGCCAAGGCGAGCGTGGTTGTCCGGGTAATCCGTGTCCCTCGCGATAAGCATGAGCACTCGAACGGTTTCGACGCGCTGGTCTCCCGCATTGTCGCCGCCACCAACTGGCAGAATGAAATCCGCCAGTCCGATTTAATGTCCAATGACCGGCGGCAAATAGAGATTGATCGGGCGCTTCGCAAGTTCGGCTACTGCTACGTCCGCAAGCGCCAGACCAAGGGCGAAATGCTGCGCACGTCCGGCATGCGGAGTCACTACTACATCAAGAAAGAACAGTTGGCTCAAGCAGTCGCCGGCTGTGACCTCGACCCCGTCATCGTCCGCGAAGGCAAAGACAACCTCTTCGACGAACAATACTACCCCCAGGTCTTTCCCACCGCCGACCCCTACTACTACCTCACGCGCTACTGCACCTTCGCCGCCGTGACTTACGCTGCCCGCGGATTCCCCGAGCGCGGTTACGCGAAGTGGGTGGTGCTGAACTTCGTCTGGAGCCGCGTCGCCCCATTGGTACGTTCCAAGCAAGCCGCCGAATGCTATCATCAAAGCTGGTTCCGTAGTTGGGACTCGACGTCCTTTCTTCTCTCCGCCGTGGACGTTGTTTTCAAAGCCGCCCTCCACTTTTATCGCCACCGTCGCGGCCAGGGCGCCAAGGCCATTGACCCGTCATCATTCTTCAAACGCAAGAACCTCCACCTCGACTTTGAACGCTACTGGGAAGGTTCCGGCAACCAACGGAGAGCCGCGTTTAAGCGTTCGTGGACCCGATACGAAAACGCCTTCCGCCGGGAAGTCGAATCCTGATCCAGGTTGCCGCGCAACAGACCTTGGCATGAAACCGCAGAACAGAAATTGCCGATGAACACACTACCAGGCCCTAATCCGCAAGCGCATATGCCGAAACCGGCTCGCCCTCTGATAGGTCAACTGCTGACCATCACTTTCGCCGCCGCCGTCGTCGGGAATCTCATCTTGGTCGGGTTGATGATCATCAGACTGGGTCATTTTGAAGACACGCAGAAGCGCGCCGAGGAAGCCGGCCAAGAGCTCGCCAAGACCCGGGATCAGATTGCCACGCTGCAACAGGATCTCAAAACCATCGAGGAGAAGAAGGCTGTGCTCGCACCTCTGGTCGAGGATTGGCAAAAGCGGGTGCAGGAGAAGGCGAGCGCTGAGGCAGCCCTTGCGTCCGCTCAGGAGCGCGAGCAACGGATCTCCTCTGATATCAACCAATGCTCCAACCGCATGCAAGTCCTCACCGCCGAGGTTACCGCCCTGGTTGGCCAAAAAACGACCACCCAGGGGGAGCTCCAGAAAATGCAGGTTGACCTCGACATTCTGACCAGAAGCAACGCGGACGTCCGGGCGATTCTGACCCAAGCTGCGGCAGCCGAACGTCGCCGAGCGGAGGCTCAGGACGCGACCGAATCGGCCACCGCCAGGCTTAAACAAGTGGAGGCGGACAACCAGGAATGGGCGCTAAACTGCGGACTCGCCTACATTGAGAAGCTGGCGCGCCACGCCTCGACAGATCATCGCTCGGCCGTCGCCAACAAACCCGACCCATATCAATCTCCGTGGGAAAAAGTCCTTGCTGACGCTCTGGAAACAGCGGGGATCGCTGTTGTTCCCCAATACCCGATCGCCGGGAGGTTTTTGGATTTGGCGACCACCAGCCCGAAGAAGGTTGATATCGAGGTCGATGGCGAGTCCGTTCACCGAACCGCAAGAGGCGGTCGGAAGGACGACGACTACTGGAGGGATCTGCAACTCCAAAGCCTGGGATGGCAAGTCTGCCGTTTTTGGGTATATGAGCTCCGAGAAGACCTCGCAGCCTGCGTCAGGAAGGTTAGGAAAATGCTTGAAAGCTGACCATGACCGCTGGACTAAACCCTAACTCATTTCCACGTCCCCTCTAAAGCCAGATACTGGCCAGAACCCATGCCATGAAATCAAAGTGCACCAAACCTGCTCCCGCGGGCACACGAGAACCAGCCGCCTCCCGCGGTCGCCGGGTCCCGAATCCATTCCCACCCGCCACCCGGCGCCTAGCCAAACGACTCCTCAAATTCGCCGAGCTGCCGGAGCCAGACCGCACGCGCGCCTACAACACCTGGCTGAACTCTGCTGGCAGCCCCAAGCGCAACGCCGCCCGCCAACAGCGGGTCCGGGAATTCTACGACCTGATTGAGGCCATTGGGAAGAAGCTCACCCCCAGCGAACGCGAGTCGATCCGCTCATTGGGCAAATCGATCCTCGCCAAAGCCTCCCGTGCGTTGCTGGCCAACTCCGAGCCTCAAGCCTCCCGTCCCCGCGCTTCCCGAGGCTGATTTCGGCGGGCCAGCAAAGCCCAACCTCTAATTCCAACCTCCCCATACTCCGCCGCTCGCCCTTATGCAACCCGCCATCCTCGGCCTTAACTGGAACCAACTCCTCGGTGCCCTCCTGGGCGCTGCCGCGGTGGTTGCCATCATCTTCGGCCTGTTCTACCTTGAGCGCCGCCGCCGTGAAGCCCGCAAAGAGCGCCCGCCCCAAAACGAAAAGCTCCTCCGCCCGCCGGGATACTCTGCCATGCTCAAGCTCGACGATCTGGCGGACAATGGTCCCTTCTCCGCGTTCCAAGCCATTGCCTCTGGCCTGGTCCTTGGAGTCGGGGCAGGGTCATTCTACCCGGTTGTCGTAGGAATTCTCCTCGGCCGCTTCACACTGGCTCAGATTCTCCACTCAGATCCCCACGGTGTCATCTACTCCGCCGTCCTCTTGTTACTCGCCGCTCTCCTCTGGTTTATCCGCTCACTCATGAGCTTCCTCAAGATCATGAAGGAAATGAGAAGTTGGCGCTTCGGTCTCCGGGGCGAACAGGCCGTCGCTGAAAAACTTGCCGATCCTGGCCTGGCTACCGCTGGCTACATCGTATTTCACGATGTCCCGGGCAATGAAAAGTGGAACATCGACCACGTCGTCGTTGGCCCCGGCGGCGTCTTCGTTCTCGAAACCAAGGCCCGCCCCCGTCGCAAGCCTACCCGCGAGCAGAAAGACTCCGAAGTCTTCTTTGATGGCCAAACGCTCCAGTTCCCATGGTGTGACGACCGCAAAGCCGCCGGCCAAGTCGAGCGCAACGCCCGCTGGATACGGGAATTCCTTGCCGCCTTCCCACCCAAAGGCGCCCCCGTCCAGCCGGTGATCGTTGTTCCCGGCTGGTATGTCAGCCCCCGCGGCAACTACCCGATCAAGGTGATGAACGCCACGTACCTGGTCGGCTACCTCAAAGGCATGAAACCCCTCTATTCCCGCGATGATCTCAGCCCCATCATCGCCCGCCTCGACGAGCGCTGCCGCACCCTCGAGTTCTAGCCGCCCATTTCAGTTTTTCAGCTGGTCATGCGGCGCGCCAGAGGGGGAGATCGTCAAACCACTGGCGGGCGGGCTTCTTGGGCTTGGGTTTCGGTTGGGCGGCCGGGGCCGGGATGGGGACCGGACTTCGCTCGGAAGCCTCGGCCCGGCAAGCCGGGACCGGGGCGGGCGGCTTGGGAGGGCGGGCGGCTTCCACGGCGGGGTCGATCGGGCCGAAGTGGACATAATCCTCCCCGTCATCCAAGGGATAGGGGGCTTCCGCCTTTGCCACGGCGGCTACGGCGGACGGGGCCGCTGGCGCGATGGGCTCTGGAGCGACGCGGGGCGGCGCCGGGGAGGCAGCCATCTCAGGAGGCGCCACGGGCAGAGGGAGGATGTTTGATGCCACGCCCCAGGCGCGCATAGCCTGGGCCAACTGGGCGCAAAGGGCGGGCCATTCCTTTTCGAGGTCGCGCTCATCCAGGGTGCCGCCTTCCTTCATCTCGGCGAATTCCTTTTCGGCGATTTGAAGCAACTCGGCGAGATTGACTTCCGAGGGGTCTTCGCCAATCAGGCGGCCGTCGAGGACCAGGTCGGCGGCATCGCCCTTCTCCTGGATGTTGCTCTCAAGTTTCCGATCAATGGAACCGTCGGCGATGACGGGATAGACGTTGACGGCCTTGACGGAGTTGAGGCGCCAGATCCGGTTGATGGCCTGAACGAACTTGTCGAAGGCCCAGGAGTAGGCGAGCAATACGACGTTGTTGCACAGGTGGAAACTGTGCCCCTCAGACATGCACTCGACGCCGGCCAGCATGACGGGGACGCCGCTGTCGAGGCCTTGCTTGAACAGGGCGGCGGCGGAACCGCGGCGACTGGGCGAGGTCCGGCCATCCAGGAGGACGTGCTTGACCCCGGCTTCCCGGAGGCGGTCGCTCAGGGCGTCCAGGGAATCATGGAAGGCGCTGAACACGATAACTTGTTCCTGGCGCTCGAGGATTTGATGGACGAGGGAGAGGCCGCTGGCGAGCTTGGGGATGAACGACAGGCTGCTACGGGGGGTGCCTTGGGTGAGGCCGTCAGTCTCGGGCCGCTTGAGCAGTTCGCTCGTGGGGTTGGCGGCGGCAATGCGGAGGGCCTGGAGCTTGGCGCCCAGGGCGGGCTTGCCGTTGCAGTCGAGGTATTCGGCCTGGAGGTGGAACTTGTAAACTGCGGCTTGCGCCTTCCCCATAGGCACGCGCACGACCTGGCGGGTCATGGAGACGAGGTCTTCGCCGCAGTCGGTCTTGCGGCGGCGGAGGATGATGGGGGCGAACAGCTTCCACAGGCGGTGGATGTTGCAGACTTGGGGGGTCTTCTTGACGTAGCGGCGGCTGGTCTCGGAGCGTTCCTCGGCGCTGAGGTTGCGCTCGGTCACCAGGAATTCATCGGCGAAGGTGCCGGCGTCATCGTCGCCAAAGGGGAAACGGGGATGGGCGGTGCGGTGCGAACCGGTGGCCCAGTGGGCGAGCCGGAAAACATCATTAAGACGGTTCTTAATAGGGGTCGCCGTCAACACCAGACGGAACTTGGGGGCCATTTGGCGGACGCCTTTGCCGACCAAGGTATCCTCGCCCTTGAGCTTGACGCCCTCGTCGGCCACGACCACGGCGAAGGTGTTGGAGCAGAGATCGGCCAGTGAGGGGGAATAGACGCACTTGATGGGGCGGCCGCTGCGGCTCTGGTAGCGGGACTCGCCGATGTTGACGGACATGGCGATGTGGGCGATGGCGACCAGGCGCCCGGCGACGCCGCGGCGCTGGTTGCAGGTGAGATCCTGGACGGAGACCTCGCGGGAGGGGACGGTCTGGGGGGCGAAGTCCTTGAGGATGTTGAAGGACTCGTCCAGTTCCATCTGGAAGTATTTGTTGGCGTGCTTCCGCAAGGTGAACCAATGGTCGCTGAGGTCGGCCAGCGATTCGTTGGGGTCGGACATGAGCCGGGTGTAGTGCTTCTCGTAACGCTCACGGCGCCCGGCATAGAACTCCTCCAGGTCACGCTCCGACAGGTTGAGCAGGTTGAGCATGGCGATGGGGTCCGCGAGGTTCAATTCTGGGAACGGGGTGACGCCGTTGCGGGAGAGTTGGGTGTAAGTGGTGAGGTAGTAGCCGGGGGCCAGGACGCGGCGGCCGGTGGTGGCGTCGAGGGTGGCCAGTTGGAGGAAGCTCTCCTGGGAGTCGAGGATGGTGGGGGTGACGTTGAAGTGCTTATGGCCCTCGTCAATGATTTGGGCATGGAGGTCGCCGCTGGCGATGATGAGGACGGGTTCCGCCGGGCAGAGCGGGCGGACGGGTTGGCCGCCCGCGCCTTTGAGCAGGCCGACCTTGAGGAGCGGCCAGGCGTAGGCACAGATGGTTTTGCCCAGGCCGGTATCGAGGCCCAGGATGAGGCCGTCATGGAGGGCGGCACGAGCGAGGTCTTCGCGTTGGAAGGTTTTAAGTTTCATTGATGATGGGATGATTACGGAAGCAATAAAGCGCGGCCCGTGGTTTGACAGGATTCGGCTGCATGAAATTCCGACACACTTGTGGCGAAAACACGTTGCTTTGGTTTGGAGCATCGGTAAAATGAATGAAAATGGAACGTAAAATGAGAACTATAAGAGGAGTTTTTTCGGCATTGATTATTATGCTTGGACTCGGTCGGCCGCAGGCATGGAGTGCGGACATTCCGGTGGATACTTTTGACAAACCGAATGAGGGCGCATCATCCGTATCTGTCTCGTTAAACCAAACGTTCGGTTCCGCTGGCAATTGGAAGGTGGCGGGCGGTACAGTGGATGTTATTGGCGCAGGCTATTGGCAATCGCCTGATGGTCATCAAACCATTGACATTGATGGCGTGTCCGTCGGATCTATGTCGACCACCATTGATGTTCCCGTGAGCGGGACGGTAACTGTTTCATTTTGGCTGGCTGGGAATCCACAGAACCCTCCTACCGTGAAGCATTTGAGGGTGAGTTTAGGGGCCGTCGCTGCCGATTTTAGCTTCGACATCACGGGCCATGCTTTGAACAACATGGGCTGGGTGGCTGAATCGGTGGTTTTCACCAACCAGTCCGCAGGGTTGACTCCCCTCACTTTCACAAGTGAGGATGGTGCAATCGGGGATTCTCATTACGGCGGGGGGGCGGCCGTCGGCACAGTCAGCGCCTCTGTGGTGCCAGACTCGATCCCGACCTTCTCTCAGCAGCCATCGAATCAGGTTGTTCTAGTGGGCAGCACAGCCGCGTTCTCCGTAAGCGTGAGCGGGTCGCAACCGCTGAACTACCAATGGCTGTTCAACGGTGTGCCACTATCCGGGGCGACCAGAGCGTCATACACCTTGGCAGCAGCGAGTGCCGCGAATGTGGGGACGTATTCCGTGGTCGTGTGGAACGGGGTCGGCACCAACACGAGCGCCACCGCGAGCCTGTGGCTGGATACGCTCCAGATGTACGCAGGGGTGAATGTGTACGGCCCGACTGGAAGCACTATTGTGGTTCAATACGCTACGGATCTGAGCTCGCCCGTGACTTGGACACCTCTGCAAAGCGCCACCATCATCACCAACCCCATGGTGATCATCGATTATGATTCGCCGAATAAGCCCAGGCGCTTTTACCGCACGGTACCGCAGTAGGGCAGCGGTTCAAGCTGGACATAGGGCTTCGATCTGCCTGAGCAGGGCGAGGTTGTCTTGATAGCCGCCCGGGTTGACGCGGGCCACGTCGGGGACGTCGGGGATGACGAAATTGTCCACCAAGTCTTGGAGGGTGAAGTCAATGGCGCAGGTTTCCAGGTTGCGCTCATCCTGACGGCCGGGCTTTTCGCCGGGCCGGAGGATGCTGAGGCGGACATTCTCCGCCCGGAGGCGGGCGTCCATGAACACGCGCTCGGTGGTGAACTCGTCGGAGATGTAAAAGGCCAGTTCCTGGCCATCCCATTCTACGTCGTCGGCGTCGCCCTGGAGGTTGAGCTTGGTACCGGAACGGTTGACGGCGATGGTGGTCGAGCGCAAGGCGTAGGAATGATCGGCCTTGAAGAGGCGCTGGCCGCCCTCGGCGCACAGGTCCTTGGTGCAAAGGACGGTGTCGCATTCATCCAGATAGCCCAGGCGCTGGATGGGGGACAAGGGATACAGCGGAGAGCGGACCTTGTGGTATTCCTCGACGGCGCTCCGGACGGCCGCCTGCAGGCGGGGATCGACGCGCCAGGTCTTGCCAAAGGCGGCGCGCTCCAGGTGGGCGCGTTGCTGGCGCTGCATGACGAGTTGCATGGGCTGGCGGCCGTTGAGACTGAACAGGCTCTCGGCCTCGGCCTTAGTGACACGGGAACTCTTGGTGTCGAACAGGGAAAGGTTGGTGGCAATGGTGTCATCGGGACCGAGCGAGATGTTCCACAGGGGATCGGCGCCCGACAGATGGGTGCGGTTCCACTCTTCGGTGAGGGCCTGCCATTTCTCGGCGCTATCTTCGGTGCGGGCGTAGGTCTTGATCTCGGGGCCGTTGCGAAGTTCCAGGCGGTTATCGTAGATGGCCTTACAGGCGACGCGGGCGGCTTCGAGGTTGGCGATCGGCCTTCGCTCGGAAGCTACGGCTGACAAGCCGGGTTGGGCGATGTCCGCGAGCGCCGACCCGGCTGGGGGCAGGCCGTCTTCGTGGCCGGCGGCGAAGTAGATGACGCCGGTATGGAACTGGCCCGCCTCGTGCTCAGAGCCGTCGAGGCCGGTCCCGCCTTCGCCGAGGCTACGGCGGGCAAGCATGGGGTTGCCGCGGATGACCAGGTGAGCCCAGATGTGGCTGGTGAGGGCGGTGTGGGGCGCGCCTTCCGCGAACAGGAGGCGTTGCAAAGTGCTTTCATTGGCGACCAGAAAGCCTTCGCCGCAGAGCGACGAACGGTCCAGGGCGAGCAGCAGGGCCACGATGGTGGAGTCAATGGTGTCCTTGCCGGTGCGGCCATCGTGGGCAGCGAAGGCGGTGCGGACGGTAGGCAGCCAGGATTCCGCCAGGCCGGCGATCGGCGCGCGGTATTGATGGAGATCCCAGGGCGGGTTGAGCACGAAGCAATCGGCACTGAACTCGACGGCGCGCATCAGCGGGAAGAGTTTGCAGACATCGGCGATGACGCGGACGCCACCGCCATAGCCGGGGCACCGCGCCGGGGTGGGGTCAATGTCGCACCCCAGAAAGTGATTGGTGGAAGCGCGGGCCGCGCCGTGAAGCAGATGCCCGCCGCCGCAATGGAGGTCAACGAGGACCGGGCGGTAACGGGGGAGCGGTTGGGCCAGGACTTCGGCCCACTCGGTCGGAGTGACCCACTGGGCCTGGCCCTTCTCGCCCGCATTGGACGCGGACTCCATGAAGGGCTGGTAGCAAGCGGGATTGATGTTCGTTTTTTGCATGTGCGAGATGAGGTGGTTGTAGTGATAGTTCGATATGGAAAATAAAATCGTAAACCGAACCTGCGATTCCGTTCGCAGTAGCCTATCGGCACCGGCGCGACTGGTAACGGTCGGGTCGGAAGCTGCCGAGATAAACGTTTCTCCGTCTCTGGACGAGGAAGCCGCCGCGAGGTGGTTTTCGCGACTACGAGCGTCAATGTGGTCGGAGAGATGAGGCTGGATGAAATGCCCAATGTAAGTGAACTGCCCGAGACATCGTAAAACCGAAAACGAGCCAAAGGCGCTGACAGGCTCGAGCCAAACGGCAACGCAGCCAGATGCCCCAGCATGCAAATGGGGTACACGGATACAAAAGGCTGCCGGTGCATAGGCAGGGGCTGAAACATCCATGTCATCACAACCAAACATCGTAAACCCGACGCTCCGCCGCCCAGAGGCGGCAGGCGAGTCCGCGAGGAACGCTGACGGAGTAGCGGGCAGAGGATGCTGGAGAAAGCGAAAGCCGCTCTGTAACGGAGCGGACAGGGACTCCGATGTTCCACCGCGAAAGCGGGCAGACTTCCAGCGGGTAGTACATGGCGAGAAAGCAGGCAGAACCTTCGTAGGAGGGAATCGCAAATGAACGCAGAGCAATCTACGTGTGCATCCTCCGGCAAAACGACTCAATGGGAGCAGCTCGACTGGACCCACTGTGAACGGAACGTCAGAAGGCTGCAAGCGCGTATCGTCAAGGCAACACGGGAAGGCCGCTGGGGCAAAGTTAAATCTTTGCAATGGCTGCTGACCCACTCGTTCACGGCAAAAGCCTTGGCCGTGAAGCGAGTGACGGAAAACCAAGGCAAAAACACGCCAGGAGTGGACAGGGTAAGATGGAGCACTCCGGCAGCCAAACTCAAGGCCATCGAATCGTTGCAGCGTCGGGAGTATAAACCGCAACCCTTAAAGAGGGTTTATATTCCAAAAGCCAATGGGAAGTTGAGGCCGTTGGGGATTCCGACGGTGAGTTCATATTGCACCTGATGCAGCAGGGGTTGGGGATTGAGCGGGTTTGATTCGATTCGAGTTGGCTACCCAGGTTCGAAGCTGGGTTTCGGTTTCCGGGCCGAGCCGGATCCAATGCGGAGATCCTGGGCTGAGTTTGCGCGCCGTAAGGTGGCCACGTTCAATCCAGTAATAAACCACGCCGCGACCGACGTTCAAGCGCTTGGCTACTTCCCCGACGGTCAGTTCCTCGGGCTGTTTTAACGATGGCGCCGGGATCGCATGCCGGTGCCGGATCCATTTGATCATGCTTGGCGTGAAGGGTTTGCCCTTGGCGCTCAATACCTTCTCCTGATTGAGCGCGGCGGCGATTTGCGGATCGGTCAGCGATGAGGCTAAAGCCCGTACCCGGTCCACGACCGCTTGGGGATAGCGGACCTTATCCGGCGCCGGCAGCGGGATATCGACGCTGAGATCTTCGACCGCGCCGCCCTGCCAGCGAAGGTGCAGCAGGGCTTTTCGTTCGGCCGCCGGTCTTTCCACCGTGATGTCCTTGATGAGCAGACGCAACATCCGCTTGCGGTCCTGGCCGGACGTCGAGGGGCTTTTCCAGAGTTGAGGCAGATCTTTAGCCAACGCCAGCAATTGGCTCTTTTGTTCCGCGGTCAGTTCCAGACCTTGTTGCTGTCGCTGCCGGTTGAGTTCTTCCTGGGCGGCTGACTTTTCCTGGAGTGCCTGGTTCCACCGCTGCTCCAAGGTGGCCGCCACCAAGCGGTTGGAGGGATCCACTTCTTCGTAGCGGCGTTGAGCCAATTGCGCCTGATATTCCAAACGCTCCAGTCGCAGGCGCCATTGCTGATCCACGGCCTGGCTGCGCCGCTCCAGTTCTTGCACCGCGCGGAAGGCGATCTCGATTTGATCGGGCTGGAGGATTTCCAGGACGCGCTGACTGACAGTCTGGTCAATCGGGTCCGCGGGGACCCGGATGCAGGCTGAGCAATAATCCGTGTCCTGTTGGCGCCGGGTGCATTCGTAAACCGGGTGGATGCCGCCGTTGCCGGTGTACCGAGGGGACAAACGCCGGCCACAGCGCCCGCACAAAAGCAGTCCCTGCAACAGGGCGCGACCTTCCCGTGCCGCCCCGCTGGAACATTGCTCAGGTTGATTGGTTTGGTTTTGTTCGAGCATCTGCTGGTTTTCTAAATACTCATCCCAGCCGAGGTAACCGGGATGATGCTCCTGGATCAAAACCAGCCAGGAGCCGATCGGCTGTTTCTGGATTTTGGACTGGATCTGGCCGTCGGTCGATATGGATTTGAGGCCGCGATATCGCCCGAAAACGTAGGCCCCGGCATAGCAGGGATTGCTCAATAACCCCAGCACGCGTCCGTGTTGGAGCCGTCCCCAAAGGATTTTGCCATTCCACGCTCCTCCGTAAGCGCGCCGGGGAAAGTTCAGTTGGTGCTGGAGGAAGTGGCGCACGACCCCGTAAGCGCTGCCGGTTTGCCGAAATAAGGTGAAGACCAGTCGCACGGCGTGTTGGACTTCCGCATCGGGATCCAGCAACACGCTGCCGGGTTCCTCGCCATAGACAAAGCCCACCGGCAGCGGAAAACGCAGTTCTCCCCGCTGGGCTTTGTTGCGCTTGCCGCCCTGGAGGCGCCCGCGCAGAAAATGCAGTTCGGCCTGGGACATGGTCCCTTTGAAGCCGAGCAACAACTGGTCGTTGAAATCGGCCGGATCGTAGCAACCGTCGGCATCGACAATGAGGGTTCCGGTCAGGGAACAAATCTCCAGCAACCGGTGCCAATCGCTGCATGAGCGTGATAAACGCGAAGCTTCCAAAGCAAAGACGGCGCCGACTTTGTCCAGCGACACATCGGCCACCAACGTCTTGAAATCCTGGCGGTTGTTCATTTGCGTGCCCGAGATCCCCAAGTCCGCGTCCAGGACCCGGATCTGGTCGGGCATCCAGCCCAGTTCCAGGGCTCGCTCCTTCAATGCATACTGCCGCTGAGTGCTCTCCTGGTGGTGGTAAACCTGGGCCATCGTGGATTGGCGCAGGTAAACGTAAGCCATCTTCTGGCGGTGGTGAGGTTGGATGTTCGAGATCATAGGCCGGCGATGAAGAGGGTGGCGACACTGGGGTTAAAGCCAAGCCCGACCGCCGCCAGCTTTGCAGGAAATTGGCGACGAGCATTCCCGCGGAGTCGAGATCCAGCTGGGATACGGGTAAGCGCTCCATGAGCGTTGAAGGTTAGAACTTGGCTCGCCGGCGTAACAACTCCCGGTTGATATTGCAGATCTTCTCCAAGAGTTGGCGGACCTCCTGGAAGTTGCGCAGGTAGTCGGCGACCGGTTGGGAATATTCCTCGGGGACGTAATCCATTTCGGGTCGGCTGCCAGCCTGGCTGACTGACAAATAGTACTTGGGCCCGTGTCCCCGTCCCTGCTGGCATTTGCAGCCGGGATGGCCACAGCGCTTGTAGCGCTCGATGAGGGAGCCGCGCAGGATAAGCGGCTCGAGCCCGGCCAGTTTCCCAACCAGGGTCTGGCGCCGGCGGAGCAGGGCGGCGGTGGATTGGCTCATTAGCAGACCAGTTAAATAACTGGTCTGAGTATAGCTCGCTATTTGGCATCGTCAACCCCCTTTCGAATCAATTCCACCAACTCTCTCAATTGGAGCAGGCAGCGCACCTCGAGCCGCGGCGGAGTTGGCAGCACGGCAACGTAAGGCGAGGGTGGGCCGTCATCGGTCCACTCGCGCGGCAGGGCGATTGTTCCGCGGCCCTCATCGAAGAGCGAGAGGACTTCACGCCCGCCAACTCGGCGCACCTTCAGGATCCGGAACCGTTTTCCAGACAAAGGGTGGAACGGGTGAGTGACCGTAGCCCATCCCGAAGGGTGGAGGGGACGAAGTGCAGTTTGCCTGGGGTATTCCGACGGTCAAAGACCGGGTGGTGCAAGCGGCGGCCGTACTGGTGCTGCTGCCCATCTTCGAGGCCGATATGCATGGGCAGAGCTATGCGTATCGGCCGGGCCGCAACGCGCATCAGGCCATCGAGG